>Ga0196964_10001358_pt1 | contig 12518 bp, 11 predicted proteins | sample S1_10metaG_FD_148615 | JGI IMG/M metagenome (GOLD analysis project Ga0196964, IMG submission 148615) | Soil microbial communities from Anza Borrego desert, Southern California, United States - S1_10 | ecosystem: Environmental > Terrestrial > Soil > Desert | place: USA: California | collected...
ACATTCCCCGCATGGCGCCCCGCAAGAAGCCCGACCGCCTGCAGACCGCCCTGACCGCGCTGTTCGGCAAGGCGGCGGTCAGCGAGACCAGCTGGTTCTCCATGCCCGGCGGCGAGCAGTTGTTCTCCGCCGGCGACCCGGCTGACACCCTGTATCTACTCCGCTCCGGGCGGCTCGGGGTGTTCAAGGACGACGAGGCGCAGGGACGCCAGTTCGTGGGCGTGATCACCCCGGGCGAGCCGGTGGGCGAGATGGCGCTGATCTCCGGCACTCCGCACACCGCCACCGTCGTGGCTTTACGCGACAGCGAGGTCGTTGCGCTGCCGCGCGACGCCTTCCTGCGCGAGGTGCAGGCCAACCCCGAGCTGATGGTCGAACTGGCGCGGCTGATGCTGACCCGCGCCCGCGACGGCGTCGGGCGGCACGCCGATCCGGCGGTGTTCGGCCTGATCGGCCTCTCGGACAAGCCGATCCGCCGCTGGGCCGAACTGGTCGAGGCCGAGATCGCCGCGCTCGGCTTTTCGGTGAAGATCGTCGACTCGCGGGCGCTGAAGTCCGCGGGCGAATGGTTCTCCGCCGTCGAGGAGACCCACGACTACGTCCTCTACGTGGCCGAAAAGCACGAGGTGGCGTGGAGCCGGCTGGTGGCGCGGCAGGTGGACCGGGTGTTCCTGGTCGGCCGCGCCGAGGACGAGCCGCCGCGCGAACCGGCTTTGGGCGACGATCCGCTGAAGGAACACCGGTTCATCGATCTGGTGCTGCTGTGGAAGCCTTCGACGAGGCGATTCCACGGCACCGCCCGCTGGCTGGACGCGCTGGAGCCCGCCCGCTGGTTTCACGCCAAGGGCGCCTGGCGTGCTGACGCGGCGCGCATCGCCCGCATCCTGACCGGCACCTCGGTGGGCCTGGTGCTGTCGGGCGGCGGGGCGCGGGCGTTCGCGCACTTGGGCGCGGTGACGGCGCTGCGGGAGAAGGGCGTGCCGTTCGACTTCCTGGGCGGCGCCTCTATGGGCGCCCTGATCGCCGCCGGAATCGCCATGGAATGGTCCGGCGAGGAGCAGGAGCGGCGCATGCGCAAGGCGTTCGTCGACACCAGCCCGGTGGACGACATCGCCTTTCCGATGATCGCCATGTCGCAAGGACGCAAGGTCGAAAAGCGCCTGGTCGAGCACTTCGGCGACACCCTGATCGAGGACCTGCCGGTCCCGCTGTTCGCCCTGTCGTCCAACCTGACCACCGGCAACTACCACCTGCACCGGCGAGGCCTGCTGCGTGAGGCGCTGCGGGCGTCGATCGCCCTTCCGGGCCTGCTGCCGCCGGTGGTGACCGAGACCGCGGTGCTGATCGACGGGGCGGTGATGCGCAGCTTCCCCGCCGACGTGATGCGCGCCATGCATCAGGGCACGGTGGTCGGCGTCGACGTGACCCGCGCCCGGGGCATGGAGCCGCGCCTGCTGGACAGCCACACGCGCAAGCCCTGGTGGCGGTGGCTGCTGTCGGGCGAGTGGCGGCGCGGGCCGCCGATCGTGTCGATCCTGATGCGCTCGGGCACCATCACCACCGCCGCCGACCTCGCCGCCTCGCGCCAGGCCACCGACCTGCTGGTCATCCCCAAGCCCGACGGGGTCGACATCCGCGACTGGAAGGCCTTCGACCCGGCCGTGGCGTCCGGCTACGAGACCATGCGCGAGGCGCTGTCGCGGCTGGAGGGGCCGGTCACCCACCTGCGCAAGCGGCACATGAGCTACCAGCCCGACGAGCCGATCATCACCCTCGACGACATAATAGAAACAGCCGGGGAAACGGCAGAAGGGTCGTCCCCTCCGGCCGGCGCGGAAAAGCCCCCGAAACCCGGGCGCGATAAGCGTCGAGAAACGCCTGACGCTCGTCGTCGGAAGACAGCGCCTGAAGAAACGGCCTGAGCCCCGTCCCCAGCATCCAGTCCACCACCGGATCCTCGCCCTCGAGCACGTGCAGGTAGGTGGTGGACCACACGTCCACGCTCTCGCACAGCGGCCTCAGCCAGCCGTAGTAGTCGGCCGGATCGGCGACCGGCCGCACGCCGCGGACCTTCTCCAGCTTGCGCGCCCAGGGGCCCTCGGCGGCGGTCTCGCGCAGCAGCACGTGCCATTCCGCTGTGTAGGAGATGGGTGTCTGGCAGGCGAACACCCCGCCGGGCTTCAGGAACCGCACCATGCGCGGGAACAACTCGGCGTGGTCAGGAACCCATTGCAGGGCGGCGTTGGTGAAGATCAGGTCGGGCCTGGCCTCGGGCGCCCAGGTGGCGACGTCCGCCTCCACCCACTCCACCGCGTCCGGCCGCCGGCGCGCCTCGGCCAGCATCTCGGGGCTGGAGTCCAAGCCGTGGACGTTGGCGCCGGGGTGCCGCCGCTTCAGCAGCGCCGCGTGCTCTCCCGTGCCGCAGCCCAGATCCCAGACCTCGGCGGGGTCGATGTCGGCGGGGATCTGCACCATCAGGTCCAGCGCCGGCCGGTCGCGATAGCTCTTGTAGCGCTCGTACTGCGCGGGATCCCAGCGTGTGCCGCTCATGGCGCCTGCATAGCGCCGATCGCCCAGGATGTCGCGGCGCCTCGCCGCAGGCCTTACCGGCGCCTCGATCGGCGCCTATGTGGGACGGGTCTGTCCAACAGCTGAAAAGGAGGTGATCCAGTGTCTCATTGTCTCAAACGTGGTGCGGAGATCGTGACCCTGGCCCTCGCTTCCGAGGTCCGCGCCTAAGGGCGTTCAGGTTTCGAAGACCGCATCGACGGTCGACAATGGAAAGGCCGCTCCGTCACCGGAGCGGCCTTTCGCATTCTTGAGCGCCTTCTCCCGGCCGGGAGAAGGAGTCTCACGCCTTCTTCGAACTCTTCTTCGCCGGCGCCTTCTTCGGCTCGGCAGCCGGTTCCGCTGAAGCCGCGGCCGCCGCAGGAGACGCCTTGCGGCCGCCCGCGACCATGGTCGCCTGCAGCACCGAGACCTTCCAGCCGGCGTCGGTGCGGACCAGGGTGGCGGTCGGGCGCAGCAGCAGGGTCTGGTTGGAGCCCAGGGTCACCTTCTGGCGCAGGAACACGGCCAGCACGCCGGTCCCCAGCAGCTTCACCCGCTCGATCCCGTAGGCGACCTTGCTGCCCGCGTACGGCCCTTCGAACAGGGCCTTCATCGCCGCCTGCACCTGGGCGCGGCCGGTCACCCGTCCGCCGGCGCCGTGGATGAAGTCCGCGTTCGCCTCGAAGGCCGCCGCGTAGGCCGCCGCGTCGCCCTTGTCCCAGGCTTGGGCCAGCGCGCTCATGACTCCCATGACCGCCTGGCGCAGCGCCGCGGCGCGTTGTTGTCCCTGCGTGGTTCCGGCCGCCGCCGTGCTCGCCCCGCTCATGCCCCCAGCAACTCCCTTCCGATCAGGAACCGTCTGATTTCGTTCGTTCCCGCGCCGATATCGTACAGCTTTGCGTCGCGAAGGAAACGCTCCACCGGCCACTCTTTCGTGTAGCCCGCGCCGCCCAGCGCCTGGATCGCCTCAAGCCCCGTCTTCACCGCGTTCTCCGACGCCAGCAGGATCGCGCCGGCCGCGTCGAAGCGGGTGGTCTTGCCGGCGTCGCAGGCGCGCGCCACCGCGTAGACGTAGGCGCGGGCCGAGTTCAGGGCCACGTACATGTCCGCGACCTTGGCCTGCATCAGCTGGAACGAGCCGATCGGCTTTCCGAACTGCTTGCGCTCGCGCACGTAGGGCAGGACCACGTCCAGGCAGGCCTGCATGATGCCGAGCGGCCCCGCCGCCAGCACCGCGCGCTCGTAGTCGAGCCCGGACATCAGCACGCCCACCCCGCCGTTCTCGGGGCCCATGACGTTCTCTTCCGGCACCTCGCAGTCCTCGAACACCAGCTCGCCGGTGTCGGAGCCGCGCATGCCCATCTTGTCCATCTTGTGGCTGACCGAGAAACCTTTGAAGTCTTTCTCGATCAGGAAGGCGGTGATGCCGCGGCTGCCCTCGCCCGGCGCGGTCTTGGCGTAGACGACCAGGGTGTCGGCGTGCGGCGCGTTGGTGATCCAGAACTTGGTGCCGTTCAGCACGTAGCGGTCGCCGCGCCGGTCGGCGCGCAGCTTCATCGACACCACGTCCGACCCGGCTTCCGCCTCGGACATGGCCAGCGCGCCGACGTGCTCGCCCGAGATCAGCTTGGGCAGGTAGCGCCGCTTCTGCTCCGGCGTGGCCCAGCGGCGGATCTGGTTCACGCACAGGTTGGAGTGAGCGCCGTAGGACAGGCCGATGGAGGCCGAGGCGCGCGACACCTCCTCCATGGCCACGCAGTGCTCGAGATAGCCCAGGCCCAAGCCCCCGAACTCCTCCTCCACCGTCACGCCGTGCAGGCCGAGCTCGCCCATCTCGGGCCACAGCTCGCGCGGGAAGTTGTTGCTGTGGTCGATCTCGGCGGCCAGCGGCTGGATGCGGTCGGCGGCGAACCGGCGGGTGGCGTCGCGGATGGCGTCGGCGGTCTCGCCGAGACCGAAGTCCATGTCGGGAAGGGCGTTTGCGATCATGCCGCCCCGTTACACGCGCCCGGCGCGGTCGGGAAGGGGGAGGCGGCTCTCGGCGGACCCGGGGAACGGGCCGTGCCCTCGACCGTTGCGCGGCCATGGAGACGTGGATCCTGCCGGCGCTGTTGGGCCTGGGGCTGGCCGCCTCGTGCGGGCTGAAGACCTTCCTGCCGCTGCTGATGCTGTCGGCGGCGGCGCGGTTCGGCTGGTTCGGGGTGGAGTTGAACGAGCAGCTGGCCTGGGTCGGCGCCACCCCGGCCCTGCTGGCGCTGGGGATCGCCACGGCGCTGGAGTTCGTCGGCGACAAGATCCCCGTCGTCGACCATGCGCTCAGCGCTGTCGGGACCGTCACCCGTCCGGCGGCGGGGGTGCTGGCCGCTTCCTCGGTGTTCGGCGGCGTCGATCCGACCACCGCGGCGGTCGCGGGCTTGGTGATAGGCGCGCCCACCGCCCTGGCGGTGCACGGAGCCCAGAGCGGCACGCGCCTGGCCTCGACCGCGACCACCGGCGGGCTCGCCAACCCGGTGGTCTCTTTTCTTGAGGACGCGCTGGCGGTGGTCACCGTGCTGGTGGCCTTCGTCGCGCCCCTGCTGATCCCGCTGGTGGTGGCGCTGGTGCTGTGGGCGGCGTGGCGAATGGCGAAGGCGGTCAGGCGGGGCTTCTCGCGGCCCGCCTGACGCTCAGCCGGCCTTGGCCAGGATCGGCTCCAGCCGGCCCGCCTCGACGAACGGGGGCCACAGCTCGCGCTGGACGTGGCGCCACAAGGCGTTGATCTCGAACGCCGCCAGGCTGTCGGGGGTGGCCTCCTGCGCCGCCTCGCCGGTGCGCACGGCGTTCTGATAGGCGGCGCGGTAGCGCAGGCCGATGGGCGCGACCGGCAGGCCGAGGTTCTCCAGCGCCTCCAGCGTCTCCTGGATCAGCCGGGGCTCCTCGCCGTTGCGGCGCGGCGGCGCCTGGTTCAGCACGAACAGGCCGCGCTTTCGCATGTCAGTCACCAGTCGCACGCTGCGCACCACCGCGCGCAGGTCGAAGAAGCCCGGCCGCACCACGATCAGGCACAGGTCGGCGAAACGCACCGCCTCGGCCGCCTCGCCGTCGGCGGAGGGCGGGGTGTCGAGCACCATCAGGTCGTAGCCGCCGCGTATGGCGTTCTGGCGGGCGGCGAACAGGGCGCCGCCCTTGACCTCGGCCACCTCGGGCCGGGCCTCGCGCCGTTCGCGCCGCCACTCCAGCGCCGAGCGCTGGCCGTCCAGATCGCACAGCAGGGTGCGCCGTCCGGCGTTCTCGGCCGCGCACGCCAGATGGGTGGCGACCGTGGTCTTGCCCGTGCCGCCCTTGCGCGACAGCACCGCGAGCGTCTGCATGCCCGTCCCCCCGAGCCCCGCGTGCGCATCTCCGGTCGGCCCCGACCGTCCGCGCGCCCGCGCCCTTCGTCGATGTTCAGAAAGGTTACTGCCGCGCAGGATCGTTGCGGCCGACGAGTCTGTCAAACACGGGCTGCGGCGACGTGGGCCGGAACTTCGCTCCGCCGGCGCTGCGATTGCGCCGAACGTTCGCCCGAAAGGCGCGTTCTCATTGACGGACGCTCCTGTCCGACCGACATAATGAGCGATGGCGCTTTTGACCGAGCGTCGAGTGCAGTCGAGGTGAAACGCGCCATGGACACCCGGACGCCCGCCGCTTTCCGCACCGGTTTTAAGCCGGCGCGCGCCGACCGCGGCGCCTTCAGCCGGGCCCTGGCGTGGCTGGGCGGTTTCTTCGCCACCGGCGCGGCCCTGGCCATCGGCGCGGTGCTGGCGGTGTTCGCCGCCGCCGCCGTCGCGGTGATCGCCCTGTTCGGCGGGATGCTGGTGTTCCTGAGCACGCTCGCGTTCCGCGCCCGCCGGGTCGTCGTCGCCCGCGATCCCGGCGTGATCGAGGCGCGCAAGGTCGGCCACTCCTGGGTCGCCTACGGCTGGGACAGCCGCGGCCGCTGACCGCGCTGGTGTCGTCCCTGGACCTGATCGAGGCGCCGTCGCCCAACTTCGACGAGCGGCGAGCCCCGCCCGACATGATCGTGCTGCACTACACCGGCATGACGACCGGCGAAGAGGCGCTGGCGCGCCTGCGCGATCCCGCCGCCAAGGTCAGCAGCCACTATCTGGTCGAAGAGGACGGGCGGGTGTTCCGCCTGGTGCCCGAGGAACGCCGCGCCTGGCATGCCGGACGCTCCTACTGGCAAGGCGAGACCGACTGCAACGGCGCCTCCATCGGCCTCGAGATCGTCAATCCTGGACACGAATTCGGCTACCGCGCCTTTCCCGACGCGCAGATCGAGGCGGTGATCGCCCTGCTGGGCGACGTGCGCGGCCGCTGGAGTGTTCCCGACGCCCGCATCGTCGCCCACTCCGACGTGGCGCCGGCGCGCAAGCAGGATCCGGGCGAGCTGTTCCCCTGGGCGCGGCTGGCGCGCGCCGGCCACGGCCTGTGGCTCGAACCCAAGCCCGCGCCCGGACCGGCGCTGAAGGTCGGCGATGAGGGGCCCGGCGTGTTCGTGCTGCAGGCCGGCCTGCATCGGCTAGGCTACGAGCCGCGGCCCTCGGGGACCTACGACGAGGAGACCGCCACGGTGGTCACGGCCTTCCAGCGCCACTGGCGGCCCGCGGGCGTCGACGGGGTAGCCGACGGCGAGACCCGCGCGCGGCTGATGGCGGTGCTGCAGCTGGCCTCGGTCGAAACGCTGACCGGGACGCTCTGACCAGAAGAAGAACGAGGGACTGGGGATGAAACGTCTGACCATGCTGGCGCTCGTCGGAGCGTTGACCACGACCGCCTGCGCCGCCGTTCCCAGCGCTCGCCAGGGCGGCTACGCCGTCGAGGAGCGGTCGCTGACCGATCTGCAGGCCGATATGGCCGCCGGCCGGGTCAGTGCGGAGCAGGCGGCAGCCGCTTATCTCGACCGGATTCAGCGGATCGACCGCTCGGGCCCGACGCTGCGCAGCGTGATCGCGGTCAACCCCGACGCCCTGGCCGACGCGCGCGTGCTCGACGCCGAGCGCGCGGCGGGACGCGTTCGCGGGCCGCTGCACGGCGTGCCGGTGCTGATCAAGGACAACATCGAGACGCGCGAACTGCCGACCACGGCCGGGTCGCTGGCGCTGAAGGACAACTTCACCGGCCGCGACGCGCCGCTGGTGGAGCGCCTGCGCGCGGGCGGTGCGGTCATCCTGGGCAAGACCAACCTGTCGGAGTGGGCCAACATTCGCGACAACGACTCCATCTCGGGCTGGAGCGCGGTCGGGGGGCAGGTGCGGAATCCCTACGCCCTGGACCGCAATCCGTGCGGCTCCAGCTCCGGCAGCGGCGCCGCGGCGGCGGCCAGCCTGGCGGCGGGCACGGTCGGTACCGAGACCGACGGCTCGATCGTCTGCCCGTCCTCGATCAACGGCGTGGTCGGGTTCAAGCCCACCGTCGGCCTCCTGCCGGGCGAGCGCATCGTGCCGATCTCGCACACCCAGGACACCGCCGGCCCGATGACCCGCACCGTCGCGGACGCCGCGGCGATGCTGACGGTGATGGCCGGCTACGATCCGAACGCGGCCGACGCCAAGCTGCGCAGCCGCGACTACGTCGCCGCCCTGAACCCCGAGGCGCTCCGGGGCAAGCGGATCGGCGTGCTGCGCTTCAACGCCGGATTCGATCCGGAGGTGGATCGGCTGTTCGACCAAGCGCTGAACGAGCTGAAAGCGGCCGGCGCCGAGCTGGTCGAGATCAAGGAGTTCAAGCACCGCGGCGCGGTCGGCCAGAACGAGTTCGCCGTGCTGATGAGCGAGTTCAAGGCCGACATCGCCGCCTATCTGGCCACCACCCCGGACACGGTGAAGGCGCGCACGCTCGCCGACCTGATCGCCTTCAACGAGGCCAACGCGGCGACCGAAATGGCCCTGTTCGGACAGGACGTGTTCGAGACCGCCGAGAAGACGAAAGGTCTGGACGACCCGGAGTACAAGAAGGCGCTGGAAACGGCCAAGCGGCTGGCCGGCAAGGAAGGCATCGACAAGCTGCTGGCCGACAACAAGGTGTCGCTGCTGGTGGCGCCGACCACCGGGCCGGCCTGGCTGATCGACGCGGTCAACGGCGACCAGTACTCCGGCGGCGGGGCCAGCGGCCTGCCGGCGGTGGCGGGCTATCCGCACCTGACCGTGCCCATGGGCCAGATCACCGGCCTGCCGGTCGGCCTGTCCTTCATCGGGCCGGCCTGGTCGGAGGCTGAGGTGCTGGGCGTCGGCTACGCCTACGAGCAACGGACCAAGGCTCGCCGCGCGCCGCAGTACCTGCGCTCGGTCGAGGACCTGCCGGAGGTGGCGCGGGCCCTGGCGCCGGCGCCGCGCTGATCGCGGCTTCACAAACCTCTCCGTCATCCTCGGACGGCCAAAGGCCGATCCGAGGACCCAGCATCCGGGAGATCGCGGCAGCGCCTTCGCAGCGTCGGCGTTGAAGCTGCTGGGTCCTCGGGTTCCGCTGCGCGGCCCCGAGGATGACGGGCAAGAGGTATCCCACCCCGACTTGACCCCGTCGGTCCGGCCCGCCACCTTCCGCGCGGACCAGACGGCCGGGCGATCGCGGTCTCCGTTCGCGGAGGTCGAGGAAAGTCCGGGCTCCACGGTGAAAAGGCGGCGGGTAACGCCCGCCGGGAGCGATCCCAGGGAAAGCGCCACAGAAAGCAAACCGCCCTGCTCCGCTGAAGCTACGCAGGGCTCGCCCTGCGAAGCGGGACGCGAAGCAGGGTAAGGGTGAAAGGGTGCGGTAAGAGCGCACCGCGTCTCTGGTGACAGAGGCGGCACGGCAAGCCCCGCCTGGAGCAAGACCGAATAGGGACCGCGCGCCCGCGCAAGCGGGCAGGGCTCACCGGCCCGGGCGGTCCGGGTAGGTCGCGAGAACCGTCCGGCGACGGACGGTCCAGAGGAATGATCGTCGCCCGCTCCGGCGGGAACAGAACCCGGCTTACAGGCCGTCTGGTCCGTTAACTCTTCTGAACGAAAACGAGCGCCGTTCCAGATCGGAGCGGCGCATTACTGCGTGAGTTCTGCATGTGTTCTGGTTTGGACAGTAACTCGCGGCCGCAAACCCGCCATCGTGGTTAAAATCGTCATCAAGTGTCATTGTCTCCCAATTCGTCCCATGTTAACCCATAGAGCATCAGCCGGGGGTGTTTCGCGTCGGAGCGGCCGACGCGATCCGGGGCGATGAGGGGCGGGCCCGAGGGCTCGAACGGGGCGGGTGTTTCTCTCGACCTTCGAGAAACAGCTGGACGCCAAGCGGCGCTTCGTCGTGCCGCAGGACTTCCGCGCCGCGGCCGCCTCCTCCTTCGACGGCGTGTTCTGTTTTCCCTCGATCGAGGCCGACTGCCTGGAAGGCGGCGGCAAGGCCCTGTTCGACCGCTACGCCGACCTGATCGAGGAGCTGCCGTTCGGCGACCCGCTGCGCACCTCGCTGGAGACGGTGGTCTACGGCGGCATGAACCAGCTGGGCTTCGACACCGCCGGGCGTATCACCCTGCCCGAAAGCCTGTGCGAGCAGTTCGGTCTGCGCGACTGGGTGGTGGTGGTCGGCCTGCGGGACCGCTTCCAGATCTGGGATCGCGACCGCTTCCACGCCTGGCGCGACGAGCAGCGCGCCGCCGCCCGCTCGGGGCTGGCGGAACTGCGCCAGCGCCAGCGTGATTCCAAGCTGAGCGGCGGCGCATGACCCAGCCGCACGTCTCCGTCCTGCTGGACGAGGTGGTAGAGGCGCTGGACCCGCGGCCGGGCGCCTTGATCGTCGACGGCACCTTCGGCGCCGGCGGCTACACCCGCGCCCTGCTGGAGCGCGGCGCTCGCGTCGTCGCTTTCGATCGCGATCCGAACGTAGCCGGCTACGGACGAGCGCTGTCCGCCGTCTGGGGCGGCGAGTTCGAGCTGGTGCGTCGCCGCTTCTCCGAGATGGAGGAGGGGTTGGCCGACCTCGGGCACGAGACCTGCCAGGGCGTGACGCTGGACATCGGCGTGTCGTCCATGCAGCTGGACGAGGCCGAGCGGGGCTTCTCCTTCATGCGCGACGGCCCGCTGGACATGCGCATGGCGGGGGAGGGGCCGACAGCCGCCGATTTGGTCAACGAGAGCGACGCGGCCGAGCTGGCGCGCATCTTCTGGACCTACGGCGAGGAGCGCGCCTCGCGCCACGTCGCCAACGTGCTGGTGCGCCGGCGCGCCGAGCAGCCGTTCGAGCGCACCCTGGACTTGGCAGAGACGGTGGAGAAGGCGCTGGGCGGCCGCAGGGGCGCCCCGGTCCACCCCGCCACTCGGGTGTTCCAGGCGCTCAGAATCGCCGTGAACGAAGAACTTTCCGAATTGGAAGCGGGTCTGGCCGCGGCCGAACGCGTGCTGGCGCCGGGGGGGCGACTCGCGGTGGTGACCTTCCATTCGCTGGAGGACCGGATCGTGAAGAGCTTCCTGTCCGAGCGCGCGGGCAAGACGCCCGCCGGATCGCGCCACGCGCCGCCGACGCAGCGCGGACCCGAGCCCACCTTCGAGCTGCTGTTCAAGGGCGCGCGCGAGCCTTCGGAAGCCGAGACCGCCGCCAACCCGCGCGCCCGCTCGGCCAAGCTGCGCGCCGCGGTCCGCACCGCCGCCCCCGCCTGGAGGGCCGCCGCATGAACCCGATCGCCCGCTTGTTCGACCAGCGCGTCCGCGGCTTCCGGATCATCGAGGTCGCCGCGCTCGCCTGCCTGGTGCTGATGGTGTTCTGGGTCTACCTGGCCAAGGCCGGCGCCGGGCGCGAGCGGGCCGAGATCACCCGCATCGAGCGCGACATCGCTACGGAGCAGAAGGCCCTGCGCCTGCTGCGCGCCGAGGCCGCCCACCTGGAGCAGCCCGCCCGCATCGAGGCCCTGGCCGAGCAGCAGCTGGGCCTGGAGCCCGTGCCGGTGAAGCGCGAGGCCCGCCCCGAGAGCCTGATCGAGATCGCCCGCGCCACCGGCGGAGGGCCGCGATGAGGCCGGTCGACCTGCTGACCCATCCGGCGGTCCCCAGCTGGCGCTGGCTGACCGAGCAGGTCTGGTCGCTGGAGCACGCGTTCGAGCGCTCCAAGGCCGAGGCAAAGCCGGAAGAAGACACGCGGGTGCGCATCTTCTTCGTGCTGGCCGCCTTCGCCTGCGCCTTCCTGCTGATGATCTTCGGCGCCGCCCGGGCCGCGCTGTTTTCCGACGCGCGCCGCGGCGGCTTCGTGCCCGCCTCGGCCACCACCCGCGCCGACGTGGTGGACCGCAACGGCATGCTGATGGCCGCGGATCTCGTCCACTTCGGCCTGTACGTCGATCCGGCCGAGGTCTGGGACCCGGCCGAGACCCGGCGCGGCCTGCTGTCGGTCATGCCGGACCTGCCCTACGCCAAGCTCCAGCGCGCCCTGAACGGCGAGCGGCGCACCTTCGTGGCCGGCGGCCTGACGCCCCAGCAGAAGGCGCGGCTGCACGCGCTGGGCCTGCCCGGCGTGTCGTTCGAGGAGGAGGACCGGCGGGTCTATCCGCTGGGCGTCTCCGCCGCCCACCTGGTCGGCTTCAGCGACTCCGGCGGCCGCGGCCTGGCCGGCGTGGAGAAGGCGCTCGACACGTCGATCCGCGAAGGCGGTCGCGCCGGCGCGCCGGTGGCTCTGTCCATCGACCTGCGGGTCCAGGCGGCGCTCGAGAACGAGCTGCGCGCCGCCGCCGCGTCCCAGTCAGCCGACGGCGCCGTGGGCATCGTCACCGACGTGAAGACCGGCGAGATCATCGCCATGGCCAGCTGGCCGGACTACGACCCCAACGCGCCGGGCGCCGCCTCGCCCAACGCGATGAAGAACCGCGCCGCGGCGGCCGTCTACGAGATGGGCTCGACCTTCAAGGTGTTCACCGTGGCCATGGGCCTGGACACCGGCGCCGCGTCCCTGACCTCGACCTTCGACGCCACCGCGCCGATGAAGATCGGCTC
>Ga0196964_10001359_pt1 | contig 12515 bp, 4 predicted proteins | sample S1_10metaG_FD_148615 | JGI IMG/M metagenome (GOLD analysis project Ga0196964, IMG submission 148615) | Soil microbial communities from Anza Borrego desert, Southern California, United States - S1_10 | ecosystem: Environmental > Terrestrial > Soil > Desert | place: USA: California | collected...
ACATACAGTGATGTGGTAACGGTGGGATCTTGCCAGGGCACTTATACGATCACCAGAACATGGAGCCTGGTGGACAGCTGCGGTAATGCGGCGGCCAACCAGGTACAGACCATCACGGTGAGTGATAACACGGCACCAAATATTACTTGCCCGACTGTCTCTAGTTCATATAATACAGATCCCAATGAATGTAATGCAACATTGACCTTCGCTGCCATCGCTTCAGACAATTGTAGTGGTTCGATTTCGATCATTTATAAGATCGGGGCAACGCCAATTACATTCCCGTACGATTTCCCGGTAGGAAACACAACCATTACAGCTACAGCAACAGATGACTGTGGAAACAGCGCATCCTGCAATTTCACAGTGACCGTCGTAGATAATCAAATTCCAGTCATCACATGCAAATCCAACCAAGTAAATAACACAAATCTGAACCTGTGTACATATACAGCAATTGGTAATGAGTTCGATCCGGCAAGTGCATTAGATAATTGCAGCTATTCATTGAGTTATTCATTGACTGGTGCCACAACTACAAGCGGTTATGTGAATGCTTCCACACTGAATGGAGTGGTATTTAATAAAGGAACAACCACTGTTACCTGGAAGATCACCGATATAAGTGGAAACATGGCAACTTGTTCATTTGATGTAACCGTTAATGACAATCAGTTACCGGTTATAACATGCCCGGCAAATATTATCAATGTGGTTTATAATCCGGCAGTTTGCGGTGCAATAGTAAATTATACAGCACCTATAGGAACAGATAATTGTCCGGGTGCAGTGACAGCAAGAATCGCGGGGCTGTCTAGTGGAGCTGTTTTCCCCTGGGGAACTACTACTAATACATTCCGGGTTACTGATGCATCAGGAAATAGCACTACCTGCTCATTTACTGTCACTGTGAATACGGCTGTTACGACGACTTCATCCCTCATAGTAACACCAGGTACGCAACAATACAGTGATATTGTAACCCTGACGGCCACAATTATCAACGGGTCTGCCGTTAGTTGCGGAGGTCCGGCAGCTGCGGATTCCGTTCGATTCAGGATCGGTACACAGGTAATGGGTACTGTCGCTTTGAACACAGTTGGAACCGATTTACAGGCGTCCTTGACAGCTGCACTGCTCGAATTGCCTACATATCCTTCCAATGGACAGATGGCACCGGGTTTACGAACAGCTTATGCGGAGTTTATAAATGTTAACACGACTTATTATAATGTAACGAATGCCAATGCAAGCTTCAACATCAGCAAAGAGAACGCGATCCTCACCTATATTGGCTCTGAATATTTCACTACTCCATCGCAAACTAACTGTGAAGGTGAAGTGACGTTGATAGCTTCTGTTGTAGATACGGTCGATGCAAGTCGCGGAGATATCAGGAACGCCCGGGTGAATTTCAGGGATGGAACCACTCTGGTTCCTGGTGGAGGAAATGTCACGGTCGGACTGGTCAATCCCGGGAATATCCAGGAAGGTATTGCCATCGTTTCATTCAACCATACATTGACCGGCAGTGATTGTAATGAAGGAGGTAAGCAATTCGAGATCAACATGGATGCTAATCATTATTATACTGGCACTACATCATTCCCAACGCTGGTGACACTGGCCTTACCTGGTCAGGAGTTTGTAACCGGCGGTGGACATGCAGTTATCAGTCAATCCGCCGGAAGTTATCCAGCTACAGCAGGCACCAAGATGAATTTCGGTTTCAATATGAAGTGGAACAACAGCGGCAGAAACATCAAAGGCAGGATCAACATCATTTACAGGAGATGGCAATTATACAATAATATATGGCAGTGGAGAAATTACCAGATCAAGAGCAATGCGATCCATTCAATGTCAATTCAGACTACGGTGGATTATCGTATAGCATACATCAGCACGAAAGCAAACTTGACCGATGTGACCAATCCACTTGCCCCGATCTCGCTGGGCGGTAACTTAAACCTGACGTTTGAAGTTTGGGATCACATTACTCAAAATGGAGGCGAATTGGATAAGGTAAGTGTCATGCTTATCGGCGGGAACAACCTGTTATTCTCCAGCCATTGGGTGAGTAATTCAACGCAAACCCTGTTCCTCGGTGGAGGGAATATCAATATCAGGAATACACCACCCGATCCGCCGATCACCTTAAAGATCGATGAAGAAGCAAAAAAGAAAGAAAAGATCTTAACGGTGGAGAACCTGCTGTTAAATGCCTGGCCGAACCCAAGCGAAGATCAGTTCAACGTCAGAATTATGAGCGATTCAAGAGCGCCGATCCAATTAAAGGTGTATGATATAAATGGAAAGATCGTGCATACTGAAAGAGGAGCAGTCGATCAGGTCTATAAATTCGGATCTCTCTTTAAGAACGGTCTTTATATGGTAGAAGTGATACAAGGCGACAAACGAACAAGTAGCAAGTTGATCAAACAATAAAACTCAGCGCGAAATAAAAGCCACCTTATTGGTGGCTTTTATTATATTTTCAATAAACCCCTTTAATGATCCCATCCTGCCACCTGAGAAAATAAAGTTTTTTATTCTCAAAGTAATCCAGCATCATCGTCTGCTGGTTCAGCACAGGCTGTATATCGAAATCGGTGAATATCCGCGTTTGTTTTACTCCCAGGTTGGAGGCCACGTCTTTTCCATATTGCAGGAGAAGTTTCACGTATTTCATCGTCACTTCATAACCACGAAATACCATATCGCTGGGACGAGCATACATTTTTGAATTGAAATAATTTGTGATGCCCATACTTACCCTATCCATCTTGGCATTGTAAAAAGGGGTACTATAAACGATCTGGATGCCTTTATATTCGGGACGGGAAAGATTGATATCATCCCAGGTCGGCATGCCCATAATACTTATTCGGTATTGTTTTCCATACGGAGCTAACTGTTCGATCAGTCGTTTCCCGAAATTTTCATCCAGGCTGCCAGCCATATATAGTGTTTGTATCGTGCTATCCAGGTGAGGCCTTAGCTGGGATACAGTAAAACTATCTGATAGATCGACGTATTTTATTTTCAGCGGTACTGATTTCGTAATCTTGCCATATTCTTCAAAATACGATTTGATCCGGTCTTCGAGTTGTCCCGCTTTGCGGAATACGATCAGCCTGTCGAGCGAATGATATTTCTGCAGGTAACGATATATCCCTTCACTCTGGGTTTTTAAAGTCGGGTTGATTACAACAAAAAAAGGATTCTCAGTCACGCCACCATCATTGGGCAGGTTAGCATTGATCACCGGGATATTTCTTCTTAGTCCTTCGTCCGCAAATAATTTTACTTCGTTGCTGCTGCAATGCGCAATGATCAGGTCAACACTATCTACGGCGGATAATTTGAGCTGGTGAGTCACCGGTTCAATAGCCGATCGCGTATCATAAACGAATACTTCCAGGTTCACCTTCTCTCTATTCAGGGAGTCCAGGGCAAGCTGCGCGCCTTCATAAAATTCCAAACCGGGATTGATAAATTTGGGAAATACATTTTTCGAATACCGATAATCATATCCATCAAAAGCAGAGTCAACATACAAAGGAGCAAAGATTGCTATCCTGTAGGGTTTGATTTTAGTAGCTGTTGTATCTTCCTGCGCGTTCAGCCCAATGGGCAATAGGCAATAAGCAATAGGCAATACAATTGCTTTCTTCAAAAATTGTTTAAGATTATTTAATGAATAAAGTTTCAATTTATTTCAGATGAATTTTCTAACAATCATAAATGACTATCGACTCCTAATCACTCCCACTCAATAGTAGCAGGGGGTTTACTACTTATATCATATACCACCCTGTTGATCCCTTTCACATTATTAATGATCTCACTCGACACATGAGACAGGAAACTATAAGGTAAATGAGCCCAGTCTGCCGTCATTCCATCCACACTGGTCACTGCTCTTAAGGCGATTGTATATTCATATGTTCGTTCATCACCCATCACCCCAACCGATCTCACCGGCAATAAGATAGCTGCTGCCTGCCAGACAGTTGCATAAAGGTTCTGCTCCTTCAACGCTTTCACAAAAATATCGTCAGCTTCCTGTAATAGCTTTACCTTCTCTTCGGTAACCTCACCCAATATCCGAATCGCGAGACCCGGACCGGGGAATGGGTGCCTGTCCACCTGGTCAGGCGGTATTCCCAATTCTTTGCCAACTTTTCTTACCTCATCTTTAAAGAGGTAACGTAAAGGTTCAACCAATTCAAGGTGCAGATGTTCAGGCAATCCTCCCACATTATGGTGTGATTTAATAGTTACAGAAGGTCCATGCACGGAAATACTTTCGATCACATCCGGGTAAATAGTTCCCTGTCCAAGCAGGGCCACGCCCTCAATTTTTTTTGCCTCCTCCTGGAAAATATCAATGAACAGACTTCCAATAGCCTTTCGTTTATCTTCCGGGTCTTCTTTTCCTTTCAAAGCCTCATAAAATCGCTGCCGGGCATCAATCCCTTTTACATTTAATCCCAATGCCGCGTAGGTCCTGAGAACAGAATCAAATTCCTTTTTACGCAACACCCCGTTGTCGACAAAAATTCCATATAGATGATCCCCGATGGCTTTATTGATCAATGTAGCCGCGACGGTGGAATCCACTCCACCGCTAAGGGCCATGACCACTTTCCGGTTGCCGATCTGTTTCTGAAGATCCCGGATGGCGTCGCTAATGAAATGCGCTGGTGTCCAATCTTGTTTACATCCGCAAATATTTACTAAAAAATTTTTGAGGATTTTTTTTCCTTCGGTGGAATGGTAAACTTCGGGGTGGAATTGAACTCCATAGAGAGGAAAGTCATTAGTCGATAGTCGATAGTCGTTAGTCTTTGCCCCATTTTTTTTGAAAGCGGCAATAGGAATATTTTCAGTTGTTGCTAATAATTCAAACCCATTAGGCAATTCCAGTATCGTATCCGCGTGACTCATCCAAACCTGGGTAGGAGATGAGATTTCTTGCAGCAAAACATCTTCTTTTACTTTTCTTAGTTGAGCACGGCCATATTCTCGCTTATTGCTTTTTTCCACTTTACCTCCAAACATTTTCGCGGTCAATTGTGCACCGTAGCACACTCCAAGAACCGGAAGTTTAGAGGAAATATATGTGATATCTACATCCGGTGCTTTTTCATCATTTACCGAAAACGGGGAACCAGAAAGGATAACTCCTTTGAGTCCGGGTTCATATTCGATCTTTTTGTGGTAAGGGGTGATCTCGCAGTACACATTTGCCTCTCGTACGGCGCGGGCGATCAGCTGGGTATATTGAGAACCGAAATCCAGGATAAGAATCTTCTCAGTCATGAAACACGAAGATAGTTAGGATAAAGAATTGAACGGCAGAAGGAAGAATGCATAATGAAGAAAAATCAGGCAATTTCTTATTCTACATTCAGCTGTTTTACATTCTTCGGTTCTACATTCAATCTGCTGTAACCTGGCAAATTCGTTGGAGTCTAAGATTTTGTAAATAGTATTTTTGTGCCTCTTTGTAACTAAACCCATTGCAATGAAACGTTTTTTGTTCTTTACTGTTTTAATAATTACTCTATTCACCTCCTGCAGGGAAATTTTAGGAAAAAAGATCAAAGGGAATGGTCATATCACCCGCCAGGCCCGGAGTATGGAGAGTTTTAGTGGAGTGAACGTTAGTGGGAACATCGATGTCATACTGAGTAGTGATTCTGCCCGCTCGGTTTCCGTAGAAACAGATTCAAACCTGACCCAGTACATCATTACGGAAGTAAGGGGCGATATGCTAAATATATCTTATAAAAAAGGGATCAATCCAAAACCGACAAAGACAGTTAATGTATTTGTGTCAAGTCCTTCATTTGCTAAATTAAAAGCTTCGGGAGCCTGCGATATCAATACGAGTAACAAAATAACTTCTACTGGAACGATCGACCTTACCCTGAGTGGGAGCTCGGATGCCAGGCTGGAATTAAATGCCCCGCGCGTGGAAGCTAGTCTTTCCGGCGCCTGCACGGTGCAAATGAAAGGAGAGACCAAAGACCTGGTCATAAAAGGTACAGGTAGTACGGATATCAAATGTTTTGAGTTAATGACGGAGAATGCAAACATTCGCATCTCGGGGGCTGGAGAAGCTGAAGTGAATGCCAGCCTGAAACTGGATGTAAAAGTGACTGGTGCAGGTACGGTAAAATATAAAGGAAACGCCCAGGTGAGCCAGAGCGTGACGGGATCGGGAAGTGTGAAGAAAGTAGAATAGTGAATAGTCAATGGTCAATGGTGAATGGTGAATGGTGAATAGCCCTTCAGTAAATCTGGTCTTGTAAACTTTTAAAGTTGACGGATTTAAAATGTATTCGTAAGTCAGATTTGCAGCGTACATTTCTAAACTCCACCTCCTAAACTCTAAACTCACAGATTGACATATTTCACAGTGATTTTGATATCTCTATTCCTCCCCTTATCATCCGTACACGAAATCTTTACAGGACCTTCATTCGGTAAAAAGAATTGTTTTTCTCCAGCGGGTGAACTTTTGTAGAATTTGTTATCAATATACCAGTAAACACGGTTAACATCATTGGCTGTCTTTGCTATTAATTGAAGGGGTTCGGGTTCATTTTTGCTGATGAAATATTCGGATCCGTTTACCGGGGAATTGATCACAGGCGCATTCCCTTTAAATATCTTTTCACAGTCCGGGTTATGCGCGGGGATCTTCTCATAAGCCATTTGTCTTTCTTCAAACCAGGATTGCATCCCCGGCTCGATGATGGGAAACCATTTTTTCCTGAATCCCGAAGCCGGCCTGCAGGTTTCACAATAAGAAGTTTTTTCGTTTTCACTGATGGCGATCTCCTGCCTGTTGTTGCAGTTGTTAGTCGATGAAATGAGTGGGATGAATTGATCCATAATGATATTGGTACAATGTTCTCCGGGTACCATTCCTGTTTCACTGCAAACTTTACGGATACTGCAATCTTCCGGTTGAAGGAACCATTCTGCATCGCTATCATAATCGATGCTGTTAAAGATCTTGAACAGGAGAGGTGTTGCGATATTCGCGCCGCTCAGATCGGCAGCTCCAACCCCTGAAAAATTACCGGTCCAGACGCCCACTGTATAATTTTTATTATACCCGATGCTCCATCCATCCCTTCTTCCATAGCTGGTCCCGGTTTTCCAGGCGATCTTTGGCATTTTCTCTGTAGCAGTCCAGTTCAATGGGAAATCCGGCCGGTTGATCTTGGAAAGGATCTCGTTGATCATATACGCTGCAGCCGGGCTCATAATATTTGTTTTGCTGATGAGGCTGTCATCCTTTGTGAAAGATGGCCGTATAAAATCACCTTCGTTGGCAAAGACTGAAAATAACCCGGTGAGTTCTTCCAGCGTGGTACCACAACCTCCAAGGATCATGGAAAGTCCTAATTTTCGCTGGTCCCTCTGAACCTGTTTAAAATTGCAAGAGGAGAGTTTATGGATAAGCTTTTCATGTCCAAGCGATCTCAGCGTTTTAATGGCAGGGATATTCAAAGAATTCTCCAGCGCATATTCCACGGTCACATAACCATTATAAACTTTATCGTAATTCTCAGGAGCATAGCCTTCATAGTTGACAGCCACATCGGTCAATACGGTTTTAGGTGTAAGCAGGCCTTCGTCAAAGCATACTGCATAAAGCAGTGGTTTGAGCGTGCTTCCGGGTTGCCGGACAGCATTTGCTCCATTCACCTGCCCTCCGTCAGTAGTATCATAATAACCCGAAGAGCCGACATAGCTGATCACCCGGTGAGAGCGATTGTCGATGATCACTACCGCTGCATTCCTGATATTCCTTAACCGTAAGCCTCTTGTATAATCTTCAACCAGCTTTTCTGTCTTAAGTTGGGTATTGAGATCAATATGTGTTTGGATAATATCCTTTCCCGTTTGTTGCTTCAAACGATAAGAAAAATGCGGGGCATAATGCGGAACGGTTCCCCGGCTGGCAGTCAACGGTTCTGCAAGCGCGTCTTCAATTTCTTTTTCTTTAAATACGTTATCATTTGCGAATTTCCTGAGCCAGCGATTGCGTTCCTCAACGATCAGTCCATTATTCTTCCCGATCACAAGTGATGATGGCCGGTTTGGAATAATACTCAACGCGGTGATCTCGGCCAGCGAAAGATGGTCCGGATTCTTTTTAAAGTAAAGCAGGGAGGCTGATTTTACACCTTCTATATTCCCTCCATACGGAACGAGGTTCAGGTAGAGTTGGAGGATCTCATCCTTGCCATACTTCCATTCCAGCTGGAAGGCCCTGAACATTTCCCTGGCCTTGCTCCATATATTCCGTTTGCCTGGTTCAAGTGCCCGGGCCACCTGCATCGTAATTGTGCTCGCACCGGAAGTTCTTTTCATCCGGAATGTATTTTTGAAAAGAGCTCTAATGATCGCAAAAGGGTTGACACCCGGGTGGGAATAGAAATATTTGTCTTCTTTAGCGATTATAGTCTTACGTAATAACAAGGAGATCTCGTTCAATTCCGTTTTCATTCTCCATTTTTGGTCCCGCGTCAGGTACGCATTAATGATCTCGCCTTTGTTGTCGGTAACAATAGTGGAATATTCCACCTTATCCGGGACAGGAAAGATCCAGTTCAACAGCAGGAAAAGCAGGAAGATGCCAACCAGGATCAAACCCAGTTTTTTAAGAAACCCAATTATTTTCTTTTTCCCAATCCGCATCTTCATTTTGCAGGTTAACAAATTTTTAAACGCGTGAATTTGCAAAACCCTTTCGTACTATATTAATTTAGGATGCAAATTCATATTATGGACTCGTCCGATTCTTCCGAAACTAACGCTGACCCCGACAGTAATATCCCTCCTTAGTTATTCGCACTACTAATTTCTGTTTCTTTTCGGTTGCAGTAGACCGATTGGCAGGAATTTTTTTATGTTAGTTATTTCTTTAACTTCTCATTCATAAATCTCTCTCAAAAACACTTTATGCGCATCAGAACCATCCTTGCCCCGATCCTGATCGGGATAATTTTTTTTGCTTCCTGTAAAAGAAACTCAGTCAACTTAAGTTATACGAATGCTAAGGACGAGGTACCACAACTCGGGAACCTAACTTTCCGCTTCAGCAGCTCGTTGGTTAAAGATTCCATGTTGAACGCCTGGGATAGTACAGAATACATTTCATTTGAACCGGATATTCCAGGACGTTTTCGTTGGGAAAGCCCGGATGAACTTATTTTCTCACCCTCCCAACCCTTATTACCTGCTACCAACTACAAGGCCAAAGTAAAAAATGCTGTCCTGAAGTATAGCAAATACAACTCAGTCAAAAAAGGAGACGAGATCAGTTTCCATACACCGGCTCTCACACTGGATGAGACCCAGGTGTTGTGGATGGGCGAAGGCGGAGACAATGCCACGCCTCAACTGGATCTTTATTTTAATTATCGTATAGATCCGGATGACCTGAAAGAAAAATTGGAACTGGAAGTGGACGAATCAAAGACAGATTACAGTTTCATCACGGCCTCACCAGATAATAAGATATCATTACGGATGATCGGTTTGAAAGCAGAAGATAAAGACCGGAATGCCAGGATCACCATTGCTAAGGGATTGAAACCGGAGAGCGGGAGAAATTCAACACCTGAGTCTATATCCCGATCAGTAGTGATCCCTTCGCCTTATGTGTTGACCATCCAGAACCTGGAATCGGAGCATGATGGAACTGAAGGGGTAGTAAAAGTCATTACCAGCCAGCAGGTGAATTCGGAAAATGTGAAGTCGTTTGTGCGATTTGATCCTTTGATCACTTACTCTGTTGAATCAACGGAGAATGGCTTCGTTTTGCGGAGCGATAAGTTTGATGTGGAGAAAAGTTATGCCATTACAATCACAAAAGATCTAAGAGGAAGGATTGGAGGCATTCTGAAAGAGGAATATTCTGGGAATGTGGCATTTGGGGAACTCGAAGCCAATATAAATTTTACCAATAATAAAGCGGTTTATTTATCTAAGAAGGGAAGTAAGAATATAGAGATCCACATAACGAACGTGGAAAAGGTGAAGCTGGTTGTTTCAAAAATATATGAAAACAACCTGTTGATGGCGCACCGGTATGGTTATTACCCACAGGAAAACCAGGCCCGTTACGCGAGCTATGGCGGCGATTATGAAGGAGAATATTATTCCGATGAATACGCTGAACCCGCCGGTGAGGGTATGCTTGGGGATGTGATCTATGAAAAGGAGATTGATACCCGCTCATTGCCAAAAAGTGGCGCAGGGAGGTTGTTGAATTTTTCCCAGTTCGAAGACCGGCTTCCCGAGTTTAAAGGAGTTTATCACGTGATGATCCGTTCGGATAAGGATTATTGGGTCAAAGACAGCCGCTATATATCAGTATCTGACCTCGGGTTGATCGCAAAAGAAGGTGCGGATAAGATATATGTATTCGTGAATTCTATCAAGACAGCTAAACCGGTGGATGGGGTAAATGTATCCGTGTACACAACCAATAACCAATTGATCGCGTCGGGTTCAAGCAATAAGGATGGAGTAGCTGAGATCACCTATGTGCGAAAGGAATTTGCCGGATTCAAACCAGCCATGGTGATCGTGAAAAACGAAGATGATTTCAATTACCTGCCATTTCATAACACCCGCGTGAACACGTCGCGTTTTGATGTGGGCGGTAAAAGAAATAATGCAACCGGGCTGGATGCTTTCGTATATGCAGAACGGGATATTTATCGTCCAGGAGAAAAGATCAATTTTTCAGTGATCGTTCGGGACCGGCAATGGGAAAACCCCGGGGATATTCCCTTGAAATTAAGATTCCTGTTACCCAATGGAAAAGAATTGAAAGTATTCCGGAAAAGCCTGAATGAAGAAGGGGCAGCTGAAGGAACTATCGAGATTGCGCAGGCTGCCATAACGGGTAGCTACACACTGGAGGTGTACACATCTAACGACGTTTTATTGGCAACAAAAAGCTTTGCTGTCGAAGAATTTGTTCCGGATCGTATCGGGGTGAATGCAAAACTGGACCGTCTGTTTCTGCGTCCTGGTGAAAGCAGTACCTTAAACGTCAACGCCATGAATTTCTTTGGTCCGCCGGCTGCCAACCGGAATTACGAAACGGAAATACAGACCAAACAAAAAGTATTTGCTCCTGTGAAATTTGAAGGATATGATTTTACGCTGGCCAATCAAACGACTTTTTTCAGTAAAGATGTGAAGCAGGGAAAGACGAATGAGCAGGGAAACGCAATAATTGAATATTCGGTTCCTGAAAGTTATGCCAATAGCGGGTTGTTGCAAACGAGTTTTTATACTACTGTATTTGATGAGACAGGCAGACCAGTTAGCAAGGCTACTTCTGTAGACATTTTCACCCAGGACATTTTTTATGGAGTGAAATATGACTGGTATTTCTATTATCCATTGAACCAGCCGGTGAAATTTCAGCTTGTTTCTGTAAATAAGGACGGGATTGCTGCTAATTCCACTGCGCGTATCGAAGTAATCAAGCATGAATACAATACTCACCTGGTGCGTAGCGGCAGTTACTGGCGTTATGAATCACAACAGCAGGATAAACTGATGATCGAAAACCAGGTTTCGGTCGGTAATAATACTGTTTATACTTATGTACCGAGATCACCAGGTAATTATGAATTGAGGATCTACCGTCCCGGGGCAAACTCATATGTAAGCAGGAGCTTCTATAGTTATGGCAGTTGGGGAGCGACCAACACTTCGTTCGAAGTGAATAATGAAGGCAATATCGAAATTGAACTCGATAAGAAATCCTATTTCACCGGCGAAGCGGTGAAAGCTTTATTTAAAACGCCATTCAGTGGCAAAATGCTGGTCACCCTGGAAACCGATCATGTGGTTTCATACCAGTACGTAGATGTAAGCAATCGCACGGCAAGCGTAGACCTTAAGCTTAACGAGGACCATTTACCCAATACATATATAACCGCGACCCTGATCAAACCGCATGAAATGTCGGACATCCCGCTAACGGTTGCGCATGGTTTTCAAAACATCAGGGTCGAAGGCAAAAGCAGGAAAATACCGGTAGAGATCGATGCAAAAAAATCAGTTAGATCGAAAACAAAGCAGGCCGTATCGGTGAGAGCGGCCCCGAATAGTTACGTCACGCTTTCAGCTGTTGATAATGGAGTATTGCAAGTAACTGATTTCAAAACGCCAGATCCATATGGATACTTCTATCAGAAGAAAGCATTACAAGTAACCGCGTATGACCTTTATCCTTTATTGTTTGCTGAAGTAAGAGCAAGGTTGAGCAGTACCGGTGGTGACGGAGAATTGGATATGACAAAGCGAGTGAATCCCATGCCGGCAAAAAGGATCAAAGTAGTGAGCTATTGGAGCGGGATCAAAAAAACCAATGGGAGAGGAGAAGCTGAATTCGAACTGGATGTCCCCCAATTCAGTGGAGAATTGAGATTAATGGCTGTAGCCTATAAAGGAAA
>Ga0196964_10001360_pt1 | contig 12514 bp, 10 predicted proteins | sample S1_10metaG_FD_148615 | JGI IMG/M metagenome (GOLD analysis project Ga0196964, IMG submission 148615) | Soil microbial communities from Anza Borrego desert, Southern California, United States - S1_10 | ecosystem: Environmental > Terrestrial > Soil > Desert | place: USA: California | collected...
CGCGCGCTTTAACCAAAGCAGGGCTGAAGGTCGGCATCCTCTCCAATACCAACGTCCTTCATTTCAAGCATCTGCGCGAGCGCATGAGCATCCTGCGCGAGCTAGAACATGTGTATGCCAGCCACGAAATCGGCTCCCGCAAGCCTGAGCCCGAGTCGTTTCAGCACGTCTTGAGCAAAATGAATGTCGCGCCGCAAAAGGCTGTCTTCGTCGACGATTTGGATGAGAATATCGCCGCCGCGCGCGCTCTCGGGATGATCGGCATACACGCAACCGGTGCGGACGCGGTGCGGTCTGGCATCACCGAACTGGGGCTGCTATGATCCCCTCTCCCCTACGGGGAGAGGGCGGACACGAGCGTGAGCGAGTGCCGGGTGAGGGGCTGCGCGTCGGCTGCGTTTCAACGCCAACCCCTCACCCCGGACTCGCTTCGCTCGCTCGGCCCTCTCCCCTGAGGGGAGAGGGAAAGGATGGAATCCATGTCGCAAGTTGAAGCCCGTTTAGCCGCCGCCGGTCTCGCACTCCCCCGCCCGTCCAAGGCGGTGGGACTGTACGCTCCCGCTGTGCGCACGGGCAACCTGCTGGTCATCTCCGGCCACGGGCCGCTTCGCGCCGACCGCACCTTGATCCGCGGCCGGGTGGGCGAGGATGTTACTGTCGAGCAGGCCACGGAGGCTGCAACCGTCACCGCGCTGAACACGCTCGCGACGATCAAGAAATCGCTGGGTTCACTGGACAACGTTGTGCAGGCGGTCAAAGTTCTGGGGCTGGTTCGGGCAGTGCCGGACTTCACCGAGCAGCCGAAAGTACTGGACGGCTTCACGCGCGTGCTGCAGATTGCCTTCGGTGAAGCAGCAGGCTCGCCGGCCCGCTCGGCCATCGGCGTCGCCAGTTTGCCGGATGGTATCTGTGTTGAAGTTGAGTCTATCTTCGAAGTGCGCTGAAACTGAAAATGGCTTCCTCTCCTTCTAAAACGCCGTGCGGCCCCTTTCCGGGCCAGGTTGCGCTTGTCACCGGCGCCGGTATCCGGCTCGGTCGAGCAATCGCAAAGTCATTGGCTGAAAATGGTTGCGAACTCATTTTGCATTACCGCTCGTCTCGCAGTGAAGCGCAAAGCCTCGCGGCGGAGATCAAGAAGCTCGGTCGCAAAGCAGTGCTTATTAAGGCCGATTTGAGCAAAGGCAAAGAAACCGAAAATCTGGCTAAACAGGCGGAAAAGGCGTTGGGTCGCGTCGACATCCTGGTTAACAGCGCCGCTGTCTTCTGGCCCACGCTGCCCGAGCGGCTAAATGAAAAAGAACTCAATGCGTTTCTGGACATTAACCTCAAGAGCCCTTACATTCTCTCCTCTGAAATCGGCCAGCGAATGAAAGCAAGAGGCGGCGGCGCCATCATTAATATGGCGTGCGTGTCTGGACTACGGCCCTGGAAATCGCACGTTCCGTACTCGATCAGCAAGGCGGGAATTATCGCGCTGACCGTGGGAATGGCGAAGGTCCTGGGTCCGGAAGTGCGGGTGAACGCCATTGCGCCGGGGACCGTGCTGCCTCCGGAGAACATGCCAGCCGGGCAGCTGGAGAGCATTCGGGAACGCTTGCCACTGAAAAAACTGGGAACTCCAGAAGACATTACGAGTGCGGTGCTTTATCTTCTGGGTGCGCGGTTCGTGACGGGTCAGGTACTGTGTGTGGATGGCGGCCGCTCCATTGTTTAGGCCGCGAAAAGCAACCTTGGGATAGCCTGGCGCCATCTGGCGGGGTGCGGGCGGCAAAAAGAAACTGATGTCTCGACGCGCGATCATCTCTGATATTCACAGCAACCTGGTAGCCCTGGAAGCCGTGCTGGCTGACATCAAGACCCAGAACGTCGACGCCATCGTATGCCTCGGCGATATCTGCGGCTACGGGCCCCAGCCGCTCGAATGCATCGAACTGGTCCGCAAGAACGCGATCTGGACGCTCAAAGGAAATCACGACGAAGCCCTGTTTGTCGAGCCCGTTGATTTCGGCAAGAACGCTCGCGTGGCCATCGAATGGCAGCGCAGTATCCTGGAACCGAAGCTTGACGGATCCATGGCCGATGAAGAGCGCTGGAACTGGCTGCACGGCCTGACCAGCGTTCACAAAGAAGGCAACGTACAATTCGTCCACGCTTCAGCGCGCGATCCCATTTACGAATATGTCCTTCGCGACGATTTTCACGATTCAGGCCTCGGGCCCACTCAGAAAGCCAAGGACATCATGGCCTGTGTCGACTGGCTCTGCTTCTGCGGCCATTCGCACCGTCCGGGCGTGGTCTCCGAAGATTATAAGTGGTGGCGTCCGGCCGAGCTGGAAAATCAGAGCACGCTGATTCGCAAGGGCGTCAAGACGATCGTCAATGTCGGATCGGTCGGCCAGCCCCGCGACGGCAATCCGCAGGCCTGCTACGTCCTGTTCGATTACGAAGAGCCGGGCGACCAGACGAAGACGGGCGTCTTCAAGCCGCTGCCTGAAATTGCATCAAACGCCGAGACCGTGGTCGTGCACAAGGACAATGTCGAGGTAAAAGTCGAAGATGACGAATCGACGAAGACCAGCGACGAGCTGCGTCAGGTTCGCGAAAAGCTGCTGAACCTGCCGCGCGTGACGTTCCGCCGCGTCGATTACGACATCGAAGAAGCGCAAGCCCGCTTCCGCAACATCCCTCAGCTCCCCGAAAGCAACGCCCAGCGCCTGGCGAAGGGACTTTAACGGCTTGTCAGTTGTCCGCGGTCCGTTGTCAGCCGTGAATTGTGGTTGCCCCTCTTCACCAACTACCAATCACTAACCACTGCCAAATCACCGCTTCCACCAATCCGCGTCCTGCTCCCACGGTTCGCGGCGCGAGGCGAAATCGTGGCCGCCTTCGAATCCGCCGAACTGGTCGATCTGTTTGCGCAGGTGCCAGTTGCTGAAGGCTAGCGCCGCGAAGAGAAAGAACAGGAAGAAGTCGCGCCCATCCTTGGATGAACTGTACCAGTACGCACCCAGGCCAATGCCGGCCACCGCCGCAGCGATTGCCGTGTAGAACGAAATCGTAAAGGGCGCGCGTGTTCCGAGCTCCGGTTTCTTCCACCCAATCCATTCGCGCAGGATTTGCCCGCCATCCAGCGGAAAGACCGGCAGCAGATTCATCAGCCCCCACACGAGGTTTACCCAGACCAGCGCGTCCAGCGCAACAAGACTATAGTAGCGCCACCCGCTGACGGCGAAGCTCTCAAAGGGGAAGCGCGGTCCGAACACGATTGCACCGACGATGTAGGCAATCAGGCCGAAAATGAAGCCTGCGCCCGGCCCCCAGAGCAGCATTATGATTTTCTGGCGGCGAACGAGTTCGACCTCGCCACTGCCGATACACAGTCCGCCCATCACATGAAGAACGACGCGCGGATGCCGGTCGCCGAAGCGAATGTGGCTGAGCGCGTGGCCATATTCGTGAACCAGGATCGAGACCGTCACGACGGCAACGACGATCATTACGGACGTAAACGGAACCATGCTGCTGTACGCCAGCATCAGCGACATCAGCCAGAACAGCGGATGAATGCGCACCGGCAAGCGCAGCAGATTGAAATTAAGATCCCACGCCGTTCGCCGAGGTTCGATCGATATGTTCATTGCTCTTCTCTGCACCCACTGTGGCAGAATTTCTCAAAGACTCTAGACTGTACCCAGTTTAACCCTCGCAGGACCGCGAAACAAATGTCTCGACCAGTGGCGATCATCACGGGAGCTTCCGGCGGCATCGGCCGCGCCTGCGCACTGGCTCTGGCGTCTGCTCCCCTGCCCTTCGATGTGGCACTGCACTACCAGAGTAACGCAAGCTCGACGAACGCTTTGGCTGAGCAGATTTTCGCCGGCGGGCGCGCGCATGCTGCCGTTTTTCAGGCCGATCTGACATCCAGCGGCGCCGCGGAGGCACTGGTTGGCGAAGTCGTGGCAAAACTCGGGCCACCGGCGGCGCTGATCCACTGCGCAGGCAGAATTATTGAAAAACCCATCGGCTTTACGCGTCCGGAGGATTTTGATTCATTGCTGAGCCTGCATGCCGTGAGTGCCGCGCGGCTTTCGCGCGAGATGCTGCGTTACGTCCGCAAGATGGACTGCGGCCGGCTCGTCTATATCGGCAGCCTCGCCGGCGAAATTGGCCTGGGCAACGCGGCCGCGTATGCGGCTGCCAAGGGCGCCCTCGGCGGGCTGTGCAAGAGCCTGGCACTGGAAGCTGCGCGCTGGAAGACGACCGTGAACGTGATCGCGCCAGGCTATGTCGACACCGAAATGGTGGCCACGCAGGATCTGGAGCGCCGCGAACAGCTCGAAGCCTCGGTGCCGCTCAACCGATTTGCCAGGGCCGAAGAGATCGCCGCCGTCGCCGCTTTTTTGTGCTCGCCGGGAGCTGCGTACATCACCGGGCAGACAATCGTTGTCGATGGCGGGATGAGCCTGGGATGAGCGACATTTTCGCTCAATAGAAGGACGAAGACACAAAGCACAAAGATTCCCTCACCTTCGTCGCCTTCGTGTCTTAGAGTCTTCGTATCTTTGTGTTGAGGCTGTTTAGGAATTCTTATGATCAGCGAATCGACACTTCTGGTCCGGCCCGAGCATCTCAATCATCACGGCTATCTTTTCGGCGGCCGGCTGCTGGAGTGGCTCGACGAGCAGGCTTACATCGCTGCGATTCAGCGCCTTAAGCCCGAAGCCAATCTTGTTACGGTGGCAATCGACCGGGTCGAATTCCGAGTCTCAGTCAAGCAGGGTTCGTTGCTGCGATTTCGTTCGTCTCTGGTGCATCTCGGGCGCACATCGCTGACGGTTTACACGCAGGTGCTCAAGCGCCACGACGCAAACGATGAAGAGATCTTCCGAGCTTACGTCTCTTTCGTATGTCTCGATAGCCACGGCAAGCCGCGGCGCGTATCGCCGCTTCTGGTGCAGCCTTTCTCGCGCGAGTCGCTCGATGCCGAGCAGCTGCGGCACTGGAACAACGTCGAACGTGCGCGAAAAGAACGCGTGAAGTGAGCGACCCAATTCACCACAGAGATCACTGAGCACACAGAGGACTTTCTATAGTGCGTTTTCGATGTCACTGCCCCAAGAGCCGCCACTCAGGCGCCCACTCCGGCCCCCCCTTCCCTCCCAGGGAAGGGGGCTGGGGGGTTAGGTGTCTCTGCCTCACGTTCCTTCTATCCAGTTTCTGCGCCGCCGGCGAACTCATCGCTCCCCCCGCCGCGCAGCTCGAATCGCCCAAAAACATCCTGCGCGTCTCGCGCCTGCCGCTGGGCCTGCAGAGCGGCTGGGCAATCGACCAGGGCGTCTCTGATGGCGACGACATCGAAATTATTCCCGATCCCGACACTCGCGGGCCAAGCGGCGTTCCGGCGCTGCTGATTCGGCCCGTCACATCAACAGTTTCCTCGCTGATCAGCACGCCGCTCAAAATGCTCTCCGATGAAGAGCAGGTTAAAACGTTTGCGCTGTATGCTGAACCGTTCCCCATCAGCACAAACGACGTTCACACCGCGAGCCTCTACATCAAGGGCGCGCCGCGGGCGAAGCTGCTGGTGATCGCCGACGGTAAAGTGCTCGGCCAGAAGCTCCTCGACACACGCAACACTGAGCGCTGGCAGCGCATCGAGCTGCCGTTCAAGCCCGCGCCGCAGGCGCGCGCGTACGCTATGCGTCTTGAAGCAGGCGGAAAATTCTGGATCGACGCCCTGCAGGTCGAACACGGTCCAGTGGCGACCGACTACGCCTCGGGCGGGCTGTGCGAAGTGTCGCTGGCGGTGGACTCGCCTGCGCGCGTGCTCTTCGACGACGAGAAGCCTGAAATCCAGTACATGGTCTCCGGCGAGCCCGGCGGCGGTTCGTTGAAACTGAAGCTCGTGAATCTCTATGGCGAGGAATGGATGCTGCCAGCCGCCGAGCTCAACCGCGACTTTTTACAAAAAGGAAAATTCCGCTTCGATGACGGCCGCCCGGCGAAGCCCAGCCAGGGCCGCGAAATTTTTGCCGACCGGCCGCTGGGCGCCTTCCGCATCGAAGCGTGGGTGGAGAACCAACGCAACGAACGCATCAGTCCGCTGACTGAGCTTGTCGTGTACCGCCTGCGCCGGCCGCATTACTGGAAAAAAGACGCGCCGCAATCCCCCTTCGGCATCCATACGCTCTCGACAACCCGGCACATTCTCATGGCAAAAGCGGCCGGTGTGAACTGGACTCGGCTGCACGACGCCGGCACCGAGTACACCGGCTGGTACCACCTCGAGCGTGCTGCCGGCGAGTGGACGTTTGCCGATAGAGAAATCGCGCGCTACCGCACACATGGCATGAAAGTTCTCGGCGTTCTGGCCACCACACCCGAATGGGCGAGCACGCTGCAGCGCAAACGCAACGGCTACTTCGACCGCTACTACGAACCCAGGCGCGTCGACGACTTCGCGCATTACGTGAAGACGGTGACGAAGCGTTACAAAGACAGCGTTGGGAGCTGGGAAATATGGAACGAACCCTGGGCGCCGCAGTTCTGGCACAGCAGCTTTGATGCGGCCAAAGGTAAGGACTCGTACGGTTACGTTGCTGAAGAGAATGCCGCCGAACGCTACGCCGAGCTGATGCAGGTCGCGCACAAAACAGCGAAGAATGTGGACAAGACGCTGGCGGTCGTCGGCATCAATACGGCGGCCGGCCAGAGCGACTGGAGCAAAGCGCTCACCGGTTCGCTGAAGCATTGCGACATCATCTCCTACCATCATTATCACGGCGGCGGCGTCGATCCTGCCATCATCGAAAAAGCCACGTCGCAAACGCTTGCGCCGCTCGCTGATGCTTCCGGCCGTGTGGCGAAGCCGGTGTGGATGACCGAGGGCGCGCTCAATTCTGTTGCATCCGGCGGAAGTTTTTATAACCACACTCTGCCATACAAAGACGCCGACGACCCGGTCGCGATCTCCGATGCGCTCTGCCGCTATGTTGTCTCACTGCTGAGCCAGAATGTGCGCAAAGTTTTTCTCTACTCGATGCACACGCATTCGCACTTTGGCGCCAAGTCCCTGCAGCGCGTGCTGGTCACCGAAGAAGGCTACCTGCACCCGAGCGCCGCAGCGCATTCGGCGCTGGCCTGGCAACTGGAAGACACCGACTTTATTCGCAGCGTGGAGTTGGCCGAGGGCGTCAGCGCGTTTGTTTTCGAAGGCAAAGAGCGCGCCGTCGCCGTTCTGATGAAGCGCGGCGCCGCCGAGTACGTGCTGCCCAGGTCGCGCGAGGTAGAAACAGTCGATCTCTTCGGCAACCCACTGGCCAGCGGCGAGCTGCTCGGCAACACGCTCGTTTACATCAGCGCCAGGAACATGAAGCAGCTGGCAAAGACGCTGCCGCAAGTGGCACGCTGAAAAATTCTGAATTGCAGCGCAAGAAGCGGAGTGCGCCTCGGCGCGATGTGGGGCAAAATAGGCGTGAGCAGTCGGGAGCGCACATGCCGAGAGCCATTCAAGCTGAAACTCAATACGTCACGCCAGAAGCACGCTGGACCGCCGTGATGCGCCGCGAGGCCCACGCGGACTCGCATTTCGTTTTTGCGGTTCGCACCACGGGTGTGTACTGTCGCCCATCGTGCCGTTCGCGGCAGGCACTGCGCCAGAACGTCTCGTTCTTCGATTCACCTGCCGACGCCGAACGCGCTGGCTTCCGCCCCTGCAGACGCTGCCGCCCAGGCGAGACCTCATCGCCGCAGACCGTACTGATTGAAAAACTCTGTCGCCTGATCGACGGAACGCCTGAACCGCCGACGCTGCACATGCTCGCGCGCGAGGCTGGCGTCAGCCCGTTTCACCTGCAGCGCCTGTTTAAGAAAGTGCTGGGCGTGACGCCGAAGGAATACAGCGCCGCGCGCCGGGCCGAACGCCTGCGGCAGGAACTGCCGGCTCGGGCTGATGTCACCGATGCGATGTATCGCGCGGGGTACAATTCGAGCGGCCGCTTCTACGCGAATGCTCCCGCGGAGCTCGGCATGACGCCCTCGGCGTACGGCTCTGGCGGCGCCGGAGTCACTATTCACTTCGCGATCGGAACGTGTTCGCTCGGAAACGTTCTGGTTGCCGCGACGTGCAAAGGCATCTGCTGCATCCTGCTCGGCGATGATTCCGCGACGCTCGAGCGCGATCTGCGGCGGCGCTTTTTCCGGGCGTCGATCCGCCCCGCGGACAAAGCGTTCAATGCGTGCATCCGCAAGGTCGTCGCACTGGTCGAGACGCCGGCGCTTGGGCTGAATCTGCCGCTCGATATTCGCGGCACCGCTTTTCAGCAGCGTGTCTGGAAGGCACTGCGCGGAATCGCTTGCGGAAAGAGGGTGAGTTATACAGAGCTTGCAGCGAAAGTCGGGGCTCCGAAAGCCGTGCGCGCCGTGGCGAGCGCCTGTGCGGCAAACGTGATCGCCGTGGCGATTCCTTGCCACCGCGTCGTACGCTCAGACGGTTCCCTCTCCGGTTATCGCTGGGGTGTTGAACGAAAAAGAGAGCTGCTCAAGCGCGAACGGTTTAACTGAACACGATTTCAACACGGAGACACGGAGAGCACAAAGGTCACAGAGAACAGGCTTTGGGAACTCGTCGGGCACATACCTGGACTCGCTAACTGAATTTGTCATTTCACATTCGTCACTTCTCATTTTTCATTGCACAATTTTGCATTCGCAAGCTCTTCAAATGAGAGATGAAAACTGAACACTGAGAAATGACAAATTCTGTTCTGTTTTGAACGCGCGTCGACTTCGGCGGACGGCTAACCCCTCTCCCTACCCTCTCCCACAAGGGGAGAGGAAACAACGGCACGGAGCGCACCCGCCTTCTCCCTCTCAAGCCTCGCCCTCTCCGTGACCTCCGTGTACTCCTTGCCTCCGTGTTGAAGTCGTTATCCGTTGAGTAGCGCATTCACGTGCGCGGCGGCGGCATTGCCGAGGCCTTGGAGGTTGTAGCCGCCTTCGAGCACCGAGACGACGCGGCTTCCGGCGTACTCTTTGGCAAGCGCGAGCATGTACTTCGTCAGATCGGTGAAGTCTTCGTCGGTAAGCGTGAATTTTCCGAGCGGGTCGTCGATGCGCGAATCGAAGCCTGCGGAGATCATCACGAGCTCCGGCTTGAACGTTTTCATCGCCGTGCCAAGCTTGTCCTGGAAGGCCTCTTCAAGGATCTGCTTGCGGCCCGAACCTGCAGGGAATGGACAGTTCAGCGTAAAGCCCAGCCCCTTGCCGGTTCCGGTCTCGCCTAACTTTCCAGTTCCCGGGTACCAGGGCGACTGATGGCTGCTCATGAAGTAGACGGTGTCGTCTTCGTAGAAAATATCCTGCGTGCCGTTGCCGTGGTGAACGTCCCAATCCACGATGAGCACCTTGCCGATCTTGTGTTTCTGTTGCGCATAACGCGCGCCGACGGCGATGTTGTTAAAGACACAGAAGCCCATGCCGCGATTAGGAGTCGCATGATGTCCCGGTGGGCGCACGACACAGAAAGCGTTGCGTACTTTGCTGCTCATGACGGCATCCACCGCATTCAGCACGCCGCCCGCAGCGCGGAGCGCAATCTCAAAAGACTTCTCACTGACGTTCGTATCTCCGGTGCTCAGCACGTTCGCGCCGGCCTTGATGTCGCGTTTGGCCGTCTTGAAATACTCACCGGTGTGGACCGCAGTGATCTCCGCTTCAGTGGCGTCGCGCGGATCGATCTTCTCGAGCTTCTCTTCGAGCCCCGCTTTTTTCAGCGCACCAATGACGGCATCGTATCGCGCCGGACGCTCCGGATGGCCGCCGCCGGTGTCGTGATCCTTGTAGATGGCATCCGAGATCAATGCCGTTTTCTGCGCCATGGGCTTCTCCTCGGCCAGTGCCGCCACCGCCACGCCTGAGCCCGCCAATGTAATGAAGTCGCGTCGTTTCATGAGGTCGGTTTTAACCCTTCTGGAGATAATGGTCAATCTGGAGCGGCCGCACTATTTACTACCACTTTGAATCCGCTGAAAAGTACAATCACGTTTGCATCTCAAGCATTCAAAAGGGAGAAACATGGCGTTCGACGATTTCTACCGCTTAACGTGTCCAGTAATGAGTCTGGAGTCTTCATTCCATTCATTTTCCGGGCAGGTCGGACGCTCTCCGCAAGCGGGAGTTTACAATTCAGGACTACTGACGACTGTAGATTCGAAGCTCGGTAAGTCGATGCTTAAAGATTGGCATTTCCTGATTACCGATCGCTGCCACGCCTTGATGACAACGGCATTCGGAAATGTCTTTTACTGGGATGCCGAAGAAGGAATCTGCTTTCTGGAAGTGCAGGGCCTTCAGGTCACTGCAATCACCCGCGATCTCCATGTGTTTTTAAACGAGTTTCTCACGGACCCAAAGATCCTCGAAAGCGTGCTCAGGAAGGACGATTTTGAAGAGCTCGCTTCATTGAAAGGACCGTTAAGTTACAACAGGTCGTTTTTCCTGGTTCCGTGGCAGATGTTAGGCGGAATTGAAAAAGCGGAAAATTACGACGTTGGGGATTGCGATGTGTATCTCTCGCTGGTTGGCCAAGCACTGCAAGCAAAGGGGTTTACGCGAGAAGATTTGAGGCGTTCGCCGTAACCCATAGCCCGGAATTTGCCCTTAGCCTCTGCCTGCGTTTTAGCGGTTTTCTTTCTAACGCAACCCCTCTCCTAAGTGTATTCTTGTAAGACAAAATTATGCTCGAAGTCCTGTCGTCTTGAGTCTTGGAGTTTGGAGTCACGCATGCGATTGTTCGCTACGGTGGTGCTGAGTTTGTTTGCGCTATTGGCGCGCGGCGCTGAGACGCTGAACGTGCCGGCGAAAGTTGACTTCGTTAAACACATCCAGCCGATTTTTCAAACCGCCTGCAACAAGTGCCACGGCGCCGAAAAGCAGAAGGGCGAGTTGCGGCTGGACTCGAAGAAGCTGGCGATGCAGGGCGGAAGCTCGGGAAAAAGCATCCTTCCTGGCAACAGCAAAGACAGCCTGCTCATGCACCGCATCCTCGGCAAAGGCGATGAGTCGCGCATGCCAGAAAAGGCCGACCCGCTCACGCCTGCGCAAACGGCACTGATCGCCGCATGGATCGACCAGGGCGCCGAGTGGCCGGATAGCGCTTCCGTCGCCGAGGCAAAAATTGCGAAGCACTGGTCGTACATCAAGCCTGCTCGGCCTGCGGCACCGCCGCTGAAGAATGCGGCATGGGTGAAAAATCCGATCGACGCCTTCGTTCTCGCGCGGCTGGAGAAAGAGAACCTGAAGCCCGCGCCGGAAGCGCCGAAAGAAACGCTGCTGCGCCGGGCGACGATTGATCTCATTGGATTGCCGCCGAGCGTCGCCGAGGTAGACGCGTTCCTCGCCGACAGCAGTCCCGATGCGTATGAAAAAGCCGTGGACCGGCTGCTCGCGTCGCCGCAATTCGGGGAGCGCTGGGCGCGGCCGTGGCTGGACCTGGCGCGCTACGCCGACACTAACGGTTACGAAAAGGATAACCGCCGCCAGATCTGGATGTTCCGCGACTGGGTCATCAACGCCTTCAATCGCGATCTGCCCTTCGATCAGTTCACGATCGAGCAGATCGCCGGAGACATGCTGCCGGGCGCGACAGATGATCAGAAAGTGGCCACTGGTTTCCACCGAAACACGATGACCAACGAAGAAGGCGGCGTTGATCCGGCCGAGGCGCGCTACGAAGTCATCGTCGACCGCGTGAGCACCACCGCCACCGTGTGGCTCGGCACGACGCTGGCCTGCTCGCAGTGCCACAACCACAAGTACGATCCGTTTCCGCAGAAGGATTTTTACGCGCTCTACGCCTTCTGGGAGAACTGCGACGAACCGCAGCTTAAGAAGCCGACGCCTGAGCAGGAGACCCGCCGCAAGGAACTGGAGAAACAGATCGCCGAGCTGCAGGAATCCTTAAAGAAGGAGAGCCCCGAGCTGAACGCCGCGCAGGCCGAGTGGGAGAAAACCGCCGGCGCGGTGAGCTGGTCGGTGCTGGAGCCGGATGCAATCAAGTCCGATTTCGGCGCGACGTTGAAAAGCGAGCCAGGCGGCATCGTGCAGGCCAGCGGCGAAAATCCAGCCAAGGACACTTACGTCATCGTCGCGCGCACGAAAGTGAATCCGATAAAGGGCCTGCGTCTCGAGGTCCTCGACAACAACGGCCAGGGTGTGGGCCGCGCGCCGAACAACGGAAATTTCGTGCTCAGCCGCATCGCCCTGAAAAACAACGATGGCAACAAGCCCGAGCAGATTGCGCTGCAGAAGCCCGTCGCCGACTTCGCGCAGCAGGACTGGCCGGTGTCGGCAACCATCGACACAAAGCCCGAAACCGGCTGGGCTGTCGCGCCCGAGCAGACGAAGTCGCACACGGCCGTGTGGGAAGTTGCGAAGCCGATCAACCACACCGGCGAAACCACGCTCACGATCACGCTCGAACAGCAGTCACCGCACGCGCAGCACAACATCGCAC
>Ga0196964_10001361_pt1 | contig 12507 bp, 12 predicted proteins | sample S1_10metaG_FD_148615 | JGI IMG/M metagenome (GOLD analysis project Ga0196964, IMG submission 148615) | Soil microbial communities from Anza Borrego desert, Southern California, United States - S1_10 | ecosystem: Environmental > Terrestrial > Soil > Desert | place: USA: California | collected...
ACAAAATTGCCGAAGAATTTGAATTGGCAGGCGGATCAATTATAAATATTTTGCGGTATTGTGCATTAAAAGCCGTTAATCGTAACGATCAAACTGTAACCGAAGAGGACCTGCTGCAAGGAATTAAAAAGGAATACAAAAAAGAAAACCGCACCTTGAATGTTATAAAATAAGTATTCCTTATAAATGAATGAAAATGGTGAAAACGGAAGCTATTATGAATAAAAAAAAACGCGCCCTGTTTTCAGTTGAATTGCTCATTGGGCCCTGGCGAAAAGTAGTACCAGGCCATATCTGTAAAATGCTTATAGCCGAAGCATTAAGCGAAGGCGTTTGTCATAAAAAACCCTTGCACGAAATTATGGGCTATCTTATAACTTCAAGAAGGGTTTTTATTGTAATGGATATACCTGACAAAAACATTCACGAGCTATTCAGGGATTTTTATGAAAGAATAAGGAAAAAAATAAAACCTTATTTACATTCACACAAGGAGCATTACGACACCGCAAAAACCGATAAGGAAATGGTCTTGTTCGAGAAACACGAATTACGCAACAATTATCTTATACGATTGTTGTGTGGAAAAAAAGTTGCCTTAAAGTACTATGATCCCAACCTGGAGCGATTGAAAAATATGTTGCAAAAACAGGAATATTGTTCAATGGTCGATTATTCGGGGGCCATTGGCCCGGTTATTATGCATTGTCGTTCCTGCGAGCATGTCAAAGACGAAAACCAACACCAACACTAACTAAAGTTGCCATATTATGAACACCGGAAGATTAGTTTTATTGTTTACTGCATTTTTATTTGTCAAATGCGTTAACCCGGGTTCCGGAGAAAAAAACAAGGAATCAGAAGGAGGTGAAGGCGTGACAAATGTTACCGGTATCGATATTTCGGAATGGCAGGGCAATGAACTTGCAAATCCAAATGTTTTAGACGGACTAAGTTTTGCTATTTGCCGCGCTTCCTACGGAGATGAGCCCGATAGCAAATTTCAAAGCAACTGGAATACCATAAAATCAAAAAAAATTATTGGAGGCATGTATCATTACTATTACGGAAATTTATCGTATGTAGAGCAAGCCAATGAGTTTATGCGTGCTTTGAGTAATTTGTCATCAACTGATTTGCCGCCAATAATAGACATTGAAGATACCAGTTTTTATAATCATTGCAATGAACCGGATCAGATAAAAAAATTAACCGCGTTTATTCAGCAGATAGAAACGCGCAGTGGTCGGGTTCCTCTTTTGTACATGAATTTAAGTTGCGGGAATGAGTGCCTTGACAGTGATTTTTTCACACAATATCCTTTATATATCGCCTATTACGATACAAAAATTCAGCAACCACCTGTGCCAAAAGGGTGGGTTAATAAAGGGTGGGTATTCTGGCAAAGAACATTTTCTGATACACTTGATGGTTATTTGAATGACTTTGATGTATTCAATGGAACCAGGGAAGATTTACTTGAATTTATAAAAAACAGCAATAAATAAGTATGTTCTTATTTAACTCTTAAATAGTTACGATTAAACAAAACTGGTCATGAAAACAATAACAACACATCTTTTAGCGGCTTTAATCATATTAATAGTAGTTAAAAATAAATGGTAACCGCCAGACTGCGGCATAAGTCAAAGTTCCTATACAATGAATCAATTATGGTTATACAAAATAAATGAGGCATAAAAAAACAACATCAAACAAAACAACTATGAAATCAAACATTCAATTGATTTATTCCGGATTCATTATTTTGGCATTTTTATTTAATGCTAACATGCTCAATTCACAGCCCGTTGCAAATGTGAAAGCTCCATCGCATTACTCAAATCCTGTGGTTATCATGATTCCGGATAAAACACCAACGGTTAACCTTAAAGGAAATAAAACCAGCGTGGTGTTGTATGTTGTTGAAAATAATTCGGGAAGAACAAAGAACATTGTGAATGGAAATTCACTGGCTCCGGGATATAAAAAGTATAAGGCCGATGTTCATATACGGGGCGATGCTACCGCAAACGATCCAAAAAAGCAATTCGAGGTCAAAATTCATCATGATAAAAAGAATGCAGGGACTTTTTTAGGGATGAAAAAAGAAGGGAAAGATTGGGTATTTAACGATTGCGGAGCTGTTGATATGACGTTGATGCGAAACGTAATTACGTTTACCATGCAGTTTTCTCTTGGACAATATGCCCCTCAATGGAAATGGTTTGAATTGTTTATTTGCGACAGCAGCGCCAGTATTCAGAACATGTCTGACATTTTGAATAATGATTATTGGGGCATATACCTGAATTTTGATAAAATCATGTTTTCGCCTGAGCGCATTAATGCACCTTACGTGGCAAAGGTGTCAAAAAAAGATATTCCATTTAATTATGCAATAATTCAGCTTAACCAGGCTGATACCATAAAATACTACAGGCTTCCTGTAAACGGAAGCCAGCCAATTGCGCTCACAGCCGGTGTGCAATTGTACGAGCCCCGTAAAAAGGATGTTGAAGAATACAATTCAACTGACTCATCAACCATATTAAATAATGTAAATAACTGGTATTATACCGGTTCTACATCTTATGACACAAATAACTGGGGCGGTCAAATGAATAACTATTATTTGAATTTTATATTGAAGACCACGGATACAAACGGAAGGGGAAATGCGATAAGAAATATCCGGAGTATAACGGATTACAATTCATTTGCAATTTATTTTTTAATAAACGAAATAAGTAAAGATCCAGATGGCTATCATAAAAGCACGTTTATGGTAAAGAATAAAAATGTTTGTTATGCAGGGCCGTTGTGGGATAAGAATAAATCATATGGAAATCTGGCCAATAACAACGATACAACTTTTTTCTATAATCGTCCGGAAGGTTGGCTTTTTCACGATACTGCCAATAAGATCAATTCCAACCAATGCCCCGTATGGTGGTATGTGTTTTTAAGCGACTCGGTATTTTGCAAATCCGTATGGAGTATTTGGAAGGATAAATACAGAAATGGGATGGTTTTGCGGTATGCAACACTGGAAAGTAAGATACAAAGACAGTTCAATTATTTAAATAATCCGTATACAACATCAAAAGGTGATACAACAAGCGCACTAATCAGGAATAATCAATGTTGGCCAAACGGATATAATCAAACCATGGACCTTTACCTCGAACAATTACAGCAATTAGAAACGTACCTGAAAAAACGCCTTGCCTGGATGGATAACAACCTGGTGGCCCTGCTTTCAAGGTCGGGCATGGCGATCAGATAAAATATAAAACGCTGTGATGGATTTTGAATGAAAAATACTATGAACAAAGTGCAATATAAAAAAGAAGGTTCGGATTCAGGCTCAACACGCAATGCCTATATAGGTCAACACGCAGTGCGTCTCAAAGACAACCGTTCGAGATCCGTTTTGCAAAGAAGGCGAATTAATGCGATTTCAAATGGAAACGATGAGACGGTTATTCAGGGTATGTGGGATTATAGTGAGTTGCTTAGTCATGATAAAGGGAATATTTTGGGTCCTGCGGTCGATGTTTTTACTTCAGGCGCTAAATTTACTTCAGGACCGGGCGTTGCACTTTTCAGGTTAACACAAAAATATCCCAATAAGGTAATTGTTCAATTTCGGCCTGTAAACAAGGGTAAAGGTACCGGAGGTGACACACAGCTAACGTTTATGGACGGAACAAACGTAATTGGGCTTCATGTAGACTCCAATACAATTGTAAGGCATCCAAACCTGATAAGTGAGGCACAGCATAACGGATTAAAAATTATTATAAATGTAAATATGGACTCACCTATGAATGCAACAACGGGTGGAGTGATAAATACATTGGTGCATGAGTTTGCGGTACATGCTGTAAACTATTATGAGATAATACGCGATTTGCTGGATACTGACGGTGATAGGAGAGATAAAGAGGCTGCTGTGGCAAAATTTGATGCCTCAGAAGGTGTAGGCGGTCCACCTTCAAAAAAGGCAATCATAAATGCTTTGTCCGGTGGAGATGAAGTTGAAACTCCCAAAGCCAAGGCGGAGCATACCGCGCTGGCGCATGGAGGAACTGACTATTATAAGGCCCTTGTGGCTGAACTAAGTGATCGGCAACTGAATACATTATATCATAAGTGGCTTACAAATAACAGGAAAGATTTTATGAAGGCACAGGCAGAGGATGTGAGCGGGCATAACATAGGCTATAATCCGGATGCAGCGCGCGGAGCAATCGTGAATATTTTAAACAGTGGAACGCCAATGGACGAACTCCTGAGAAAATCAAAAGAATTAAGAGAAGCCAGCAAGCTATTCGCTAAAGGCAGGCACTATGACGAAAAAGACCAGCATGACGAATTTGTTTAGTATAAAACAGCATGCATAAATACGAACGCAAGACTAAGCAGGTTGAAGCCGGGCAAACGAAAAAAATAGTGCCTGGCAAAAATGGCTTGCAATTACAAGACAATCGCTCAAGATCATTGCTAAGAAAGAAAGAAGGGGTCGTTCAAAAAAAGGAAAACAATACCGGTTTGCCCGATAATTTAAAATCGGGAATTGAAAACCTCTCGGGTCATTCAATGGACGATGTAAAGGTTCATTACAACTCATCGGAACCCGCACAATTGAACGCGCTTGCATTTGCACAAGGTAACCAAATCCATATTGCACCCGGTCAGGAAAAACACCTGCCGCATGAAGCATGGCATGTTGTGCAGCAAAAACAGGGTAGGGTAAGAGCGACAAAACAATTAAAATCTTCGATAGCCATAAACGATGACGCAGGGTTGGAAAAAGAGGCGGATATTATGGGTGAAAAAGCTATGCAGGGACCGTTATTATATAGGCCAACTTCACAACTCAAACAAAAGGGATCATTAACAGGCCGAATTGTACAGCGCACAGAAGGTTTTCTGACCTTTTTAAAAGGCGCGGCCATCTCAATTGTTAAGGCGCCCGCACGGATTGTAAAGCGCACGTTAAATGTAGTAAAGCATGTTACCTGGGACTTGGGCCGTGCAATCATACAAAAAGGAAAAAATGCTTTTCAGGTTGCTCCAGCGCCTCACGCTCCTTTGATAAATCAACTTGCCGCAGCCGACCCGGCTTTTGTTTTGGCAAATGTGAAGAATGAAATGATTGATCTGAGGAGAGATTCCGACACGTTACGGGATCTTGGAATAGCTTTACATTTTATGGCAAATGGTGTAGGTAACATTCCGGCTATGTACAATAACCCTCTGGCTATTGCAAATGTTGCAGCGTTACCCGCAGATATTGCAGCGTTAAATGGAAGCCTTTTGATTACAAGAGGAAATATTCTTTTAACGCATCCACCACTTATACCACTTATTGATCAGGCCCGCGCTGATTTAAATGCAGCAAATGCCCAATATCTTCTTTTTGCAGCGGCTGTTGGGGCGGCCACGGCATTACCAGGCGGTTTGCCAGCTAATACCGGTGGTATTCGCGCTATGGTGGTCCAAATGCAAAATCATATAAGCAATGTGCACCAATTGTTAATACATCCGGTTCCCGGTGGACTAATGCAGGAAAAATCGCCTTTATGGAATTGGGTATTTGGCTTGGTGACAAAGTCATTGGATGTAACAGGACTAAAAGAACTTATTCAACAACTTACTTCTTTAGGTGGAGCCGCAACATTCAGCGGGTTGCGTGACATGAATGTTGATGAAAAAGCATTGGCTCAACAAATATACGGCAGCAGCCTTAATGTTGAGGATATGCAACTCCTCGAAAATTCTCATTTACCTGGCGCCTTGGTGGGTAACGGAGGGGCCTTTACCTTTGCAAATACAATCCATACCAAGACACCGTTTAGCAATCCGGCAAATTCAGTAGCTGATACAAAACAAAAAGGTGTCCTTATGCATGAGGTACTTCACAATGCTCAAGAGCAAAAACAAGGTATGCTTTCTTGGATTGAATTACAATGGGGGAGATCGGAGGCAGAAGAAAAAAATCCCAATACCTGGATTCCGCAATACGATTATGGCGTTATTGACGGTAATTCCCAAATGAGAAATTTTACACGTGAACAACAAGGCGCAGTTGTTCAGGACTATTCAACATTTATGGAAATGCACAGAAAAGCGGGAACAGTACCCGTTGGAGCCGATATGATACACGGTGACCACGGAAGCGGGACGTTTCAGCATTATCAGGCTGTTTTGCATGGGCTTACCCAAGGACATTGGCTTATACCTAAACAAAATGAACAATGGAAGCAAACACTTGGATAAAAAGTTTCAGCGTATGGCGAAAATAAATTTAATAAATAAAAATCAATTGCCTGGGAATGCAGCCACAGCATTAAATTCCGTAACCCAAAATACTGTTTCATTAACAGACAACCGACCCAGGTCTGTTATGCAACTTAAAACAAAGGCGCAACAAAATAAAACGATTAAAAAACAAAACAATACCGGGATGCCCGATAATTTAAAATCGGGTATAGAAAATCTTTCAGGTCATTCAATGGATGATGTAAAGGCAAACCATACGATTGTCAGGCAAACCGGTACAGGAACTGTGCAAAGAGTTGAAAAGGGTGTTGTTCAGTTGGAAGGTGATCCTCTTACAGAAGCAGAGCGCGAAAAGGCGGTTAAAATAGTAAGAGGAATGGGTATAAATCCTGATAGGATTGTACTTCGTTCGTGGATTAAACCTGAATCGCAGTGCATAGGAAACACAATTTATATATCCAAAACATTGTTTGTCGGGAATGAGGATGAATTAAGGTTTGTTTTAGGTCATGAGCTTTCTCATTATATTACCATGGATAACTCAAATTTTGGTTTGAGTACGGCCATGACCGGAATGTTAGGCGGGTTGGTGCATTATTTCAACCCGGGTTGGTTTGGTGGAATTCTTGGCAGTATAGGTGCAGGAGCAGTCTCACTCTTATCGGGTGCCGGATTTGTAAATGCGTTTGTTCATGCTGTAAGCGCAGGCTCAACCGTTATAATGGTAAGGTTATTGTCAGCTATCGGGTACGGATATCTTGCAAATCCGCTTGCAATGGCTTTGGCTGTTGTGGCGCTAACGGCTTTGCCCAAAATACTGAGCAACCTTACAAAAAGCGAATCAATAAAGGGTTATATAAAACTTCTTACAATCTTCTCGCCAGAGACACTTATTCAACTCATTATCGAAACCAAGGCGGATATTCATGCGGCTATAAAGTTGGGTGCCGCAAGAGAAGGCGTAAAGCATTTTGAGAGTGAGATGAAAGACAACCGCACGGAGGCGTTCGGACTAACAAAAGGAAATGCGCTAATTGATCCATGGCATCCTCCTCTATCAGTACGCGTTTCTTATCTTAAAAAACTGGCGGGGTTATAAAATAAAATGCGAGAGAACAGAAAAAATAAAGAATGGACACGCACAAGGATATAAGTAAGAAGATCGAAACCAAAGAACCTTCAATAAATCGGGTTTCCGCAAAAAACGATTTTTTTCTGCAGGATAACCGGAGCGTATCTGCAATGAAAACAATGCAGGCAGGCAGCAACATAATCGCGCAACGAAAATCTAAACTTTTAAGTAGCATTTATTTTGAAGATAACCGACCGGTTCAAAAAAAAGAAAACAACACCGGGTTACCCGATAACCTAAAAACCGGTATTGAAAATCTTTCGGGTCATTCGATGGATGATGTGAAAGTTCATTATAATTCATCGCAACCGGCACAGTTGAATGCACATGCCTTTGCCCAGGGAAATCAAATCCATGTTGCACCCGGCCAGGAAAAACATTTGCCGCATGAAGCCTGGCACGTAGTACAGCAAAAACAGGGAAGAGTAAAAGCAACAAGGCAATTAAAGGGCAAAGTGAACATTAACGATGATGCGGGTTTGGAAAAAGAGGCAGATGTGATGGGTGTAAAAGCATTGCAAATGAAAAATTGTTACACGCCAAAAATTAATACGAATAAAAGTAGTACGTCAACGGCTCAACTTAAGCGGCATAAACCGGCCGTTGGAAGCCAGGTAAGCTATCCTGCCACAGGTCCCGGTCAGGGCGCTGTTTACAATGTTATTGCATCGGCAGATAATGGTGATATAACAATCCAGTCTGGCCCAACTACGCATAACCTGAACTGGAAGAATGATAATATATGGATTGAGCGTCCTGCAAATGCACTGGACATTGACAGACGACAAGATCATAATGCCTGGGCCGGTCTTACCAAGGTTCAAAAGAAAGCTGAATATGACACTGCAAAACAGCATGCCCTTAATCTTTTGAAAGCGTATGTAACGCTTGGTATGTTGAATGCGACTAACCGTAACAACCTTAATCTGCATTTAACACTGGCAAATTTTAATAAAGTTAAAAAAGGAGAATGGGTGAATTATTGGGAAGAACCTGATAGCAATGGAAGGAAATGGAAACTGACAATTGATATGGATGATCCATTGGAAACGAGTGATCAGGAACCACATGTTGGATGGGAGGTCAAGTTGGAAAACAGAGGAACCAACCATGCGAATGTACCTTATGCCAATTATGCAAAAGGACAGGGTCATGTTTGGTTAAATGAAGTGCCTGAGCACCGGTAATTTTTTTTGTACAGAAATATGGAATTAAAATCAGGTAGTGAAAAGTTAAAAGGTATTTATGACAAAACACAAACCACACTGGCAACGGTAGGGGCGCAGCATAGGGAAGACTATAATCTTGAATTGATTGGTGCTGACGGACGCAAGGCATACAAAGACGGAGAAGGAGTTCAGGGCTTAAGCCTGAAAAATAAAAGCGATTACGAAGGACATTATATAGTACTGAAGGATCAGCCCATTGTACCTTCTTCCATGTTGTATACAATTATGGATAAATATGCTGACAGGTGTCTGAATTTTAAAGGAGGAGATCCAACTTCGGAAGCGCAAAAATTAAATACAGTAATTATGTATGCTGACGGGACCGATACCGTTCACATCATGATGAATACATTTGAAGAGAATGAAAAGACTTGCCTCAAAATTACCTGTTGACCGCTGGAAATCAATTAAACGAAAAGTAATGGGGCGGCTTCACGAGGAAATAAATGATCATATGAACGATTATAGGTCTCGAAAAAAAGACGCAAAGAGTGGGAGGTACATTCAGGCGCTTACTAAAGAAACCAATTCCAACATGGTTAGTTCGGTGCACGATGCCATAGCCAACCTGCTTTTATATACCGAAGTATTGGCAACTGATAAGCCAAACGTAATTGTGGCTTACGGAGCCGAACATCTTGGCCCGCTTAGAAACCTGGTGGGTGAAACCCCGGCAAGGCAAAAAGAAGAAATAAGAAAAATAAACGATTCGCTTCTACGTCAACCTAAATAACATTTAAAGTGCCTGTTTTATAACTGGTTGAATTTATAGGACAAGGCTCTGAACCCACTTTGGTTTTGTTGCAATCATTGAATAAAAACAATTTTGCGGATATTTTTCAATCCAACGGGTTATTCGCTCCCTTGCTAATGGGTGCCAGCGTATCGGCCGCTGCCGCATCAATGTGACTTCCTGAACGGTTCTGCGCATTGGTATCGGTTTTCTTAAGGCACGAAAGCAAAAAAAGCGTAAAAAGAATGATAAAAAAGAACATACACACATGATGAAGGTTTTGTGATTTCATTTTTTTCTTTTAAAGTTCGGTACCCCAGGTTAATTTTATGTTGCAGAATTTCATTGAAAACTTGTACGACATGAAAATTCATATATTCGTGAAAAATCTGTTATGTCACATTACGCCATTGCGCAACGTTGGTTTGAGGCCTTTAACCGCCATAAACCGGATGAATTGTTAAGCCTTTATCATGACCAGGCTAAACACTATAGTCCTAAGTTAAAATTGAAACATCCCGCCACCGATGGATTAATTGCGGGAAAAGAAGCGCTTCGCAACTGGTGGGAAGAAGCTTTTCAGAATATTCCAACATTAACGTATCATCCGAATTTTATCCTGTGTGATGGAAACAGGGTCTTTATGGAATACATCCGAAAAGCTGTTGGCGATGCCGATATGGTGGTGGGAGAATTACTGGTGATTGAAAACGGTTTGATTGTGGAGTCAAAGGTGTATCATGGATAAAATATAAACTTCACTGCATAAAATAAAAAATGATCCTGCAAAATTTTTTTTTCAACTTGCATAATTAACACATGGATATAATGTAATTTAAGTCGCATACGGTATAAGAATTTAAATTTTTGTTTTTTGAATTTTGCAAACGTTGCTTTTTAAGTTTTTTTCACGAATCCGGCATTTTTACCTAAAACGTTTAATTTTTAAATAATTCTAAATCCTTTTTCAGAGGGAAAACGGGACCGAATTTTGCATTGAATTTTAATGCAGCTGTATACATTATTATATATAGCTTTTTTTAATTGTGCTGAGGTAAATATTTCTTGCAAAAATCACACGTGTCAAACCTATAATTTATTAACGGCTTTTTATAACAAGAAATTTTCAATATGTGCTGAACTTTGGGCATGATAAAAAATGAACTATGAGAATAAAATTTATTTATGCCCTACATGTAACAGCGCTTTTTTTAATCCCGTTTTTAAACGAAGCCCAATTAGTTCAGGTTCTAGCACATTCCACCAGTATTTATAGCAATAATCTTAAACCCAACCATGCGCCAGTCGCATGCAATGACTATAAAACCATGTGCCAGGATGCTGCCCCTATTACTGTTGCAGTACAGGCAAATGATTATGACCCCGATGGTGACCTGATGGTGACCACGATTGTTACGGGGCCCGCAAACGGAACCGCCACGGTTGTGGGCGGTACAAAAATTAAATACACACCAAATCCAGGATTTAATGGTGTTGACATCATTACATACAAAATATGTGATGACGGTTGGCCAAGTATGTGTGATAACGCAAGCCTCACGGTCACGGTAAAAGCGGCTCCTGTTGCAAATGCAGGTGCTGACGTGAGTATTTGTGCAGGCAGTTCGGCTGTGATAGGTACTCCAGCTGTATCCGGGCTTATCTATTACTGGACACCCTCGGCCGGCTTATCTTCTGTATGGGCGGCTCAACCCACAGCAAGTCCTTCGGTAACCACAACGTATACTTTATATGTGAAAAATTCGGCAAAATGTATTGCTGTTGATGAAGTAACTGTTACGGTTGTATCGCCACCCGATGCTAATGCCGGTGCTGACGTGTCAGTTTGCGCAGGAAGTTCTGTTATGTTAGGTTCACCTGCCGTTGCCGGACTCACGTACAGTTGGTCGCCAGCAACCGGCCTCAGCTCAACAACAGTTGCCCAACCAACGGCTACACTTTCTTCAACCGTTACTTATACACTAACCGTTAGCAACGGAGCGTGTTCTGACGTTGACAACGTTTGCGTAACGGTTAAACCTTTGCCAACCGCTAATGCCGGAGCCGATGTTTCAATTTGCCCGGGAAGCACTGCAATAATAGGTAGTGCAGCAGTTAGCGGACATACGTACAGCTGGTCACCAGCTATTGGATTAAGTTCGTCAACAGCAGCCCAGCCAACCGCCAACCCGGCAGTGACTACAACATATACACTCACGGTAACAAATACAACCACGGGTTGTAGCAACACCGATGCAGTTACGGTCGCGGTCAATGCCTTGCCAACTGTCAATGCCGGTGCTGACGTCTCCATTTGCCCAGGCGCTTCGGCCGTTATAGGAACCTCCGCTTCGGGCGGACTTTCGTATTCCTGGTCGCCTGCAACCGGGCTTAGCTCAACAACAGTTGCCCAGCCAACGGCCAATCCATCTGCAACAACTACGTACACGTTAACCGCCACAAACGGTGCAGGATGTACTGCCAGTGATGCGGTTGTTGTTACAGTCAATGCAATGCCAGCAGTAAACGCAGGAGCTGACGCTTCAATTTGCATAGGTGGATCAACCGTTATAGGAACAGCCGCTTCAGCAGGACTAACTTATTCGTGGTCGCCTGCAGTCGGACTAAGTTCTTCAACTGTGGCACAACCCACCGCCAACCCATCGGCTACCACTACCTATACATTAACGGCAACAAACGGTGCTGGATGTGCCGCTAGTGATGCCGTAGTTGTTACCGTAAATGCACTGCCAACCGTAAATGCCGGTGCTGATGTTTCAATTTGCGCAGGTGGATCAACCGTTATAGGAACAGCCGCTTCGGCAGGTTTAACCTATTCATGGTCACCAGCGGTTGGATTAAGTTCATCAACTGTGGCACAACCCACCGCCAGCCCATCAGCTACCACTACCTATACATTAACGGCAACAAACGGTGCAGGATGTACTGCCAGTGATGCGGTTGTTGTTACAGTCAATGCAATGCCAACAGTAAACGCAGGAGCTGACGCTTCAATTTGCATAGGTGGATCAACCGTTATAGGGACAGCCGCTTCGGCAGGTTTAACCTATTCATGGTCGCCAGCGGTTGGATTAAGTTCAACCGTTGTTGCACAACCAACA
>Ga0196964_10001362_pt1 | contig 12500 bp, 11 predicted proteins | sample S1_10metaG_FD_148615 | JGI IMG/M metagenome (GOLD analysis project Ga0196964, IMG submission 148615) | Soil microbial communities from Anza Borrego desert, Southern California, United States - S1_10 | ecosystem: Environmental > Terrestrial > Soil > Desert | place: USA: California | collected...
GATTTTTTTGCAATGGCCAACACCTTGCGCGCAAAACGAATGGCGCTGTCAATGTCAAGTGATTCAGATGAACGGAATAAAACCCTTAATGAATCAGGGTTTTCCAGTTGTAAAATTTTTTCAATTTGGCCGTTACCGGTCTGGGAAAATACAGGCTGGCACATCATGAGCCAAACAGCACTTATGAAAAAAAAAGGTTTTCACAAAGGCAATATACACCGGTTTGCTGTTATTTGAATACCTTCTGCGTGTTTTTAACGCAGTGGTATATAAAATGAGGTGAGAGCGGTTAATTGCAGTGCGTACGAGTGCCTGGTAAAAATGCGTTAAAAAAATGGTTCGTTATTTAAAAAATGATATAAATGACTAGCTATGAGTGTTCTAGGAAGGGGTATTTCACTGTTTCCGGTGATGATTTTGATCCCATGATTTTTGTATTTTGGCTGTATGAATTCCATAAAAATCATTGCTGTTTTATTAATTGTCGCTATGCTTAATGGCTGCCTTGTACGGGGCCCCCGATATACCACAATTGAAAAGGTGATGACCGTTAAACCGGGAATGACACTTGCCCAGGTAAATCAAAACCTTACAAGCAAACCCTATGATATTAATACATACGATTCGCTCGGTTCAAAATCGTATATATATAAATACCGTGTTGCTGATCGCGCCACAGTCCCGCTCTTTTTAAAAGAGAACAATGGAAAAACGGTCCGTGGAAAGTATATGGACCTTGTTACTTTTTTTTCGGTCAATGATACCCTGATAAAATTCGAATCGCGCCCAAGCGATAATGCACATGAGGAGAAAAAAATTGACCTTGACAAGATCATAACGTTTTTCTCGGTAACCGTGCCTGCGTTGCTCGTATTGCTGGGTTTGCAGAATTTGAATTAGGGAATTTGAAAATTTAGAGATTCAAAATTAAAATAGCCCTGAATTTTCGTCTCAAATTTCTAAATTTTAAATTAATTCTTCACCGGCAACAATGAATACTCCCTTCCATACATCAGCATTTGTTCTACAAAATCCATGGGGTATTCTACCGTGACATCCATAATTTTATCGCCTTTTTTAACCGGAACAAGTACCGGCTGAATAAAGCCGGGATATGGAGCAATACCCAATGAAGCATAGCGGTCAAGTACTTCGGCATGCAGTTTCGGGTCAATTTTACGGCCGTAATTTTCAATCAACGCCTTGCCGCCTTCAAAATCGCCTTCCGATTTTACGCGTTGGATCTCTCTCAGCAATTCGCCAAACAACGCGCGTAGTTTTTCATAGTCGTTCACAATAAAGTAGGTTTTTCCGCCTTCCACTTTTTTCTCAATCACATTGTCTTTTTTGCCTTTTTCGTATGCCCATAAAGCAATCATCTGGCGGTTGCGCATGTGCGCTTCTTCCAAATCATTTCCTTTTTTAATGCGTGACAATTGGATCATAAGCCCTTTCGTAATGTAAGCGTCATAGTGGGCTTTTCCATATTCAAGCGATGGCATTACGCCCAGTTCAACCAATTTAGGGTCCAACAAGTAATACAATGCAACCAGGTCGGCACGGCCTTCCTCCAATGCATTGGCGTAATTTTTCAAGGTTTCGCTGGGTTGACCAACACCGGGGTTCATTTGCCCGGATGCGTGTCCTATTACCTCGTGCATGTCGGTATGCAGTTTATCGGCCAGGGCTCCGCATTTTTTAATGCGGTCTTTTACTTCCTGGCCGTAATAAAATTCGTCAACAATGCCTTTTCCGGCACTGCGGTCATAAGCTTCAACAATGTTCCCGAGGTTCACCGATTTTGAACCGTGCTGTTCACGGATCCAGTTATTGTTGGGCAGGTTTATGCCTATGGGTGTGCTTGGCGTTGCATCGCCTCCTTCAATCACTACGTTAATTACCTTGGCCGAAATGCCTTTTACATTTTTCTTTTTGTGTTCGGGCATCAAAGGTGAATTGTCCTCAAACCATTGCGCTTCGGCACCAATGGCTTTTATGCGTTTTGATGCCTCGGGATCGCGCACACTTACTACCGACTCATATGAACCGCGGTAACCCATAGGATCGCCATACACTTCAATAAAGCCGTTTACCACATCAATGGACGATTCGGTGTCTTTTACCCAGGCAATGCTGTAATCATCAAAATCTTTGAGGTCGCCTGATTTATAAAATTTAATCAGTTTTTGAAGCGCTTCTTTTTGTTTGGCATTTTCAGCAACAGCAACCGCCTTTTCCAGCCAGTAAACAATTTTTTCAATGGCCGGTGAATACATTCCTCCTACTTTCCACACTTTCTCCACTATTTTTCCGTCTTCCTTCACCAATTTTGAATTCAGCCCGTACATAACAGGTGTTGTCGTTTCCTTGTTGGCTTTTGCCTTATGGTATTCTTCAACCTCTTTTTGTGTTACACCTTCGTAAAAGTTGGTTGCCGAAGTTGCTACAATATCCTGTTTAGGGTCAAGGTTTACCTTTTTAGCGGCTACTTTGGGGTCGTAAATTATGGTGCAAAGCCTGTCGCTGAATTTTTCAAGATCTTCACCCTGTTCCATAGGGAATCCCTTTTGATCCGAGCTTTTGATAAGACCTTTGAAATATACTTTTGAAAATTCGGGCATGATTTTGTCGGAATTGTAATGGTGGTGCAGCCCGTTTGAAAACCAAAAACGTTTTGCATAAACCATAAAATTGCCCCATTCTTCGGTTTCCTTATCGCCATTGTAACTCGACACGATGTTTTCGAGTGTTTTACGCAGCGTGAGGTTGTATTTGCAGTTTTGATCGTAAAGAATATCGCGACCGCAAAGCGCTGCTTCGTATAAATAGTACAATAATTCTTTTTGTTTTGGCGTGAGCTGGTTAAAACCGGGAATTTGGTAACGCAATATGCGCAAATCGGCAAATTGTTCGGTTTGGTACACAAAATTTGAATCGGTATCGGGTGTGGTGCTTACCGTTGCCGTTAAATCTTTCTTTTCCCCTGTTTTTTCGGCACCACCACCACAGGCGCATAATACTACCGGTATAAGGTAAAATAATTTGAATCGCATAATTTATTATTGAGTCGCAAGATTAATAAATGTTTGGCAATTAATCGGTTAAAAACCTGCTTTTTTTTTGCGCATTGGATTAACAGGGCATTTAAATGGGCTTTAAGTGTATCTTTATCGTTACGAATGAAAACGGCCGGATTCAGCATAGTACGCAATGCCCTTAAATACGACTACCCCGTTGTGGAATCCATACGCTCGGTATTGCCACTTGTCGATGCTTTTTATGTAGGAGTGGGTCAAAGTGAGGACAATACACTGGAGTTGATCAAAGGGTTAAATGAGCCCAAAATCCATGTCATTGAAACGGTATGGGACGATGACCTGCGCACAGGCGGACAGGTGCTGGCTATTGAAACCAATAAAATTTTTGACAGCATACCAGCCGAATTTGACTGGTGCTTCTATATCCAGGCCGATGAGGTGGTGCATGAAAAGGACTACAACGAAATCCAGAAGCAAATGCTCCTGTATGTAGAAAACAAACAGGTAGAGGGATTATTGTTCAGGTACGTCCATTTTTATGGTACGTACGATTACGTAGGCGATTCACGCATATGGTACAGGAATGAAATACGTATTGTCAGGAATGACAAGAACATCCGATCGTATAAAGATGCCCAGGGTTTTAGAAAAAAAGATGATTCAAAATTAACTGTAAAGGCTATTGACGCTTCCATTTATCACTACGGTTGGGTCAAACATCCGGCCAAACAAAAAGAAAAGGAAAAAAATTTCCATAAAATGTGGCATGATGACGCATGGATGAAAGAAAACGTGAAGGAAGAAGATGAATTCAATTATTCAAAAATTGATTCACTTAAAAAATTTACCGGCACGCACCCGGCCATAATGCTTGAGCGCATTGCCGCCAAAAACTGGAATTTCGAATATGATCCGGCAAAAGCAAAAGTAAAATTCAAAAACAGGGTCTTAATGATAATTGAGAAAGTTACAGGTAAAAGGCTATTTGAGTACAGGAATTACAGGAAGATATGAATTAGCAAATTAAGAGGCGAACGGACCCGGGCAAGCAGTTTGAATATGCGCAACCCAAACCTGATCGTAAATTATAAGTTAAATGACAAGCCTGACAAGGCGTTCATTTGCTGATTAAAGCCGCTGCAAAGGCGTACAAACCCCGTCAACACAGCTATAACACTTCAATTTATCTTTAAATACCGATGATTTGAATACCGAGCGGTTCAGCAACATGCGCACGCACTCCTGTATACCTTCAATAATGGAAGGATGCGGATGAATCAGCTCGGCCAGTTGTTCAATACCCTGGTTCATTTTGATCAGCAGGGCGCACGCCTGTATGGCGCTTGAAGCGTGTTCACCAATGGCGCGCATACCCAATATTTTCATTTCATCATCGTTGGTCACAATAATTTTAAAGAACCCCTGTGTTTTGCGCATGGCTATGGCACGTGAAATAACGCTGTAATCAATTTTAACGACCTTGACGGGAATGTTCTTTTCACGGCATTGTTTTTCGTTCATGCCCACTGCCGCCACTTCAGGATGCAGGAACATGATGGTGCTTACGTTATCGTATGAGAGCCGTTCGGTTTTTTGCCCGTTCAACACAATTTTTTCAACGGCATGACGTCCTTCCAGTTCGCCCATGTTCACCAATTGTATGCGGCCTTTAACATCGCCAACAACGTATATATTGGGTACGTTAGTTTGCGTGTCTACATCGCCAATGTGCATACCGCGCTTGCTCATATGCACCCCGGCCGCTTCCATGCCCAGTTCTTCAATGTTGGGGGTGCGTCCAATGGAAACAAGCGCTTTTTCAACGCGAATGATTTCTTTTTTACCATCAGGTGAGGCCAGTTCGTATTCAACCATGCCGTCAATAATTTCCATGCGGTTCAGGCTGGCGCTATGGTGAATGGTTACGCCTTTATCTTCCAGGTTGCGTGCCACAAGATCGGTAATGTCATCATCTTCAAATGGAAGGATTTTTTCCGCGCGGTCAATGATGTATACTTTGGTTTTGCCGAAGTTGGAAAAAATAGTGGCAAATTCACAACCAATTACGCCCGCACCCACAATTACCAGGCTTTTGGGATAGTCGGTCAGGTGGTGAATGCCATCGCTGGTCATTATGATTTTTTCATCAACAGGAATGGTTGGAAGTTTTTTTGGCCGGCTTCCCGTTGCAATAATTATGTTCTCAGCGTAAATTACCTTTTCTTCGTCTTCATGTCTGATAAGGATTTCATGCTGGTTCAACATGGTTCCGGTACCGCGCTCAAAAGTAAAACGGCAGGTAGTTGTTTCGGTTTGCAATAATTTAATGTGGCAGGTGTATTGGAACTTACGGTCAAAAATGGCCTCGTTCATGGTTTTCATTACCTCTTCCCAACTGATCTCAAATTTTTTGCGACCTACCGATACAATGGTTTCATTTACCGAACGCACTTTTTCTGATAGTTCCCAAAGTGTTTTTGAAGCCAGGGCTCCATCATAAACCCCTGCACCGCCAACTTTATCTTTTTCGACAAGACAAACCTTTTTTCCAAAATCTATTGCACGCATGGCGGCTGCATATCCTGCCGGCCCACCACCCAGTACACATATATCGTATTTTTCCATCTGTATCTACGGGGCTAAAGTAACGATATTCTCAATATACCCCAAGATTTTAAGGCTTTTATGGGCTTTTTTAAGGCTTTTGTTGTGGCAATCATTTTTTTACTAATTTTGTACAGTAATGATAATTAACGCAAATAAAAACTGGTGGTGGTTCGCTATAACAGGTGAACAGCGCTAGTATTGCATTATATTTAAGGTTTACAAAGAAGCCCGCTGTTCTACCAACAGCGGGTTTTTTGTTTTCCACCCATGGCGGTGGTCAACCTTTGGTTGAATTAATGTTTTGAAAATGAAGAAATACGAACTATATAAGAGATCGTTTTTAGGCGATACCCTTACCCCTGTAAGTGTATACCTGGCCCTGCGTGACCATTTTGCCGATTGCAAATTGCTTGAAAGTGCCGAATACGGCAAAGCGCAAAACAGCCGGTCCATAATCGCCTTTAACAACCTTAAATCGCTTACCGTTCAGGCCGGAAAATTGAAAATAAAAGGTCCTGAAGGCCTTTCAACACATGACCTGAAAAACGATCTGTCACGAGTCCTGAATGATTTTTATGAAGGTATTTTGGATGAGGCAAATAATAAAGATGCGTTAAACGCGGTTGGCATGCTCGGGTACATCGGGTATAATTCCATAAGGTATTTTGAATCGGTAGGCCTGGACCAAACAAAAGACACCTTGGCCCTGCCCGACCTGTATTTTGGTTTTTATGAATTCAACATTGTGTTTGACCATTATTATAACACGATAACGGTTTACCAGTTCAGCCATGCCCGGTCTAAAAAACAAATTGACTGTATTCTTAAACTTTTGCCAAATACAACGCATACCGAAAGTCCGTTTGCAATTAAAGGCCAGGAAACGGTAAGTGAGCGTGATGAAATGTTTTTGCGCAATGTTGAATACGCCAAAACCCAATGTAAACTGGGCAATGTTTTTCAGGTTGTGCTATCGCGCAGGTTCGCTCAGGGTTATACGGGCGATGATTTCAATGTATACCGCAATTTAAGGCATATAAATCCATCGCCTTACATGTTTTATTTTGACCATGGTGATTTTAAGCTGGCAGGTTCATCGCCCGAAACCCACATTGCTATTCAAGACGGAAAAGTGAGCATACATCCCATAGCAGGAACAATTAAACGCAACGGGGTTGATGCATTTGACAAGGAACGGCTTGAAAAACTGGTGAACGATCCCAAGGAAAATGCAGAGCATGATATGTTGATTGACCTTGCACGCAACGATTTGAGCATTTATTGCAACAATGTTCATGTAAAACGCAAAAAGGAAGTACAGCAGTTTTCGCATGTATACCATTTGGTTTCGGAAGTAGAGGGAAAAATGAAAAGTAAAACCGGTATTTTTGATATAATTGCCCGTACGTTTCCGGCAGGGACTCTTGCCGGGGCACCAAAATACCGCGCCATGCAGTTGATTGATGAAATTGAAAGCCGTTCACGCGATTTTTACGGAGGCGCCATCGGTTTCATTGACCTCAACGGCAACGCGAACCTGGCAATACTCATCCGTACATTTTGTGCCTGTAATGGTAAATTGAATTACCAGGCTGGTGCAGGTATAACTGTTGAAAGCAAACCCGAACACGAGCTTTTAGAAGTAAACAATAAAATAAATGCTGTGCGAAAAGCAATTGAATTGTCAAATGTATCTATAAACTGATAAAAAACAGGCACCAGAATGCGCGGAAACACGCAGAGAAGAATTTCAGCGGAATCTGCCAGAGAATGAATAAAAAAAACACGACCATGAGTAAAAAAATACTTGTACTGGATAATTACGACAGTTTTACCTATAACCTGGTGCATTATGTGGAAGAAATTACGGGTACCGATGCAAATGTGTTCCGCAACAACATGATTTCACTTGACAAGGTTGACAGGTATGACTACATTATTTTATCACCCGGCCCGGGGTTGCCCAAAGATGCGGGCATTATGCCTGAACTCCTGAAACGCTATGCTTCTTCCAAAAAAATATTGGGGATTTGTTTGGGGCACCAGGCCATTGTAGAAAGTGAGGGTGGCATCTTGTATAACCTGGACAAAGTGTACCATGGTATTGCAACCCCCGTTACCGTTGACACCCGGCACAAAATGTTCAAAGGATTGAAAGAAAAACTGGATGTTGGCCGTTATCACTCATGGGCAGTGAAAAAAGAGAATTTACCGGGCAGCCTGGAAGTAATTGCCAGTGATGAAAACGGAGTTGTAATGGGTGTTCAACACAAGAAATTTGCCGTTACCGGGGTCCAGTTCCATCCTGAAAGCATATTGACGCCTGAAGGAAAAACCATGATCAAACAGTGGCTTTCATAGCCTTTTAATCAAATAAATAAATAAAATGGACCACGGGATTCACCTGTGCACAACCTGGGAACCGCAGAGAATATCTCTGTTTGGCTCTGGTGCACTTCTGGTTTCTCTGTAGTTAAAAAATAAACTATGAATGCAAAAGGACTGATTGAAACATTAAAGCACACACGGTTAACGGGTGTGCAACCGCTTGAATGTATGAGCGTACTTATGAATGAAGGTGTGCCGGTTGAACAAAAATCTGCCTTGTTAAGTATGATGGAGGCACGCAAACCAGCATTAACGGAGCTGAACGGATTTTCGGAATTTATTCTTGAAAACTGCATTGTACCGTTTGAATATGGTGACGATTTAATGGACGTATGCGGAACGGGTGGCGATGGGAACAACACAATTAATTTTTCAACGCTTACTGCGTTTGTGCTTGCAGCAGCAGGCATAAAAATATGCAAGCATGGGAATTACGGTGTAACATCGGTAAACGGTTCCTCGGGTATACTGGAATATTTTGGATACCGGTTTAAAACAACCGCAGAAGAATTGGAACGCGAACTGGAAACGTTTAATGTGACCTTTTTGCACGCGCCTTTGTTTCATCCCGTTTTGAAAAATATGGCAGCGATGCGTAAAAACCTTCAGATGAAAACTATTTTTAATGTCCTCGGCCCTTTGGTGAATCCCCTGCAACCCAAATACAGGTTTACAGGTGTAAGCAATTTGCAGGTGGCACGAAACTACCATTTTTTATACGGCCAAAAAAACTATTGTTATGCCGTTGTGCATACGTTGGACGGTAACGATGAGTTGACCTTGACGGATGCTGTTAAAATTTATTCACACAGTGGCGAACGGTTGATTCATCCGGCCGATTTAAGTGCGGTTAATGTTGAACTGGAAGATTTGCGGGTGCATTCAATGGCTGATGCCGCAAAAAAGTTTATGCGTGTTTTACGTTATGAGGCGCCCGAACCGGTAATGGAAGCCCTGCTATGCAATGCAGCCATGGCCTATACCGTAAGGCACGAAACGGTTGATTTTGCAACGGCCAAAGCCATTTGCCGTGAAGCGTTGCAGAGCGGGAAAGTAAAATTATTGTTTGACCAAATTTTAAACTGTAAAGCATAAAATTCTATTCCCGATGCACAAAAGCCTGTTAAGAGCGACACATGAAAAACCGAAAAACATGAACATACTAAACAAAATAATCGAATCGACCCAAAAACGCGTTGATAACCTAAAGAACAAATACAAAAAGCGTTTCTTTGAGGAATCGGAGTTGTTTCATTCGCCCATTGTTTCTTTAAGTGAATACCTGGTCAAGCCCGGCAAGAATGGGATTATAGCTGAATTCAAACGGTGTTCGCCCTCAAAAGGTACATTGAATGCTTATGCCACAGTAAGTGAAACAACTATTGGCTATATGCGTGCGGGCTGCTCGGCACTAAGTGTATTGACCGAACCCGAATTTTTTAAGGGGAAAAACGAAGACCTGATCCAGGCCAGGAAATATAATTTTTGTCCCATTCTTCGCAAGGACTTTATTATAGATCCAATACAGGTTTACGAGTCCCGGGCCATTGGTGCCGATGCAATCTTGCTTATTGCTAAAGCGCTTTCGGTTGAACAGGTAAGTGAATTGACGGCCTGCGCACACGAACTGGACCTTGAAGTATTGTTTGAGGTGGATGACCCGGAAGGAATTTCAAAAATAGGGGAACGCCATAAAGTGGTAGGTATAAACGCGCGTAACCTGGCCAACATGGAAGAAAATACACAACGCTTCATTGAATTAAGCCGGTTTATTCCGGGTCATAAATGCCTTGTTGCCGAAAGCGGGATCAACCATCCGCCTGAAATAAATTTTTTGCGCAGAAAAGGCTTTCAGGGATTTTTAATCGGTACGGCCTTCATGCGTACGGCTGATCCGGGTAAAACCTGTCAGGAATTTTGTAAACACCTGGACTGCGAAAAGGAAATAACAATTGCAAAATGATTATTGGGGCTGGAAATATCAGGATCAAAGTTTGCGGGAATAAAAGTCCGGTAAACATTGCGGCCGTGGCAGACCTTAATCCCGATATGCTTGGTTTTATTTTTTATGACCAAAGTAAACGGTGTGCCGATCCGGCAACAATTTCGCCAGTAATGAAAGCAATGAAGAACGTGCATAAGACCGGTGTTTTTATAAATGCTCCGCAAAGTGAAATAATGGACGTTGTTCATCAACTGGGTTTGGACAGCGTTCAACTGCATGGTGATGAAGATCCGTGTTTTTGTGCCGAATTGCAGGAAAAAACAACCGTAATTAAAACGCTTGACGGAACGGGGAAGAACCTGCCGTATTTAGTGAATTTATTTGCAAATACTGTTGATTATTATTTGATTGACAACAAAGGAAAAAATTATGGCGGAACAGGAGTGAAGTTTGAGCATGAAATACTAAAAAATATTAATTTCCCTCATCCCTTTATAGTTGCCGGTGGAATTAACCCCGGAGACGTTGAATTGGTTAAACGTTTGAAAAATATACCTGGTTTTTTTGGCATCGATATCAATTCAGGTTTTGAGACAGAACCTGGCATTAAAAACATAGAAAGCATAAAAACATTTATACAGCAATTACAATGAAACCAAATGAACAAGGCTATTACGGTGAATTTGGCGGGGCCTTTATTCCCGAACTTTTGCACCGCAATGTACAGGAACTGCAGGAAAACTATGAGCGCATTATGCTTGATGAGTCTTTCATTTCTGAATACGGTGAATTGCTCCGGTATTATGTTGGTAGACCAACACCGCTGTATTTTGCGGCCCGGCTTTCAAAAAAATACGGTACAAATGTATTTTTAAAACGCGAAGACCTTAATCATACTGGCGCCCATAAAATCAATAACGCCATTGGACAGGTTTTACTGGCAAAACGGTTGAATAAAAAACACGTTATTGCCGAAACCGGTGCCGGTCAACACGGTGTGGCCACTGCTACCGCCTGCGCGTTATTGGATTTGCCTTGTACGGTGTTTATGGGTAAAAAAGACATTACCCGGCAACAGCCCAATGTGTTGCGCATGCAAATGCTGGGAGCAAAACTGGTGACTGTTGAATCAGGTTCACAAACACTGAAAGACGCTACCAACGAGGCAATCCGGTATTGGATCAACCATCCCAATGATACACATTATGTTATTGGGTCAGTGGTAGGGCCGCATCCGTACCCTGATATGGTGGCGCGTTTTCAATCCATAATCAGTACCGAGGTCAAAAATCAATTAGCGGAGCAAACAGGTAACAGATTGCCCACTCACGTTATGGCTTGTGTAGGAGGGGGTAGCAACGCGGCCGGCATATTTTATGATTTTATTGGTGAAGAATCGGTACAATTGGTAGGTGCCGAGGCCGGAGGTAAGGGAGCCGCGACCGATAAAACGGCCGCAACATTAACAACAGGAAGACCTGGGGTGCTGCATGGGTCGCTATCATACCTGATGCAGGACAAGGACGGACAGGTGGTTGAACCGCACAGCATATCGGCAGGGTTGGATTATCCCGGAGTTGGACCTATGCACAGTTATTTGCATACCATAAAGCGGGCGCAATATATAGCCATTAATGATTTCGAAGCCATGGAAGCAGCGTTTGAATTGGTAAAGCTTGAAGGCATTATTCCTGCCATAGAAACCGGTCATGCTTTTGCCCTGTTAAAAAAACTGCGGTTTAAACCAAACGACAGGGTTGTTATTTGCTTATCGGGACGCGGTGATAAAGATATGGCCAAGTACGAATCATACAGAGATGTAATGGTAGATTAATCAGCAAATGCGATAGCATTGACAACGTATCTTTTAAATTGATGAAGTTGTCGGACTTCCGTTTCAACAACACCCATAACAAAGCAAACAATGTTGGAGTTTTAAATGATGCGGTTCAATACAACAAGCGGTTTTGTAAATAGTCAGGGTATCGAAACGTTTGTGTAAACAACTAAACCAGAACATCTCCTTCAGGGTGGAATTTTAATAACGTGAAACATAAAAACAAACAAAGCTCCCCGAAGGAGCGACACATTATGAAAACAATAAAAGCAGCGTTCACTAAAAAGGAAAAACTTATATCGGTGTTTTTCACAGCCGGATATCCCGGATTGGGCTTGATTAAAGAAACATGTGCAATGCTGGAGAAAGCGGGTACAGATATGGTTGAAATTGGTATGCCCTGTAGTGATCCGCTGGCCGATGGGCCTGTTATCCAGCAAAGTTCCATGAAAGCTCTCCAAAACGGTTTTACATTGAATAAAATGTTTGAGGAATTAACAACATTGCGCAATGCGGTAAATATGCCTGTTTTACTTATGGGTTATTACAACCAGGTTTTGCAATACGGTGTGGCAGCTTTTGCGCAAAAAGCAAAGGACTGCGGCATAAACGGGTTCATTGTTCCTGACCAACCTTTACGGTCAGCATTTGCTGACTTATGCAGTGAAATGGAATTGGTCAATAT
>Ga0196964_10001363_pt1 | contig 12497 bp, 11 predicted proteins | sample S1_10metaG_FD_148615 | JGI IMG/M metagenome (GOLD analysis project Ga0196964, IMG submission 148615) | Soil microbial communities from Anza Borrego desert, Southern California, United States - S1_10 | ecosystem: Environmental > Terrestrial > Soil > Desert | place: USA: California | collected...
CGTAGAAGCGCATATCCATGTCTTCTTCGGAGTGCGAGTCGGTGTTGATGCTGAGCGGGATGCCCATTTCGTTGGCGCGGCGGGCGTGTACGTCGTCCAGGTCGAGACGCCAGGGGCTGGCGTTGATCTCCAGCGCCACCCCGCTTTCGGCGGCGGCCTTGAAGATGGCATCCATATCCAGCTCTGCCCCCTCCCGGTCGGGGAACAGGCGGCCCGTTGGGTGGCCGATGATGTCGACGTGCGGGTTGCGGATGGCGTTGAGCACGCGTTCGGTGACTTTTTCACGCGGCTGTCGCAGGGATGTGTGCATTGAAGCGAGTACTAAGTCGAGGCTGGCGAGGAACTCGTCGGGGTAATCCAGCCCCCCATCGGCTTTGATCTCGACTTCGGAGGCGTGCAGCACCCGGATGCTGTCGCCCAACTCGTGCTGGATGCGCTCGATCTCGGCTTGCTGTTCGGCGTGACGCTCCATGCTCAGGCCGCCGGTGACGCCCAGGCTGACGGAGTGGTCCGTAAAGGCGATGACCTTCATCCCCCGGCGTGCGGCGGCGCGGGCCATTTCGAGCATTGAGAGTTTGCCGTCGGACCAGGTGGAGTGCATCTGTAGATCGGCGCGCAGGTCGCCCACTTCGATCAGTTTGGGCAGTTTGCCTGCCTTTGCAGCCTGCACTTCGCCGCGGTCTTCGCGCAGCTCGGGCGGGATCCACGGCAAGCCGAGCGCGGCGTAGACTTCCTGCTCGGTGGCGCACAGGATTTCACCCGATCCATCGGTTTTGGCCAGGGAGTGCTCGGAGAGCGAAAGACCCTTATCGAGGGCCATCTCGCGCAGGCGCACGTTGTGGTCTTTCGAACCCGTGGCGTAGAGCAGCGCTGTCCCAAATTTTTCGGGCGGGTGCACCCAGACCTGAGCGCGCACGCCGTCGGTAAACTCGATGGAAGCCTTGGTCTCGCCTTTGCCGAGCACGCGCAGCACGCCGGGCAGGTTGGTGAAGGCTTCCATGACGGGCGTGGATTCGCGCGCGGCCACCAGGATGTCCAGGTCGCCGACGGTGGAGCGCATGCGGCGCAGCGATCCGGCAGGTTCGCCAGCGCTGACGCCGGGGATCTCCATCAGGGCGGCGATGATCTGCTGGGCCAGTGGCCAGGCGCGCCCAAGCGGGATGCGCCCCGAGCGGCGCGAAAGCGACTCCAGCCCGGCCGTGATCTGCGCCTCGGACTTTTCGCCCATCCCTGGCAGGGAGCGCAGTTTGCCTTCTTTGGCGGCGGCGGCCAACTCTGGCAGCGACGTGATGCCCAACTCTTTCCAGATCATGGCAGCTTTTTTGGGGCCAAGCCCCGGCACTTGCAGCCACTCGGCCAGCCCTGGTGGGATTTCTTTTTTGAGATTTTCAAGGAATTCGAGCTGGCCGGTACGCAGCAGCTCGTCGATCTTTTCGGCGATGGCTTTGCCCACGCCGGGGATTTCCCTGAGTTTCCCCTCTTTCCAATATTCGTTTGCGTCGCGCCCCAGGGATGTCAGGCTTTCGGCGGCCTTGCGGTAGGCCAGTGTGACGTAGATGACTTCGCCTTTGATCTCGAGCAGGTTGGCGATCAGGGTGAAGGTGTCGGCCAGCTCACGGTTGTTCATCGTTCCTCCTTGCCATCTGCGGGGTAGGTTTGCGGGTTAAAAGTCTCGTTTTTCTACGTTAACGCCTTTTTCTGTTGATGGCCCGATGCGCAGGTTGACCGCTGAGTCGAGCGGCACGTCCAGTGAGAACTCGACCCGTTTCAATTTGCCAACCTTTTTGACCGCAGCAGGGATGAGCTGGGGAGCAGGTTCCGCGGGGGGTGGAGGGAGCGCCGGGGGTTCGGTCAGAGTCGAGGCCGGGAGCGGGCCTGGGGCGACCGGGACAGGCTCGGGTGTGGTGGGGTCCGGTGGGGACGCGGTCCAAACCGTCCATGTCGGGAGCGCCGGCACCCTCGCCTGCACTGCTTTGACGGTTTGATCCACTCTCCTGAAGACCTTCTCCCAAAACTCGTCCACAACGGTGAAGCCGCGCTGCTTCCACTGGTTGCGCAGCAAGAAGTATGCCACTATGTCGATGAATACAGCCCCGACCGTCGAGATTGACCAGAAGATGATTAATTGGTTATCCATAAAGTAGCTCCTACGGAACGTTCGACGGCGGGGGCACGATGTAGCCGTAATACGAGATGCCTTCCTGCGTGCGGCGCGGAACCTCGATCCATTCGCCGCCGGGCAGGGTATCGGCTACCAGTCTCAATTCATCCGCCCGCTCAGGGATGGCTGCGAAGAAATACCCGCGCTCACGCGGCAGGGCCGAAATTGTTTCAACATCGACGGTGTTGAAGTCTTTCACAGCAGCATTGGGGGATAAGTAATGGAAGTTGGCAAACTCGGCATAGATATCAGGGTCGCCGATCAGTAATAACTGGTGCCCAGGGCCGAGCGCGCGGGCGCGCATGCTGACTTCGTAGGAAAATTCGTTGCCCGCGATCTCGAAATGATGCTCGGTGCGGAACTGGCCCAGGAAGTAGAAATGAATATCCTGGGCGGCGGTCAGGCCAACCACCAGCAGGCAGGCGGTTGTGACCCATTTCGAGGGGATGTGCCGCCCTATATGTTGGATGGTATGAGCAAGCTTCCACAGGCCGATTGCCACGAGCAAGGCCAGGGCTGGCGCAGCCGAAAGCATACGCTGGTGGCTGGGAGGGAAAAACGTTAGTGCGCTGCCAATCAGGACGGGCGCCCAAAACCAGCCCAGAAGCAGCATATAGCGGACTTCCTTGAAGCGCCACAGGGCATACGCCATCCCAAAGATAAAGAAGATGGCGGCCCACCAGGGCAGGTACGGCCTGGGTGTATCGAAAAACTGTCCTGGTCCCGGCATGGCGACGAAAATCATGGTGGAATCCTGCACCTGTCGCAGGAAGAAATCCTCCGGTTTCATGCTGGCGGCGTCGGCAAGTTCTTGCAGCCGATTGTTCGTGAGCAGGCTTTCAGTATTCAGGCGGCCCATGAACTCGTCGTTGTGGCGTAAAAAGACCATCATGATGGGGGCTGCGACTATCAGAAAGGCCAGAACGATGATCGCAAGGTGACGGAAATGTGTGCGCAGGTAGTCGCGCTGGCGTACAATGGCGTATGCCAGCACACCAAAGACCATGGGAATCACCAGGCGGCCGCCCACATAACTGTAAAGCGCAAAGCCGGTCATCAAGCCGGCTGGTAAATAAGCGAGGTATGTTCCGCGGCGCAGCGCCCGGTAGGTGAGCCATAATGCGCCGGTTGAGAAGAGCGAGTCGCTGATGTTGAAGACGCCCAGGCGGCTGAAATGGACGTGCCAGGGCATAGCTGCCAGCAGGATGGCCGCAGAGAGGCCAACAGGGCGGTTGAACACCTCGCGGCCCAGCAAGTACAAGAAAACAACTGCCAACGTGCCTTGCAAAGCACTAACCAGCCGGATGGCAAAGCCTGTGTTGCCCAACAGGTGTACTGAAAGCGCCGGGGACAGGAACGAGACCAAGGGTTGGCCGGCCCAGCCGGTTGCGAAGAAAGTCGTTTTTTCGCCCCGCAGGATGCTCATGGCCTCGAGCCCGACTTCGCCCTCGTCGTTGATGAAAGAATACGGGTAGAGTTCGAGGTCGATGACGCGCAGCAGCAGGGCAGCCAGGCCGAGTGCAACCACCAACAGCACGTCGAGGCGATGGGTGCGCCACCATTCGGCGAGCGCCTCCCGGCTGGGAAACGGGACATTTGCCAGTTTGTACACGTTCCAGCAAAACAGCAGGATGTTTGCCAGCCAGATGCCGAGGATGGGGTAATTCGTCCAGACGGGCAGTTCGCGGTCGATGCTATCGAGGAGCACAAAGGTCAGGGCCAGGTTGGTGATCCACAGTGCGGCGGGCGGTCCAAACCGTTCAGGGACGATGGCCTTGAACGGCGCGGGGACGGAGGGCGGGTCCACCCGTTTGGAGACGAAAACGAAAAGCGCGCCAGCAATCACAAGGCCCAGCAGCGCTGCGCGGATGTCGGAGCCCACATCCTCGGTCATTAATGTAATTAAAGTGAATTCGGACCAGGTGGCAATGCCGATTGCCGCAAGCAGGATCAGGATCAACTCCCGCGTGGATAGCTGCCTCGGACGGCGCTGCCCATCGGATGCCGGGCCAGCCGGTTGCGAAGCGGGGAACTGCGCCGCATCGTCGGCTTGCGCCAGGAGCGGTCTCAAGCCAGAAGGGGCAGGTTGTCTTACAACGATCGGCTGTTGGCGCCAGCAACGTGCGATGGATAGGGTGTAAACCAGCAGGAAAGCCAGGAAAACAAATCCCCCGGTTGCCAGCCCAAACATTAGAATCTGCGAAGATGCCATCTAGTTTCTTCCATGAAGGTCTCTGAGTGGAGCAGGGAGGCCAACCGACCCAGGTAGGGCGATTATAGCATTCTTGGTGGAAAAACCGGACCAAGACGGCGACGCCCACGATTCTACAGGACACCCAAAACACGCAGAGGAGTAACCGTTAACCAGGGCACAAGAATCATGTATAATAATAGTATGAACTTGACCCCGCTCCTGTCTCTTCATTCTCAAACCTCCCGGTCTGGATAGGTCCATTTCGTCACGCAAGTAGACGGCTCCCAGGTCCGGTGAGCCGTTTTTTATTTATGGACCATGGACGGTGGACCGTAGACTGTAAAACAGAGATTCCTTACCAGACTTGTCAGACCTGTTCACCTATGGACTTACCCGACTTAACTACCAAAATGCACGCCTTCGTTTCCTCCAAAGGCTGGTACAATCCCGGCAGCAAACGCCCACAGACGCCGCGCAACCTGGCCATCTCGCTCAGCCTGGAGGCCGCCGAAATCCTGGAGCATTTCCAGTGGAGCGAGGAAGCCAGGGATAAGGACAAACTGGCTTCTGAACTGGCCGACGTGACGCTCTACCTTTTACAACTGGCATCAATTTCGGGCATCGACCTGGAACAGGCTGTGCTCAAAAAGCTCGAAGTCAATGCCACACGCGAATGGGATGCTGACTCCACTGACCACCCCGATCAACCTGAGGCAAGCCTCAAGACTGAAAACTGAACACCGAACACCCCAATAAACCTGGGGCAGGCTGAAAACTGGACTCTGAACATGAACGTGACGATCTTCGGCGGAGCCGAACTTACATCCGATACGCCCGCTTATCAAGAAGCTTACGAACTCGGCAGACTGCTGGCCGAGGCAGGTCACTGCGTGCTGACCGGCGGCTACATGGGCGTGATGGAGGCTGTTTCACGCGGTGCGCATGATGCCGGCGGGCACGTCATCGGTGTCACTTGCGAGGATGTCGAATCCTGGCGCCCGATTAAGCCCAATGCCTGGATCAAGGAGGAGCGGCGCTGCGAAACCCTGCGCGAGCGCCTCAACGCCCTGATCGACGGCTGCGAGGCTGCAATTGCCCTTCCCGGCGGTCCCGGCACGCTGGCCGAAATCGCGCTGACTTGGAACTTGATGCTGATCGATTCCAGGCTGCAAAAACCACTCATCCTGGTCGGTCCGGGCTGGCGGGAGGTCTTCGACCAGTTTTTCCTTTCATTTGGCAGCTATATGCCCGGCAGCCAACGCGAACTGCTCCTTTTCGTGCCAGACGTAAAAATGGCTGCGAAAATCATTGCATAGAAGAAAACCGATATTGGATATTCGATAGTCGGAGTTTGGAAACGAATCGCATATCCCCCACTATCGAATATCCAATTATCTACATCACGAGGCTATTATGGCAGATGAGAAACTTCCCACCCAAGCTGAAAATTTCGCCGAATGGTACAACCAACTCGTGCTTAAAGCCGAACTGGCCGATTATTCGCCCGTGCGCGGCTGCATGGTTGTGCGCCCTTATGGCTGGACGTTGTGGGAAAACATCCAGCAGGCGCTCGATAAACGCTTCAAGGATACCGGCCACGTCAATGCCGCCTTCCCGATGCTGATCCCCATGTCTTTCCTTGAAAAGGAGAAGGAGCACGTGGAAGGGTTCGCGCCCGAACTGGCCGTGGTGACCATCGGCGGCGGTCAAAAGCTCGAAGAACCCCTGGTTGTGCGCCCCACTTCTGAGACGATCATCGGTTACATGTACTCGAAGTGGATCAAGTCGTACCGCGACCTGCCTGTGCTGATCAACCAGTGGGCCAATGTCATGCGCTGGGAACTGCGCACCAAGCTCTTTCTACGCACCGCCGAGTTTTACTGGCAGGAGGGTCACACCGCCCACGCCACCGAACAGGAAGCCCGCGAGGAAACCCTACGCATGCTCGACGTCTACGAAGATTTCGCCGTCAACGAGGCGGCGGTACCCGTCATCAAGGGCATCAAATCCGAGACAGAGAAATTCGCCGGGGCGGTCATGTCTACCACCATCGAGGCCATGATGGGCGATACCAAGGCGCTGCAATCGGGCACGTCGCACTTCCTCGGGCAGAACTTTGCCAAGGCCTTCGAGATCGAATTCCTCGACCAGAACAATACCATGCAGCACGCCTGGACGACCTCCTGGGGACTTTCGACCCGTTTTATTGGCGCCATTATCATGACCCATGGCGACGACCAGGGCTTGATCCTGCCTCCCAGGCTGGCGCCCATCCAGGCCGTGATCGTGCCCATCTTCCGCAACGACTCCGAAAAGGCCGTCGTTATGCCGGTCGTGGATCGGGTCTTCAAGGAACTGAAAGCCGTCGGCATCCGCCTGAAGGTGGACGACCGCGAAGGCATCACGCCCGGTTTCAAATACAACGACTGGGAGATGCGCGGCGTGCCCCTGCGTATCGAGATTGGGCCCAAAGACGTGGAGAAGAACAGCGTGGCCCTGGCCCGGCGCGACGTCCCCGGGCGCGATGGAAAGTCCTTCGTCTCGCAGGACAACCTATCCGGCACGGTCTGCGAGATGCTCGCAACCATCCAGAAAGCGCTGCTCGAACGCGCCATCGCCTTCCGCGACAGCCACATCCACGATCCCAGGGATTACGCCGAGCTGACGCAGGTCGTCCAGAACGGGTGGGCCTTCTCGTGGTGGTGCGAAGCCAAGGCCTGCGAGGCCAAAGTCAAGGAAGACACCAAGGCCTCCACGCGCTGCATCCCCATCAATGGCCAGCCCGACGGCGCAGGAAATTGCATCGTCTGTGGCCAGCCTGCCAAGCGGAAAGTATATTTCGCAAAGTCGTATTAGAAATTCGCGGTTGAAAGTTGAAGGCCTTGCATCTTCCCACCTTCAACTTTCGAGGAAAGGCCCCCTGTGGGTGTGCAACCTGAAACCGTTCTATGCCTGCCATTGATATCGCCCGTCTCAAAATGCAAGCTGCTGTGCTGGTGGAGAAGTTCGATCAGCCCCCTGTTTTCCTGAAGGGTCTGCACGAAATCCTCGACTTGTACGCCGACCGGACGCTGCGCGTTGGTGTGGTGGCTGCGCCGGTTTCGGTGCTGCCCGCTTATCGCACCCCGCAGGCTGTTTTGCGCCAGATCGAGATGGAACTGGCCCCCCTGGCGGGCGCTTTCCCCGAACAGGCCATGGCGCTAACAGACGCCCTGTGGAAAGACGGCCACCTCGAGACGCGGCTCTTGGCTGCCACCCTGCTTGGACGCATCAACCCCAAAACGCCGCTGCTCCTCGAGCGGGTCAGCGCCTGGGTCTCCCGCGCCCGCGACAAGCAGGTGCGCGCCGCGCTGTTAAGTGTCAGCCTGGCTCGCCTTCGCCGCGAATCGCCGTCCGCATTTCTGAAGCTCGTCGCCGGGTGGCTCGACCCCGGGTCGTCCAAAATGTGGTCGAATGGCATCTATGCGCTGCTCCCACTGCTGGAGGATGCCTCCTACGAAAACCTTCCGCCCGTTTATGATGCCGTCTATTGGGTCATCTCTAGCGCCCCGTCGGTCATCCAGAACGACTTGATCGACCTGATCAAGGCTCTCTACGCGGCCTCCCCGGTGGAGACGACCTACTTCCTGCGCCAGACGCTGGCGGGCTCGGCCACACCCCAGGCGGCGCTCACCTTTCGTCGTATTTTGCCCTCGCTCCCGCCGCCGCTCCAACCGATGATCCTGGAGCTTGTGCGACAAAAAGCGGCCAGGGCCTGAAATTCTGGCACATGTGCCGCACAATTTGCGGTATAATTTTCTCCCTGTGACTGGTCCTATTTGCGGTCCTGGCTGCAAATATGGAGACTGCCCGATTTTATGAAAGGAGATGCAACGTCATGCCATTCGACAAGGAAATTAAAACCCAGCTGATCACCGATTTTCATCGCCATGACAGCGATACCGGCTCAGCCGACGTCCAGATCGCCATTTTGACCAAGCGGATTGCTCACCTGACTGAGCACCTGCGCGGCAACAAGCACGATGAGTCTTGCCGCCGCGGTCTGCTCAAGATGGTCGGCAGCCGCCGCCGTCTGCTGGCCTACCTGCGCAAGAGCGACTACGCGCGCTACCTGGCTCTCACCGAGCGCTTGAACCTACGCCACAAGTAAATATTTTTTTATCAAGGGCGGCCCAATGAATGGGCCGCCCTATTCCACCCAGCACCCGCTGTCAGGAATTGAAACATGCTGGCAACGACGCAACCATCCGTTGCATCCGCTTCTCCGTTTCTGCATCCGTTGTAAGCATCCGTTGTTAGCAGCTTTCAGTCCCTGACCAGGCGGAAATCTCAGGAGAAAATATGAAACCCGAAGCAAAACGCTATACCACTACGGTGGGTACGCGCACGATTACGTTTGAGACCGGTAAGCTGGCTCTGCAAGCGGGCGGCGCTGTCACCATCACCCTCGACGAATCGATCGTCTTTGCCGCCGCCACGATGGGCGGTGTGCGCGAAGGCATCGACTTCTTCCCGCTCAGTGTGGAATACGAAGAGCGCCTGTACGCCCGCGGCCGCATCCCCGGCTCGTTCTTCCGACGCGAAGGACGCCCCGGTACCGAAGCCATTCTCACCGCGCGTCTGACCGACCGCCCCCTGCGCCCGCTCTTCGCGCACGGTATGCGCAACGAAGTCCAGGTGATGATGTTCTCGATCTCCGCCGACGCCTTCAACCCGCTCGACATCCTGGCGATCAACGCTGCCTCCGCTGCCATCATGATCTCAGACATCCCCTGGGGTGGTCCGGTGGGTGCGGTGCGTGTGGGCCGCGTGGACGGCCAGTTCGTCATCAACCCCACCTTCGCCGAAATGGAAAAATCGGACCTTGACCTGCGCCTGGCCGGGACGCGCGACGCGATCCTGATGGTCGAATGCGGCGCAGACGAAATCCCCGAAGACGTGATGGTCGCCGCGCTGGAACTGGGCCACAAGTCCATCCAGCCGCTGATCGACCTGCAGTTCCAAATGCAAGCCGAGGTGGGCAAGCCCAAGCGCGAAGCCACTTTCGCCAACGCCACTGAAGAGATCAACCAGCGCGTGCTCGAACGTGTCAAAGGCCCAATAGCGGAACTGCTCGACCAGCCGCTCACCAAGGCTGAGTTCTATGGGGGCGTCGACAGCCTGCTCGAAGAGATCCTGCTCGAAATGACGGTCGTCCCGGAAGGGGCTGACCCACTGGCCTACCCAACAGATAAAGAAGTAAAAGCCGCCTTCAGCGAAGCCGAAGGTGCCATCGTGCGCGAACGTATCTTGAGCGCGGGCAAACGCCCCGATGGGCGCACACCCACCGAGATCCGCCCGATCTGGTGTGAGGTCAACGTCTCGCCGCGCGCCCACGGTTCGGGCATCTTCACTCGCGGCGAAACCCAGGTAATGACCCTGGCCACGCTCGGCACGCTCGGCGAAGCCCAGGAGATCGACTCGCTCTCCCCGGTCGACACCAAGCGTTACCTGCACCACTACAATTTCCCGCCCTTCTCGACTGGCGAAGTCAAAGGACTGCGCGGGCAGTCACGCCGCGAGATCGGACACGGCGCCCTGGCTGAACGCGCGCTCGAGCCGGTCATCCCGATCGAGGAAAGCTTCCCCTACGCCCTGCGGCTGGTCTCCGAGGTATTGGCCTCCAACGGCTCCTCGTCGATGGCTTCCGTCTGCGGCTCCACCCTGGCCCTGATGGACGCCGGCGTCCCGATCAAAGCCCCGGTGGCCGGTGTGGCCATGGGCCTGGTGACGGATAGCACGGGCCGCTACACCATCCTGACCGACATCCAAGGCGCCGAAGACCACCTGGGCGATATGGACTTCAAAGTCGCCGGTACCAAGAACGGCATCACCGCCCTGCAAATGGATATCAAAATTAGCGGCCTAAGCACTCAAATGATGAAGGAAGCCCTGGCCCAGGCCCACACTGCGCGTCTGATCATCCTCGAGAAAATGCTCGAAGTACTTGCCGCGCCGCGTCCTGAACTGAAAGCGCATGCCCCACGCATCATCACCGTCAAGATCCCGATCGACAAAATCGGCGCATTGATCGGCCCCGGTGGCAAGAACATCCGCGCCCTGCAGGAAGAGACCGGCACCAAGATCGACGTCCAGGATGATGGCACGATCTACATCGCCTCCATTGAAGGCGTCGGCGCAGAAGCCGCTCGCCAGCGTGTCGAATCGCTCGGCGAGAGCGCCGAACTGGGACGCATCTACACCGGCAAGGTGGTGCGCGTGGCCGATTTTGGCGCGTTCGTGGAGATCCTGCCGGGTATCGATGGCCTCGTTCACATCTCGCAGCTCGACAGTGAGCGCGTTAACAAGGTCGAAGACGTTGCCAACATGGGCGACGAGATCACCGTCATGGTGACCGGCATCGACCCGGCGGGCAAGATCCGCCTTTCGCGCCAGGCCGTTCTCGAGGGTTGGACGCTCCAGGAAGCCCAGGAGCGCGACAGCCGCAAAAGCGGCGGTGGACGCCCTGGCGGCGGTGACCGTGACCGCGGCGGTCGCGGCGGAGATTTCCGCAATAACCGCAGATAAAAATTGGCCCTCGGCGTTCAACCGAACGCCGAGGGCTTTTTTTGCGAATATAACAACTTTTCCCGGCTTCCGTTTTAATAGAAAATGACAAGTGAGTAACGTCAGGCAACTCAACGTCATGTTTGCCGTGACATCCCTTTATCCGTAGCCCTCACTTGTCGGAAGGAGAAACCATGGCCAGGAAATACAGCAAAAAGGCCTCCGACAGTGTTGAGGAGGCCATGCATAAGCTTAAGGCTGGCACCTTGACGAGCGGCAAATCTGGCAAGAAAGTCACCAGTCGCAAGCAGGCGGTAGCCATTGGGCTTTCCGAGGCACGCGAAAAGGGCGCCAAGGTCCCCAGGAAGCGCTCGACCAAGAAAGAATCGACCAAGAGTGAATAGTCGTTCGTAACCGCAAAAGCAACCGTCTCCGATCTCAAGCGGGGGCGGTTGCTTTTTGCCCCTACATCAGGACCTTCTTTAGGTCGAAAACCTTTAAAGCGAGTTTACCGAATAGGCAATGTCGCGAATACTTATCGGCACTTTGTAAAGTCTTTAAAACTTTGCGTCATTCGCGTTAAGTTTTTGGAGATTGTCCACTTCAGCCTCATCAGGTTGAAAAATTTCTTCAATTTGCTTTTCAAATAAGGATGCTATTTTGAAAGCAAGGCTGAGACTGGGTTCGTACTTGCCGGTTTCGACAGCATTGATCGTCTGGCGCGATACCCCAAGCCGTTCTGCCAACTCGGCTTGCGACCAATCATATTCAGCGCGCAGAACGCGCAACCGATTTTTCATTTATACCGCTTCCAGGCAATCACTAAACCGAGAAAATAAAAAGTTGCCAGGTAGGGTAACAGATGCCGGTAACTCCAATCATCCGGCGATAGGCCAACTGCCAGCTCCATCAGCCCAAGGATCATCACCAGCAGGAGGGTGAGCGGAAAAGCAACAGCCAGGGCCTCAAGGTGGACTCGACGCTCCAGCTCGTCCATGCTGCGTATGTGCGACACGGCAGCGGCGAGAAAATAGATAAAAGGTGGGATCGGCAGCAGGGCAATCAAGACCCTCAGCCAGGAGTCAAGCGCTGAATTCTCCAGCGCAAGACGAGCCAGTATATAGAATATCCCCCAGAGCAGAAGCGGAAGGGCATCGACCACCGGACGCAGCTTGGAAGAAAGGCTTTTCATACAATATCTCCTGTGTGAACGATCGTTATTTGGCTTGAAGATATTGTAAAGCGCGCTTTACATTTTGTCAAGAAAAATACTCTTTTTGTAAACCAAACGTGGCACAAACACATCTGTTTGGATCAGGGAATGGTGCTTCACAAACTTCTTGTTATTTTATGGGTGTGTTTTAATATCCTCAACGTATAATTTTTATACACAATGCCAAACGGAGGTGTCTATGATCCAACCCGAACTCGTTGCCATCGTGGTGCGCGACATGACCGCCGCCCTGCGCTTTTATCGCCTGCTTGGCCTGGATATCCCCACCGGCCAGGACGCCGAGGCATATATCGAAATCAGCCTGCCTAACGGCCTGCGTATGGCCTGGGAAAAGTTGGAAATGGTCAAAGAGATTTACCCCA
>Ga0196964_10001364_pt1 | contig 12496 bp, 7 predicted proteins | sample S1_10metaG_FD_148615 | JGI IMG/M metagenome (GOLD analysis project Ga0196964, IMG submission 148615) | Soil microbial communities from Anza Borrego desert, Southern California, United States - S1_10 | ecosystem: Environmental > Terrestrial > Soil > Desert | place: USA: California | collected...
TTCCAGAGGAATTACGTACGACAGGGGCTCCAATATACGGAATTTTCGCGAGGGCTCAAGAAATATGCACGCGTGCACTTTCGAATCAGTGCACTGGTGTAAACATGGGTGAAATCGGGCACTACAGCGGGCTTTCGGAGCATCTCATGCGGTGCATTTTTCTTCTCTTGGCGTCGGTGTTCGCGCTCTTCGCGCACGCCGAGAACGATCTTCTCATCATCCCGCGGGTGGCGAACGGCCCCGTGCTCGACGCGAAGTTCGAGGACGAATGCTGGAAGTCCGCGGCAGTCATCTCGAACTTCACGCTTCCGGCGAGCGACGCCCCGGCGGCGAAGAAGATGGAGGCTCGCGTCTGCTGCGACGCGGAGAATCTCTACCTGGCCGTGACGTGTGATGAGGCGAATCCGGAGAAGATCAAGACTGAGGCGAAGCTACGCAACCAGGGCGTGTGGCAGGACGACTGCATCGAGGTCTGGATTCGCGCCGGCAACGACCGGCTGGGGCAGGAGCAGTTCATCACCAACAGCGCTGGCGTGCAGGAGGAACTGCGAAGAAGAGGCGGGAAGCCGGTGGGTGGATTCAAGCCTGCCTGGGAGGTCAAGGCGGCGAAGCTCGAGAAGGGCTGGGCGGCCGAGTTCAAGATTCCTGCGGCGGATCTCGAGCTGAAAGGCTTGAATCGGGGGCAGTTACTCGGCCTGAAGATTGGTCGCGAGGATTATACGGCGAAGGAAGTAGGGCTCTCGATCTGGCCGCCGAAGGTGCCTTACGCTGGGTTCGAAGGTTTCGCGCGAGCGTACATCGAAGACAGCAACATCCTGATTAACGCGGATCTCAAGGAGAAGCGAGGCTGGGGAATCGGCGAGGATGCCGCGCCGCATTTTTCATCCATGAACGACGGTGGTGTCCAAGCAATCAAGATTGATTCTCCCAACAAGTATTGCGCAATCAGCCAGAACTTTCGTGTCATGCCTGGCGCAATCTATCAGCTGTCCGCGGACGTGAAGGCGGCCGGGACGCTGGTCGTTCGCGCGCGGTCGAAACCCGCGGATCCGAAAGCCGACGGTAAGTTCGATCTGCCGATTGGAAAGAGCGACGACTATCAGTCGTACTCACGCACTTTCACAGCCGGTCCCGATGGACAGGCGATGGTGATCCTGAGCACCCTCGAGACCAGCGGAACCGGCACGTTCTACGTCCGCAACCTGCGCGTGACGCAGGTGCTGCCGCCAGCTTCATCGGGACAGGCGATCCCGCTGAACGCTGGTGAAGTGACCACAGTCACGAAGCTGCGCGTGACCGACTGCCGGGCGGTTCGCGGATTCATCTGCGCGCCGGTGGATGGGACCTTGAAGAGCGGGAGCTGGGACGGCGGCTTCTGGGAGTACAACCAGCCCGGTGCAGGCGCCGGCGTTGGGTATGCGTACCGCGATAATGATGGTCTGCATATTCGTTTCGCGGATGGCGACGGCTTCAACGGGGCGGTCGTACGTGGAGGCGTGCGGGCGAAGCTCTTCCGCGACGCAAAGTATGACAGTCCTGAAGCCGGGAAACTCATCACCGAACTACCGGGGCAGACGCAGAACTCGCGCGCGTGGTTCAAGGATACGATCAAAACGGACAACGTCAGCTTTTTCGACGTGGGCGACGGCTTCATTGCAGATTGTTCGTTCTTCCGGGTGAGTTCCGCGGTCCCAGACAATCTTCGGGATAGGCAGGCGGCGAATCTTGCCGCCGACGTCCCGGAGGCTGTCCGTAAGCGGCTCGAGGAGCGTTTTGATGCTGATCAACGCGCGCTCGTAAAGGCGGGTACGAAGCTTGATCTCGCCGGGCAGAAAGCGGTCCACTTCGTCTCAGCAGCGTTGAACGAAGAGTCCGGGTTGGGCGCGGTCGGGATCTCTTTCAAGGTAGAAGGTAGTGGGGCGCAGATTCCGTTCACAGTGCGCGTGCAGGACCCGCTGAATCCGCGTCTGGAACTGCACGGCGCGGATTACGAGTTGAACAAGGCCGGCGAAGTAAACCTGGTCTGCGATTTTCCAGACCAGATCGTGCCTGCGGGCAACGCGCTCTGGGTCACGTTACGTTTTGAAATGCCGGTAACATTGCTGAATTCGAAAATCGAAATCTATCGCGTTCCGCGGGAGCAAGCCTTCACGGAAGCGCTCGAGTGGCGTAAGTTCCTGCTGAAGGGCTTCTACGCCATCATGAGCGAGGCGCGGCCGTGGAACACGTGGTGGAAGCCCGAGGATCCGGAGAACTTCTTCAAGAAGAACGGGCCGTATGCCTGGACGGTGCGCGAGATCATCGACACGCTGGAACAGTGTCGCGCTATCGACAAGGACGGCAAGGACGACGTGGTCCGGCAGTACCACCAGTGGATCTACCGCAACATCACACGTCACAATCCGCCGCCGTTCACGCCGAAGTTCGCGACGCGCGAAGGGCTCCCGGAGTGGGCGGTGCTCGTCCACCAGGCGTGGATGCAGGCGCGCGAAGTGCCGGCGTGGTGGCTGGACAACCGGCTCGTTGCGACCGGCGAAGTCGGCGGCGTAATCGGCGACGACACGGACATGCTGGGCAACTATGGCGCCTTCCCGATGTTCGAACGGGATGGTGTCGGCGGCCGAGTGCTGGAGATGGCGACGAAGCTCGCCGCAACAGCGCAGATCCACAACATGGAAGAGGGCCTCAACAAGCACACAACGGATGCGCTGCACGCGTATGAAGAAGGCATCAATCTGGACAGCCAGATGCCGTACTGGTTCTTCGGCGACCCTGTTTACGTTGAGCGCAACCTGATCGCGACGCGTTCGCTGGGGAAGATTTCGTTCATTACGGAAAAAGGACACCGGCATCTGCGCTCGCAGGATGAGCTGGGTTCGGCTGACTTGCGTTTCGAACGCAAGCCCGTCGAGGATGGCGGCGCGAACTTTCTGATGTGGCATCCGGCGGTCGAGGCCGCGGCGTACAACCGCAATCCTGCTGTGCTGAAGCTGCTGCGGGAGTACGCGGACGCCTGGATGGAGCACCAGGAGCCCGGCAACTACGCCTCGCTGATTGATGTCGTGACGGAGAAGACAAAGGTGGGTTCGCCTGTCCCGTTCGAAGGATTGTACGGTTTTCAGGCGACGTTCTTCACCTACGTCGCGGATGTAACGAACGATTCGAAGTACATACGGCCGATGATCGAGCATATCAACGCGTTCGAGCCGGGAGAGTGGAAACGGCCGGACGGCAAGATGGTGCCGAAGCAGGTGGCGCATAATGTCCGCACGCACATTCCCGAATTGATGCAGATGGGGATGTTGAACGTGAACGCGGACAAGAAAGAGTATTGCGACACTGCGCATTGGCAGGCTTCGCTGTTCACGAAGGGCGACAAGAAGCCTTTCATCGAGGCGATCAAAGGCGACATCGAAGAGCTGCAGCGCTACAAGCATATGTACACGAGCGTGGAATGTTTCACCGACCGCGTGTTCCTGTACGCGCTGATCAATCCTTCGATCGCGTACACGGGCGGATACACGACGCGCAACAAGCTGAACCGGAACTATGCGGTGAGCTGGGACGGCTTCGGAACGGAGTACGCGGCGCTCGTGGTAGGCTCGAGCCGCAGCCATCTGAAAGTGCTGCTGTGCAATCTCTCCGACAAAGCGTTGAATGGCAGGGGGATGGTTCTGCGGCTCGAAAGTGGCTCGTACGAACTCACCTTTGGTCCGGACGCGAACAACGACGACGTCATCGAAAAGATTGAGCGCAAGGAGACGCTTGAACTGGCGCCGGGCGTTGAGGTGCAGCTAACACTGCCGCCGAAGCAGGTCAGCGTTCTGGAACTGAAACAGTTGCCAGCCAACAAGCGCGACGATTTCTATGGCCGGCCGGATGTGGCGCTCTCGCCGTTGGACGTCAAAGTAGAGGGGGGAAGGGTATCGGCGGTCGCGCACAATATCGGCAATGTGGATGCGGAGAACGTGGAGGTCGCGCTGCTGGATGCGGAAGGAAAAGTCCTAGAGAAGAAAGTGTTGGAGAAGCTCAAAGCGCCGCTGGATCTGACGCCCACGCGTGTGCCGTTTGAGTTTGCTCTTCCAGTCGACGGGAAGGGTTTGAGCCTGGTTATCGACCCGGCGGGGAAAATCGCGGAGATCTACGAGGGAAACAATCGAGTCAAGCTTCCCTGAGATTCTCGGCAAGATTCCGGCTTCGAGACCGTTTCTTCAGCATGGAGCTGCGCCTCTGCGCCGTGCTTGTGTCGCTGTTGCCACTGATGGCGCCCTGCGCCGACGATGTCGTGGTCAGTGAAGAAAGTGTCCGAGCCCAGATCCTGCTGCTGGCGGCGGAAGACTTCGAGAGCCGCGAGAGTGCAACCAGCAAATTGATCGCTTTCGGTGAGGCCGCGTGGCCGTCTGTGCGTGCGGCGTTCAATGGGGGCGACCCCGAACGCGAAGAACGCCTGCAGCGAGTCGCACGCGAGATCGCGGTGCTGCCGGAGGAGCTGCGCTGCGCGGCCGATTACTCTCTCGAGAAACTATTCGACACGGTGGATGCCCGGCGGCGCGCCGAGGGGCTCGAAGAGCTGCGGCAGATGGGCCCGGCGGGGATTCGTCTGGCCCGAAGGCATCTTGTGGGCGCAGAAGCGCGCCTGGTCATCGAAGGCCGGTGCGACCGCAAGGTGGTGCTGTTAGGCGACCCAGTGCGTGTCACCTGGCGCGCGAAGAACACTGGCAGCAGTGCGCTGTGGCTCTCAAATACGGGGCAACTGGGGATCCGCAGCACAGGATGGCGTCACTTCTCGGGCTCAAACGGGGGCGGCACGATCACGCACCACTGCGGAAGTGGCCGGCCCACGCCAGCACTGGCACGTTCGTTTGCGTTGCCTCCTGGCGAGGAACTGGAACGCACCCATGTCCGGTGGCCCGTTCGACCGGGATTGTTCAGAATGACTGCGCGGATGGTCCCGGCATCGATGGCGAGCGTGCCAATCGGCGACGATGCCGCCGAGATGAATGCGAAGTGGACGCCCGAGCAAGAGCTTCTGGACAACACCGTAGAAGTCATGGTTCTCCCGAACTTCCACCGGCACGGTTCGGCGGATATGACCCTCGAACTGAAGGCAAGGTTAGCGCAAGGCGATGAGGAAAAGCTGAAGATCGATGTCGAACTCCACAACCGGACGGCGGAGCCAGTGGTGCTGGTGCCAAAACATACGTCGTATGGCTGGTATGGCTGGCTCGACAAAGACCGCGTTCCCGTAGCGCATGGCGGATGGCAGGAGCCAGGTGTGGCTTCGGACAAAGAAAGTCAGCCGGTGCCTATGGTGCTCGCGCCCAAGGGTGCGTTTCTTCATGGATTCTCGGTGGACGCTCCAAAAGCTCCCGGGAAGTACGCGTTGCTGTTGGGTTACAATCCCACCCCCCCAGACGATGCCAAAGGCGTCGAGTTCTATGACGGACAGTTGTACATGCTGATCGAGGACGCGGCCGAGGTGAAGTAGCTTCGAGCCATCCTGTTGCACTCGACAACGTACAGAGTCACGTTAAGAGGTTGCTCCGGTCGCAGAACCGTCTGCGTGTAGCGCCGGAGCCACCATTGCTGCTGATTGGGATCGACGAAGCCGGGTACGGTCCGCGGCTCGGGCCGCTATGCCATGGATACTGCGCGATCCGCTATGCTCCACCGGAGACAAACGGGGCAGAAGCGCCGAATCTCTACAAGCTCCTGAAGGCTTCAGTGCGCCGCTGCCCCGCCCGGGAAGGCTTCGTCACCATCGACGACTCGAAGAAGGTATACAGCGCTGTTGATGGATTTGAACTTCTGCGCAGGGGCGTTGAGACATTCCTGAATTGCGCGGCTTTGTCGTCAGGAGATTTGTTCGAACGCATTCTTCCGCAAATTGACCGCGAGCGGCTGCATGCTGACCGCTGGGGCCAACCGGGGCCTGTTCTTTCCGAAGGTCCCGTGCTCGTGGATCCGGTGGCGCCGCCGAAGAAGCGGAAGCCGGCAAGAAAGGTCGTGCCGCTGTCCGCGGCGCTCACGGCGGCGAATCTCTCGGTCGTCAAACTCGGCGCGCGCGCGATGTCTGCGCGCGATTACAACTCGCAACTGGCGAAGTTCGGCAACAAAGCCGAAGTGAACTGGAGCGTCATTGCGGTGCAGTTGCGCGAGATTTTGGCTCTGGCGCAGCCGGGCGAGGCGATCCACGCGGTGATCGATCGGCAGGGCGGGCGGAAGTTTTATCTCGGCAAGATCAGCGAGCTGCTGCCCGGCAGCATGCCGTGGATCGAAGCCGAGACAGCGCGCGAGTCGGTCTACCGCGTCGAACACGATGGGCGCGTGATGCGAATCTCGTTCGTGGTGGAAGCCGACGGCGACACGCTGCCCGTGGCGCTGGCTTCGATGGCGGCGAAGCTGGCGCGCGAACTGTGCATGGAGCGCCTGAACGGTTTCTTCCGCACGCATGCGCCGGAGCTGAAACCAACCGCCGGCTACTACGGAGATGCGAGCCGTTTCTTGCGCGAAACGCGCGAGCTGCGGGAGCGGCTCGGGATCAGCGACGCGGAGTTCGTACGCACGAAGTGATGCGGACCGGGAATCGGTCGTCGGGAATCGGGAATCGGTGTTCGGTGATCGACGCATATGCCAACCTGAAGGTTTTCAGCGACTTAAACGTAAATACAATGGGCGGCGCTTGCTTGGATACCGATTCCCGGCAACCGCTTCCCGATTCCCGAGAGTGGCCTGAAGCTTTCTAAGGTTTAGAGGCCCGGTACGTCGGTACTTGAGATGCAGGAAAGGGACGCCACAGCGATGTCGACTGCACTTTCGTCTTGTGTACACAAATCAGCCAGCGCAGGAGCGCGAATGGAGCCGGGCCATGGTCAGGAACAACTTGGGATGGGGCGAACGGGTGCTGTTTGCGTGCTTGTGCTGGCGGCCGTTCTCGTTTCTGGTGCGCGCGTGGCTTATGCTGACGGTGTGGAGGATGCCGAACAGCTCAAGGACGAGGCAAAGGAGACAATACGCACGCACTCCACCAAGCCTGTTCCTCCCAAAGAGTACGCCATGGCCATCTACAAGCTCGAGAAGGCCCAGTCCCTGCTTGAAACTGAGGGGCAGAACACGGGGGCCCTGGCCGAAGAGATCAACACGCAGCTCTTCTGGGCCCGGCGCTGCTCCACCATCCACATCATCAAAGAGCTGGACAAGATTCATGCAGAGAATCCGCCACTGAAGCTGGCCAGCAAAGAGAAGAAAAAGAAGACCGAGGACGGCGAGATGGTGGAAGCCGATCCGCTGGCCGAAGCCAAAGCAGCATTCGAAGCGGCCGAAGCCTTCGCCAAGGCGCACTCGGCCGACGATTACCTTGTCTCGTTGCGCTGGTTCCAGATGGCCAACGAGTATCCTGGCAACGACTACGCGATGAAGGCGATGTCGCTGGCGCGTGATGCGCAGATGCGCTACGCGGTCAAGAACGGCTCATTCAAAGAAGAGCTCCCGGACACGCCCGAAATGAAGCCGATCCGCGACGGCGACGCGCTGGTCGAGCAGGGGAAATACGAGCAGGCCACGGAGGTTTACAAGCAGTCGATCAAGATCAAGGACAACATGACGGCGCACCGCCGCCTGGGGCAGACGTTCTTCCGCCGCGCGCAGCAGATGAAGGACGAGCTGATGCCGAAGTTCGACAGTATCACCAGCGAACTGAAGGCGGCGACGGACGGAGCGTACGTGACGGTCGGCAGCGGGAAGAGCACACCGAAGGTCTTCAACCCGAACTATCCGCCGCTGGTGGCCGCGAAGAAGAAGCACCAGGACCTGCTGACGCAGGCCAACCAGGCGATGGTGCGCTACCTCTACGCGCAGTGGGAGTTCGAGAAAGTGTTGAAGATGGCGGAAGGGAACCGCGACTTCGACGCGGCCGCGTACATTGCGGTGTCGCTGAGCGCCCGTCCGGAAGAGAAGGGCAGGGCGGTGCCGGCGCTGCAGAAGTTCCTGAAAGAGTACGAACCGTTCAACGACCTCGAGCGCTTCATCTACGAATACTGCAAGACGGAGCTCGAGCGGCTGACCGCCAAATGAACCGCCAAGACGCCAAGCGCGCCAAGAACAGCAGGGTCGCGCAAAGACGCTAAGACGCAAAGAACGGCATGGGTCTGGGGTTTAGGTTTAGGGTTTAGGGTTTAGGGTCTACCCCAAACCCCCTTCCATCTGTTCTTGGCGACCTTGGGCGGTTAGTTCGACTTTCGCCGGCCGTAGGCAGCGCGGGGTTCGGCGGCGAGGCCGCGTTCGGCTTTGCCCGGAGCGGCGCGACGGCCGCGCTTCTTTCTCAGGCCGCCGATGCCGCGCTGCGGTTTGGCTTCGCCCTTCAGCTCGAGGATGCGGTCGCGAAGCTGGGCGGCTTCTTCGAAGCGCAGCTCATCCGCCATGCGCTCCATTTCTTCTTCCATCGTCTTGATCTGCTCGGCGATGTCGAGGGTGTTGCCATCGATGCCGGTGATCTGTTCCTCGAGCTGGCGCTGCTTCACGATGGCTTCGATGCCTTCGGTAATGGCCTTGCGGATCGAGACCGGCGTGACGTTGTTGGCCGCATTCCAGGCGAGCTGTTTCGCGCGGCGGCGCTCGGTCTCTTCGATGGTCTGCTTCATCGCGTCGGTCATGCGGTCGGCGTAAAGGATGACGCGGCCGTTGAGGTTGCGCGCGGCACGGCCGATGTTCTGGATGAGGGAGCTGCGTGAGCGCAGGAAGCCTTCCTTGTCGGCGTCGAGCATGGCGACGAGCGAGACTTCGGGCAGGTCGAGGCCTTCGCGCAGCAGGTTGACGCCGACGAGGACGTCGAAGCCGCCCTGGCGCAGGTTCTTGAGGATCTCGACGCGCTCGATGGCATCGATCTCAGAGTGCAGGTAGCGGCAGCGCAGGCCGGCCTCGCGCAGATAGGTGGAGAGGTCTTCGGAGAGGCGCTTGGTCAGCGTGGTGATCAGGACGCGCTCGCCCTTTTCGGCGCGGGCACGAACCTCTTTGAGCAGGTCGTCGACCTGGCCTGTGGTGGGACGAACTTCAATCGGTGGATCGACGAGGCCGGTCGGGCGGATGATCTGTTCGACCACGCGGCCGTTGGATTTCTTCAGCTCGTACTCGGCAGGCGTGGCCGAAACGTAGATGGTGGGCGGCGCGATGGACTCGAACTCCGGGAACTTCATCGGCCGGTTGTCGAGCGCCGAGGGCAGGCGGAAGCCGTGTTCGACGAGGGTGCTCTTGCGCGAGAAGTCGCCGTTGTACATGCCGTGGAGCTGCGGCAGCGTGACGTGGGACTCATCGATGAAGAGCAGGTAGTCGTCGTGCGGGAAGAAGTCCATCAAGTTGAAGGGGCGGCTGCCGGGCAGGCGGTTGTCGAGGTGCCTGGAATAATTCTCGATGCCTGAGCAGTAGCCGACCTCTTCGAGCATCTCGAGGTCGTAACGAGTGCGCATCTCGAGGCGCTGGGCTTCGAGCAGCTTGCCCTGATCGCGCAGGACTTTCAGGCGTTCTTCGAGTTCGAGGGTGATGCCGTCGAGCGCCTTCTGCAGGTTGTTCTCGGGCATGACGTAGTGCTTGGCGGGGAAGATCGCGACCTTGTCGAAGTCGCGCAGGATCTCGCCGGTGAGCGGATCGATCTCGTACAGCGCGCTGATCGTGTCGAAGTCCAGTTCGACGCGGATGGCGGTCTGGTCGTAGGCTGGGAAGATCTCGATCGCGTCCCCACGCACGCGGAACTTGCCGCGCGAGAAGTCGAGCTCGTTGCGCTGGTAATGGTTGTCGGCGAACTGGCGCAGGATGGCGGTGCGCTCGATCTCCTGGCCCTTCTGCAGCACGACGGCCATCTGCGAGTACAGGTCGGGAGAACCGAGGCCGTAGATGCAGGAGACACTGGCGACGATGATCACGTCGGAGCGCGACATCAGGGCCGAGGTGGCGTGCAGGCGCAGGCGGTCGATGTCCTCGTTGATCGCGGCGTCTTTCTCGATATAGATGTCGCGCGCCGGAATGTAGGCTTCGGGCTGGTAGTAGTCGTAGTAGCTGACAAAGTAGGCGACGGCGTTATTGGGGAAGAACTGTTTGAACTCGCTGTAGAGCTGGGCGGCGAGGGTCTTGTTGTGGCTGATTACCAGCGCGGGCTTCTGCACTTGCTGGATGACGTTCGCCATGGTGAAGGTCTTGCCGGACCCCGTGACCCCGAGCAGCGTCTGGTGGCGCTGGCCGGAGCGCAGCCCGGCCACCAGGCTCTCGATCGCCTGGGGCTGGTCTCCACCTGGTTTGTACTCCGCGGTCAGTTCGAAGGCAGGCACGACATAATCTCCTACTGTGGGCATTTTCCTTGGGAATCGCGGTCGGGCAAGGAAAAACGATTGCGGATTTCGGATTTCGGATTGCGGATTGGCTCGCGCAAAGACGCCAAGACGCAAAGAACGGCAACTGCCTCGACACAGAGATCACAGAGTTCACAGAGAACGGACTTAGACATGGAGGTGTCCGCACCACATAAGGCCCTTCCCTCAATTCCTTCTCTGTGCGCTCTGTAATCTCTGTGGCCTCTGTGTCGAGGTCGTTGCCGTTGCGGTTCATCCGTTCTTTGCGTCTTTGCGTCTTTGCGTCTTTGCGCGACCTATCCGTGTTTGCGCACGAACTCCGAGGGCGACATTCCCGTGGCGCCGCGGAAGGCCGCTGAAAAGTTCTGGACGACCGGGTAGCCGACGGCCGCCCCGACTTCCTTCACGCTCAACCCGCCCTGGCGGAGCAATTCCTGTGCGCGGCTGATGCGCAACGATCGCACATACGCCGCCGGGGCGAAGCCTGTGGCTTTGTGGAACAAACGTGAGAAGTGGAAGGGGCTCAGCCGCGCTTCGCGGGCGATATCGGCCAGGGCGATCGGATCGGCGAGGTGCGACTGGATGAAGCGCTGGGCGCGGGAGATGGACTCCTCGCGGCTCTCGGAACGCTTGCCGCTTTGCAGGGCGCGTTCTGCGTGCGCGAAGATCTGCCAGAGCAGGCCAGCATTCTCATGCAATGCTGCGTTGCCGCGGGTCTGGAAGTTCGAGAAGACCTGCTCGTATGCGCGCCCGGCTTCGATGCAGTGCTGGAGTTCGAAGACGCCTTCGAGATGCATGCGCCGCCACAGCACGCGCGCCCATCCGCCGTCGTACTCGATCCAACGACCTTCCCAGAACCCCGCGTCCGTGTCGGTGTGGTAACGGTAGGGCTGGTCCTTCGGCATGAGCCAGAGCGTTCCTGCGCGCGCGTGGCAGGCCTGCCCCGCGATTTCACCCCGCGCCGCGCCGCCGAGGGTGTAGATCATGTGCTCGACATGGTGCCCGCGCATGCGGTCGAGCGCAAAGCCTGAGCGCAGGTGGAAGTGCCCGACCGAGGTGATCGAGAGCAGCGCCGCGTCTTCGGGGGCGGGGGAGGGGTAGAAGACGAAGCGGGTGCTGGCTCTCGGCTCCTGGCTCTTAGCTCTTGGTTCAAGTGCCATGCGCCACGTCCCCGGTTGCCAGGAGCCAAGAGCCAAGAGCTAAACAGCAAGATTTCATAACTCAAAAGCAAGCAAATGTACAGGGTAGAGAGCGCTTAAGTGCCTCGTACGTTGTATGTTTGAGCAAGAACAACGAACGAGGAGATCCGCATCCATGCATGAGAAGCTGCTCAAGGAGTTCGAGGCACAGGGTTATTGCGTTGCTCGGGGGCTGTTCTCGCCGGCAGAAGTGGCTGAGATCCGAGACCACTACATGGCGCTGCGCAAGACCGGGCCAAAGCCCGGCGACATGGGCGGCGACAAGACCAAAGGCCCGAACGATCCGCTCAACCAGTTTCCGCGCATGATCAACATGCACGCCTGGGACGAAAAGACGAAGAACTGGATGCTCGATTCTCGCCTGACAGGCATCTGCAAGAAGCTCGTCAACGACGACGTCAAGCTGAACCAGACGATGCTCTACTTCAAGCCGCCGGGCGCGCGCGGTCAGGCGCTGCACCAGGACAACCAGTACATCCGGCATTTCCCGATCATCGCCGCGTGGGTGGCGCTCGACGACTGCGACGAAGAGAACGGGCAGATGACGATGGTGCCCGGTTCGCAGAAGAAGGGCATCCTTCCGGTGGAGAAAGCCGATTTGTCGGTATCGTTTACCAACGGCCAGTCGATCATTCCCGAAGGCATGGAGGAGACCGGCGTGCCGATGAAAGCGGGAGACGTACTCTTCTTCGGCGGCTTCGTGATTCACGGCTCACGGCCGAACAAGACGAAAGACCGTTTCCGCCGCTCGTTCATCTGCCACTACGAAGCAGTGAACGTGACGCCGCTGCCGGCCGATCCCGCGACGATGATGGCAGCCCTTGTCTAATTCGGATTGCAGATTGCGGATTTCGGATTGGGAGCGCGGCGCGTTTTCCCAACGGCGATTACACGACATCAACACAGAGGCACGGAGGTCACAGAGCGCACAGAGAACGGATTGAAATTTGAAGTCGAGAT
>Ga0196964_10001365_pt1 | contig 12481 bp, 9 predicted proteins | sample S1_10metaG_FD_148615 | JGI IMG/M metagenome (GOLD analysis project Ga0196964, IMG submission 148615) | Soil microbial communities from Anza Borrego desert, Southern California, United States - S1_10 | ecosystem: Environmental > Terrestrial > Soil > Desert | place: USA: California | collected...
CCGCGCTCCTGCACCCAGCCCTGAAAATCGCGCTCCCAGATCTTGCAGGGCTGCGAGAGCAGCGGGTGGTCGGGCTTCAGCAGCCGCACCGGCGCGTTTTCATCCGTGACACGATCGAATGAGAGCTCAATGGGATACGGCGCGATCTCACCGCCACCGTTGACGCCGCGGAACATGCCTTGTCCGCGCACGGATTGATCTTTGCCGGGCAGGTTCCAATCGAAATCCTTGTGGTACATGCAGACCAGATTTCCGCCGTCGCGCATGAACTGCTGCAGGCGCTGGCGCATCTGGCGCACTTCCGGACGGTACTGCGTGGCGCGCAGATCCAGAATGATCGTGTGGTAACGGTTCAGGTCGGCCGCGCGCAGATCGTCTGCGGATAACTCCGTCACCGCCAGCCCAAGGTTCGCTTCCTCTAACTTTCGCAAGGCCTGCAGCGTTGCGTCGTCGTAGGTCTTCACGATGCCGACCGAAAGATTCGGCGGAAGTTTCAAAGGCACACGCCGCAGCCGGGCCGCCGGTCCCGGACGCTGGGCTTCCGCCGTCCAGGTGACCGTCGGCACAAGCTGGTCGGCGCGGTTAAGCAGTTCGACGGGCGCAACCGAACGGAACTCGGCAGCCTGCGTCTCGTCTTCGGCGTCAAACGTGAGCGCCACGGGCCGGTCCACTTCGACATCTTCCTTCGGCTGGATGCCAGCAAAGAGCTTCAGCGGCTGCGCAAGCTTGCGGCGGTTGGTCACCACCAGCCTGAACGCGCCCGGCAATGGGAAATGATCAGGCCGGTCCGGGTCATCAAAAATCAGCACCGGCGAGGGCGAGATCGACACTTCACGCGGAACCGCCAGTTCCACCGGCACTGCGCGCGTGGCGACCATCTGTTCGGTTTTAATGCCCGGAACGGTGAGATAGATCAGCGCCTGCAGCGGCGTACGCGACTGCATGCGCGTCCAGATATAGTTTGCCGGCGGGTAGGTCGGAAAAGCGGCGTCCGTGGCGCGCGCTGACGCTTTGAACTCCACCGCCGAGCCTGCTGCCAGCGGCTGCTCCTGACCGGCGCGTGTGCCTTCCCATGCGCTCGACTCTCCGACCACCGCGACGCTGGCGCTTAAGTCAAGTTGCCCTGTGTTGGCAATGCGAACAGTCAGATCGACACTTTCGCCGGCGGCAATGATTCCATCCGATGCGCTGATCTGGGTCTTGATGCCGCAGGCCTCCAGCACGGCGCGGTTGAGATGCTTGCCCGGAAGTTCGAGCGCCACCGAGAGCGCAAACGTGACGAACTCGTTGAGCCCCTTTGCATCGTTCAACACGCCTCCAGAAAGCCGCTCCAGCCACTTTTCACAGCTTGCGGCCACATCGGCAGGCGTTTCCGGCGTAATGCCATCGAGCATCGACCTTTCGGAGTCACTCTTCTTGAGCTTCGATTTCAGCAGCGTGAAATAACGCATGTCACGCTCGCCCACTTTCAGCGTCCGCAGCATGCCCTGCGTAACGTGCCGTCTCAGCGCCAGCGCGCCAACTTCGGTGGCGCTTAAGCCTGAGAGCGGGTCGCGGGCGGAAATGTCAAAGCTGAGCGTCGAACCCGGCGGAGCAAATCGGCGCAGATACATTTTGGAGACCTGCCACGGCCCCGTTCCATCCTGCTTCATTTCTTCTTTGAAGCGTTCCGGGTCGGCGGCGGCGTCGAAGGCCTGCGCGGCAAGCCAACCCGTCGCCCGATGGTGGCCGTGGTCGGTACCGTCCGGATCGTGATTGGTGAAAAGAATATGCGGGCGGACGATGCGGATCACGCGGACCATCTGCGCGAGCGCTTTTTCCTCGCCCCATATCTTCAGCGCTTCGTCTCGCGATTTTGAAAAGCCGAAGTCCGGCAAATTGAGGTACCAGACTTTGGCGCCAAGAATCGCCGCGGCCTCTTCGGTTTCGCGCGTTCGCAACACAGCCAGATCGGCCCCGAGTTCGGGCCCCGCTTCGTTCTGACCGCCCTCGCCGCGCGTGGCCAGGCACATATGTGTCTCAACGCCGAGCGTGCGCCGCAGATAGCTGAGCGTACCGCCGTCCTCATCGTCGGGATGTCCCGCTACGGACAGCGCGCGAATCCCGGTTTTCGCCACGCGCACTTCGTTGCGGATCAGATCCAGCCCGCGCTCAAATGGAACAGCTTCTTCCGCGCGCCCAACGCTGCAGAGGATCAGCAGAAGAGAAAAGATTTGCAACGGCTTCATCGAATTCAAGACGCCCCAGCTACGTATTTCTTCGCTGAATGATGCCCGCCGTCATGATAGCGAGCAGGCTCATCAGCATCAGGCACAGCGACAGCGCGAACGCCGGCGCCGGATCGGTGCGGAACAGTTCGGCAATGCGCACGCTCACCGGGCGCGTCGCCGCGGAGAACAATAGTTGCGACGCGACGAACTCCCCCGCCCCGGTGATGAAGCATATCAGCCCCGCCGCCAGCAGCGAAGGAAACATCAGCGGCAGCGTGACCCGCCGCAGCACCGTCGCCCAGTTCGCACCAAGGCTGCTCGCGGCCCGTTCCACATCACCGCCAATCGCCGCGATGGCCGCGCGCGCTGGCCGCACCGCGAGCGGCAGATCGCGTATCACATACGCCAGGATAAGAATCGCCGCGCTGCCGCCCAACGGTGTCCCGAACGTAAGCAGCGACGGTGCGTTAAACGCGCTGAGCAGCGCCACGCCGATGACGCTTCCGGGCAACGCGACGGCCAGCATCACCGACGCTTCTACCGGCAGCGCCGCCAGAGATGCCGCGCGGCGCAGACCGATGGCGATCGACACGGCAAGAAAAATATCGATCGCCGCCGCGATCGCGCCATAAAGCGCACTGCGTCCGAGCGAGGCCACATCATCGCGGCCGATGTGCGCCACCAGCGCCGCAAGACCGCCGCTGGCATTCGGCGTGGGCCAGAAGGCGTTGAATATCACCGTCAGCGGTGGTGCAAAGAGCACGGTGAGCGCCAGCAGCGAGAGCAGCACTCTCATGCACTGTCCGGGAAATGACGCGCGCGGCCGCTGCTGACGCGACGAACCTTTCAGGCTCAGCGCCGCATCCGTCGCGCGCGTAATCTGGTTCTGGAGCAGAAGAAAAGGCGGGAGCGCCAGAAAGGCAATTGCGGCCAAAAGCACGCTGAGCGCCCGCTGCACGCCGGGGTCGTCATCGTTGCGGAAAATTTCTACCGTGAGATAACGCGAGCCGTTATCCAAAAAATACGGCGCGCTGAAGCTCGCTGCGGACGCCATGAACACAAGCAGGCTACTGGCCAGCAGCGGCGCGCGGATCACCGGAACCACGGCCGTCCAGAACGTGCGGAAGGTACCCGCGCCAAGGCTGCGCGCGGCTTCTTCACGCGAGGGGTCATTGTCCGCCAGCGCTGCTGAAACATAGGCGTACGTGTACACGCCAAAGGAATAGGCATGCAGCAGCAGAACCTGGCTGAAGCCGCTGACCCAGGGGCGGCCTTCATTAAAGGGAAGGATGCGCCAGAGCGTTCCGGATTCGCCGATCAGCCGGAAAAACGCGAGCGTGCCCACCAGAGGCGGCATCACGAGCGGCGCGTACCCGCACAGCGCAAAATAACGGCGTCCGGGGAATTCGCGCCGCCACCACAGCAGCACCAGAGACAGACCCCAAGCGCCGGAGAGCAGGACCGTCAGCACCGCGAGCTTCAACGTTCCCCACGCGGCTTCTCGCAGCGCCGGCTCGGCAAAGGCCCGCCTCAAGGGCGCGCCGGCCGGTTGCTGTTCAAGCGGCCAGCCCATGTCGGCCGCGCGATGCGCCGCTACAGGAAGCGTAAACGCTTCGATAAGCATTGCTGCGAGCGGATAGGCAATATAGGCCAGCAGCGGCAGAGCCAGCAGCAGGGCCGGCAGATAACGACGGGGCGGCATGGGTTAATGCATAATACAAAATGCATAAAAGAACAAAGGCGGGAGCTCTTCCGGGGCCTGCCGCTACTTAGATTGGGCCGCTAGCTTCAACACGGCAGCCATCATTGCAGGCAGATCTTTAGGCAACTGCGCTGTCACCATGCGGCCGTCGACGACGCAGGGCTCATTGACCCATATTGCGCCGGCGTTCTCCAGATCATCGCGAATCGCGCCAACGCTGGTGAGCCGCTTGCCTTTTACAATTCTGGCGCTGATCGGCACCCAGCCCCCATGGCAGACGAACGCCACGACCGCGCCCGCGTTCCAGGCTTCGGCGACAAGTTTGTTGCATTCGGGATAGCGACGCATCTTATCCGGCGCGTAGCCGCCAGGAACGACGAGCACCTTCACTGCCTTCGGATCAATCTCGCTGAATTTGCAATGCGAGACAACAGGATAGCCTTCCTTTGACGTGTATGTCGCGCCCTTTTCGGGAGCGGCGACTTTGACGTCAAATCCTGCTTCCTGCAGACGCAGCCGCGGATAATGCAGCTCGAGGTTCTCGTAGATGTTTTCAGCGAGGACGACGGCCAGACCTTCAGACATGGCGGGCTCCGGTTTATTTCACAAGTTCCAGGATCGTCTTGAGATCGGCGGCGATGGTATCCAGATCGGTCTTGCGCACGCCAACGGAAGACGTTACAGCCGCCAGATGGGTGTTGATATCCGCGACGATTTTCGCATCAAGGCTCGGGGTGGCGGTGACCTGCGCAGCCAGAGCGTTCAGCTGATCGCGCTCGCGCTGATCGACTTCACCATCATTCACCGCAGCATAGCAGAGCAGAATCAGGTCCGAGGCGACGTTCAGCGGCGGCGGCGTCGCGCTGTTGGCTGCCAGACGCAGGTCACGTGCGAGATCGTCGATGGTGCTCTTAACCGCCGAGCGCTTGTCGCGCGTGGTATCAATGTTCGTCTTCAGGCGCGTGAGGGTGTTCTGCAGTTCGGCCGAAAGAGTCGGGAAGACGTTGCTGTTGGTCTGCAGGCCTGAGGCTTCAAGACTGTCGAATGCGCGATCAGCAAAGTCAGGGAAGAGAACATAGGCCTCTTTGAACTTCACCTTTTTGAATTCTTTGGCAAAGTTCTTAACCCAGAGAGCAATGCGGTCGTTGGTCGTCAGGACTTTTTCACCTGCACAAAGTGGCGCGACGAAAGCACACAGCACTATAGCGAGCGCGAGGCGCTGTTTCATGACGGTCTCCTTGATTATTGAACATCACAAGACTAGCCGAAAAACCGCCCGTGTGTACACGAAAAAAGACGAGCCCGCTTACTCCCCAATGTCGTAATACAACTCCTCCTCTGAGTCGGGCAGCTTGCAGATCAGCAGGTCAGCTTTGATCTGAGGATTATCGCTGAAGGATTCGAGTACCAGGCGGCATTCAGTGCCCGGCTTTGCGCTGCAAAGGGGCTGTTTCTTTAAATCCAGAATTCCCCATTGAGCAACACGAATCGTCTTGCGGCTGGTCTCACCGGACACCGTTTTCAGCACCGCGTATTCATTCACCACAAGAGCTTTCCGGTACGGCGCGATTTCCTGCGGATCCGGCACTTCAGTTACGGCAGTAAGCCGCACGTCGACAACCAGGCGTTGAGGCTGAGGGCGCTTTGCCATGACGGTCCGGTAGGCCGCGGCATCCGCTTCCACTTCAGTGGGCATGAGAGTTCGCGCAAAAACGGTTACGCCTTCGACGCTGCCCGACCAGAATTTGCCGGGCTCTTCAGCGCCGCCGATTTTTATGAAGCCCTCTGGAAGCCGTTGGATGGCAATCTTGCGGTTTGTCGTCCCGGCCGGCTTTCCATCGCGGTAGAAGGCAGAATATGCTTCCGCGCCAAGAACCAGGCACAAATGAGCCGGCTGATTCACGACTACTTCGCCCAGATCCACGCTGAAATCTTTGACGCCCCGGATAGTGAAGGAGAACCTGTTCGCAAGCTGCCGAATTTCAAAAAACGGCGTGCCTTCAGTCGTCGCCCACGAAATGACCGTTCCATCAGCGGCAGTGGCGGGCGTAACCGTGGCTTGGATAGACAAAGCTCCTTCACGCGCCACTGTTTCGCGGACGTACGCCCCCGCGCCTTCGGCCACGTATTCACCGCCCCAGACGCGCGCGGCATAGTTCCGATCGAGCACGGCGCGGCCGCGTGCCTGCATCTTATAAGCCGTCTCCGGCTTTCCCTCTTTATCCCACGCCAATGCCGGCGTGACCGCATTCTGCCAGACGAAAACAGCCTTTTCACGGTTCAGCGGCCAGTCCGTTTTGACAGCAGGCGCAGGCGTTCGCGAAAAAGCCGCTGCGGGAATGACGCGGCGGGAATTTCCCGGTCCCTCGTACTCGACTTGCAACCCTGAACGTTTCTGGCCTTGAAAGTACTCCACGCGGATGGGATGCCGCCCGGCGCGCAAGCCGATATCTCCAGACATTTCCTCCATCGCGTGCACACCGTCGTTGTTCACGACGGCCGTATTCCCGATTTTCAGAATCGCACCATCATCCGAGCGGCAAAAAAAGCGCCATACGCCGGTCTCCGGCACATCGATGAATCCTTCAAACAGCGCCGCCAGGTCTTCATTGCGGCCAGATGTGGCAAACGGACCATCGCTCTCCGGGAAGCTCAGCGTTCGGACAGTGTCCTCTGCAAGAGGCGTGAGTTGCGCAAAATTCGGCATTCTGGAAAGTTGAGAAACTGAAAAATACTGCGCGCGCAGTCCCGGCTCGGTCGGTCCCGGCGCGGCGGGAGGCAGCACTTCGAACATTTCGATGTTACACCTTGCGATTGAAGGCCCGCCCGCGCCATCAATGCTTAGAACGAACTCAGTCGATTTCTCGATCTCAAGCTCAACCTTTCCTTCAGCCGCAACCTCTCCGGGAACGGGATCAATGCGAATCCGGGTGGCGCGCTCTGTCTTCCACGTAAGCGTCACACGTTTTTCGCGAGTCAGGCTGCGTCTGTCTGCGCTGAAGGAGAGTATTCTGGCGCCGTCCAGCGGCCTGGAATCGAGCCACGCCGACGCGGCTACATCCGCCTTTCCGGCAACGCCGACGCGGGCCCAGCATTCGATGCCTGTGAAAGATGGATCAAAGCGGCCGAGATAGACGTCGGGGTCGCCTTCGGGATCGAACGGCGCAGTCAGCGTGAGGAACCGGACGTCGTTGGTCCACACCGGGCAGAACACTTCGCGTCCGCGAACCCCGGGCATCTGGTTGACCGGAATCTGGCGTTCGTTTGTGCCGTCACCATCAAAGATGCGGAGCGCCCGGTGATTGCCTAGAAGCAGCATAAACATGTGGCTGGAATCCGGAGCGATCCCGGCCCAGCAGCCTTCGCCGTAATATTTCCAGGTTTTGGAGGTCAGGTCGGCGACTCCAGCCTTGGGCCACGGGAACTGCCCTCCGGCAAATTTTCCATCGCCGGACACCCGGAAAAAAGAGTTGGACTCCTTTACCCAGACCGGTTCGCGGTGATTTAGATCATGGATGTTGTAGCGCACAATCGGCTGATTGCGCGCCCTGCCGGTAAACACATAAGCCCAGTCGATCTTCGTTTCAGGATCGCGCGCGACATCCGCCAACTGGCCGGTCGCCACCAGTTCAGGCTCGCCGCCGGCAAACGGAATGACGCCGACGTTCCAGCGGCTGGTCGAGAAAATCACCCATTCGCCATCGGCCGTAAAGCGCGGAACGGTTTCGTTGTAACCGGATACGCCGCCGATTAAAACGCGCTCGCCGCCGCCACGCGTGTCAAAACACATGAGGTCGAAATTTTTTTCCTTGTTCCAGCCGCGCAGGTCCGAATTGTCCTTCTTGCGCCGGAACCAGACGAGGCGCACGTGGCGCCCCGCGATGCCGCGCAGTTCTGCCGCTTGCCTTTCGGCATTGGCATCCGCCTCGCCCGCAGAAGCAAAGGCCGTTGCAATCACCAACAGCAGCGTAGCTGCTCGATACATACTTACGGTATCCATGAGGTAATAGTGTGTGGAATGCTACTCATTTTTATTTTCAATGGAAGAGGGTAGAAAAAGATGAACGATTTACGCAAGCTGGTGCGCCGTTCACGATCGCGGATTGATGCGTGATTAACGCAAGAGCAGGTGTACGCTGCTTTGTTCCACGACGAAGGAGCACTGCTGATGTTTTCCGAATCGCGCTACGACAACATGCCCTACCGCCGCTGCGGGCGCTCGGGATTGCTTCTGCCGCCTATTTCGCTTGGCGCATGGGAGACGTTCGGCGGGTACCGAGGCGAAGAGACGGCCCGCGAATGCATGTTCCGTGCCTTCGATCTGGGCATAACGCATTTCGACCTGGCAAATAACTACGGCAAACCGCCGGGAAATGCAGAAATTCTGTGTGGACGAATTTTTAAGGAAATGCCGCGCGATGAATTGATCATCTCGACCAAAGCCGGCTACCGCATGTGGCCCGGACCCTACGGGGAATGGGGCAGCAAAAAGTATCTTGTCGCCAGCCTCGACCAGTCACTCAAACGCATGGGCCTGGATTATGTCGACATCTTCTATTCGCACCGGCCCGATCCGGAAACGCCTCTGCAGGAAACGCTGGGCGCGCTCGATCTGATCGTGAAGCAGGGCAAGGCGCTGTACGCCGGTGTTTCCAATTATAGCGGCGCACAGTTCTGCGACAGCGTTCGCATCGTCGAACGTGAGCGCTGGACGCCGCTGACGATCCACCAGCCGCGCTATAACCTGCTCGAGCGCACCATTGAAACGAATCTGCTCGATCACACCGAACGTCACGGATGTGGTGTGATCGTTTTCAGCCCGCTGGCCCAGGGCCTTCTTTCCGATAAATACCTCAGCGGAATTCCCGCCGATTCACGCGCGGCGCTTTGGTGGCAGGAGCAGACCCGAGCGAACAAGATGAGCGGCAGCGTACTCGAGAAGATTCGCGCGCTGAATGCCATCGCACGGGAGAGGGGGCAGACCCTGGCGCAGATGGCGCTTGTCTGGATTCTGCGCGATCCACGGATTACTTCAGCGCTGATCGGTGCAAGCAAAGTCAGTCAAATCGAAGAAAATATTGCCGCTTTAAGGAATATGCGCTTCGCCCCTGACGAGCTTGAAAAAATTGATCGTCTAACGCGCTGATCTGCAGTCAAAAGCGGAATTTTCGATCATACGCCAAACATCTTACTAGGACGGCACGCTCGAGGACTTAATGGACACAATTTATATCATTGACGACAACCATGATTGCGCGGAAGTCATGGCTCTGATTGCCCAGTCCGAAGGCTTCCACGCGAAGTGTTTCTTTGAGTTCAGTTCGGCCTTGAAAGCGTTGTGCAATGGCCAGCGATGCTGTCTGGCGGTGGTGGACGTAAAAGTGCCCGGCGACATGACCGCACATGACTTCGTCTCCGAGGCGCGCAAGCATCACCCGGATTTGAAAGTGTTTGTTTACAGCGGCATCAATGATGTCGAAAAAGTCGCGAACGAGCTGAACGCTGCAGGCTTCTGCCGCAAGCCCTGCGAACCAGACCACCTGATCGCCGAATTCAACCGCGCCTGCCGCAAAGCGAGCTGACCCGCTTGCCCCCCGCCCCTAACCCCTGCCTCCCTGAGCCACTCTTCAACCCGGTGAATTCCAGTTTACGTTTTTAAGCGAGCGGCTATAGCTGAAGGGCGGGATCGCGAGGGGAGATCTGCGTCATGGCCGGCAAGCGTCCGTTAAGCCTGATTACCTTCGACATCGACGACACTATCTATTCCAGCACCGATTTTGCCCGGCTCGCGCGCGAGAACGCGCTCAAAGCCATGATCGCCCTGGGCCTTAAAATCGATCTGCCGACAGCGCAGGCGGAACTGGATGAAGTCGTCAGTGAATTCACATCCAATGATCCCAACCATCTAGATCGCATACTGCAGCGTTTTCCCAAGGCGGCTCTCGACGGCATCAACCCGGCGATCCTGGTGGCCGCCGGAGTCGTCGCCTACCGGGATACCGTTCACGACAGCCTCAAGCCGTACGAGGATGCGATCGAGGCGTTCAAGCGTTTGCACTCTGCCGGATACCGCCTGGGCATCGTCTCGCAGGGCGTTACGATCAAGCAGGCCGAGAAGCTCGTGCGTTTGCGCATCCTGCCGTACATCGACCGGAAAGCCATCTTCTTCAGTGATCAGATGGCCACGAGCAAAGGTAATCCAAAGTTTTTCATCCGCGCCGCCGAACAGCTCGGCGCAAGCCCCGCGCAGTGCATGCATGTCGGCGACCGTCCGGACCGCGACATCGATCCAGCCAACAGCGCCGGCTGGCTGACGGTTCTCAACCGCCGCACGGGACGCTATCATGAACGGCCGGGTTCGACGCCGCCGTCCTACGTCATTCACAATTTCTGGGATTTCATCGAAGTCATCGATAAGGAATTCACGCCGGCCTCGGCGCGGTGATTGGCCAGGCGCCGGAGTTTTTTTAGAGCGCCTTCGTTCCAGTTCGCTGCAAACGTTTCACGCAGTTCGTTGCGCTCGGCATAAGCGCTCTTCACAAGTGTGCGCAGGGCGGCATCCACTGATTCGGGCGCGGTGTTCCCCCGGCGCCGAACGCACGGTTCGAACGTGGCGATGGCAACTTCAGCGTCGTTGAGCGCACCGAGCAGTTCCTGGTATTTTTCAGCCGCCTTGACCAGCGGCTTCAGCGGAAACGCCGACGAGAAAAACTCGCCGGTATAGCGCAGCTTCTTAAAGGCGATGCGCAGCGCATGCAGTTTGTGCGCGCTGCTTTTGGCGTGTAAATGGCTGAAACGTTTAATTTCGTTGAGCCGCTCCGAGATGGCCAGTCGAGCGAACTTGCGCAGCGGCATCTTGCTGTAACGCGCTTCGTTTCTTTCGCTTAATGCAGGCGCCCGTAAAAGTGCTTCAATCAAGCGCGGCAGGTGAACAAAATGCCCGCGTTCAACCGTGGCTACAGCTTTAATGCGCTCAAGTTCAGCCTGTGCTGCATAAAGCCGCGCCAGCTCGTCAAGCCCGGCAGTCTGATGCTTCGCTGAAAGTCCATGTGCGCGCTCGCCCAGAACCTCCGCGTCGCGGATCGGACCGAGCGCCTGAAGCAGCGCCCGGAAACGCCCGCGCGCGGCACGCATCATGCGCTTGCGGTAAAGCGGCTCAATCAGCTTCAGGACCACGCGCAAACGGCGGCAGGTGACCCGGACGTCGTGCACGGCTTCGTCATCGGGCTTAAGCAGCAGCCGGTGCAGGGAACGGTCGAGCGTCTGAGCGTGGGCGCCGCAGACCATGCGGGTCAAGTCAATCAGATTGGCAGGGGCTTTCATACAGCGCTGGCTACCTTGAATTACTCTCGCTTACGGCGATAAACGGCTTAATCTTAGCGGCATGACTCAGCCGGTTACAATTAAGATTCCGTTAATTGATCTTTCGTCGCAGAACCAGCCTCTCAAGAGCCAGCTTCTCGAAGGTTTCAGTCGCGTTCTCGACAAGAACGCCTTCTGCCTCGGGCCCGAAGTCGAAGCCTTCGAACGCGAATTCGCAGCCTACTCGCAAGCCGCTCACGGCGTCGCGGTGAACTCCGGAACCTCCGCCCTGCACCTGGCATTGCTGGCGCTCGGCGTAAAGCCCGGCCACGAGGTGATCACCTCCCCGCACACGTTTGTGGCCACGGCGTGGGCGATTTCGTATTGCGGCGCGACGCCCGTCTTCGCCGACATCACGCCCGGAACGTTTTTGATGGATCCGGCCGCAGTCGAAAAGGCGATCACGCCGAAGACGCGTGCAATCATCGCCGTGCATCTTTACGGCCAGCCGGTTGATCTCGATCCGTTGCTGGACCTCTGCAAACGCAAAGGCCTGCCGCTGGTTGAGGACGCCGCGCAGGCGCACGGCGCGGCGTACAAGGGCCGCAAAGTCGGCTCCTTTGGAGCGGTCTCCGCTTTCAGCTTTTATCCGAGCAAAAATCTGGGAGCGTGTGGCGAAGGCGGTATTGCCCTTACGCAGGACGCCACGCTCGCTGGCAAGATGCGCGCGCTGCGTGAACACGGTTCGATCAAGCGCTATCATCACGATACCGTCGGGTTCAACTACCGCATGGAAGGCATTCAGGGCATGGCGCTACGCGTCAAACTGCCGCATCTGGAGGCCTGGAACGCACGCCGCCAACAGATTGCAAAGCTCTACGCCGAGCAGCTTGAAGGTAGCGCCGTCTCGCTTCCGCGGGTTGCGGCCGATCGTTCGTCGGTATGGCATTTATATGTCGTGCGCCATCCGCGCCGAGATGAACTCGCCGAGCACCTCAAGGCTCACGGCATTGGAACGGGGCTGCATTACCCAATCCCCGTTCACCTTCAGAAAGCCTACGCCCATTTGAACTTGCGCGAGGGAAGCTTTCCGCAGGCTGAGGCCGCCGCACGGGAATGCCTGAGCCTGCCAATGTATCCAGCGCTGACCGATGCACAGGTGCAAACCGTCTGCGACGCGATCCGATCCTGGCGCTAAATGCCGCCTCTTTTCCGGGCTTCGTACGAAAATTGTTGCGGCCGCGTGGAATGTTGATGACAGCGGGCT
>Ga0196964_10001366_pt1 | contig 12480 bp, 27 predicted proteins | sample S1_10metaG_FD_148615 | JGI IMG/M metagenome (GOLD analysis project Ga0196964, IMG submission 148615) | Soil microbial communities from Anza Borrego desert, Southern California, United States - S1_10 | ecosystem: Environmental > Terrestrial > Soil > Desert | place: USA: California | collected...
CAACAGCAGTTCCGCATCCCCGTCGTGCATTGCCTGGTTATCTGTGACGGCAAAGTGAATGAGGCATCTACCAAGCCTAGTAGCGTCGCAGCTACGGGCACTGGCAAGCGCTGAGCAGGAACGGGCGGCTTCGGCATTCTCGCCCGAGGCCGTCTGCACCCCGCATCAGCTAGCTTTCGTAACGGACCCGAACCGGTTCAAGGCGGCGTGCTGTTCGCGCCGTGCCGGTAAGACCGTTGCGGCTGCTGTTCTACTGATCCAGTCCGCCGCGGGTAGTCCAGGGACGGTCAGCCTATATATTACGCTGTCGCGGGTTAGCGGGAAGAAGATCGTATGGAAAAACCTACTGTGGCTCAACCGCCGCTTTGACCTGGGAGGGGTCATAAACCGGACTGAACTAAGCATCACGTTCCCGAACGAGTCGGTCATCTACGTTGCCGGGGCCAAGGACGAGAGCGAAATGGAAAAGCTCCGCGGCTTGTCCAAGGTCAACCTGGCCATTATCGACGAGGCACAGTCGTTCAAGGATTACGTCCAGGAGCTAGTCGATGACGTCATCGTCCCGGCCCTCATGGACACGAAGGGCTCGTTAGCACTTCTCGGCACTCCGGGTAAGGTTCGCGCCGGCTATTTCTACGAAGCATTGCGCCACGCCTCTCCCGACCTGCTAGAGCTGCTTAACGTTGAGCCGTTCAACGACAACGACAAGGAACGGGACGACGAGGAGGATGGGCCGGCTAACGACAATGCCTGGTCGGTCCACCACTGGACGATTCGGGACAATCCGTACATCCCCGATGTCGAGGCGGAACTGGCCCGGGTACGGAAGCGCAAGCGGTGGTCCGAGACGGCGCCGACCTACCAACGGGAGTACCTGGGCCGGTGGGTAACCGAGCACGACGCCCTCGTTTATCACTACGACCAGGAACGGAACGGGTATGACCCGGCTGCGCTACCGCACGGGTTCTTTGACGGTCCGGAATGGCGGTTCGTCCACTTCGTCGACCAGGGCTATCACGACCCCGATGCATGCGGGTCATTGGCGTTCAGGAAAGACCAGCCCTGGATATGGCTCGTACCTGACGAGGAAGTGATCGGGAAGCAGGGATCCGCGGCGCTTGTGGAGCTCGTACGTAAGAGATGGGAACGCTACAAGGGCCGGTCTATCGCTTTCGTGTGGGACACGGGCGGAGGCGGCATTAAGACAGCCGTAGACGCACAGGAACTAGCCGGCGTCCCAGTTGAAGCGGCCAAGAAGGACCATAAGGTAAGCAACATCGACGCGGTTAACGACCGGCTTCGGGACGGGACACTTAAAATCCCGCTCAACAGCCAGGCCGCCGCCGATGCTCGCCGGGTAACGTGGGACCCGAAAGCGCGCGGTGTGAAAATCGCCGGGTCGTACCACACCGATATCTGGGACGGCATCATCTACGGGCACCGGGCCATACCGCGAACGGAGGTGATGACCATGGCAGAGTGGGAGCGAAGACAGGCCATGGCCGGGGATGAACAGGCTAGCGAGATTGAGGAGCGTCGGGCCAGGGCCGTGGCTAGGACGAAATATAACGAGGCGCAACGGAAACGAAGCGGAGGAGGGTTGCTGAGATGATGGGTCGGGCTGGTAATTGGTCACAGGCCGCGCCTGTAATGGTCGAGGCGATCAAGGCCAGGTATAAGGCATACGGCGACGAAGAGGTCACAACCCGCGCGCTGCTGAGGTTTCTCGGTTACGACCCTGAGACGCACGACGCATTTACCGTGCGCTGGAACGGACGCCAACCGGGCATCCGCATCGTCAAGAACGGTCTTCCCGGACGCTGGACCGAGGGGAAGTGGAAGAGCGCCGTTCCGCCTGCTCCTGTGACGTTCATCAAGAGAGAACGCTTGGCCTTCATGCTTAAGTTCGGCAGCCACATCATGGACGAGATCATGGAGGAAGAGAGTCGACGCGCCGGGATTCTTCTTGACGAACCCGCTAAGTCCCGGTAGCATCCATCGTCGGAGGTAGGTACACATGCGAACTGTTCACGCGATCATTGCAGGCGTTGCCGGCCTGGGACTACTCGGCTACGGCTGTGCCGGTGGATGCGGCGAGGGCTATTCTGACGGGGAACGCGCCGGGGTGGTTCTGAAGGTGTCCAAGCGCGGCCTGCTCATGAAAAGTTGGGAAGGCGAACTGAACCTGGGCGGGGTTAGCCAGGGTGAGGGCGGTATTGTCGTGCCGAATGTGTGGCGGTTCAGTGCGACCGGCGATGCCGTGGCCGCTAAGTTGCTCGAGGCGTCCCGGGATGGACGGCGCGTGTCGGTTGTGTACCGGCAATGGATGGTCAAGCCGCTGTCGCAGGATACGGGCTATACGGTCGTGGGGGTGAAGTAGCCATGGACAAGTTCCTGGGCGAGTTCGCGACCGACATGCACCATGACGTGGAGGGATTCGCCCGGTACTACCGGAGCCAACATCAACAGGACCCTGCGAACTGGCCCGAACCGATGCCGGCCGCTGAGTGGCACGAACAGTTTATGGCCTGGCTTGGCAATAAGGAGACGGAGTAGCCATGGCCATGGCCGAGGTAACCAGGTACAAGACGCGCGAGACGGCTGTTGGATTGGCCGTGTTGGGCATGAACGTTAGCGGTGCGGAATGTGGCGGTTTCTACGTGTCTATCACGTACACGAAGAAGAACGCCGCGACGCTACTGTGCGAGACGTGCCGGGCCGAGGAAAAGGTGAAACTCAAGGGCGGACGAGTTGCTGGTCCTGATCTGGACGCGATCCGGGATGCCGCGCGGCGTATGCAGCGCGATGGCGGAAACTGGCGGCCATGAGTGACGCGGCCATTCTGTTCATCGTCATCATCATCGTCGGCTATCTACTGGCGAGCCGGGCTTAGCCATGGCAACGAAGCGCATATGTGACTTCTGTAGCGGCGATGGCGCTCATGTGCTTACGGTTGACGGGTACAAGCTCGACCTGTGTGAGAACCATTGGGCAAAGGAAGGACCGGCTCCGACGCCCAGGGAACTGCACAACAAAGCGCTGGCCCTTCTCTTCCCGGTCGAAGAGCAGATCCGCTAACAAATTCTTCTTGACGGCGCCGCTAACCTCCGCTACCTTCATCTCATGCCCGGCCGCAAGATCCTGACACGAAATGACCTGGTCGCGATCCTGTCCATGGCCGTGCTGGTCGCGACTGTAATGGGGGTTGCATGGTAACCAAGGAAAAGGCCGATGAGGTCCTGGCCGTGCTCAAGGCGGAGATTAAGGCGGCTGTGGCGAATGGGATTGAGTTCTATCCGCAGGTAGGTGCACACATCGAGGACGGGCGGTGGATCGGGTCAGGCGCGCGGACGAATTGCACGTGCGCGGTCGGCTGCCTTCTATTGAATCGACAACCACCCGCCCCGGCCGAGTATAGAGATGATGTGTGGAGCGCATCGGAGATACTGAAGGTCAATTACGAGTGGCTCATCCAGGTGTACACCGGTGTCGTCTCGGCTGAGCGCTTCGACTCTATAGAAAAGATGAAGAGACACACCTCGTACCATCCCGAAGCAGCCCGTGTCGCCTGGGAACTGCGCCGCTACGGTGACGAGCTCATGGCGGAAAAGGGGGGATGGAAGTGAAGGTCGAATACAAAAGCAACAACTCCGGCGGTAGTTGGTGGCTTGATGATAAGCAATGGGCAGCACTCGAGGCGGCCGGCTGGGTAATCGACTGGTACGCCAACCAGAAGGACCGCATTTTCAAGGCCAAGGACGGGCGGTGGCTAGGCGCGCTTGCCAGCGCAGCGCACCTCGAGTGCGAGACGCCACGCGATGCTATTCTCGCGTTCGAGAAGGTCACCGGCCTGGACGCATCAGAAGAGGGGTGTAACTGCTGCGGACCGCCCCATTACTTCAGCTGGAATGGAGGCGGCGCATCCGGCGAGGACATTCTCACTGTCCTGCACGGCGATCGGGCCAAATTGTCTAAGCGTGAGATGTTGGAGCAGGAGTGAAACGCGACTGTCCGGCCCGGTGAAGTAACGTCACATCCACGTCCCAAACAGGGACGCTAGCCGCCTGTAGCTCACTTGGTAGAGCGCCCCGCCTGAAGAGCGGGAGGTAGATGGTTCGAACCCATCCGGCGGCACGACCGTAACGCCAAGACGGTCTCAGTGCTCGTGTCTCCATGCTCGCGAACTGACAGCCGGGAAAGACCGGTACCGTTGTCCCGGGTCCACGGGGCGTCCTGCCGATGCTGTTGGAGACCTCCATCCTTCATCGGGCACGCCGGTTCATGACCGGACGGCAGGGCGGAGCCTCACCGGCTTGATGTCGACATGCACGCCGTGATGCAGCCGGTGAGTACACGGATGACGCCCGGGAATAGACCGGGAGCTATCTGGCCGTTGGCGGATCATGGGAATCCGGCCTTGGGAGACGTCCCAGGGCGACGCTGTTCGAATCAGCGGCGGCCACAAACCGAACGCGGGTTGTCCCGGGCCCGCTCTGGCCCGGAGATGACATGTGACAGGTGTGTCCCGCCTCGGCTCATGGCCTCGCCGTCCCGCTCCGTCCCGGTAATGGTTCCGGACACGGGGCGGGCGGCGGGTTAACCCTTATTCGTCCTGTCCCGAGAAGGACCGTCGCAGTAATAGCACGGCCCGGGCCATCCTGTCATTGACCCGTAGCCGTTCCTCAACGGTCATGGCCAGAAACACGTCGACCAGGGTTAGGTCTACGCCGTTTTCATCTTCTTCTGCTTCCCGGTCTTCCACCAACTCAGCTCCCGTCCCGCAATGGCATGGTCGATGCCGGCTAGCATCTCGGACACGTCGGTCCGGGACGCTGACCAGGCATCCATGATCACGGTCGCGAACGTGCCAACACCGTTCTCGAGCCGGTTCTTTGCGGCCCGGTACGTTGGTATGTGATGGCAGCACGCATCCATGAGCAGCCGGTGCAGCATCATTCCCGGTTGCCAGGACGAGGCCGCCGCGACCCGGAGTTTGCGGAGCGCGGCGGTTATGGACTCGTCGGTCACCTATGGCTTCGTCCTGCTCTTACCGTCAGCCGCGATGCACTTGTCCATGTACTGCTTATGCAGTGACGCCAGGGCATCATATCCCTCACCGTAGTCGCGAATGTCCGTGCCGTATTCGACTCGTTCGCGGAACTCTGCGCTATTCCCGACATCGCGCATCTCCGTGACCTGGTAGACCGCGCAGTAGCATCCCGGGTTACTCCGGCCCGGTCCGGAGACGTGGCCAGACATGTACAGGCCGAGCACACTTCGGTTCGTTTCTCGCCACTTTGACGGTCGGGTCCTCTTCATCGAATCACCGCCCGCATCCACGTAGCCGTCACGGGCCCGCGGGTAGCGTCCGCGGCGAGGCGAGCGCGCTTGGCGCGCCAGTGGTCGGACTCGGACCAGCGGCCCGGGTCGACGCCGGGCAGGTCATCCTTGCCCCACTCGGCTTTCATCCTCTCGATGTACGCCACGCCTTGCATCGGTCGATGCAGCCCGTTCCACATGAACTGCTCCTTCAGCCCCGGGCACACCGCGCCCATGCACGGCGCGGCCGGGGTGCAGCCGGGGGCGCAGCGGGGCGGGGTGGGAATGGGCTTGGCCTGCTCGAACGCTTCGACGAACGGGTGTTTCTCGGCGGGGATATCGGACATCAGTTCCCAATCCTTGCTGTATCGCGGACATCCATCTTCATCTAAGGACATGAATCCGGTGTATCCGCTGCCGTTGTTCATGATCAGCTTGGCTATGTTGCGATCATAGAACCCGGCAACCCTGTAAACACAATTGGTATCCCCGACCCGCCACGTCTGCCCGACCTGCACCTTGACCCGCGCCGGTTCGGTCCGGGTCTTGACGTCCTTGGCCGGACCGGCCTGCGCCGGGACGTCGCGGATGAGGTAGCCGCGAAGAAATATGTAGTCCTGGACAGAGATGGTCTTTCCCCTCCCGTCCACCGTCATATCGACGTTGTCTCCGACTGGCTCTGCCACCACTGCCCACTCCGGGCGAGTGTCGTCGTCGGCCCACGAATACACCTGCCCCACGCGGATATCCGGCTTGTCGCGATTCAGCTTCACGGGCTTGTCCATGACCGTCTCTCCTTTGTTCCTCTAGTTTCCTGAAATGAGCATCCCGGTCTCGACCAGGTGAGTGGCGGTCATGTGCATCTTCGGTCCGCCATCCTTCGGATAAACAAGGACCCCGCCGTCGCCGTTCACTCGCGCCACTTGTAACTCTCGGCCATGTCGTTTCCAGACCTGACCTACCTTAACCGCGACCTGTTCCTGTTCGCTCATGCCATCCACTCTACACGACCTTAACCGCACCGACAAGAAAAACCTAGCACACGTCATAGCCGCGTGGTAATGTCTCTCTCACGGTCCGGTCAGTGCCGGGCCAAACAAGGAGAGTAGAGAATGTCACAGCAGCGTGAGCCGAAACCGTGCGGGGCGTACATCGAGGGGGCGGTTGTCGCCGTAACGGACGAGGAAATCCCGACCAGCCGCGGGCCGTTCAGGGTCCGTAACGTGATTGTCCGGGAGACGTCCGGGCAGTACCCGTCGACGCTGGTCGCCAGGTTCAGCGGCAAGAGCCTGGATAAGGCCCTCGACTCCGGCGTGAACGTTGGCGACTCGGTCCGCGTCGAGGGCTACGTCAAGTCCCGGCCCAGCAAGGACGGGTCGCGGTGGTTTACGGAGTTCGCCGGGACGTGGCTCAAGGTGCTGGGGAAGAATACGCAGGTTGGCACGACGCTGGACGGGCCCGGGCCGGCTAGTCCGCCGACCGGCGACGATGACATCCCGTTTTAGGCCATCCCATGTTCGACGAAACCGAACGCTGGTTAATCTGGGTAACCACCGGGCTGCTGCTCGGCTACATCCTGCGGCCGTTTGTATGGACGGGAGGGTAATGCGATGGAACGGAAGGTGATTCGGGTTGAGGTGACTGCTGATGACATACAGCGTGGCGAGAAGAAAAGCGAGACCTCCTGCGCTATCGCGGTCGCCGCTAAACGGTCCGGGGCTAAGCTAGTGTACGTCGATCCGACGTCGATTCATGTAGACGGCGTTGACTATCGCCTTCCGGATGAGGCTCGCCGATTCGTAGACGCATTTGACGCATGCCACGTGGTTGAGCCGTTCTCATTTGAGGCCAAGGAGATTGGGTTCCATGATTAACCTCCGCTGGGAACCCGACGGCTCGTTCGAGGTCGAGGCCGATTCGGCACAGGACCTGGTCGGGCTTATGACTATGAGTAGCTGGCAGGGCGTCAAGGACAGGTTGGCTGAACTGATGAAGATGCGCGGCAGTGTCGTAATCGGCATGGACCGGGGCGTTGCCGGTGGTACCGTTCGAACGGATTGGCCGGTGCCAGGCACGAAGGTGCGCCGCAGCAGCGGCGGTGAGACTGTGATCGTTGCCAAGTCGGAAAGGGCGCTGAAGGGGAACGGAAATTGGACGTACTTCGATGATGCCACCAGCTGGTACAGCGAAGTGCCTGACGATTTCTGGCGAGACTGGAAGGCGATTGGACATGATCCGTATTGGCCGAGGCAAGAAGGAGACTGGCCGGTCAAGGGTGACCGTATCCGTGTCAAGGGATTCACGGAAACGCACGAGGTAATCAAGGTCGACGTCACCGGAGTAAAACGTCGGTTTCAGACGGTGAGGTCCGGGGACGGTGTCAAGTCATACACAACCGACTACCACTGGCCGGTTGAATTCTGGAACATCTGGGAGCGTGTCCGATGATCCGCCGCCTCCGTCTCACCCCCTGCCCGTTCCTGGTCCGGCAACCAACCGAACTGGTCATTTCCGGGCCGGTCGGGTGGCTGATGCGGAAAATGGGATGGGCGGGGTTTACCGTGCCGGTGCCGTTCGTGGGTACGGTGATTCTGTACTGGAGAGATGAGCCCAGAGGATACGAGGAATTCTGGTCGCGACCCCACCCGTCCGAACGCTATCACGAACTCGTCCACGCCCAGCAAATCGCCAAGCACGGCGCGCTCTGGTACGTGACCACCTGGCTCTATGACACGGCCGTCCTGGGCTATAACAGTCCGTTTCATCGCATCGAATCGCCGGCCCGGGAAGCTACCGAAGCGGCCGAGATGCAGGGGTGGCCGGAATGGGTGTAAAAAGTGAGCCCTGTACGTGGTGCGGTGGTGAGATGCGGTCCGACGAAAGTGGATGGGCGGTCTGCATGGGCTGCGAGTGGTTTCAGCCGGTGTCTTCGCGAAGGAACGACTACAAGGTCCGACTAGATGCAGCCGCCCCTGAACTCCTCTCCGCCCTAGACCGTGCCATAAACAGCATCGCCGTTGCGTGGGGCGAAAGGCAGGAATCGGAGGAGTTCCTAGACGAGGTCAAGGCGCTCGTGGCCAGGGTAAGGGGCGAGCCATGAAGCTACGCATCGCGCGCAAGGTGGCCAAGCGGACGATGATGTACGTCCGCGGCGGAGTCATGTTCGGCACGGTCGTTCCATGGGATCAGTGGTACCGGATGAGCACGATACTGGCCGCGTACCGGGTTACGAATCGTCGGCGGGAACGTGAACTAACTGGCATCTGGTAGCCAACTATAAAGACCTTACCAAGTTATACGCCGCCGCCCGTATAACCTAGCCGCGCCGCATTCAGGGCCGTTCACGTCCCCATTACGTGGGGCAGCCTGAAATCGACGCAACCGTAGCACTGATCCGTGCTCTCCGGGCCGAGGGAGTCACGGCATTTGAGGGCCACGGGGTCAAATTCGCGGTTGACCCACGGGCCGTGACCATCCCGGACCACCCTGTTACCGAGACGGCGCGGGTAAGCAAGCCTGATGTGCGTCAACCAGCCGAAACGTCCCGGGAGGCGCGCGAAGACTGGCTGGACGCGAAGGTAGCACAGGGTTTCCGCCTCCATAACCCGGGCAGCCTCGGTGGGGGGCGGTCCTAATGGCCGTTTTCCGTAGCGGCCAGCAACCGTCACAGCTGCTTTGGTGGCGCCGGGACGAGCCGGGCCGGGCCATGGTCGATACGGCCAAGGCCATTGAGGAGAGCAACGACCACAGGGCTAGGCGGCGGCAGAACCTCCGCCATATGCGGCTGTACTGCAACCGGGACCTGTCCAGTATCTATCAGGCCGGGGTGGCGGTTGACACGTACGATGCCGGTGTGTGGCTGACCATGAACGTTGTTCAGTCCTGCGTCGATACCGTCGCGTCTAAGCTATGGAAGACGCCGCGCATTCAAGCTTCGGTCCAGGACGGGGATTGGTCCCTTAAACAACGGGCCAAGAAGCTCAGCCGGTTCGCAGACGGACTGTGGCATGCCCAGAAGTGGGCCAGCAAGTCACGGCAGATGGGTATCGACGCGACCCTGTTCGGCTCCGGCTATGTCCACGTCTTTGCGGACCGGACCGGGGACGAGGACGGCGAGGTCGTAATCGAGCGGGTCCTCCCCGATGAGCTTATCTATGACGAGACCGAGGCCATTAACGGCCTGGACTCGCTCCGGTGCCTGTACCGCAAGAAATGGGTTCACCGGGAACTGCTGCTCGAGCAGTGGCTAGACAAGGCCGATAAGAAGAACAGGGAGCACGTCAGGGACGCGATCGACAATGCCCCGGGCGCGAACCCCCGGGAGTATTACACGTCGTCTGCAGCCGAGATGGTTGCGGTATACGAGGGGTGGCACCTGCCGTCTCGGCACGGGTCGGATGACGGCACGCATATCATCGCCATCGAGGGTACGTCCGAATATGCCACGTTGTTCAAGGGCCCGTGGAAGCGCCGTCGTTTCCCGATCGTGGGCATGCCGTGGAACAAGCTGCCCGTCGGTTTCTCTGGCCGGTCCTTGGCTGAAGAGCTCGTGCCTATCCAGATCCGGCTGAACGAGATTCTCGAGACGCTTACGGCCGGTCAGAACATGATGTGCGTGCCCAAGATCTTCGCGAAAAAGGGAAGCTTGGACATGGACACCTGGACCAACGCCTTTGCGGAGTTGATCCAGACCAATGGCGACCCGGGTTCGTCGATCCAGGTCGTGACCCCGCCCGGTGTCAGCCCGGAACTGTACAAGGAGCGGGACTTCTGGTGGCAGTTCGCGTTTGAACAGACCGGGATTAGCATGCTCTCCGCCACGGCCGAGAAGCCAGAGGGTATCGGCTCGGCGGTCGCGCTCCGGGAGCTACTGGACCGGGAAGACATGCGCCTCACGCCCAAGGGCAAGCAATGGGAAGAGGCGAATGTAGAGGTGTTCGAGGCGGCCGTAGACGCCATGGACGAGCTCATGGAGGAGGGTCGTAAGGTAACGGTCCAGGTCCCGAGAGAGAAGTTCGTTCAGTCCATCTCCTGGTCGGGCAAGGACGGCGTGGATCTCGAGCGCGACAAGTACATCCTCAAGGCCGACGCGGTCAGTTCGCTTCCCAGCACGCCCCAGGGCCGGAAGCAATACGCCGTTGAACTGTGGCAACTGGGCGCGGTCAACCGGGAGCAGTTCCTTCAGATGTTGGAACTGCCCGATACGACCTCGACCATGAACCTCATTCTCGCGTCCATCGAACTCGCGGAACGGGCCATGGAAATCATGGTCGAGCAGGGTCGGTACGAGGCGCCCGAGGAATACTCCGACCTGGTCCTGGCCCGGACTATCGCGATGCAAACCTATCTCCGCGAGCGGATGGACGGGGCGCCGGACAAGGTGCTGCTGCTCCTGCTCCGTTACGTCCAGGAATGCACCGAGCTTATGGAGGCAGACGCTCCGGCCCAGGCCGATGCTCAGCGGGCCCAGGCGCAAATGGCCGGTGCCGAGGGTGCTCCGGGAATGGCCGCTCCTGCACCGGTCCAGCCCGCGCCAGTTCCCGTCCCGCAACCGATGCCGGCCGCTCCGCCTGTGGAGATGCCGATGCAGACCGGACCGGCTCCGGAACTCCTGCCCGCGCCTGAGACCATGATGGTACCGGCCGGGGAGGCTGTCGCGCCGGTAGTTGGGTAAACCGCGACCGGTTGGCGGCCGGTGGCAGGATTGACGGCATGACGTTTGACGAAGACGGGAATGTGCAGTCCGAGTTCGTTGTGCCACTGGATGTAGCAGTCTGTCGAACTTGCGGTGTCTACCGTGAGATCGGCTACTCGTCGTGCTCGGGATGGGTTTTCGACTGCACTACAGTGGCTGAGTTTGATGCACAATGCGCTCAGTCCGCCAGCGTAAGGTCCGACGGCCCAGACTTCGCCGCAAGGGAGTTCCTTGAGCGGCACGAGTCACATGGCGTTGAGTACCTGTCGTGCGAACCGCGGCACTTGGAGACCGCTGCCAAGGCGGCGGATTTGAAGGCGGAAGGGGAGACTGCCTGATGCGTGGCACGACGGAAATCGAAGCCAGGTACCTCGCCCGCATCGACCTGGAACTACACCCGGTCCACGGCGTGGCCTGGGCGCTCAGCGGCGAGGCGTTCGACTGGCTCGCTAACGGCGCCCTGCCTCGGATGCGGGACCGAAAGGAACGGCTGAAGATGGAAGAGGCGTTCCAGGTGGCTGAATGAGCCGCCTGATAGACGTGGTGATGGCGGTGGTGCTCGTGTTCGGCCTGGCACTGGCCATCCTCTGCCTGGCAATGCTCTTCACCGGGCTCTTCCTGGCCTTCCGTGGAGCACTGTCATGACCGGCTGGATCTGCCCGAAGTGCGGCTCGTGCTGGGCGCCGCATGTCGATGGGTGCAAGGCGTGCCTCCACGGCGCTGTCATCGACAAGGCCAACGAACTGGACGCGTGGAATCCGGACCATGGCGCGTCTGCCGATGCCCCCTGGCTTGCGGCGGCCGAGAAGGTCTTCGGCCCGCTTCGCAAGTGGAGTAAACGGGACGCGAATACCAAGAGGCAGCGCTGGCCGGAAGCAGGAACCAGGGTTTACCTAGGTGAGCCTGGCAACCCGGTTAAGACCGTGTCTGGACTTGAGCCGAGTACGGGTAGCCACGGCCGATGGGTGAACTTCGAGGGAGACGATGTCGGATGGTGGGCGGATACCCCGGAGGATTTCTGGAAGTACTGGCACGAGTCGCAGACTAAGCCGGCTAAGGCTGAGCCGGAGCATCGCTGGCCGGAGCCGGGGACGAAGGTGCGACGGCGAGACTGGCGTCTCTTTGAGGAGGCGCGCACTGTGCGCAGTGTCTGCCCGGCCGGGTCAACCACGGTGGCGGTTGATTTCGAGCCTGCCGGTGAAGTCACGGCCTCAACACCCGCCGACTTCTGGCGCGACTGGGAGGCGGTGTCGTGAACGACCAGTCATGGCCAGCAGCAGGTGACCGCATCCGAGTGAAGGGCAACCGGGACGCGAAGCACATCGTCACGGTGACTCGAGTCGAGGTCATGCCATGGGGCGGTCGGATCTACGGCGGCTGCCCCGACTACGAACCGGAGGCCTGTGTAGCTCAGGCGGCTAATCCCGGCTTCTTCTGGGAGCACTGGGAGGCGATGTCATGATCCT
>Ga0196964_10001367_pt1 | contig 12480 bp, 7 predicted proteins | sample S1_10metaG_FD_148615 | JGI IMG/M metagenome (GOLD analysis project Ga0196964, IMG submission 148615) | Soil microbial communities from Anza Borrego desert, Southern California, United States - S1_10 | ecosystem: Environmental > Terrestrial > Soil > Desert | place: USA: California | collected...
GTGGTTGTCCGCGAGCAGCCGCTTCACCAGCCGCTCACGTTTGTCAGGCGCGGCGTCTGCGAGGAACTCCTGGAGCGGTTTGAGCGGCGGTATGACGCCCGCAATATCGAGATAGACGCGGCGCGCAAACGTCACGTCGTCGATAGAGCCTCCCTTGACGGCGTTGCGCTGGAAGTATCCCGCCAGGATGCGATCGATCGGGTTCTTGTCCTGTCCGGCGGGAACGCTCGGACGCCGTAGAATCGGATTGATGCGCCGAACGCTTTTGGCCGGAGCAGCGTTCTCATCCCACTTCATGCCCTGATTGACCCAGGCCATGAGAATTCCGATCTCGCTATCCGTCAGGGCCTCGCCCTGCGGCGGCATGCGCTCGCCTTCCGGTGCGACCAACCGCTTGATCATCAGGCTCTCCGTGCTCTTGCCGGAGACCGCTGCCGCGCCGCTCACGCCGCCTTTGAGCAGCAGGTCGCGGCTATTGAGCTGCAAGCCGCCCTTCTTCGCGGTGGGGCCATGGCATTCGAAGCAGCGATGCGCAAGGATCGGTTTCACATCCCGCCCGAAGCTGACGACCTTGTCCGCCGGCGCAGGTAATCCTTCAGTCGTCGTCGCATCAGTGCCGGAGACAAATGAACACGCGGCGACGAGAAGAACAGCCCAGCACAACCGCATACATTCGCCCTCTCTTTGTGCTTCTATTAACGCACTTTCCATAGGGTGTGACAATGAAGCCCGGTGCTGAAAACCTATAACAATGTGCTAGAGTGCTCTAGATGCCGACCCGGCTGTCATTCCCGGAAACACCCTATACGCCTGTCACGCAGGTGGTGTGCGGCCATATCGTCGGCGGCCCGCGCTATCATGGCTACCGGCCTCGCGGCACCAGAGAGTGGCTGCTGATCTACACAGTGAAAGGCCGCGGGCGCTTCGGGCACGCCGGCGGCGATCTGCTCGCGCAACCCGGCGATATGGTTTTGATCAAACCGCAGACGCCGCAGGATTACGGCATCGAAGCCGAACTGCAGCATTGGGAGTTGCTCTGGGCGCACTTCAATCCACGGCCTGAATGGCTGCAGTGGCTTGAGTGGCCGGAGGACGCGCCGGGATTGCTGCGCATTTCAGTGTACGATGCGAGCGTCCGGCGCAGCATCGTTCAATGCTTTCGAGAGACGCTCAGCATGGCCGCGTCGCCGATGCGATTGCGCGAATCGTTCGCGATGAACGCGCTCGAACGCGTGCTTTTGATGTGCGACGCCGTGAACCCGCGCTCTCGCGAGTCCTCTCTCGATGCCCGCGTCCGGAAAGCGATGAACTACGTCTGCAGCAATCTTTCCAGCCGCATCGACCGCGCGGCGCTGGCGCGCGAAAGCTCGCTCTCGGTGTCGCGACTCTCGCATCTGTTCAGGGCAGAAGTCGGGATGTCGCTACGCCAGTTCGTCGAACGCCAGCGCCTCGAGCGTGCCGCGCAGTTGCTGCAGATGACTTCGCTGAGCATCAAGGAAATTGCATTTTCGCTGGGCTTCGACAACCCCTTTTACTTCACGCTGCGCTTCAAGCAGCACTTCGGATCGTCGCCGCGTGCATACAGGAAAAAAGCGCTCGCGCAGCAGAGCACCGCGCGAGCACCCTAGGGCTGATATGCGCTCTTATTCGGCCAGTTCGAGACTGATCGACTTCATCAAGGGCTTGGCCGCACAGTTGATCGTATACGTCTCATCGGGCTTGTTCATGACGTGAACGTCTTTCTTCTCAGCCCCATTCTCGTCCCAGACGTAGGTGATCTTCACCGGCCGGAAGCCGCCGTTGGGTTCCGCGTAGTCGGCCGTCACGCTGTGGTGGAAGAAGCCGCACGTGTTGTTCTGCGTGCCCGCGAAGCGGACGTGCGCCGTCTTCGTCCCGGCAGGAACTTCGCTGAAGATCGCGTACTCGGTGTTGCCGGCAACCTGCGGCGTCGTGCTGTGGAATGTCTTGAACGTCTTCCCCTCATCGAATGAGACCTGGTACTGCCAGATATCCTTGGTGCCGCGCGCGCGGTAGAAGGCTCCGACGTTGATGCGCTTGATGTCGCCGGGCGCTTCCACCTTGTAGGTAACGTCGGCCTGGCCTCCCGCCATGAACCACCCGTACGCGGGAGGGTTCATGCCGTTAGCGACGGGCTTGAAGTCCAGCACGTACAGATTCTTGTTCTTCATTTCGGGATTCATGATGCCTTCGATGTTGATGCTGCCTTCCTGAGGGCCCACGCTGCAGGTGATCGTGTTGTTGCCCTGCGCCAGAATCGGCAGGACGCGCTGCGAATGCTGAACGTCATGCAGGATCTTCAGCGAATCGAGCCCGGTGCCCTTCCCCTTGATCTCGAACTTCAGGCGGTAGTCGTAGCGCCGGTAGCAGTGCGGCGTCAGATCGATCTTCTGCGGACCCGACGCATTGACCGTGGTCAGCGCCTTCCAGTCCAGGCCGTTGTTGTCTGAATAGGAGACCGCAATCGTGCCGCCGTCTGCTGCCACCGCATCGAAATTCACTGTGCCGCTAAGATAGATATAACTAGTTGGCATGCGAATGATCAGCACGCCCGGCTGCGCCGCGTCTTTCAAATGGATCGCGGGCGACTGCTTGTCGTCGGCCTTCGAGGCGATGTTCTCGACCACTAGCGCGCCGGTGCGGAAGGCGCCGCTTGCCAGCGGGACGTTGTACTCATGCGTGCCGTTGCCCACGCGCCCCGGCGCGACGTCGCCATACGCCGTCTGGTAAGCCATTTCGCCCTGGCCCGGTGTGAGTTTCAGGCACCAGTCGTTGCCGGGCTCTTCGAGCCTGTTGACGTGCAGGCCCTTGTGGGACCAGTTGCGCGTCAGCCGTTCGCCTTCGCGCAGTTGGATGTTGACCTTGTAGCTCTGCGAGCATCCGTACTCAAAGACGTGCGGCGAGTTGCCCTTCTTCGCGTAGGTGCTGACTGAATCCTTGATGTTGTGTGTCTTGGCCGGGTACCAGCCTTGAGCATCCACAAACTTGTTGTGAGCAATGTTGACTCGCCCCGCCGGGTCCGCTGTCAGTTCTTCAACGCCGAAGATGTGCTTGTCCTTGGAATAGTACTGGCACAGGGAACCGTCCAGCATGTGCCAGCCGTTGTTGAAATAGAGCTCAGCGATCGAATGGTTGTTCCCGGCCCAGCCCCGTGCCTTTAAGCCGACATACCGTCCCAGTTGCTGGAGGTGCGACGATGCACAGCAGCATTGGCCATAGCCGTACACATTGAACGCCTTAATTGCGTCATGGACGTGAACGCCGTCCGCGATCAAGTACTCGTTGGGCGGTGAACACTGATGGCGATATCTCACAATCGTTTCAAAGATCTTGAGCGCCTTCTCTTCATCGCTCATGCCATCCTTGATGCAGGACTTCTTCCAGGCTTCCATGCTGGAGACATCTTCGACCTTGTCGGAGAGCACCTTGATGTTGCTGACGACGCCCGGCTTTGCAGCGCCGGAGCCAGAGCTCGGCTCCCCCGCGGACACGCCGACGGCGAAGGCGGCAACAACCACGCAACTCATGATTCTAATGAGACTTGCAAGCGCGGACATCAGAGTAATCTCCTCGAAGATTGTTCGCAAACTAAGCCGTTGGCGAAGTTAAGAGGGCGTAGGCGGGCGCATTCCTTCGCTCTTTTCTGCCAAGAGGAGCCAAGCCTCAAGACGAAGAGCCAAGAGCTAAGAACCAAAACGTTAATCCGCGAGCTCCAACCTGATCGACTTCATCAGGGGCTTCGACGCGCAGTTGATCGTGTAGGTCGCGTTCGCTGACTTTACGATCCGTTCGTCGCGCTTCTCCACACCATTCTCGGTCCACTCGTACGAGACCTTCACAGGACGGAAGCCGCCTTGAGCTTCTCTGTAATCGGCGTCGATGCGGAAGCCGAAGATGCAGGTCGTGTTGCGCTGCTGCATCTCGTACTTGATGCGCGCCGCGCGTGTCCCGGCTGGAATATCAGTGAGCGTAAACCAGTGGCTGTGTCCGACGGCGGGACCTGGCATACGGCCGAGCGTCTTCCAGTTCTTGCCTTCGTCGAAGGAAACTTTCAGGTCGATCGTGTCGCGCGGGTCGCGCACTCGGTAATGCGCACCGCAGCGGATGCGCAACATGTCACCGGGCGTGCTGATCGGGAAGGTGATTTCGCCGCTGCCATGCTGGACCGCCATGGGAAAACCGGCGAAGTTCTTCACATCAGGCTGATAATCCATGTAGAAGACGTTGCGGCTCTTCCATTCAGGATTGAAGTGGCCTTCGAGCGTCACCGTGCTTTCGGCAGGTCCCGCGCTGAAGGCAATCTTATTCTCACCCGCATCCAATGCTGGCAGCGCGCGCTGCGAATGCTGGATATCGTGCGTCAGCTTCAGCGCGTCGATGCCGGTGCCCTTCCCGCGCAAAACGAACTTCAGGCGGTAATCGTAGCGACGGAACACGAGGGACTTCAGATCGATCTTCTGATCCCCCGACGCGTTGAGCTTTGAGACCTGCTTCCAGCTCAGGCCGTTGTTGTCGGAGAAGTGCACTGATACTTCGCCGCCTTCTCCGACGATCGCGCGCATCAACAGCTCGCCGCCGAGGTACACATAGGCCGAGGGCATTCTCATGATGAACACCCCGTCTGCATTTGCGTCCTTCACATGCAGGGCGGGACTCTTGAGATCCTCCGCCCGGCAGGCCAGGTTTTCGCACAGCATCGCGCCGCCGCGGAAGGCACCGCTGGCCAGCGGCACATCGTACTCATGCGTTCCGTTGCCGATGCGTCCAGGAGCCAGGTCACCGTTTGCGGGCGAGTAACGCAGATCGTTCTGGCCGACCGTCGCGCTCAGCACGCCCGGCGCGCCGCCCCAATCCATGTTGACGTGCAGACCCTTGTTCGACCAGTTGCGCGTGATCCGCTCCCCTTCTCTAAGCTGGATATTCGCCTGGTAGCCTTCGGAGTAGCCGTACTCGTAGACGAAATGCTCAGCCTTGTTGGCGTACTCATGAATTGCCGAGTACCAGCCATGCGTCGCCGCAGGGTACCAGCCGTTGTCATCCAGCGTCGGGCAGCGCGAGAGAATTTCAGGGCCGTTCTTGCGCCAATTGCCGCCGCGCATGAAGCGATTCAACTCATCGTTTGCGAGCAGCTTCGGATGGTCTTTCCGCCATTCGTCGACCCCCGCGCCGATCTCCTCCACCCCTGCGAGTGTGCCGTCGGCCTTCGGAAAGTAATTGATCAGCGACGGGTCCATCAGGTGCCACGCCCCGTCGTAGAACACTTCCGGCACGCTATGAGCCTGGATGGCCCAGCCGCGCGCTTTCAACCCGGCCGCGCGGGCGAGCTGAAGAAAGTTCGCCGATGCGCAACTGCACATGCCGTACCCATACACGTTGAATGTCTTGATCGCATCATGGACTGAGCCGCTCTCCTGGAGGAACTCCCACGGCGGCGAATCCTGGTGGCGGAACTTCACCACGGTGCGCCAGATGGCCATGGCCTTCTCGGCGTCGCTCATGCCCGGCTTGATGATGCTTTTCAACAGCGCGTCGATGCTGCTGACATCTTCAACCTTGTCGGAGAGAACTTTGACGAAGCTCACCACGCCCGGCCGTACATTCGCCGCTGGAGCCTTAACGACGACCCATGCGCCGGCGGGACCGGGCCGCAATTCCAACCCATGCGGTGCGAGCAGCGTGCTGAGCGCGTCGGTGGTCGTGCCCCGGCCGGCAACGCGCATCTCAGGGCTCACCAACGCCGAGCTATAGATCAGGCGCGTGCCACTTTTCTGTGCCTGCTTGAGGAGCTCTTCGAGAGCGACGGATTCCGAGGCGTGAGCAACGAAGGTAAAGACGAGCAGCGTTAACGCAGAGCCGATCGCGCCTCTCATGTCAGCGCTCCACGCTCACCGTCAGCACACCCGCACGCACGTGATAGTTTGCGTTGCTGGCAGGAAGAAACGCGTCCAAGGCTTCCTGTGGTGTCATTCCCTCTGTACTGCCGCTCAGTCGGATCTTTGACGCGGAGTCAGCGGCAGCAGGATTGGCGTATTCGACCTTGAGCCCCTGCTCGCGAGCCGCCCACTTCAGGAACTCGGCCAGCGTCGCGCCCTCGAGATCCAACGCCGGGGCGCACGCCGATGCCCACTGCCAATCCGGATGGTCGAGCGGCACCTCGGACTTCATCGGAGCCGATCCCGGCGCGGCGCTAAGCTGCTCGCCGGCTTTCGCTTCGGATTTTTGAGCCCCCTGTTCGAGCGTGATCGAACCTTCGCGCACGCGCACGCGGATAGCACCGTCCTGCTTGCGCACTTCGAACTGCGTGCCGATGTCGCGCACGACGCCGACGTCGGTGCGGATTTCGAGCGAAGACTCCTCGGAGGGCGAGTCCCCGTAAAGCGCGCCAGCCTCGAGCACGGCGACACTTTCTGAGAGCAGTCTCACGCGAGAGTTGCGATCCAGCCGCAGCGACTGCCCGCCGGGTAGTGACAGCGCCACACGGTCCTTTTTGCCGGTCGCGATCACCGCTCCTTTGTTGACACGGGTACCCACAGCGAGCACTGTCGAATCCGCGAAGGGACGGCCCTCGATGAAACCGACGGACGCGATGGAGGTATCGGGCGTGCTGCGGAAATGCGCCAGCAGCAGCCCAACCATAACGCCGGCGGCGACGGTCGATCCCAGCCACACCCCCCAGCGGCGCGCGTTGCGTCTGCGGACGACGCCCTTCCACTCGGCGCGAACAGCAGCGCGCACACGCGCCTGCGCATCAGCAGGCACGGGCTCGCGCCTTCCGGCGGAGCGGATCAGCTTCGATAGCGGATCGTCGTGCGCGTGTGCCACTGTGTTCAAAACCTCACTTGCTGACTTGCCAACATCTCACCTGCAATCCACGCCGTGACGGGTGACGTGTGGCGGGTGACGGGTTCCTGGTTCTTCGCTCCGCAAGCCGCTCTGTTCTATCCCACACCCGTACGACCGATTCCTTTCATCTTCGACAGCGCCGAGCGCAGGATCACTAACCCGTCACCCCCACCTCGTCACCCGTCACGCGGGCCTCCGGCCCGCTACGCTTCGGTCTCCATCTGCGACTGCCCGCCGCACAGCGCGGTGAATGCATCTCGGAATGCTTCTCTCGCGCGCGTCAGCAGCGATTCGGCGGCCTTCGGATTCACTTTCAGACGCGCTGCGATCTCGTTCACCGGCAGTTCGTCGATGTACTTCCACTCCAGCACGTTTCCGTAATGAGAAGGCAGCCGGTCGAGCGCCACGCGAATTAATCTTGCCAATTCTTTGCGACGCGCCGCGAGTTCCGGTGTATCACTTTCGTCGGCAGCCAGGGAATCGAGCGCTGCCTGAACCTCCTCAATATCCTCCGCCAGACCAATAGAGTGCTGCCGGACTTTGTTCCGTCCGTACCACGCAGAAATCTCGTGCCGGCAGAACGTGCACAGCCACGTGAACAGGGGCGCTTCGCCCCGGTACGTTTCCATGCGCCGTACTGCGTTGCACAGCGTCGCCTGCGCGATCTCTTCGGCCGCGTTCGCATCATCTCTGACACGGACCAGCGCGAAGCGATACAGGCTCTCGAAATATGCGGCAAAGAACTCGTCGAACGCACGGTCGTCACCGGCCAGCATTCGCTGCACCAGTGCCTTATCGCCGCCCAACTCTGTTCCGCGTGCTGCCATTCAGCCGCAACCCTTTGAGGTCACAATGCGTCGGAATCCTTCTCGGTTATTAGGAAAAATTCCGCGCCGATAGATATACACCGGGCGAACGGTTCCGGGTTGCGGGTTCCGAGTTCCGGGTTAGCTATTCGCACCAGGAAACTCGGAACCCGCAACTCGGAACCCGGAACCTGCCGTCACGCCGTTATCGCATCGATCTTCTTCAGTTCGTCATCGCTGAACTTCACGTCGTACACGGCTTTGACGTTTTCTTCGATCTGGCTGACTTTGCTGGCGCCGATCAGGGCCGAGGTCACGTTGTCGCTGCGCAGCAGCCACGCAATCGCCATCTGCGCCAGCGACTGCCCACGTTGCATCGCGATCTTGTTCAGCGCGCGCAGTTTCTCGAGCAGCGACTCGTTGAAGCGGCGATTGCGCGTCTCCTCGCTCCACCAGAGTGCCGCGCGCGAGTCGGCCGGGATGCCGTTGAGGTACTTGTCAGTCAGAACGCCCTGCGCCAGCGGACAGAACGCGATCACGCCACAACCTTCGCGCTTGGTGTTCGGAAAGAGATCCTTCTCCACGCCGCGCTGCAGCAGGTTGTAGCAGGGCTGATGAATGACGATCGGCGCCCAATGCTCGCGCTTGATAATCTCGGTCGCCTTATTGAAGAAGTCGCCGCTGTAGCTCGACACGCCCACGTAGATTGCTTTGCCCTGCTTGACGATGTCGTTGAGCGCTCCGAGCGTCTCCTCGAGCGGCGTCTCCGGGTCGGGCCGATGACTGTAAAAGATATCGACGTACTCGAGCCCCATGCGCTTGAGCGATTGATCGAGACTCGCGATGAGGTACTTGCGGCTGCCCCATTCACCGTACGGCCCGGGCCACATCAGATAGCCGGCCTTCGTCGAGATGATCAGTTCATCGCGCGGCATTTCCTTGAAGATGCGCCCGCAGACGATCTCGGCGTTTCCCGGTGGCCGGCCGTAGTTGTTGGCAAGATCGAAGTGCGTGATGCCCAGATCAAAAGCGCGAAAGATGCATTCGCGCGCAGTCTCCTCACCGCGATACCCACCGAAAGTCTCCCATGCGCCGAGCGAAATGGGCGGCAGCTTCAGCCCGCTGCGTCCACAGCGGCGGTAGGGCATGCGTTCGTAACGATTCGCGGCGAATTCGGGCATGGATAGTGATCCTCAGGGTTTAGAGGATCGTATCGGCAAGAGTACCCCCGGCAAGGCCGGGGCTGCCGGCAGGCAGCATACAACAGCAACTTGCAGCGTGATCAGTTGGAAAGATATTGCGCCGTCCAAGAGTCGCTAGACGCGCAGCGCGCCAAGTTGAGGTTGGATGTCGCCTGCGGCGCCCCCGAGTCGGAGTTACTCAAACCAAACCCGCGCATTTGCGCGGGCTCAATTCCGAATTCTGGATTCTGAATTCTGGCTTCTGGATTCTGGCCGTTACTTCGCCACCTGCTTCACCAGCCCCGGCCACGTCTCAACCATGTCCTTGACGATCGCCACGGCTTCGTCGGCCTGCACGTCCTTCTCTTCCTTCTTCTCCGTGATCTCCGGGTACTGGTCCGGGTTGGCGCGCTTCTTCTCTTCCAGTTCGCGCTCGGCGCGGGCCTTCGCGCGCAGCTTCTTGATGTCGAACGCGTCGAGAATCTCCGGGTTCTTTGCCACGCGCTCCTTCGACTTGGCCTGGAGGTCCTCGACCACCTTCGCTTTCCACGCGGTCCACAGTTTCACGTCGTCGTCGTTCTGATCGAGCTTGCCGTTGATCTTGTTGAACGGAATCGCGTTCTCAACGGACGCTTCGAGCATGCCATCGTCCTTGTCGAGCTTCATGCCGGGGATGGTGACATCGGGCTCGACGCCCTTGAGCTGCACCGAATTGCCGCCGGCGAGGAAATACTGGTGCGTCGTAATCTTGATTTCGCCCGGCAGGTTCAGCGTTCCCAACGGGATGACGCGCTGGACAGTGCCCTTGCCGAACGTCTGCGTCGGACCCACCACCACCGCGCGGCCGTAGTCGCGCAGCGTGCCGGCGACGATTTCGCTGGCGCTCGCCGAAAACTGGTTCACGAGCACCACCAGCGGACCGCCGTATTCCGCGTTCGAATCCGGATCGAACTTCCAGTCAATCTTGTTCTGCCCGTCTTTCTCACCCACAATAGGACCGTCTTCGATGAAGAGCCCGGCAAGCCCGACGGCTTCTTCCAGATACCCGCCGTGGTTGCCGCGCAGATCGAGCACCACGCCGACGAGCGGCTTGTCCTTGCCCAGTTCGCGAATGCGGTCCCGAACGTCTCGATGCACGCCGCGGTAGAACGTCTGCACCGAGACCAGCCCGATCGGACCCGCTTCAGTGTCGTACTTCTTGCCTTTCACGCGCATTTCGGCCAGCTCGATCGTGTCGCGCTTCAGGACGATCTGTTCGGTCTGCTTGGTCTCGCGCTTGAGGACCGTGAGCTTCACCTCCGTGCCGATCTTGCCCTTAATGCGCTTGACGATCTTATTGATCGGCAACCCCGCCAGCGTGAACTCATCGACAGCGATGATCTGGTCGCCCTTGCCGAACTTTTTGCTCTTGTCCGCGGGGCCACCCTTCAAGACTTCTTCGATCTGCGCGCCCAGCGGGCAGGGACGGATCTGGACGCCGATGCCGGCGAAGCTGCGCTCGAGCCGGTCCGTGAACTCTTCGTCCTCTTCCGCGTCGAAGTAATCCGTGTGCGGATCCATCGCGTCCATGAAGCTCTTCAGGAAGAGCTTCGGCGTTTCGTCGTCCAGCTTCTTACGTTTCCACTTCTCGCGTTCTTCTCGCACCGTCTGAACCGCCAGGGTGAACGCATCGTTCTCGCTCAGGTAAGTCTTGTTGATGCCGAAGTACGCCGAAAGCACCTTCATCAGCCGCTTCTCGCGGTCGGCATGCGTTGCGGGGCGCTCGTTCCACTTGATCTTCTCAAGTTCGTCCTCGACGTCGGTATCCGACTCGGCTTTGTCATCTTTCTTCTCCGTGCCGGGCGCCGATTCATCAGCTTTCTTCTCGGCCTTCTCCTTGTCTGCTTCCTTCAGGATGGCCTTTACTTCCTCGATGCGCTTGTCCAGGCCTGCGTACAGCGCTTCGTCGCGGCCGATATGCGTTTCCATGAAGGTCTTGACGATGTCGCGGAAATGCGTGAAGTCGCCATCCAGCGCCGCGTCTCGGATCTTGATCAACTCTTCGTCGGGGATGTTGTAGAGCGCCTCGGCTTCGTCCTTGAGATAGAAGTTCTTCGCCGGATCCAGGCCGTTGACGAACTCCTTCATCATGCGCTTCATGAACGGCACATCCATGTCGCGCTGGCGCAGATGAAGCTTGAAAAGCTGCGGCACGAGCGCCGCCACTTGTTCCGAGGTCAGCTTCTCAGCGCCAAACGCCGGGATGGACGCAATGAACGACGCGACTAGTGCGAGGCTGAGCATCAAACGGGCGAAGATCGAGGTGTTGCGGTGTGGAGTGCTGGACACGCGGTGTATTCCTTTCCTGTGGGCGCTTACGCGTCGGGCTTCCAGTCTGGCGATGGCGGAGAGGCTTTGCACGAATCTCTCCGGCGAGGTTTTCTTCACTGCTCCTATATTAGATGACGGAGTTGTGCATCCGTTCCTTCAGAAGCCGCCACAATACACCCGAAAGAGCCTTCCATGCAACGGCTTTGACGCTGCCGCCGGTACTTTGTTACCGTTTCGGGTTGTGCTTCTTGAATTCCTGCTCAAGTGCACCCATCAACTCGGGCAGTTTGCGGTACAGTCTCCTCAGTGGTCGTTTCTTCTGGCGCGCCAGCGCGTAGGAAGTCAGCAAAGGCAGCGCCACCGTGCTATCCATATAACAGGTGACCATGTCCGGAAGTTTCGTGGGGTCCACCTTTCCCCAAGTCACAGCCTCCGAGGGGGTCGCACCCGACAGCCCTCCAGTGTCCGGCCGCGCATCTGTGATCTGCAGATAGTGATCCTGCCCCGCTTCCGGGATGCCCAGAATCTCCTGAATCTGCGGCTCGGTCTGCAGCAGGAAATTCTTCGGACTGCCGCCGCCGATGATCAGCGCGCCGTGCGTTCCCTTTTCTCTGTTCGCGCGCTTCGCGCCGAGCACGATCGCTGCTGAGCCATTGACGTCGACCGTCGGATCGATCTGCAGCCTGTTCCCGCGCAACGCCAGGCCGGCGACGTTCATCCCAATGGTGCTGTCGCCTGGCGCCGAGGTGAAGATCGGAACGTCCGCGCGATGCGCCGCCGCGAGCACAGAGACATCCTTTAATCCTGCCTGATCTTCGTACTCGGCGGCGTACTTCCCAATGTGCCAATAGCACTCCGGTGTTCCCATCGTCTTCTGAAATTCACGCTGCTTCAGAATGTCGCGCAGCACCGCGTCCGTCGCCAGCAGCACATCATCGTAGTGCAGGAATACGTCGTATATGCGGACGATGCGATGCTTGTGCAGGACGGTGTCGGGAATGTGCGGGCTGCCGGCTTTGAGCGGCATATTGAAAGCAAAATGCAGATCGTGGTACATGTTCGCGCCGGTGGAGATGATCCAATCCACGAAGCCGGCTTTGATCAGCGGAATGATCGACGAGCATCCCAGCCCCGCTGGCGTCATCGCACCCGATAAGGCCATCCCAACAGTAGCCTGCGGCGCGAGCATCTTTCGCGTGAAGAGTTCGCACGCTTCACGCAACCGGCCCGAGTTGTACGCGAGAAACGATCCGTCGATCAGGTCCGCAACCGTTTCCCGGCCGGAGACAGCTTTCGCTGTCATCTTCCGCCGCGCAGGTAAG
>Ga0196964_10001368_pt1 | contig 12479 bp, 9 predicted proteins | sample S1_10metaG_FD_148615 | JGI IMG/M metagenome (GOLD analysis project Ga0196964, IMG submission 148615) | Soil microbial communities from Anza Borrego desert, Southern California, United States - S1_10 | ecosystem: Environmental > Terrestrial > Soil > Desert | place: USA: California | collected...
CTCCCAGATGCGCGCCGTGACATAATCCCAGATCGCGACGCGCTCATTCCAGCTGCGCGGAAGGGCCTCGGCACCGATTGCAGAAGCAAACAGGGGCGTGGCGAATGGAGCGGCGACGAGCCAGGTGAGAACGCCGGCCAACACAACGGCGAGAGCCACCCGAGGGGCGGCGAGGGCAGCCAGAAAGGCGACGAGGCCCAGGGCGAAGCCGATGGCGTTCGCGGTCTGGCCGAACTGGAGCGAGACGTACGCGGCGCTCGCCAGTACGGCAGCGCCGAGAACCATCCAGAGCGGGCCAGGGCGGGCGATCAGGGCGCCCGCGGCGGCCCAGGTCAGCGCCACCAGCAGGCTGGCGGCCCGGCTGACATTGCGCCCAACCTCATCCACATCGGTATCGGGTTGGGCGGCGCGGTTGAGCGCGAGGCCGCTCAGCGCCTCTATGGCCAGCAGAGCGGCCAGAACCCAGAAGGCTGCCACGGTACCGGCCCGGGTCAGCCGCGGGTCCCGCGCCGCGGCGGCCGCGAACAGCAGGCCGAGTGGGGCGAGCACGGCGATTTTCAGGGCCTGCCCGCTCGCGGCGTGCTCGGACCAGAGGCTCGAGGCGATGGCGAGCGCCAGGGAGGCTGCCAGCAGCAGGAGAGGCCACGGCCGGCTTTCAACAGCTTGCCGCAGGAGCGAAGGACGAAACGAAAGCACTCCCGCGAGGCAGGTGAGGACAGGCAGCCCTAGTGCTCCACCCACCCCGACGGCGGGCAGAAGCACGAAAAACCCCGCACGCGCGAATCTGCCGATCACCTCAAGCACCCGATCAAATGATTCCGCGCCGCGCTCATTCTGTAGACGACATTTCAGTATCGTCACCGGGTTAGCCTGTCTTGGCTCTTGGCGCCGGGCGAGATTTAAGCTTTGTTACGCCTCTGGCGCGTATAGGGGACACCTAGGCGGGACGGCGCGCGCGCCAGTGGGAGCGGCTAGAATGACTGATAAGCCAGCGGACTACGGGCGCGAAGTACGCGACACCGTTGTGAAGTCCAGCCTGACTGGCGTCGCCGCGACAGTGCTCGCCGTCACCGTTTTTTCGCCAGCCGGCTTCGGCGGCATGATCGGCACGAGCCTCGCATCTGGTTTCGGTCTCGATACGAACGCGGCCGCTGCTGACGATCCGTACGCGAGCTTGCCGCCGTATCCCGCGCCGCTGAGCGCGCAAGAATTGTCCGACATCCACAACCAGCTCGCGCGTACGACCGCCTCGCTTGAGATCACGCGCGCCGCGACGGAAGCGAAGATCGAACATATCCGTTCGCTCGCGCTGAACGGCGGCGATCTGGTGACGTTCGCGCCCCCGCGCCAAGTCGCGCAAGCCGATGGCCTGCGCTCGCGCACGGCCGAGACGGACGCCTCGTATGCAGCGGCCGCGCCGATTGCGCTGCGCCCTGTTGTTGCTGAAGAGGCGCCCGCGCCGGTCGAAGCGACGCCGGTCGCGTTCTCCGGCGGCGTCGATCCGAACTATCGCGATCCGCACCTCGAACTTGCGGACCTGCTTCTCGCGCACGAGACCTACTGAGCGTCCATTTCAGACTTTGATCGACGCATCGCGCTTTCGCGCGTGTGTCATGACGCGCGCGCCACACGGATGAGCTCAAAAAGCGCCAGGGCGATATGGTAGAAACTTGAGGCGCGCGCGGGTTCCTGGGTGAACGCGCCGTCCGGCGTGCGCAGATCGTACCAGAGGCCCGCCGTCTGCGTATCGCAGAAGCTGCGCAGCACGGCGTAGGCCTGGAGCGCGGCTCTCAGCGCGTCGGGATCGTCGGTGGCTTCGTAGCGCACGAGATTGGCCTTCAGGCGCTCGGTTTGCGGCCATAAGCGCGCGGTTTGCTTGAGCGGGCGGCCATCGATCAACAGCTGTTCGCACGCGGCGCCGTTCACCAGCCCGTGCGCCTCGGCATGGGCGCGCAGGCGCTCGGCCTCGTCGGTGAAATCCTCGCCGCCCAGCGCGCGCCAGCGGTGCAGGAGCCAGCACCATTCGAAGTGGTGGCCGGGCTCGACGATACGGCCTAGCTGGTCGGACATCGGCGTCCAAGCATCGTTGTAGAATTCGGGCAGCGCGCCGTGCTCTGCATCGAACATCTTCTCGTGGAAGAGCAGCGCCAGTTCGCTCGCGCGTTCGAGGTGCATCGCCTCGCCCGTGGTTTCGTAGAAGGACAGCAGCGCCTCGAAGAGATGCATGTGCGGGTTCTGGCGGCGCGGGGGGGCGGGGCAGACCTCGCCCTCTTCGAAGCCTCCCTCGGGATGATCCCAGTACCAGTGGATCCAGCTTTCGAGCCGCGTCGCGGCGTTGATGAGATCGGCGCGCTTCCCGAGCGCGCTCGCCGCTTCTGAGAGCGCGAGCAGCACAAAGGCTGTGTCATAGAGATCGCGGCGCTCATCGAGCGGTGACCCATCCGGCGCCAGCAGATGGCGCGTGCCGCCGTCGGGGCGCAACGCGCGCTTCATCAGCACATCTGCGCCCGCTTCGACGGCTTCGCGCCATGGGCCGTCCCAGCCCATGCGCCCGGCAAGTGCGTATACAAAGGTTTGGCGCGCCTGCACGCGCACGCGGCGGGGCTCGGGCGGCGTGGCGCCGCCGTTGAGCTCGAGGCGCTCCTGGAAAGCACGCGCGCTTTGGTCGTAGCCTTGCCGCCACCAGAGGGGCAAAGCGCGTTCAAACAACCAGGCGCGGGCCTCGTCTGCAGCTTGTCTGAGCGTTTCGGTCACAGGATCACTTCCACTGCGCGACGGCGCGGGCGCACGGGCCGATATTCCGCTCACCGGGGTAGCCAGTTCGTTACCCCTCTTGATAGAGCCCGGGCAAGCCAAGCCCGCTTGGCGCTGGAGAGCATTTTGGGCGCATCGGCGGATTCCGTGCTGGTCACGGGCGGCACGGGCTTCATCGCCGCCGCCCTTGCGCCGGCTCTAGCCCAAAGCTGGAGCGTGCGCGTCTCGCAGCGGCGCGAGGCAAACGGGCCGGAGGAGTTTGTCGTCGGCGAGATGGGCGCGGGCGCGGATTGGGGCCGTGCGCTGGAGGGCGTGGAGACGGTAATCCATTTGGCGGGCCCCTCGAACTCCTATTTTGCGGAAGGCGAAATTCAGCGCGGCATCGTCGGGGGTACGGAAGAACTGGCGACGCAAGCCGAGGCGGCCGGCGTTCGGCGCTTCGTGTTCGTGAGTTCGATGAAGGCGTGCGCAGACAGCAGCGAAGGGCCGCCACTGAGCGAAGCGGATACGCCGGCGCCGAGCGATGCATACGGCCGCGCAAAGCTGGAAGCGGAGCGCATCGTGCTGGAGCGTGTGGCGCTGCAGCCAATTGTGCTGCGCCCGCCGCTTGTGTACGCCGCCAGCGCCAAGGGGAATCTCGCCAAGCTGTTGGCGCGGCTGGATTCGCCGGCGCCGTTGCCGTTTGGCGGCGTGAGGAACCAGCGCAGCCTGATCGCGCTGCCGTCGCTGATTGGCGCGATTGCCGCGGTGCTGAGGCACGAAAGCGCGCCTGTGGGCGTCTTTCACGTCGCCGACGAACCTGCGGTATCGAGCGGGGAGATGGCGACTTTGCTTCGGCAAGGCATGGGCAGGCCAGCACGCGTGTTCGCAATGCCGGGGTTCGAAAAGTTCGGCCCCCCGCCGCTCGTGCGCAGCCTCGCCGTGGATCCGAGCAAATTTCGCGAGACGTTCAACTATGCCGGCATGGACACGCGCGAAGGTCTCGTCGCGTGTGGGCGGGCGTGGCGGGACGCCCATTGAGCGCGAAAAAACTCCTCTTCTTCGCGACGGAAGACTGGTTCGTCCGCTCGCACTTCTTGCCTCTGCTACGCCGCGCGCACGCGGACGGGTTCGAGGTGGTTGTCGCTGCACGCGATTCGCGTGCGCTCGCGGCCGAGTCTGGCGTGCGTGTCATCGATACCCCTTTCGCGCGCGGCTCGATGCAGCCCCGCCAGCTTTCGCGGCAGATCGCGCATCTGCGCGAATTGCTGGCGCGCGAACGGCCGGACGTGGTGCACGCGATTGCGCTGAAGCCCATGGCGCTGCTGGCGCTGTCCGAGTACCGCGACGCGGGGCTTGTATTCGCGCTGACGGGCCGCGGCTATTTCGGCGTGCGGCGCTGGTTTTGGCAGCAGGCGGTGAGCGAGTGGCTGCGGTCGGTGCTGCGCCGCGCTTTGCGGCAAACGCGCGCTGCGCTGTTGGTGGAAAATGCTGCGGACCGCGACTGGCTCTCCGCGCGCGGTGACCTGGACGAGGACACGCTCATCATGCCGGGCGCTGGCGTCGATCCGAGTGTCTATGTTCAGGCGCCGCAGCCGCCGGCGCCCATCGTGGTCGGCGTCGTGGCGCGGCTGATCTGGACCAAGGGCGTCGATGTGCTGGTCGATGCGGTGCAGCTTCTGTGCGCTCGCGGTGAACACATTGTGCTGCGGATTGCGGGCGCGGCGGATGCGGAAAGCCCGGAGGCCGTGCCAGCGCGGCAGATTGAGCAATGGCGCGGCCTGGACCGTGTCGAAGTGCTGGGGGGCGTGAGAGATGTGAGCGCATTCTGGGCAGGAGCGCATATTGCGTGCTTGCCGTCGCGCGGGGGCGAGGGGCTGCCGCGCTCGCTGCTGGAGGCCGCCGCGTGCGGGCGGCCGATCGTGACCACGGATGCGCCAGGGTGCCGGGATTTCGTGACGGCGGAGATGGGTCTGGTTGTGCCGCGCAACGATGTGCACGCGCTCGCCGAAGCGCTTCGTCTGCTCGCAGGCGATGCGAGCTTGCGTGCCGCGATGGGCGCGGCGGGCCGCGCAAAAGTGATCGCGGGATACACCGAGGCGCACGCCGCCGATGTAGCGTCACGCGCGTGGGCGCGCGTGATTGCGCAATGATCAGGCGCTTCCTCATCTGGTACTGGTCCGCAACCGGCGGCGGCGGAAGCCAGTACGCCGTAAAGCTGGCGGAGCGTCTGGCGCGGCGCTTTGGCGACGAAGCGGTGACGCTCTCGCTGCACAAGGACGATCCCGGCGTGGCGACGGCGTCCGCCTTTCGCTTCGAGACGATTGCGTCGGATGTGGTCACGGCGCGGACCCAACCGCTCAGCACGGCGGCGAACCTTGGTGCAAGCGCGCGGGTGCTGGAAAAGCAGGCGGCAGCTGCGAAGGCCGTCGTCGTACCGATGAATTTTGCGGCCGCGGCGCCGCTGGCGATGGGCCTACGCAAACCGCTAATTTACGTCGCACACGATCCTGCGCCGCATCCGGGCGATTATGCGCCGCTCTGGCAGCGCGCGACGCAGACGGCGCTGGTGGCGAAGAGTGAGCGCGTTGTCGCGTTGTCGAACTATGCGGCGCGGGAGCTGGCGAAGTCAGCCCGGGGCAAGGTTCAATACGCGCCGCTGAGCGCGGTGTTCGAGCCAAAAGAAGCGCCGGCGCGTGCACCGGGACCGGTGCGCTTCCTATTTGCTGGGCGCATGATGGCCTATAAGGGCGTGGATATTCTCGCCGATGCGGTGGAGCGGCTGGCGCATCGCGATGATTGGCGCCTCACGATCGCGGGGGTGGGGCCCGAACTAGATGACGCGATGGCCAAGCGCTTCAGCTCGCCGCAAATCGAGCGCGTGACGCGCGCATGGCTGAGCGAAGCGGAGCTGGAAGCGCTGATCGCGCAATGCGACGTCTTCCTCGCGCCCTATCGCTCGGCGACGCAATCGGGCGTCGTGGCGCAGGCCTTGGCGCACGGAAAGCCCTGCGTGGTGACGCCGGTCGGCGCGCTTGGCGAGCAGATCGGCGATGGCGTCGGCGGCTGGGTCGCGGAACGGGCGGAGGCGGCAAGCTTGGCGTCCGCGCTGGAGGTTGCGCTGGGTTCCGCGGACATGCTGCGGACAAAGGCGGCCGGCGCGCTGAGTTTGGCGCGCGATGCGTGGCAGCACGATTATTGGCGCTGGCTCGAAGACGTGTGAGCGCGGGCGCCGCGCGGGGTTGCGGCGGCGCCGGTGCGTGAAATAGATGACGCGGCCACGAAGGGGAGCGAGCCTTGGGCGATCTGATCGGCGAGGTAGTCCAGAGCGAGCTCTACTACATCGCGCGCGGCGAGTTCGAGCGCGTGGCCAAGGCCAATGCACCGAAGACCGCGGCGATGTCGCTCTATGCCGACATGGCGCGCTTGAACGCGCTCTACATGATCGCGAATGCGGGCTCGGGACACATCGGCTCCTCATTCTCTGCGGCGGATATCGTGACGCATCTCTACGTTTCGGAGATGGATCGCGACGGCGACGTGTTCTTCTCGTCCAAGGGACACGATGCGCCGGCGCTCTATTCGGTGCTGATTGCGCGGGGCGTGCTCGAGGAGAAATTGCTGCACAAATTGCGCCGGCTCGGGGGCCTGCCGGGCCATCCGGATATTTCCGTGCCGGGCCTCGTCGCCAACACCGGTTCGCTGGGGATGGGCATCTCCAAGGCGAAAGGCATGATCGAAGCGGCGCGCGCGAAGGGCGCGGCCAAGCGCGTTTTCGTGATGACGGGCGACGGCGAGTTGCAGGAAGGGCAGATCTGGGAATCGCTTGTCTCCGCTGCGAACCGGCAGATGGGCGAGCTGACTGTCGTGGTCGATCACAACAAGATCCAGTCCGACTATTCGGTGGCGCGCACGTCCGACCTTGGCGACCTTGCGGCAAAGTTCGCGGCGTTCGGCTGGCGTGTGGAGCGGCTTGATGGGCATGACCACGATGCGCTCGCCGCGTGCTTTGCGCAGCTGCGCAAGGAAGAGCGCCGGCCCAAAGTGATCATCGCCGACACCATCAAGGGCAAGGGCGTGTCGTTCATGGAAGGCGCCGCCATCGATAGCGACGTGGAGATGTTCAAGTATCATTCCGGCGCGCCGTCCGCGGACCATTATCAGCGCGCAGTGGAAGAGCTGGAGCAGCGCATCGCGGCAAAGCTCGCTGCGCTGAAACTCGAGCCCGTCTTTGTTTCAGTGGCGCTGCGGCCGGAGGCGCCCGCGTCCGCGGGCGGCGCCGTGAGGCTCTTTCCCGCTTACACCGAAGCGTTGCTCAAGCAGGCGGCTGCGCGCCCGGACCTCATCGCGCTCGACGCCGATCTCATTCTCGACATGGGCCTCATTCCGTTTCGCGACGCGTATCCCGAGCGGTTCATCGAATGCGGCATCGCCGAGCAGGATATGGTCAGTCAGGCGGGCGGGCTTGCGCTCGAAGGCATGCTGCCAATCGTGCACTCGTTTTCCTGTTTTCTGTCGACCCGGCCGAACGAGCAGATTTACAACAACGCCACCGAGAAGACGCGGATCATCTATGTCGGCGGCCTGTCCGGCGTAATTCCCGCCGGTCCCGGCCATTCGCACCAGAGCGTGCGCGAGATTTCCGCGCTGGGCGGCGTGCCGGGCATGGTGATGGCGGAGCCGTGTTGTCCGGAGGAAATCGGGCCGTTGCTGGAGTGGTGCATCCAGCAGCATGACGGACCGAGTTTCCTGCGCCTCGCGTCAATGCCGTACGAAACCGGCGCGAAGCTGCCGGCCGGCTATGCGCCGAGCAAGGGCCGCGGGTATTTCGTGCGCGAGGGACGCGACGGCGTCATCATCGCAGCTGGATTGCTGGGCGTTGCGGAGGCGATGAACGCGGCGTCGGCGCTGGCCGATGACGGAAAGGACTTCGCCGTGATCTCGCTGCCGTGGCTCAATGTGATTGACGCGCACTGGATCGCTGAGATCGGCGCGCGCTACCCGGTCATTGTGACGCTTGACAATCATTATCGCCAGGGCGGGCAGGGGCAGATGGTGCTGGCGGCGATCACCGAACACGCGCCTGCAAACCCGCGCTGCCTGTCGCTCGGACTGGACGATGTACCGCCCTCCGGACGCACGGACGAAGTGCTGGCGGCGATCGGGCTCGACGGCGCGGGGATCGCGCGCAGCATTCAACGCTTTCTCGGCGCATGAGAGACGCGCTGCGCCGCTGGCCCGCCGCGGCGCGCGCGCGTTTGCTGCGTCTCAACGTGATCTCGCGCCTTGAACAGCGCGATGGCCTGGGCCGGCTCGCGGACGATCCCGAATGGCGGCGCGCGCTGGAAGCGTCGCGCTCTGGGCCGCGCGTGCTGATCGCCACGAACACAGGCGGGCATTTCGCGATTGAGACGATAGATCGCCTGCTCGGCGCGGCGCTGACGATGCGCGGCGCGGCGGTGACGCATGTGCTCTGCGACGCGGCGCTGCCGGCGTGCCAGATGTGTGAGTACAGCCTGACGCCCGATATCGATGGGTTCGCGCGTAAGAGGCCTGATCCGTTGCTATGCGGCTATTGTCATGGGCCGGCGGAGGCGCGGATCCAAGCGCTAGGGCTGGATGTGCGGCGCCTAGGCGCCTCGCTAACCGTAGCCGACCGCAGCGAAGCGAAAGCGCTGGCCAGCGACGCGACGCTGGCTGCTGTAAACAAACTTTCATGGCGGGGCGTGCCTGTCGGCATGCACGCGCTCGCGGGCGCGCTGCGTTTTTTCGCGCGCAGCGATCTTGAGCATGAGCCCCACGGCCAAGCCGTGTTGCGCCGCTATGTGGAAGCGTCGGCGCTAACCATCGCCGCGTATCTCAAGCTGGCCGACGAGTTGCGTCCCGACGTGCTGATTGCACACCATGGCATTTATACCCCCCAAGGCCTAGCGGTGGCCGCGGCGCGCGCGAAGGGCGTACGCGTGGTCACCTGGAACCCGGCGTATCGCCGTCACTGCTTCATCTTCAGTCATGACGACAGCTACCACTACACGCTGATGGATGAAGCGCCCCAAGCATGGCGTGACCGGCCGCTGAGCGATGCGCAACGTGCGAGGATCATTTCCTACTTGGATTCGCGTGAGCAAGGCGAGGGCGATTGGATCAGCTTCAATCGCAACGCCGATGCGGCGCTGAATCTGAATGAACTCGGTCTCGATCCGAACAAGCCGCTGATCGCCGCTTACACCAACGTGTTTTGGGATGCGCAGCTGCATTTCCCGTCCAACGCCTTCGGCAGCCAGAAAGAATGGCTGGAGCGGACGATAGAATGGTTCGCGCGCCGCCCAGACCTTCAACTCGTTATCCGAGTGCATCCGGCCGAGATAAGCGGATCGCCGCAATCGCGTCAGCCCGCACGCGAGATGATAGCGGCGCGCTTTGCGCAACTGCCGGACAACGTGAAGCTGGTCGGGCCCGAAAGCGGGCTTTCCAGCTATGCGCTGGCCGCGCGCGCGGATGCGGCGCTGATCTTCGGCACCAAGCTTGGGGTGGAGCTCAGCGCGCGCGGCATTCCGGTGGTCGTAGCAGGCGAGGCGTGGGTCCGCGGCAAGGGCTTCACGCACGATGTAAGTTCAACTGAAGCGTATGAGGCGGCGCTCGCGCAGCTTCCATTCCGCAAACGGCTTGAGCCGGCATTGCAGGAGCTCGCATTGCGCTATGCGAACCATTTTTTCTTCGGTCGCATGCTGGAATTGCCTTTTGTGCGTCCTGTGGAAGGGCCACGCCGCTTCAGCGTCGATATCGACGGCGCGGCCGATCTCACGGCCGGCCGCTGGGGCGGGCTCGATGCGATCTGCGCGGGCATCCTGGAAAACGCGCCGTTCGTGTGGGATACGGCGCGGGAGAGCTGAAGCGTGAGCGAGATTATCTTTCCCCTGCGTGGCAAGCGTGTGTTCGTAGCCGGCGAGCGCGGTATGGTCGGGCGCGCTTTGGTGCGGCGGCTTGCAGCGACGGAGTGCGAAGTACTGAGCGCGCCCCGCGCCGCGCTTGACCTTGAGAGCGAAGCGTCTGTCGCCGCTTGGTTCGCGGCGAACAAGCCGCACGCTGTTTTCCTGGCGGCCGCGAAAGTCGGCGGCATCAACGCCAATGAGACGCTGCCGGTGGACTTCCTCGAGCGCAATTTGCGCATCGCGGCGAACGTGATCCGCGCCGCGCACGACACGAAGGTGGAGAAGCTGCTCTTCCTCGGTTCGTCCTGCATTTATCCCCGCGACGCGGCGCAGCCAATGACAGAAGAGGCGCTGCTGACCGGTCCACTGGAGCCAACGAACCAGTGGTACGCCATCGCCAAGATCGCCGGCATCAAGCTCTGTGAGGCGTATCGCAAGCAGTACGGCGACGATTTCGTCTCGGTGATGCCCACCAACCTTTACGGCCCGGGCGACAATTATCACCCCGAACACAGCCATGTGCCGGCGGCTTTGATCCGCCGCTTCCATGAAGCCAAGCAGAGCGGCGCGCCGGAAGTTGAAGTCTGGGGCACCGGCAAGCCGCTGCGCGAGTTCATGCACGTTGACGACATGGCTGATGGCTGCGTGTTCGTGATGGAGCGATATTCGGCCGAGCGGATGCTGAATGTCGGCACGGGGCTCGACATCACGATTGCGGATTTCGCGGCTTTGGTCGCGGATGTCGTCGGCTATCGCGGCAAGCTTGCGTTCAACACCAGTCGGCCCGACGGCGCGCCGCGCAAGCTGCTGGATGTGTCGAAGCTTGCAGCGCTGGGCTGGTGTGCGCGCATTGGACTGCGCGAGGGGCTGAGCGAAGCGTACGCGGATTTCTTGAAGGGCGGCTGGCGCGAAGCCTAGATGGCGCGCGCGCCGATCAGCGCGTCCCAGACTTCCTCGCCAGTGGGCTTGAGCCTCGGGAGCAGATTTCGGCGCGGTTCGCCGGCTTGCTCGCCAGGCCGTGGAAACCAGGTCGAGGTCGGCAGCGCGTAGTGAAAGACCAGTGTGTCGCGCACGAGACGCCCCGGGCGGCCGCCGAAATGAAGGCAGCGCGTGGTGTCGCAGAACACGACGTGTCCCGCGGGGCCCGCGGCGCAGAAGGCCTTGTGCGCGCCCACGACTTTATCGACCGCCGCGTCCGGCACGCGGCCGACGCCGTAGTTCGGCAGCGAGGCGATCACCTGATCGGTGAAATTCGCGGGCAGCGCGTGGAAGGCGCGGTCAGCTTCCACTTCGCCGAGGCGCACGAACGCCTTTAGCTGCGTCACGTCTTCGGGGTCGAGATGGAAGTAGTGCGAGGAGCCTTCCATCATTGAGTTGGACTGCGCGCGGTTGAGGCCCACCGAGAAGAGCACGGGCAGCATGCCGAAATAGCGCGTCACGGGCGTGAGCAGGAGCGGCGAGGCGGCGAGTGCGACGCACGCGCTCTCCATGCCGAAATGCGTCTTGCCGTTGGCAATGAAGTCGAGGCTGCCTTTCGAGAGCCCCATGTGGCTCGCCGTGTCTGCGAGGATGGCGCGGCATTCGGCGGCGGCGGCGGCATATTCCGGCGTTTGCGAGATATCCATCGCGCCGATGCCGGCGGTTTTGTCGATGACGTCTGAGCCGGCGAAGCGGGCGCCGAGACGTTCGCGCTCGGCGATGGCGGCGCGCTTCTCTTCGCGCACGGCGTGATGAAAGCTGATCCGCGTGGCGCGGTCGGCCTTCATGCGCACCCATTCGCGGTCGAGGTTTTCCATCGGCGCAGCCTATGATCCGCGCGGCGCGAGGCAAGCGGCGGCGCGGTTTTTTTTGCATCTAGTCGGCGGCTTCAAGCCGCGCGGGCGCCACGAGCGTAAGGTCGGCGCCGCGCTGGGGATTGGTGCTCACCTGGAGCGGGCTTTCAAGCACGATGGTGCAGGTCGTGGGCAATCCGCCCTGGGCCGGGTGCTCAATGGTGATGGTGAGGAGTTTGCCGCCGCCGCTCACATCGACGAGCGTGAACGGCGCATCGGCGCCCTCGCACGTGATGCGCTGCAGCGCCGGCAGGCCGGGGCCGCGCAGTCTCAAGGAGAAACGCTGGGGCTCGTCGCCGATCAGGAAGGTAGGCAAGGTGAAGCGGACCTGATTCATCTCGCGCGTAGCCGGATAAGGCGCGCCGCTGAAGGCCGAGAGCGCGCGTGCGCTCATCAGCCAATCGCCCTCGGGCTCGCGCGCCATTTCGTAGAGATCGACATTGGTGCGAACGAAGGACGGCAGGTCGTCGGCGACGATCCAGATGCGGGGCGGATCGACCCAGCGCGGCAGAGGAAACGCACGCGGATCATCGTGGCCCTCCATGAGAGCCCAGGGGGTCTCGGCGGTGGGCGCGGGATTGTGCGCAAGCGTGTAGCGCGGCGCGGGCGCCTCGACGACGGCTGTGTACACCCATGCGTCGGTCTTGCCGAAAATCTCCACGGGAGCGCCCGGCGGCACGGCGCGGCGCAACGCGCGCATCGCCGCTCCAAGATCGCCGCCATAGGCGATGTCGATGCGGCGGAAACCTTGCTCGGCCTGGCGCGTGATCTCGCGCCGCCACGGCGACGCGTCCGTCATCCAGAGCACTATCCAGATCGAGTAGACCGCGAGCGGTGCGAGCAACACGTATTTCATAGCGCGCGTCCGATCGATCGCGCATATCAGAACGATTAGGCCCATCGGCAGGAAGGTGAGGAAGTAGCGCGGGTAGCTCGGCGACCAATCCTTCGCCATGCTGAAGAGCACGGTGCAGACCGGCGG
>Ga0196964_10001369_pt1 | contig 12471 bp, 10 predicted proteins | sample S1_10metaG_FD_148615 | JGI IMG/M metagenome (GOLD analysis project Ga0196964, IMG submission 148615) | Soil microbial communities from Anza Borrego desert, Southern California, United States - S1_10 | ecosystem: Environmental > Terrestrial > Soil > Desert | place: USA: California | collected...
GCCTGCGGGCGGAGGACTTCACCCCTGCCAGGGCGTCGTCCTCGATGTCCTGAAGGGCGTAGATGGTGTCGTAGCCGAGCGTCCAGAACACGCCGGAGGCGTAGAGCAGCAGGGCGGCGAGCCAGAAGCCATCCGCCGCGGTCGGTTCGGTTATGGGATCAAGCCGCCAGCCATAGTCCATGCCGAGGGCGCCCATCATCCAGTCGCGCACTTGGCTGCGGACTTCGTCCCCCAGCACCCACCAGAGCGGAGCGGCCGCCGCGAAGCCCAGCAGGACCCCCCAGTTGAAGGTCAGGCCCAGCCAGGCCTGCGGCCACCAGGTGACCCGCTTCATGAACGGATACGCCGCCACCAGCAGCAGTGAGGCGATCCCCAACCCCACTGCGGCGAGGTTGAAGGACAGAAGGATCACGAGGCTGAGCAGGCAGCAGACGGCGATGAAGCCGATCGCCTGGCCGACGCCGATCTGTCCCGCTGGGATGGGCCGGTTGGCGGTCCGCGCGACCTTGGCGTCGATGTCGCGGTCGACGATGTCGTTCCAGGCGCAACCGGCCGCCCGCATCAGCGCCGCCCCGACCGCGAACAGCGCCAGCAGCCAGGCGTACCGGCGCCAGTTGGCGACGAGGTCGCCGTTCGTCGCCCCGGCCAGCGCGATTCCCTGCCAGCCCGGCAGCATCAGCAGCCAGACGCCGATCGGCCGGTCGAAGCGCCCGAGCTTCAGCCACGGCCTCAGCGCGGCCGGCGCATGCCGGTCCACCCAGTTCATCCGGGCGGCGTCGGGCAGGACGGTGTCGGGCGCTGACTTGGCCATGCGGGGGCACTAGCACGGCGCCGGTCGCGCCGGGAGCCGCAGAGACCTTGAAGCTTGGCCGTTAGGCGCCCTACGAAACGCGTGTTCCGACCGGGGGAGACCAATGAAACTGCTGAGGATCGCCGCCATCGTTGCGGGCGCTGTGGCGCTGGCGGGCTGCTGGATGTCGAAGGTTCCGCTGCTCGACCCGCGCGAAGCGGTCTTCCCGATCCGCGACGGAACCTACGTCCGGATCAACGAACTCGACGGCAAGCGCGAACAGATCGTCTTTCGCCGGCGGGGCGCCTGGTACGACGTGACGGTCCAGGGCTACGCCCCCCAGCGCCTGATGTTCGAGGAGATCGACGCCGGCCGCATGGAGGCCTACGCCTACATGACGAAGCAGTCGAAGGACACGTACTACTACGGGGCCATGGTGTTCCGGCGACGCTCCATCGAGGAGATCCGTCCCGACTGCGCCGAGGACGCCGAAGCCGCCGCGGCGGTCGGCGTTCGCGCCAACGACGACGGCGAGTGCGTGTTCGAGGACCGCGAGTCCCTCATCCGCGCATTGGAGGACGTCGCCATGAACGGCCGGGTCGACTACCGCATCGAGGACCGCGACTGGCGCGACCCTGCCGGCTAGGCGCGCAGCGCCGCCGCCAGCCGGCCGCGGCCGCGAATCTCGACCTCGCCGAGATCGAGCCAATCGGACATGGCCTGGAGGTCCGCCGCAAGCGGTCCGGCGACGTCGCCCGGGTCGGCGTGGTCCTCGAGGTGGGCGCTCTGCACGAGCAGCCGTTTGCCGGCGCGGTCCGCCTTCAAGTCCAGCCGCGCGGCGATGCGGTCGTTCAGCAGCCAGGGCAGCACGTAGTAGCCGTGGGTGCGCTTTTCGGCCGGGACGTAGATCTCGATGCGATAGCGGAAGCCGAACAGCAGCTCCGCCCGCTCGCGCCGCCAGACCAGGGAGTCGAAGGGCGAGAGCAGGGCGCTGGTCCGCACCTTGCGCGGAGCCTTGGCGCCGGGCGCGAGATAGGCCGTCTTGCCCCAGCCCTTGACCTCGACCGGCGTCAACTCGCCGGCCTCCACCAGCTCGGCGACGCGCTCGCGCGCGTCGGACACCCCCATGCGGAAGTAGTCGCGCAGGTCGGTCTCGGTCGCCACGCCCATGGCCTTGGCCGCGATGCGGATCAACTCCCGCTGGGCGTCGGCCCGGGAGGGCGTCGGCGTGTCGAGGACGGCGCGCGGCAACACCCGCTCGGGGATGTCGTAGAGCCGCTCGAAGCCGCGCCGAGTGCGGGTGGTGATCAGCCCGCTCCAGAACAGCCATTCGAGGGCCCGCTTTCCTTCGGACCAGCCCCACCAGCCGCCCTTGGCCTTGCCGCCTTCCTCAAGGTCGCCGGCGCTGACCGGTCCGCGTTTCTCGACCTCGGCCAGCACCTTGCGGATGAAGGGTTGGTGCTCGCGGCCGAATTTCGCCACCCCCGACCATTGGCCGACGCCGGCGCGGGCGTCCTCCATGCGCCAGCGGAACAGCGGCTGGCGCCCGACCGGGATCAGCGAGGCCTCGTGTCCCCAGTATTCGAACAGGAAGCGGCGCTTGCCCCAGGCCGCCTCCTCCAGCAGCGTCCGCGAATAGGCGCCGAGCCGGGCGAACACCGGCAGGTAGTGCGAGCGCGCCAGCACGTTGACCGAGTCGATCTGGATCAGCCCGACGCGGTCGAACACCTTCTTGAGGTGGGGACGGCCCGGCGCCGCCTTGGGCCGGGGCAGGGTCAGGCCCTGGGCGGCGATGGCGATCCGCCGCGCTTCCGTCGGGGACAGGCGTTCGGGCTTCAAGTCGCGCTCAACGGTGCAGGCGCCCGTCGGTGAGCGCGGCCTTCTCGAAGGTGAACAGGACCTTCGGGTCGGGCTTCTCGATTCTTGCGGCGTCGGGCGCGTCGAGTTTGCGCAGGAAGTGGGAAAGCACCGCCAGCCGCGCCCGCTTCTTGGAGTCGGTGGAAACGCAGATCCACGGCGACGTCTTCGAATGGGTGCGGGTCAGCATCTCGTCGCGCGCGGCCGTGTAGGCGTCCCACTTCTCCTGCGCGAAGGCGTCGAGCGAACTCAGCTTGAGCAGTTTCAGCGGGTTCTTCTTCCGCGCCTCCAGGCGCTTCAGCTGCTCGGCCTTGGAGATGTCGAACCAGAGCTTGATCAGGAGGATGCCGTTCTCGATCAGCAGGTCCTCGAAGCGCAGGGCGTCCTTCAGGAACTGCTCCTGCTCCTCGGGGGTGGAGAAGCCCATCACCCGCTCGACGCCGCCGCGGTTGTACCAGGAGCGGTTGAACAGCACCCATTCGCCGGCGGACGGGAGTTGGGCGACGTAGCGCTGGAACCACCACTGGGTGTCTTCGCGCTCGTCCGGCTTGGGCAGGGAGACGATCCGCGTCGCGCGCTGCGAGGCGTATTCGGCGATGCGCTTGATCGAGCCGTCCTTGCCCGCCGCGTCGCGGCCTTCGAGCACGACCACCACCTTGCGGCCCTGTTCCATCGACCAGGCCTGGGCCCTGACCAGGGCCGTCTGCAGCTTCACCAGCCGGTCTTCGTAGTCCTTGACCTTGCTCATGGCGGGATCGTGCGCAGCTTCCAGCGGCGCTGCAAGCCGCCCGACACCGCGACCGGCGGTTGCGCTTCAGCGGCCGGTTCTAGCCACCTTGCGGCGCGAGGGGCTAATAGCTGGGCCATGTACGCGATCGTCTGGACCTACACGGTGCGGCCCGAGCGGGTCGACGAATTCGCCGAGACCTACGGCCCGGCCGGCCGGTGGGCGCAGCTGTTCATGGCCGCAGAGGGTTACCTCGGCACCGAGCTGCTGCGCTCCGACGAGCGGCCGGAGGAGTTCCTGACCATCGACCGCTGGGAGAGCCGCGACGCCTTCGTCGCCTTCATGGGCGCGGCCGCCGACGCCTACCAGGCGCTGGAGCAGGACACCGCCGGCATGTGCCTCCTGGAAACGCGGCTCGGGGCGTTCAGCCTGTGATCCGCCTCTACGTCGACCGGCCGCTGGCCGAGGGCGCGCAGGTGGAGCCGTCGCCGGATCAGGCCCGCTACCTCGTAGGCGTCATGCGCCTGAGGCCGGGCGACGACCTGCTGCTGTTCAACGGCCGCGACGGCGAATGGCGCGCGAGCGTGGCCGAGACATCGAAGCGCGCGTGCGTGCTGGCGGTCGAGGCGCGAACCCGCGAGCAGGCCGACCCGCCCGACCTCGAACTGGTCGTGGCCCTGGTCAAGCGGGCCCGGCTGGAGACCATCGTCGAGAAGGCGGCCGAGCTCGGCTGCCGTCGCGTGCGCCTGGTCATCACCCGGCGCACCAACGCCGACCACACCCGCGTCGACCGCCTGCAGGCCATCGCCATCGAGGCGGCCGAACAGACCGGCCGGCTCGACGTCCCTGAGATCGTGGCGCCGCAGAAGCTCGACCGGATGCTCGACGGCTGGGACGCCTCGCGCCGGCTGCTGTTCTGCGACGAGGGCGGGGACGTCCCGCCGGCGCTCGAGGCGCTGAACGGCGCAAGCGGCCCGTGGGCGGTGCTCATCGGGCCCGAGGGGGGATTCGACGAGGCCGAACGCGCGCGTCTCCGCGGCGGGCCGTTCGTCACCGCCGCCGGACTCGGCCCCCGCATCCTGCGCGCCGACACCGCGGCCATCGCCGCGCTGGCCCTATGGCAGGCGGCGGCGGGGGACTGGCGGGCCTGATCCTCTTGCGCGCCTCGCCGCATCGGCCCATGTGAGCGCCGGGTCGGAACTGAGACGGGCGGGGGCGCACGGCTCCCGTCCTGGAGCACTGCATGGCCGAGACGGCGACCGACGACCGACCCCTAACCTTCGACGACCTGGTCGCGTGGTTCGAAAGCGGCTGCAAGCCGCCCGAGGACTGGCGCATCGGGGCCGAGCACGAGAAGTTCGGCTTCCGCAAGGGGACCTACGAGCGTCTGCCCTACGAGGGGCCGCAGGGTATCCGCGCGATGCTCGAGGGCCTGCAGCGGTTCGACTGGGAGCCCGAGAACGAGGGCGACCATCCGATCGCCCTGTCGCGCGGCGGCGGAGCCGTCAGCCTGGAGCCGGGCGGGCAGTTCGAACTCTCCGGCGCGGCGTTGCGCGACGTCCACCTGATCTGCGACGAGACTGGCCGCCACCTCGAGGAGGTGAAGACCGTCGCCGATGAGCTCGGCGTCGGCTTCCTGGGGCTGGGCTTCGACCCGCTTTGGAAGCGGGGCGACATCCCGGTAATGCCCAAGGGCCGCTACGACATCATGCGCGCCTACATGCCCAAGGTCGGAACTCTCGGCCTCGACATGATGCTGCGCACCTGCACCATCCAGGCGAACCTCGACTTCTCGTCCGAGGCCGACATGGTGGCCAAGTTCAGGACCTCGCTGGCCCTGCAGCCGATCGCCACCGCGCTCTTCGCCAATTCGCCCTTCACCGAGGGCAAGCCGAACGGCTTCCTTAGCTACCGCGCGCACATCTGGACCGACACCGACCCGGACCGCACCGGCATGCTGAGCTTCGTGTTCGAGGACGGCTTCGGGTTCGAGGCCTACGCCCGCTACGCGCTCGACGTGCCGATGTATTTCGTCAAGCGCGACGGCCGCTACCACGACGTCTCGGGGCTGTCCTTCCGCGACTTCATGGAAGGCAGGCTGAAGGGCTTCGAGGGCCAGCGGCCCAAGCTCAAGGATTGGGTGGACCACACCACCACCATCTTCCCGGAGGTGCGGCTGAAGAAGTACCTCGAGATGCGCGGCGCCGACGGGGGGCCGTGGAGCCGCATCTGCGCCCTGCAGGCGCTGTGGGCCGGCATCCTCTACGACAACGACGCCCTCGCCGCCGCCTGGGACCTGTGCAAGTCCTGGACGACCGAGGACCGCACCAAGCTGCGCGCCGACGTCGCCCGCACCGGCCTGAAGGGGACGGTCGCCGGCCGCCCGATCCAGGAGGTCGCGGAGGAGCTGCTGGACATCGCCCGCCACGGCCTCAGGCGCAGCCACCGCATCTCCGGCGGCTTCATCGACGAGACCGGCTACCTGTCGGAGCTGGAGGAGATCGCCGAGAGCGGCGTCACGCCCGCCGAACGCCTGCTCGAGCTCTACCACGGCCGCTGGCAGGGCGATGTGACGCGTGTCTACGAGGAGTTCGCGTACTGAAGGCCGGCGTGGCGGGATCGGTTCGGGTGGAGGAGACGAATGGGCAAGATCTACGTCGGCATCGGCGGCTGGACCTACGAGCCGTGGCGCGGGGTGTTCTATCCCGACGGGCTGTCACAGAAGAAGGAGCTGGAGTTCGCCTCCCGCGCCCTGACCTCGATCGAGATCAACGGCACCTACTACTCCACGTTCAAGCGCAACAGCTGGGAGAAGTGGCGCGACGAGACGCCGGACGGCTTCCGCTTCTCGGTCAAGGCGTCGCGCTTCTGCACCAACCGTAAGGTCCTGTCGGACGAACGCTCGCGCGAGTCGATGGGCATGTTCCTGAACCAGGGCCTGGCGGCGCTCGGCGACAAGCTGGGGCCGGTGAACTGGCAGTTCATGGCCACCAAGAAGTTCGATCCCGAGGACTTCGAAGGCTTCCTCAAGCAACTCCCCAAGGAGATCGAGGGCCTGCCGCTGAAGCACGCGCTCGAGGTGCGCAGCCCGACCTTCCAGACCGAGCGGTTCTACGACCTGGCGCGCAAGCACAACGTCGCCATCGTCTACGCCGTGGACGAGGACTTCCCCGAGATCGACGAGGCGACCGCCGATTTCGCCTACGCCCGGGTGATGTCCAGCCGCGAGGACCTCGACACCGGCCTCAGCGACGACGATCTGGACGGGTACGTGACGCAGGCCAGGCGCTGGGCCGAGCGCGGCGACGCCTACGTCTACTTCATCGCCGGCGCCAAGGTGCGCAACCCCGGCGCGGCCAAGGCCCTGATCGCCAGGCTGGGCTGACCGGCGGGGGCTTGCGCCGGCCTTCCCTTTCCGCTCCCTTGCGCAAAACGCTCAGGGGATTTCGACCGTGACCGAAGCCGCCGCCGCGGGCGCCGCCCGTCCGACCTTCCTCGGCCACCCGCGCGGGCTGGTGATCCTGTTCTTCACCGAGATGTGGGAGCGCTTCTCCTACTACGGGATGCGCACCCTGCTGGTGCTGTTCCTGGTCCAGCACCTGCTGTTCGAAGACACGGAGGCGGCGGGCCTCTACGCCGCCTACGCGGCGCTGGTCTACCTGATGCCGGTCATCGGCGGCGCCATCGCCGACCGCTGGCTGGGCGCGCGCAAGGCGGTGACCATCGGCGCGCTGCTGCTGGTCGCCGGCCACTTCACCATGGCCTTCGAGGGATCGGGCGCGAGGCAGTTCCTGACCGTCGGCGGGACCGAGTATCAGGTGTCCGCGGACGGCCGCGGCCAGAACCGGCAGCTGATCGCGGTGGGCCCCGACGGTTCGCGGACGCCCGTGGCCATCAGCCCACAGGGCCTGACCCGCGACGCGGCCCTGACCTCGCCGATCCCGGCGGAAACGCCGCTCGGCCAGTTCTCCACCCGGCAGGAGCGCGACACCCGGGGCGAGCTGACCCTGTTCCTGGCGATGAGCCTGATCATCGTCGGCGTGGGCTTCCTGAAGGCCAACATATCCACCGTCGTGGGCGCGCTCTACGACCAGGGCGATCCCCGCCGCGACGCGGGCTTCACGCTGTTCTACGTCGGCATCAACCTGGGCTCGCTGCTTTCGCAGCTGGCCTGCGGCTGGATCGGCATCGTCTACGGCTGGAAGTACGGCTTCGGCCTCGCCGGCATCGGCATGCTGCTGGGCCTGGTGGTCTTCCTCACCGGCCAGAAGTGGCTGGAGGGCAGGGCGGGGCCGCCGTTCCCCGAGAAGCTCGAGCGGCGGGTCCTGGGCGTTCCGCTCGAGGCCCTGTTCTGGATCGGCGGTATCGTGGCGGTCGTCCCCGTGTGGCTGCTGCTGCAGCGGCACGAGTGGGTCGAGACCGCGCTGAACTGGCTGGCGCCGGCGATCTTCCTGGCGATGATCGTCTATTCCTCGATCTGGCTGCGCGGCGCCGAGCGCTCGCGCATGCTGGTGGCGCTGATCCTGTGCATCTTCTCGGTGCTGTTCTGGACCCTGTTCGAACAGGCCGGCTCGAGCCTCACCCTGTTCGCCGACCGCTCCGTGACCCTGCCGTCATGGCTGACCGCGGGCCAGGCCCACTTCGTCAATCCCTTGTGCATCGTGCTGCTGGGCCCGGTGTTCGCCGCCATGTGGCAGATGCTCGGCGTCCGCGGGCTGGAGCCGCCGACCCCCTACAAGTTCTCCATCGCCCTGGCCCTGGTCGGAGCCGGCTTCCTGGTCCTGGTGTGGGCCATCAACACCCAGGCCGGGCCGGACTTCCGCGTCGCCTTCACCTGGCTGGCGATCGCCTACGTCATCCACTCGGTGGCCGAGCTCTTCCTCTCGCCCATCGGCCTGTCGATGATCACCAAGCTCTCGGTGGCCCGCGTGGTCGGGCTGATGATGGGCGTCTGGTTCCTGTCCTCGGCGCTCGCCCACTCCCTGGCCGGCCAGATCGCCAAGCTGACCGCCTCGGCGACGGTCGGCGGCGTGGTCGTGGATCCGGCCCTGCAGCTGCAGACCTACGCCACCGTCTTCAACCAGATCGGCTGGGCCTCGGTGATCGTCGGCGGCATCCTGCTGCTGGGGTCGCCGATCCTCAAGCGGATGATGGCCGGGGTGAGGTAGCGCCCCGCAAGGCCTTGAATTCCGGGGTTCGGCCAAAGCCGCGACAAGTGCGCATCACCGCCGGTTACAGCTTGTAAACCCACATTTCGCGTGGTCCTATCCGCGCCCAATGGGGGACGGTCGGCGCGGAGGGCCTTGCGCGCGGACCGCCTTGGGAAACGCGAAGGTCGCGCATGAATATCATCGTCATTCTCGGGATCCTGATCACGCTCGTGACAGGCATCCCCGTGCTGCTTCAGATGCTGAAGAACCATCCGAAGGGCCTGATCATCCTGTTCTTCGCCGAGATGTGGGAGCGGTTCTCCTACTACGGCATGCGCGGGATCCTGATCTTCTACCTGACGCAGCACTTCCTGTTCGACGACTCCGCCGCCGGAGCGACGTACGGGTCCTACACCTCTCTCGTCTACCTGCTGCCGCTGATCGGCGGCATCCTCGCCGACCGCTGGCTGGGCACGCGCAAGGCCATCGCCTTCGGCGCCCTGCTGCTGGTCGCGGGCCACGGACTGATGGCCTACGAGGGCAACCCGGCGACCCAGACCCTGACCTACCAGGGCCAGGAGTACTCGGTTCAGCAACAGGGCCGCGGCGACAACCGCGAGGTCCGGCTGATGGTCGGCGGCCAGCCTTACGCCTTCAGCGGCGGATCCGAGGGCCTTAGGGTCGAGGGCCTGCCCGAGGGTTCGCCGCTTCCGGACGTGCTGCCGACCGGCAGCTACACCATGTCCGAAACGCGCGACGCCAACGGCATCAACGCCTTCTACCTGGCCATCTCGCTGATCATCATGGGGGTCGGCTTCCTGAAGCCGAACATCTCGACCATCGTCGGCCAGCTCTATCCGCAGGGCGACCCACGGCGGGACTCCGGCTTCACCCTCTACTACTACGGCATCAACCTCGGGGCCTTCTGGGCCTCGGTGCTGTGCGGCTACCTGGGTCAGACCTACGGCTGGGGCTGGGGCTTCGGCCTCGCCGGCATAGGCATGGCGCTGGGCTTCATCGTCTTCGTCCTCGGCAAGCCGTTGCTGCAGGGCAAGGGCGAGCCGCCCAATCCCGAACGTCTGCGCCAGAGCTTCATCGGGCCGATCAGCCGCGAGTGGCTGATCTACATCCTGGGCACCCTGGGCGTCGGCGGCGTCTGGTTCCTGGTCCAGCGCAACGCGCTGGTCGGCACCGTGCTCAGCATCTCGACGCTGATCTCGCTGGCCGCCATCCTCTACATCATCGCCTTCGTCTGTAAGACCTGGGTGCAGCGCCAGCGCATGATGCTGGCCATGGTGCTGATCTTCGGGGCGGTGGTGTTCTTCACCCTGTTCGAGCAGGCGGGCACCTCGCTCAACCTGTTCGCCGACCGCAACGTCGACCTGACGCTGACCACCTCTGCCACAACCATCCTGGGCTTCCCGATGGGCACGCCGGATCAGATCGACGCGGCCCGCATGGCCATCCCGCTGGGCGGCTACGGCTGGATCGACACCAGCATGCCGGCTTCCCAGACCCAGGCCTTCAACGCCGGCTTCATCCTCATCTTCGCGCCCGTCTTCGCGGCGATGTGGGCGTTCCTGGCCAAGCGCAACATGGACCCGAACCCCACCCTGAAGTTCGGCCTCGGCCTCATGCAGGTCGGCCTCGGCTTCATGGTCGTGGTGTGGGGTGCGGGCATGGCGGACTCGGCCTTCCGGCTGCCGCTCATGCTGCTGGGTCTGCTCTACCTGCTGCACACCACCGGCGAGCTGTTCCTGTCGCCCGTGGGCCTGTCGGAGATCACCAAGCTGGCCCTGCCGGCGGTGGTCTCCTTCATGATGGCCGTGTGGTTCCTGTCCAGCTCCATCGCCCAGTACGTGGGCGGGATCATCGCCGGCCACGCCGGCGCCGAGACCGTCGGCGGCCAGGTCGTGGACGCCGGCGCTGCTCTGCGCAGCTCGCTCAGCGTCTTCGAGCAGCTGGGGCTGTGGGGCATCGGCATCGGCGTCGCGTTCATCCTGCTCAGCTTCTTCATCAAGGGCTGGGCACACGGGGTGAACGATCCGGACAACCATCCGGGGCCCGACCTGACCGATCGTGGCCAGGAGGACCGCAACGTGGCCAACCCGGCCCCGACGCAGCCGCACTGACGGCCGCGACGGTCGAAAACGCGGAGGGCGGCGCGGTCAACCCGCGCCGCCCTCTTCGCGTCCGGGGGATCCTGAACCAATCGGGAAAACGGGCGTTTCCCCGTGGGCAGCCCAGTCGCCTTCCCGAGTGCCGTCGTGCGTGTCTTCGAAGAGCAGCCCCTGCAGAAGCAGGCCGAACAGGCCGCCCGCGACCTGCCCGGCCAGATAGCCCACGCCCGCGAATTCGTAGCCGAGTACGGCCGCCTCATGGCCGAATGCCGCGAGCTGGAATCCGAACTCGCCGAGGACCGCTAGGTCACTCTTCACAGCAGAAAGGGCGGCCTCGCGGCCGCCCTCCCTTGCGTCGTCCCAGGGTGGGGGCTCGTCAGCCCCAGGTGCGCCGCAGGCGAAAGTAGATGAACGGTTGGAAGTCCAGCGCCTTGTGTTCGCGGAACACCAGCGGGAACAGGTCGCGGCGGCCGCCGTAGACCTCGCGGTCGCGGATGAAGTCGCGCGCCGCCAGGTTCTGGGCCTCGACCCGGAGCTGCCAGTTCGGCCGGAATTTCCACTCCGCCCACAGCTTGTACCAGGTCTCCAGCTCGACGCGTTCGATCTGGTCGATGCCGTAGTAGTCCTCCTGCCAGCCGATGAAGGCGTCCGCGCCCCAGGTGAGCTTCCAGCTCGGGATGTCGTGGGTGAAGTTGACCTCGCCGGAGAACGGCTGCTGTCCGGTGATGCGGCGCTCCTCGCCGGTGGTCGGGTCTTCGACCTCACTGTCGCGCCAGGTGCCGGCGAAGCGAAGGCGACCGCCGGTGAGCCCGACCTTGTCCAGGGGCAGGGTCAGGTTGACCGCGAACTCCAGGTTCTGGCCGCTCTCGATGTTGCCCACGCCGCTGAACACGTCGCACAGCGGGGACGTGGTGTCCGGCACGCCGCCCACCAGCGGGCAGGTGGCGATGTCCACCACCGGGATGCGGTCGACCACGTCGGTGATGTCGTAGTAGCGTCCGGTCAGCACCAGCGCGCCCTTGCTCCAGAAGCGGCGCTCGTAGGCCAGCTCGGCCACCCACTGCTTGTAGGGCTCGAGGTCGGCGTTGCCGGCGGTCACCACGCCCGTCGACAGCTGGGCGGAGGAGACGAAGTCGCCGAAGTTCAGCTGGCCGACCTCGCGCTCGATCCGGAAGCGCACCTGGTTGTCCGGGTTGGGAGCCCAGGTCACGAACAGACGCGGCTTGGGATAGAAGAACTCCTTCTCCAGGTTGGTGTCGCCGCTCTGGGAGAGGATCGAGTATTCGAAGCGCGAGCCGGCCTCCACGGTCAGCTCGGGCGTGGCGCGCCAAGTGGCGGTGCCGAACACCTCGCCGCGGCTCTCCTCCACCAGCACGCTGGCGGCGGGAATGGCCACCGGCGCGCCGTTGATGACGAAGTCGGTCTCGCGGTCGAGGAAGTTGTAGGCGATCTCGCCGCCGGTCTCGAAGCTCAACGCCTCCGTCCACTGGAAGCGCAGCTTGCCCCGCGCAATGCTCTCGCCCGAGAACGAGGCCTGGGCGAACAGCACGTCATCGAAGGCGTCGCGGTAGAAGGAGTCGAAGTCGGTGTCGCGGAACTGCTGGATGGCCAGCAGCTCGAGCGTGGTGCGCGGGCCCAGCCGCCGCTCCCAGGTCACGCCGAACTCAGCCTGGTACTTCTCGTCGAAATCGTCGTCGACGCGGAACTCGAACGGAGCGGGGAAGCTGGTCACGTCCTCCAGCTCCCATTGATACTCCTCGGTGCGCAGCGCGAAGTTGGTGCGGAACTTGCCGCCCAGCAGCGGCCGCTCGAACGTCCCCTTGACCT
>Ga0196964_10001370_pt1 | contig 12466 bp, 13 predicted proteins | sample S1_10metaG_FD_148615 | JGI IMG/M metagenome (GOLD analysis project Ga0196964, IMG submission 148615) | Soil microbial communities from Anza Borrego desert, Southern California, United States - S1_10 | ecosystem: Environmental > Terrestrial > Soil > Desert | place: USA: California | collected...
GGAGATCGGCGGCTCCAGCTGCGCCCAAGATAATGGCGCCCACCACACCTCGCACGATAAAGCCTGATACGCGGGCTGAGATTTTTGCCGCGCTGCGGACCGAACTGCAGGCAAAGCTGAATGTGCTTCCCATGGATATTGCGGGAGGCGGTTTTGCGATCGCGCTCGATGGCGCCCGGCTGGAGGTGTTGCCGCCGCCCAACTGGAGCCTGAATCTTTACAATATCAATCCAAAGCAGCCGGAAGCGGAGACTGATGGTTTCAAGCGCGCGCTGCAGGCGACAGCCCAGTCGCTGGAAGTTGATCTGACGCAGAAGGCCGTCGAGTCAGCGAACGGTAAGAGCTACCTCAAGACCAGCTCGAAGCTGGGAAATATCTCGCTGGTGCGCGATCCGGCGAACGGCAACTCATGCGTGATCCGGCCGATTGAAAAGTGGGTCGCGCCTGCTGCCGTTGCTCCGCAGGCTCCTGCCGCCACGCCGCAGGCACCGAACGCCAATCCGCAAGCTCCGGCCGCAAACACGGCAGTACCGGCCGCGCCCGCAGCACCCGCCGCGCCGGCAGTGCCGCAGCCTGCGAAAATTATTCCCGGCGCACCGCCTCCTGCTGCTCCTGCGTCGAAAACGCCGATGGCACCTCCCAAGCCGCCCGCGGACGCCAATTTTTGATCCGTGTTATGAAATGTCGTAAAAGGTCAAACTTAATATTGGTCTTTTGCGCGCAGATTTGCTAAACAAATGACGCTCCTGTCCAGGACACAGCGGCGTCGCTATTTTTCTTTGCGATAGCCACCGTGATTTTCGAGCAAGCGGTGCGAACAATAGACGATGAGCGCAACTCCATATATTCTCCCGACGTCGCAGCGCCTGCTCCGCGCGCAGCAGCGCGACGTTGACGCGGCGCGGGCGTTCTGGGAACCACAGTTCCAGGCCGTGTTGAAGCTGGCCCGGCGCTACGGTTATGAACGCGAACATTCACACCAGGTCATGCGCCTGGCGCTGCGGCTGTTCGACCAGCTCTGGCCGCTGCATCGTCTCAGCCCACAGGAACGCTTCTGGCTGCAGTGCGCCGCGGTGCTTCACGACATTGGCCGCTACAAGGAGCGCGAACACCACAAGGTTGCGCTCCGCATCGTGCTCCGCTCGCCCTTGCTGCCCTTCGATAAAAAAATGCGCCGCGTGATCGGTTCCATCGCGCGCTACCACACAAAAGCGGCTCCGAATAAAAAGCATGAGCACTATTCGGCGCTGTCAGAACGCAAGCGGCTGATCGTCCGCCAGCTGGCCGCCATCCTGCGGCTGGCTGACGCGCTGGACCGAGGGCACAGCAAGCGTGTGAAGCGCCTGTGGTGCGACATCTCAAAAGATTGCATCGTCCTGCGCTGCGTCACGCGCGAAGGAAGCAAGACTGGGCCGCTGCGCGAGCGCGCACGGGAAAAGGGCCGCCTGCTCGTGAAGGTCTTTAAACGCAAACTGATCCTGCGCACGGCCACGATTGCCGCGCTGCGCCGCGAAGGCTTATTGCAGCTCAGCGACAGCGGCATGCTGAAGTTCGTCGTCGCCTGATCGTCTCCGACATCTTTAACACCCGAGCGCTTAACTTTGCGCGGCTGCTGCGTTCGCTTATCTTTATGAGCCAACCGCTGGAGATACCGAATGTCTGATTTTCTCTCCGTTGTGAATTCGGCTGACGCGTCGCTGTATTCCATCACCACCAAGGCGCACGGACCTGCCGGTGCGTTGCCGCTCACGCCGGAGATGCTGAAGAACTGGGCCAGCGGCGACATCTTCGGCCTGGCGCTCAACGCGGGAATGGGGTGGGATGTTTCGAAGGTCACTGGAAAGCAGTTTCTGATCTTAAGCACCTCCGGCGGCCTGCGCGCCGATGACGGCAAGCCTATCGCGCTCGGCTATCACACCGGACATTGGGAAGTCGGCCTGTTGATGCACGCAGCGGCGCGCCAGTTGAAAGAACTCGGCGCGGTGCCCTTCGCCGGTTTCTGCACCGATCCGTGTGACGGCCGCACTCAAGGCACGACCGGAATGATGGACAGCCTCGCGTATCGCAATGATGCAGCCATTGTTTTCCGCCGCCTGATTCGCTCGCTGCCGCAGCGTCGCGGCGTCATGGGCGTGGCGACCTGCGACAAGGGTCTGCCTGCGATGATGATGGCCTTGGCGGGCTGCGCCGATCTGCCATCGATTCTCGTTCCCGGCGGCGTGACGCTTCCGGCGGACGGCGGTGAAGACGCCGGAAAAGTTCAGACCGTCGGCGCGCGTTACATGCACGGAACACTGTCGCTCGAGGACGCGTCGGAACTGACCTGCCGGGCCTGCGCGTCTCCCGGCGGAGGCTGCCAGTTCCTCGGCACAGCGGCGACGTCGCAAGTCGTGGGCGAAGCGCTGGGCATGTCTCTCCCGCACAGCGCGCTGGCGCCGTCGGGCCAGCCGATCTGGCTCGATATCGCCGCGCGTTCTGCGCGTGCGCTGATCAATCTTGAAAATCGCGGAATGGCGATGCGCCAGATTCTTACGCCTCAGGCGTTCGAAAACGCGATGGCTGTGCATGCTGCGTTTGGCGGATCGACCAATCTGCTGCTGCATGTGCCGGCGATCGCGCACGCTGCCGGTTTGCGCCGTCCCACTGCAGAAGACTGGAGCCGCATCAATCGCAAAGTCCCGCGCCTGGTCGACGCACTTCCGAACGGACCCGTTGGGCATGTGACGGTGCGCGTCTTCCTCGCCGGCGGTGTGCCGGAAGTGATGCTGCATCTGCGCAAGCTTGGCCTGCTGCACGAGAATTGTCTGACGGTCAGCGGCGAGGCGCTCGGCAAAGTGCTGGACTGGTGGGAAAAATCAGAGCGCCGCGCGAAGCTGCGTGAAGAACTCACGCGCCGCGACGGCGTTGATCCCGATGAGGTGATTATGTCCCCGGAGGCAGCGAAGCGGCGCGGCCTGACGAGCACGGTCACCTTTCCGCGCGGGAATCTGGCGCCCGAAGGATCGGTCATCAAAAGCACCGCCATTGACCCGTCCGTCGTTGACGACGATGGCGTGTACCGAAAAGTCGGGCCGGCAAAGGTGTTCACGACCGAGCACGCGGCGATCATGGCGATCAAGGAAGGGCAGATCAAAGCGGGCGACATCCTTGTGCTGATCTGCCGCGGGCCCAGTGGCGCGGGCATGCCAGAGGTGTACCAGGTGACCAGCGCGCTGCGGCATCTCGAATTCGGCAAGCACGTGGCGGTGATCACCGACGCGCGATTTTCCGGCGTCTCAACCGGTGCGTGTATCGGCCACGTGGGTCCGGAGGCCCTCGCAGGCGGGCCGATCGGAAAAATTCTGGATGGCGATGAAATTCAGATCGTCATCGATCGCGTGAAGCTCGAAGGGAGCATTGACCTCATCGGTTCCAACGGTAAACGCTTTGGCGCCGATGAAGGCCGGCGAATTCTTGCTGCGCGCCAGCCGCGTGAGGATCTGCGGCCCGATGCGCAGCTTCCGGTTGATACGCGCCTGTGGGCCGCACTGCAGGCCGCCGGCGGCGGCGCGTGGGGCGGATGCGTTTACGATGCCGATGAAATTGTGCGGCTGCTTGAAGCCGGCAAGCAGGCGCTGAAGAAATAAAATCGTGGCGCGAATGACAAGGTAATTTCTGTTCTGCGTGAACTTCGTGTGCTTCGTGGTAAAAACTCCTCGTGAAGAATAGGAGACGAGCACTGCATGGCAAAAGTGAAAGTGACGCCCGACGCGCAGCTGATTACTGCTGAGGCGATCAAAATCCGTATCGAGCAGCTTGAGAAAGAGCTGGCGACAACCACTCATCCAACGGATGTGCGACAGCTCAACGGCCGCATCCGCGCGCTGAAAACACGCCTGGAGATCGGCCCGGAGAAGACAGGCGGCGCCAACAGCGGCCTGCTGGCGAGCAAAAGTGATTTGATGTGATATTGTGAGGAGCGGGCGCGGAGAGTACTATTTTCCGCTCATGGCTAAAACAAAAACTCTTCTGTTTGTCAACGGCACGGTCATTCTGCCGGACCGCATGCTGAAAAATGCCGCCGTTCTTTGCCGCGGCGGACGCATCGCCAGTGTCGGCCCGCGCCGCGGATTGAAAGTTCCTGATGGCGCGACAGTGATTGATGCCCAGGGCGGCTTCATCGGTCCCGGTTACATCGACATTCACGTTCACGGCGGCGACAACGCGGACTTTATGGACGGAACGCCGGATGCCGTCCGCACCGTCCTGCGCGCGCATGCACGGCACGGCACGACGACGTTGTTCCCCACCACGACGACTGGTTCTCCGCAGCAGATCAGCGCGATGCTGCGCGCCTGCAGAGACGTTCAGAAAAAGTGGAACGCCGCCGATGGTGCGCAAATCGCCGGCGTGCATTTTTACGGACCATACTTCGCCGAAAAGAAGACCGGCTGCCATGCACGCAAGGGGCGGCGCGATCCGGATCCGCGTGAATATCTCAAGAGCTTCGATCTGAACATTATCAAAGTGGCTACGTGCGCAGCAGAGCTGTCCGGTGCCGAAAAATTTTATACTGAAGCCTCCCGCCGCGGCTGCCTGGTGACCTGCGGCCATTCAGATTCGAGCTGGCCCGAGATGCAGCGCGCCTTCGATGCCGGCATGCGTCACGTCGATCATTTCTGGTGCGCGATGAGTTCGATTTCGAGCGTGCGCGCGCGATTTGGTTTTCCGATGCATGGGAGCATGGCGGAGTTCGTTCTAATGAATCCGGAGATGAGCACCGAAGTCATCGCCGACGGCTGCCACCTTGCGCCCGAACTGCTCGAGTTCGCTCTGCGCATGAAAGGCGAGAAGCGTGTTCTGCTGGTGACGGATGCCAACCGGGCACTTGATATGCCGCCGGGAAAATATCGCTTCGGACCTCAGACCGACGGTGAGTGGTTCGAAAGCGACGGCAAAGTCGGCTTTAAGCCCAATGAAGGTCTCGCCAGTTCCGTTGTTGGAATGGACACAATGGTCCGCAACATGGCAAGGATGACCAGCGCCGGAGTCGCCAAAGCGGTGCGCATGGGAAGCCTCACGCCCGCCGAGCGCACCGGAATTGCGAAAGAGACCGGATCGATTGAACCCGGAAAGCGCGCCGATATTCTGCTGCTCGATCGCGAGCTCAATGTAAAGAGCGTCTATCTTGCCGGCGAGAAATTCAGCGGAGAAACGCACGGATGAGCGGAACGATTCTGATCGCGGGCTGCGGCTATCGCGGCAAGCGTCTGGCGCAGCGCCTGATTGCCCACGGATATTCCGTGCGCGGGCTCACGCGCAGCGCCGAGCATGCCGCCGCGTTTGAGAAACTGGGCATCGTGCCGTTTATCGGCGACGTCACGAAGCCGGACTCGCTGCGCGGGATGGGGGAGGGCGTCACGGCTGTCTATCATCTGATGGGCAGCATGAACGGCAGCGACGAGCAGCTACAGGCGCTACACGTCGACGGCACGCGAAATCTTCTCACGGAGCTTTCGCGCACGCCGGGGCTTCCGAAGATCAGCCGCTACATCTATGAAAGCAGCACCGCCGTTTACGGGCAGATCGACGGCGAGTGGGTCGACGAGACGGCGCCTCGCACGCCCAGTTCAAAGATGGGAAAACTGCGCGTGGCAGCAGAAGACATTCTGCTGAATGCGTACCGCGAGCACGGTCTGCCGCTGATTATTCTGCGTCCGAGCTCGATCTACCGTCCGGAGGGCGTGATCAACCGGAAGATTCGCGAGGGCACCTACTCGCTGACCAGCGACCCCGAGAAGCTGATGAATCATATCTACATCGAAGATTTCCTCGATGTGATGGCGGCTGCGCTGACGAGGGGAACTCCGGGCGAAGCATACAATGTCAGCGACGATGAGCCCAAGCGCGGGATCGATTACGTCTCGCACATTGCCGAACTGATGGGCGCGCCGCAGCCGCGTGTTGATTTCAACCCGCCGCCGGGCGGCTGCACCGATCTCATCCGCGCAAGCAATAAGCGGTGCTCGAACCAGAAGCTCAAGCGGGACTTCGGCCTGGCGTTGCGCTTTCCCACATACCGCGAAGGCTTGCGTGAATCCGCGCGGCTGGGCTGGACGGAATCCTGAAGCAGATTATTTACGGCGCAGCCCATCGACCCAGGTACGCACTGAGTTCAAAATTCCGGAATCAGACGCCAGAAAAACAGTGGGCTTCTGCGCCGCGGGCGTGGTGAGCTTGGGCGACATCGTCTTGAGTTCGGCGAAGTGGTACTCAAGCTTCGCCTTCATGATGTTGTAGTTCTTGTCTTCACGCAGATCGTGGGTGAACTGCTGAACTGCCACGGCCTGATCCGATGCAGGGCCCTGCGCCTCCTGCGCGGACCAGGCGGCCTGCGCCTGCGCGTCCATGATCTCGTGAATTTCGTCTGCCATCTCGGGCGTCCACAGGATGGAGCGAATGATGGGTCGCAGGTCGTAATCTGAAATGTCAATGCGCCATTCCTGGCGGGCAACCTGAATCGCGAAATGACGAACGATCTGCGCCAGCGAAATTATGTCGGAGGCCTGAGCGACGGTGCAGCCCGAAGGGACAGTAAGTCCGAGATCGCGGATGAGCGCGATCTGTTTCTCGGTGGCTGGTTCCTGTTCACGGTTCATAAGTGGCCCACTCTGAATACACCGACTATAGCGCGTTGAATGTGCCCGACCACCAGGAAGTTTTTCCAGGCAGGCCTTCTGCTTGCGCGTTGTCCAGCGTTTCAGAGGAGTTTACAGCATGGATGAAGTCGTCCGCCTGATCGTTCAGAAAACCGGCATCAGTGAAGAGCAGGCACGCAGTGCCGCCGAAACAGTCGTCAGCTTCATAAAGTCCAAACTCCCGCCACAGGTTTCAAGCCAGATCGACAACGCAGTAAGCGGCTCTGATGACCGGGGTCTCGCCGCCGCTGCGTCTGGACTTGGCGGCTTGTTTGGCGGAAAGGGTTAATCTTCAGGGCTCAATTTCCCCGGCCGTACCATTGTCAGGTTCGATGTCGCTCAGCGCATGGTCATCGGTCTCTATGTCGCGCAGCGTGCTGTCGTCGTTATAGAGATCCCATTCGTCGCCAGGGCCAGTGCGCGCGCCAAATCCGCCCAGTCCGCCACGCGGATAGTCGTCGTATTCGAGAGGTTCCGGCCGCGGCCTGCAGCGTTGAATCCGCACGGGGTCGCGGTCGCCGTCAGGAAAGCTGCAGCTCAAAACGGTATCGTTCGCATTCTGTTTCAGTTCCAGGTTGCCGCTGCGAACGCAGCTCGCCTTGGCAAGGTCGCTGCAGGGAATTTCCTGATTGTCGCACCATAAAGTGCCCGTCAGATCGCGGCGGCATTCGGAGCGGTAACATTCCGCAGCCTGCAAAGACGCTGAGCACGCGATAATTGAGAGTAAAGCCAGCCACAATCGCATATATTCCTCCAGACTCATCCGCCTTGAGGTGTGGCAAGATGGAGGCCAGAAAATTCGAGTAGGGCTTAAGCTCGCGCGCGTTTTGATGTATGAAGCCGGCGGCTGGCGCGTCAGCCGGAAGGGACTAGGATAAATATATGCTTCTGACGTGGGCTCGCGCGATCCGTGCTTTAGGACTGGGCATCTGGCTCGGCGGAATCATCATGGCATTTGTGGTCGCTTCAACTGTTTTCAAGGTTCTCGAAAAAGACCGCACCATGGCCGGCGCAATCGTTGGCGCGTGCCTCGAGGCCGGGCAAAAAGTGAAGCTTGGCGTTGCCATCATCGCGCTTGCGGCGGAAGCGGTAATTTTCTTCGGCGGAATCCAGGGAGCACCCATCGGCTGGCGCCGCTTTGTTCCCGCCGCAATGCTTCTCCTTGCGCTGGCAACTACGCTCGTAGCCACGCTCTGGCTTGAGCCAAAAATTCACGAGCTGCGCAAGGAAATCGCGGATTTCAGCGAAGCGACACGCGACGACCCCAAGCGCGTGGAATTCCGCAAGCTCCACGGCATGAGTATGGGACTGCTTTTTCTGGAAGCGATTTTTGTTGCGGCGGCGCTGCTCACAGGCCTGCTCTGAAAGCTACACAGGACTGGCAGACTCGCTCCAGCGCTTTCGCAGCAGCTGCAGCAGCGGGCCGCTCTGCGCCTTAATATCGTCGAACGTTCCTTCGAACGAACATCGGCGCTTGAAATAACTCGCCTTTCGCAGGTTCCTGAAGAAGCCAGCGAAATCCTCTTCGCCTTCTTTCGCGAATCCCGGCGCGACGCGGCCGATATCCGCCACATGCGTGTGCTTCAAACGCTTGCCGGCCTCGGCCACATGCGTCAGCGGTTCGCGCTCCTGTGACATGTGGAACAGGTCCGCAAGCAGCTGAATGCGCGGATGATTGACGGCGTCGACGATTTTGATCCCGTGAGCAACCGTCGTCAGCAAATTGTCTTCCTTCGAATTCAACGGCTCGAGCGCAATATCAATTCCGGCTTCTTCCGCCAGCGGGCCCAGCAGTTTGCAGAAATCGATGAACTGCGCCTCGGCGTTGAGCACGCCAAATCCGTCCGGCGCGCGCCGCGCGGCGCCTGAGCCGAAGACGATGATTTCTCCGCCGAGCGCCTTGCAGCGACGCAGCGCCGTCGCGCAGTATTTCAGCGCAGCCGTGTATTCGATCGCGGGCCCGGTAAGCCGGTATTTTGGAGGAATGAAACTGTTGAAAACTTCAACCCTGAGCGGAGAACCTTCAAGGGCGCGAACGAGCTTTTCGAACTCCGCTTCGTCCGCGTCCGGTGCGACGGCGCCGACTGGAAATTCCACGTAATCGGCGCCGGCTTCCTTGAGTTTTTTCAGCAACTCGGGCAAGGCCGACAGCGGCGTGTCCTTGCACTGTGGAGCAAACGAACCGACGCCACAACAGATCCCGAATCGCACGATGGATGTGTTCTCGTTATCTTTGGAGTCCAGTCTCCGTCTCATTCACCCGAGACAGAGAACCAGAACCTTGAAACCGTTATTACCGCCGCTTGCCGACTTCATCGCGGCTGATGGTAGGAACGGAATCCCGCAGCGCGCGGTCTGCCGGGCGTTCAGAGGCGCTTGCCGGCGGCGGCGGTTTTCCGCCCACCATTTCAGCGGGCATCGGCGGCCGCGGCCAGTCTTTTTTCACGAGCTTCAGTGAGCGCGCTTCTTTCAGCTTCTTGGCATAGTCCGGATCGGTCGGCTCAATCTCCGGTTCGCCGAGCTGCTTCGGCAGACGGTCGAAGTTTTCGGTGTACCAGGCGATGTACTTTTTAAGTCCGTCGTTGACGAGTGCCTTGTCGGGCTGCACGGAGATGAAGGACTGCCCGGTGATCGTTGGGAGCGTCTCCTTGATTGCGCGCACAAACGGAACCTGCCAGCTTGGTGCCGCGTCTTTTTCGGGCATCACCGAGTAGAACACTTCGATAACCTGCTTGACGGCCGTGCGTCCATTGAGCTGTCCGATCAACGACATGCAGCTGGAGCGCGCTTCGACATTCACGTGATTGATGCCAGCAACGACGTACGGCAGAACGTCGGGCCCCATGGCTGCGATCTCGTTCTTGGCCGCCACGCGCGGAGCTTCCTCCGTCGTCGCCAGGCGTGCGAGCGCGCTCATGAACTGCTCTTCCTTTTCCTTGCTCATGCGCTTGGCCTTTTCAGGGAACGCAGGCAGGCCCGGCGGTGGAGTCCACTCCTCTTTCTTTGCTTCGTCTTTCTTGCCCGGTTCCGGCTTTTTTTCTTCCGGCTTGGCCGCGGTCCTGGGGGCTTCGGCCTTGGGCGCGTCGGGCTTGGGCGGATCCTGCTTCGTCTCGGTCTTCGTCACATCAGCCGTCAGCTTCGGCTCGCCTGTGGCCGGCTTGGTTTCTGCCGCAGGGGTGGCAGGCTTTTCGGGCGTGGCGGCAGTCTCGGGCTTTGCTTCGGCCGTGGCCGGCACTGCAGGTTTCACGTCTGTTGTTGCGGGTGCCGGCTTTGTGTCGAGCGGTTTTGATTCAGCAGCCTTGGGCTCAGGCGGCTTCACTTCCGTGCGGCGAGCGGTGGTTTTCAGTCCGCCTTCGTCTTTCTTGCGGTCGTACACGATGGCTTCGATGTCGCTGCGCCGGACGGAGGTAATAGTCCCATTGGCGCGCTTTACCGCAATCGTGTTGGCATTCTCTTCAACAATGGTGCCGTTCACTTCGCTGCCATTGTTGAGATAAATCGTGTCGGCGCGAAGTGAAAACACGGTCGAGCCGCCGATCAGGAATGCCAGCAGGAAAGGCTTCACTTTCATGGAAGTTCTCCTCACGCTTGTGTGCCCTGGCTGCGTGTGCCAGTGCGGTCGGGATCGGCACCTGTTCACTTCCCTTACTTCGAACGTTCTTCCGCGCTGTACACCCAGTCGCGAATGGCGCTGCCCGAACCCTTTGTGGCCGGCACCAGTTCACCCTGCTTGAACCACAGTTCCAGTTCGCGCGCAGCAGACTCGGGCGAATCCGATGCGTGGATGAGATTGTTCTGTCCCGAGAGCGCCAGGTCACCGCGGATCGTGCCGCCGGGCGCCTTCAGCCCGGATGTCGGTCCAACCAGTCCGCGCACAACGCCGATCGCGCCATTGCCTTCCAGGCACATTACGACGACCGGTCCGCCCGTGATGAAGCTCAGCAGGCTCGGGAAAAACGGTTTCGCCGCATGTTCCGCGTAATGTTTCTCGGCCGTCGCCTTATCGACATTGATCAGCTTCAGGCCGACCAGGCTCAAGCCTTTCTTTTCAAAGCGTGTGAGAATGTCACCGATGAGTCCGCGGGCAACGCCGTCGGGTTTGATGATGACCAGTGTCCGTTCGTGCAGAGCGCTCAAGATCGCCTCCATTAACCTTAGACTAGACTAAACTTAAGGACGTAGCCTACACCATCTTTCTTCACCGGCAAGCAGAGCAGCAGCCTGCCTTTTTCAAAGAAATCGCCGGAAGCTCACAAACGCTTCCGGCGATTTGAAATTATAGTCCGGCACACTCGTTTACTTCTTCTTCCCAAAGTACTTCTTGGAGCCCTGCCAATCGGGCTTCATCGTGTCTTTGCCCGGGCGCCAGTCGGCGGGGCAGACTTCGCCGTGTTCGCGCACGTACTGGAAAGCCTGCAGCACGCGAAGCGTCTCGTCGACCGAGCGGCCCACGGCGAGATTGTTGACCGTCGAATGCTGAATCACGCCTTCCGGATCAATGATGAACAGCCCGCGCAGCGAAACCGGTCCGGCCAGCACGTCGTACTTGGCCGAGAGAGTCTTGTCGAGGTCGGCTAGAAGCGGATACTGCAGACCTTTGATCCCGCCCTCGGCGACGGGCTTCTCGGTCCAGGCCAGGTGCGCGAATTTGCTGTCGACTGAAGCGCCGAGCACTTCGCAGTTCAGTTCCTTGAACTCGCTGACGCGATCGGAGAAAGCCAGGATTTCAGTCGGGCAGACGAACGTAAAATCCAGCGGGTAGAAAAACAGAACAAGCCATTTGCCTTTGAAATCTGCGAGCTGGTACTTGTGGAAATCGCCCTTCAGTACGCCTTCACATTCAAAATCAGGTGCTTTCTGGCCGACTAACGGCATTACGAACTCCTCCTTAGATGTAGGATTATTGTTGAGCCGCGCTGACATTACGCGAAGATTCGGAATTCTCGCTTCTGACGTGGCAGAGTCAAGTGCTCAGTTCGTGGTTTTATTTCAGCAGCGGAGCAATATTTTTGCTCAGGTCGTAATCTTTTTCGATGAGCTTTCGCGCCGCCCTTGTCTTCTCACCGTAGACTGCCGCATCGTCCAGAAAACCCGCGATCGCCGCCGCGAGCTCTGCCGGATTTTTTTCTGCCACCACCGTACCTGTCTCGGGCGTGAGGACCTCCCGGAGGCTCCCGGCCGCCGTTCCGACCACTGGCAACCCGAGCGCGAAGGCCTCCAGAATCGTGTTCGGCACGCCGTCACTGTCGCCGTCGCTCGCCGTTTCATAAGGCGCCAGGAAGAGGCTGCTGTGCCTGAACAGATTTTTCAGAGGTTCACCGCTCACCGGACCGTGCAGCATCACTTTGCTGCCGAGTTGCTTTCGCTCAATCTGAGCCTTCAGCTTCTTCTCGAGCTGCCCCTCGCCGAGCAGAATTAACCGGAAGCTTCGCTCTCTTAGCCGCGGGTCGGCCACCGCGGCCAGCAGCGTCTCAAATCCTTTCTTTGGCACAAACCTTCCCGCCGCCAGAATCTGCGGAGTTTGGGCCGGCTCGCGCTGCTCGAATGAATAGTGCTCCAGCGGCAACCCGTGCCGCATCAACACAATCTTCTTCGCCGCATGCGGGTTCATCGCGACCAGGAATTCCTGCGCGCGCGCGTGGCAGGTGAAGACGCGTTTGCAGTCCGCGATCTTCGCGTCGAGCAACTGCGCTTCTACGAAGAGATCCCGCGCGTGGACGCTCAGCGTGAGCGGCAGCCGTGCCGTGTGCGCCGCGAGCCACGCGATGGTCGACGGCAGATGCGGAACT
>Ga0196964_10001371_pt1 | contig 12460 bp, 15 predicted proteins | sample S1_10metaG_FD_148615 | JGI IMG/M metagenome (GOLD analysis project Ga0196964, IMG submission 148615) | Soil microbial communities from Anza Borrego desert, Southern California, United States - S1_10 | ecosystem: Environmental > Terrestrial > Soil > Desert | place: USA: California | collected...
CTACATCGTACTTGTAGTGCGCATCGACAACGTTGAACCATGTTTGAAATTCAAATGGCCAGCCGCGACATGAATAATAAGTAGGAGTTTGAAAAGGCGTCCGTTCGCGGACGTTCAGCCAAACGAAGCCGCCAGCTAGAACAGTCAGAAGAAGCAGCGTTGATAGATGTAACTGAAAGCGCTTCATAGTTTGGAAAGTCTAGCTTCGCGTCTTCCGCCTTGTCCAGCTACCAGTTCATCGAAGCGCCTTGACGGGTGGCATGTCTCTAGCTCTCCGATCTCGCCTGCGTCCCCGGGTGCCACCGGCCCGGTAACTTTCATGCCTTGAACCTGCGGCGAGCGAGTACTTCAGAGACGACGACAGCGGACAGCACCAACGACACACAGAGCAGCGCCTGGAGACCCAATACGAGCGAACGGCGCCAAAAGACCCAGCTCAAGTTGAAACCAACGTGACCTATCAAGTTTTCAATTCGTGCTTGAGCTCCATCAAGCTCGACGATGTCGAGGTACACTACGTTCCAAAGTGGCCAACCTCGGACTACAGCGGAAACAGTGCTCGTCGCGTTTGTTCTCCACTCATGCACCGTAGCTATTTCAGTCCGATAGCGGATAAAATTAAGGCCTATGGCAATACCCGCGGACACCGTCATCACGAGCGCCGTGCTTAGATGGATCCGCCAGAACCTGCGCGGGCTTATCGCTCATACGCGTTCCTTTCGCCGGGCAATCTTCTCGGACACCCAGCCCACCAGCGCGAGCCCGGCAACACCGATCGCGATGTTTGCAACAACGGCAGTGGGCACCCACCCGACCTTGTCCATGTCCGGGTCCATCTCCCTCAACGAGCGCTCGCTAAGATACTCGGCGTAAAGAGTCAATCTGTTCGCCCTAAAATCGTCAGCCGAAACGGATTCTTCAACCACTTGCTCTCGCCGCAGGAGAAATGGCCATCCGTAGAACCGATGCGAATACAGATCAACGAGGAGACGTGGCGCTGCTGGGTCTTTCCGAGCCTTGATAGCCCTGAATTTCGGACCCTCAATTCTCGTGAAGTTTAGCGCCATGAATGCCGCTGCCGCGATCGAGATAACGACTGCCGTGGCCAGGTGCAATTGATACCACTTCATGGCGCACCGCGTTTCATGCGTCGAGTGAGCCACTCAATCGCCACTCCGGAGAGGGCTAGGAGGAGCACGCACGCCATGGCATTTAAGGTCAGTGCGGGCCAATCACATTTAGCATTTTCACCTTCAGCCTTAGGAAAGCATACCTCAAAGACGAAGGGCCATCCCCTTTCCTGTCGACTGGCTAGAATTCCGTGGTGGAACATGAATCCCGGTGCCACTTGACCGCTGTATTCCTGGTATTCCAAGTCACTCTCCCTGACTGAAACGTTTAGATACACCAATCCTGTCGCCAGCAGCGAGACAATCAGCAGCGTGCTCAGATGCAGTTGTAGGCGCGGGAGCTTCATGGCTTGGACCTGGGGCGGATGAGGTATTCCACTGAAGCAGCGAGACTGAGGAGGAGACCTGTTCCAACCAAAAAGTTAATTGCGACACCTTCCCAAATGAAGAACTCAGACGAGCAAGGAGTATCGCACATCATGGTTCCGTTCTCGCTTAAAATATAGCTGCCGGTCTCCGAGTCGTACCATCCTTTGTCTATGGGAGTTACGTCGCCAATCATTTTGATCGCGCCCGGGACACTGACGAACTGCTCGGTCTCGGTATCAAAGCTTAGCGAAGTTGTTGATGTATCCCCCCTCTGAAGGGTCCTTCCATATTCTGCAAACCAGCAGTCAATCGGCCAACCTCGATACAAGCGCATCGAACCGAACGAGGGTTCGAAGCGAAACTCATGCACTCTTGGCCGAATGGTGAGGTTCGCGCCGGAGAACATGCCTGCAGCCAGCATCAATACGAGGGCAGTGCTCAAATGTATTTGCCAGAATCTGCGCGGCTTGTCGCTCATTCGCCTTTCTTTCGCCGGACAATCTTCTCAAACACGTAGCCGACCAGCGCAAGGGCGGCAAAGCCCACGACGAAATTGATAGAGACCGGTTCGAAAGTTACAGTTTCCTTCCACTCAACCAAATCCCGGTGGCGCTCGTAAACGGGAACGTGGGCTTCCTTCCAGGATAATGGCCAGCCTTGTTCGTGTGTCCGAACTAGAATTGATGTGTCTTTGTACTCCCAGGGATCCGACACTCGCTCAACGTAGTTCGCCCCCAAAAACGCCCCCGCGAGCACCGTCAGCAGCAGCAGCGTGGAGAGGTGGAAGCGTTTCATGGCGCACCGCGTTTCATGCGCCGGGTGAGCCACTCGATTGCGACAGTGGCGACGGCGAGCAGCGCGAGGCAGATGAAGATGTCGCCTGCTAAGGCCGTAGTGTGCCAGTTATTTTCAAATGGTTCATCAAACGTGTGATGCGGCCACGGCCATCCCTGCGCCTGAAGTTGCGAGGTCAGCCGCAAGCCGCTCTCCACAATGAATCCCACGTCGATAGAAATCCCGGTGCCGTATTTTCTCACATTCAGCCACACCAGCCCCGCCGCCAGCGACGTGACGATGAGCAGCGTGGAGAGATGCAGTTGCAGGCGTGGAAACTTCACGGCTTGGTCCTGCGGCGGATGAGGTATTCGGCGACGATACCGACAGTTGCAAGGAGGAGCGCCGCAACACAGATATTCAGAAACAACTCATTCCTAGAAACACCATCAGGCATGACGACGTTATATTCGGGCGCATCCCCCCCGAAGGAAAATTCGAGCGTCTTAGACTGGTAGCATCGAAACGGCCACCCGTGGTAGTACAAGCCGGCTGCGACGGCATCACGATGCAGGTTTAATGCGAGAATGGCACCAGCGCAGAGCGACAGAATCAACGCCGTGCTGAGATGTATCTGCCAGAACCTGCGCGGCTTGTCGCTCATACGTCGCTGCTGCCTTCGCGTGTACGGCTTAGATACTCAATCGTGGATGCAACCGTGTAGGCAAACGCGATAAGCAGCATGACAATAAGCACGCGGCTTACCGTGTCCGTCGACTTCCACTTCCATGCCGCCAACACCAGCGGCGAGGGAGCAGCGAGTGCGACGGTGAACGCCAGCATAGAGCCAGGCTGACACGGGGCATACGGCCAGCAGTCTACCGCAGCCGCTGCCGCGAGTCACGCCTCCGGTTGCTTCGGACAGCGTTCTCCGACGCAAACATTGCTCAGACCGCTGCGGCTGCTCAAGGAGTACTGACTTATTTCCGTATGTAACTGCGGTGCATCGGCAGAACGGGCGTTGTCGCAGCAGTGTCGTGCGTGTCGAACAGAATATGGTCTCTCGTCTCTTTCGTCACAATGCGTGTTCGGCCCGCTGTGACCACCTGTTCCTGGGCATTCTCAACATCGCTAAAGAGTGACACGAGATCGCTGTTCGTCACCGCGCCAAACGGCTTTCCATCATATTCAGTCAGGGCTTCAACGGCGCTGGCTTTCAGCAGCTTCGGCCAGAACTTCAGAAACAATTCATGGGACGCGTACAATTCGCACGCGTTGATCTTGCCATTGATTGCGAAGACGTAGCCGACCGTATCGCCGTGCCGGCCCGCCACCGGCGACAGACTCCGCACATAGTCCTCGGTCTTCTGCTTCACGGCACCGTGTTCAAGCGTCAACTGGTAGCTTGACTGCGAAGCACTCGACCGCACCTCCGTTCGCACGTTCTTCTTGAGCTTGTCCTGATTCTTCTGAACTTCGCTCCAAACCACTGTCTGCTCTTTCTTCGACCTCGCAGCGAGCTTCAAATTCTTTCCTGCAGCCTGATCGCTGGATGATGAGAATGAGCGCTCGTCCTCGCGGCCCCGTTTCGACCAGCGACTCTGTTCAACGCACAGTGATTCAACGGCAACACGACTCGTCCCCCGTGGCACGATCAGATCAGTCGTTAGAACTCGATCCTGCTTCCCCCCTTTCACGATGTCGCCCGAGTGGATGAAGATATCGCAGTCAGCAGCCCTGTTCTCAATCGAGAGCTTGCCGACGTTGTCTGTTTCGTGGACCACAGCGAGCTTCTTATCCAGCGCTTCTTGCAGCGTCATCACCTTCGGATGTGGAGATTGAGCTCCATGAACCAGGTATACGGTTAAATTCGCATGCGTGTATGGGCCGGTGAGGCGATACCGCGGCGTTCGCACGTCCGGCACAACAGGCTCAGCGGAGTACGAGTGCGAACGGGCAGCGGGAGCGACATTCGCGGCTCCGGGCGAACCACAGCCGACCAACGCTAGCGAACATGCAAGTGCAGTCAGAATGACAATGCAAGCGGCGGAGTTGAGACGCATGATTTTGGCCCTCTTGACATGAGATTTGGGAAAGTGAGACGCGTATAACAATGCATCGACCCGGAGCGCGCTGTCCTCTAGACAAAACCGCGCAATAGGGTCAAACGCGTAAGTTTTTATTATCGGAATAGGCGTCGGAAATACGGCGAGCGCGTACGCCGCGTTAGCGCAGTTGCACGCGCGGGAGTTTCATGGCTCGGAGCGGCGACAAATAAGTGACTCACACACGAGGGCATAATGTCTGGTGGCACTGTGAGCTTCAATGGTGCCACTGGCTGCGGCTGTTTGCAGCCAGTGGTGGGGGCGTGTCTTCGACAAGGCGCTCATCCCACGGATCGATGTTCAATGGCGCATTGCGACGATCGTTCATTTCAATCCAGCGGAAACTCGACCAGCGCCATTGCGCGGGGTCTTTCACCAGACCTCGCGTCACAGGATTGCGGTGGCAGTACCGCGCCTTCTCCACCGCCTTGTCAATCGTCCAGATGTTCTTGTCGTGTCCAGGCCCTTCCTGCCAGAATCGATAGCACCACTTTCCCGGCCGTTCCTGAACCCTGAGTTTTTCCAGCAGCGGCGCGCGTTCCTTCTTCAGCGAATTGACGACTCGTTTTGCAAGCGCCTGCTTCAGCGATTTCCGGAAGTGCGATACATCGTACGTCTCCCGCCGCGGTTTAACCAGAAGATGAACGTGCTCCGGCATGAATACGTAGGCCCACAATGCGGTGGTGTGGCGCTCGCACGCCTCACGGACAGCTTCAGCGAGCCACGTTCGCCAGCAATCGTTGGTCAGCAGCGGCATGCGGCGGTAGCATGAAAAGGTGAGGAAATGAGCGTGATTGGGAATGTTGTACGTCTTCACGCGTTTCCGATGCGGCGGCGTATCCATGCGTCAAAGTATCAGCGCGCCTCCAGTAGAATCAAGGCGTCCCGGCACTGGCTGCAAACGGCCGCAGCCAGTGGCACCAGCCCAAGAGCCAAGAGCCGCCGTACTAATCGTACCGCTCGTAGTGGATGTGATCGCGCGGCATGCCGAGCTTTTCGAGCTGCGCCTGCGAGGCTTCGATCATCGGCGTCAGACCACAGATGAAGGCCTTCGTTTCCTTCGGGTTGGTGACGTACTCTTCAAGGAAATTCTGCACGTACCCCGTCTTGCCCCACCATGTCGCGGGATTGCGCGGACGGGAGAGCGTGAACACTGGCGTGAAGTTCGGATGCTCTTTGGCGAGCGTCTTGAAATTCTCTTCGTAGACGACGTCTTCTTCGAAACGTACGCCGAAGATCAGGACGATGCGGTGCTTCACTCCGGCCTTGAGCAGATGGTAGATCATGCTCCAGAACGGCGCGATGCCTGTGCCGGAAGCGATGAAGACGAGATCGTGATGAACCGGCTCGTGGCAGACGAACTTGCCGACCGGACCGCGCATTTCGATCTTGTCGCCGACGCGGAAGTTCCACAGCGTCGGGGTGAACTCGCCGCCGAGCACCAGCTTGATGCAGAATTCGAGGAAGCGTTTTTCTTCTGGAGGCGAAGCGATCGAATACGAGCGGATCGTGCGCTTCATCTGGCCGGGTTTTTCTTTATCGGGAACAGGACAGAGGAACTGGATGAACTGGCCGGCGGTGAAGGGGAAGATCTCTTTGTAGCCGTCGAGCGTCATGCGGAAGAGGCGGACGTCGGGCGTGGGCTGCAGAATTTCGTCGAAGGTCGAAGTGTAGGTTCGGAACTTACTGTCGGGAGTGGCGCCCTCACGCGGCGTCCAGACCTTCGGAGCAGCAGGGGGAAGCGGAGGCGGAATGCGCGGATCGGCGGAGCCTATCGGTGCCTTCTGTTCGCTCATCATTCCAAGCCTCTCCGCCTCGATGAATGTATCGTCTTACACAGAATGAAGACGCACCGCAAGCGTGGCGAATTCGCGCCTATATTTCGCAGGAAGATGCAGGCAGACGCCAGCGTTTTGCAGGTACAACCCCCTCCGTGCCGACCGTTCTGAGGTCAGGCCAATGCAGGTCGCCGCTGTGAAGAGCCGCTTGCTTTCATGCGACCCGAACGCAGCCGCGTCGCGCGGCCCTCGGCCCGGCGCTGTTCTCCGTTGACGATCGTGCGAGCCGTCTGGCGCAACTCGACGGCGCGAGTGATCAGGCGCGAGATCTTGTCACGCAGTTCGTCGAGGCTTGCGCTTTCCCGGAAGGACTCCTGAGCGCAGCGTTCTAGTGTTCGACAGGCGCGCTCAAGCTGCGTGAGATGCCACAGGAACTCGTAACGCTCATCGTCGAGGAGGAGCGTGCCTTTATCGTAAAGGCGCTCGAGTTCGAAGCGGTTCACGCGGGCTTCGTCCTGCGCCAGGCGGAACAATCGCTGACACTCATCGATAGAGATGCGGTTCGACGCGGATGCTGCAGAGGAGGGCAGCGCCGGGTTGCGCAGATTGGCGTCCATTCCATGTCCTTCGAGGCTGCGGTATCGCGGCACGGGTTGGCCGTGCCAGGCTGCAACGTTTACTCCGAACTAACGGCTGCTGCTGGCGGTGCCTTTTCGATTTGAACTGGAACTGCGCGAACGGGAACCTTTGCCCGCATGGGAGCGTTTCCCGCCCCGCCAGTTGGGCGAGCGGTCTTCCGACTTGCCGTATCCGCCGCCACCTTTCTTCTCGCCGCCCTTGTGAATCTTGTTGACGGTGGCCCATGCGCGGCGGGTGGCTTCCTTCGCGGGAACGCCTCGCTTCTCGTAACCCTCTTTGATGTGGTCTGCTTTGCGTTCCTGCTTATCGGTGTACTTGCTCTTGTCACCGCGGGGCATAGATGCAACCCTCCAGTGCTGCGAAGAGGTGCAAGCGTCATACCAGCGGGTTTTCAGTATGAACGAGGAACTCAAAGCGGGGGTGCGCGTGACCCATCCCGTTTTCGGAATGGGAACGGTGCGTGCCGTCAGCGGCAGCGGCCCCGACGCGCGCATCACCGTCGACTTCAGCGGCGGCGTGGGCCAGAAGAAGCTGCTCGCCGGCGTGGCGAAGCTGCAGGTCGTCCCGACCGAGCCGGCAACTCAAGCCGCAGCTCCTGCACCGAAGGCCCAATCCTGGTTCGAGATCCTCGAAGTCTATTGCCACGTGAAGCCGGGACGCCGGCCGTTCATCGACCGCAACCTCGAGCACATGCGGCAGAGTATCGAGAAGTCGCAGTTCTGGCAGAGCGTGAGGGAACGGCTGCGTGATCTCGGGAATGTCCCGCTCGCGCTGGATTCGCTGAACGGCCGCCTGCGCGGACTGATCGAACGCACGGACACGCTGGAGTTCCGTATCGTCCTGGTCATTCAGCACGACCATCTGGTTCGAAACAGCGATCTGGTGATCACACGCGCGGCGTTTGAGGCGCTCGCGAACGCGCACCTGGAAGACTACACCCATGAACCGCCCGATGCGGTCGTGGGGCTGCAGCAGGTGCTGGAACCAGGAGAGGAATACGAGATCGTGATTGAGGACACGGATCCCGGCCCGCTGCCGGACCGCGACCCAAAGCGTGCGCCGCTTCGCGACAATCCGAAGGGCCTCCGCAACCGGCCGAGGCGGCGGGACGAGTACTGACCTGGAGACCTGACTGCATGACGCGGCCCGTCGAGATACTGCCGTACGACCCGCAGTGGGCAGTGGCCTTCAGCAACCTCTCGACAGCGCTTTCACAGAAGCTGGGACGACTAGCGCTACGCATTGAACATATAGGAAGTACTTCGATTCCTGGTCTTGCCTCAAAACCAATCATCGATCTGGATGTCGTCGTTGAAACATCACACGTCAACGCTGCCGTGCAGTGCCTCGCAACGATTGGCTACATCCATCGCGGGGACCTCGGAATTGCGGGCCGCGAAGCGTTTAGCCGGGAATCGTCCGCCGTACCGCGCGTGGGCGATACGCGCATCTGGCCCGAACATCATCTCTACGTGTGCGGCGAAGAGAGCCCCGAACTTGCGCGGCACATTCGATTCCGCGATCAACTTCGTGCCAACCCCGTGCTCATGACTGAATACGCGAAGCTTAAGTACGAACTGGCATCCAGATTCAAGAATGATCGGCAAGGGTACACAGACGGTAAAGCCAACTTCGTGAAGAAGATCCTGACGATGCCCTGAACCGGCCGAGGCGGCGGGACGAGTACTGACCTCCATCCCGCCGCCCCGGGTCGTCCAGAGGCGGAGCCCCGCACCCGCCTCCGCCCTCTCCCGCAGGAGAGGGAGGGACTGCTACACGTCCGATGTCGATCGTCCGATGTCAGATGTCTTAGACATCCGACAATCGACATCGGACATCGGACGTTAGTTCCTGTCGGTGATCCCGAGTTCCTCTTCCGCAAGTTCCGGTTCGTTGCGACCGTTGGAGCCGTTCCGGCCGACGCCTGCATTGAGATAGCGCCGCGACACCGCTGTACCACGCCCGCTAATGCGCTCGGCGATCGGCTTCGGAACGCCCGAGCCGGCCACATGGGAGCGTTCGTGGACGGCGGCCTTCCGGCCGTCTTCCGTGCTCTCGTACTTGATGCCGATCGTGGTCTCGGCTTCGCCATTGATCAGCCGATTCACGAGTTCCACTCCCTGCATTAGCGTGTGGTCCGTGTTGCTGACTTCGTACTTCCACATACCGAAGCGGCCGCGGCTATAGATGTCGTGGGTCTCGAGCCACGGGATCACTTCCTGCAGGATGCTGTCGCGCTCGACCGTCGGCGTCGGATAGCTGTAGTTCGCCTCGTAGACCCACGTATCGACAATGTCGCGGCGATCATCGTCGCTAATCAGGCCGGCGTTGACCAGGCCGGTGATCGTCTCATCGATGATCGTCGACTTCTTGACGGGCTTGAACTCGCTGTAGCTGGTCTCGCACAGCAACGAGTAGTGTGTCTTGTTGTCGGGCGTCATGTGCGGCGAGTAGTTGCTCAGGTACGTGACGCGGTAGAACGGACAGTTGCTCTCGGGGAAGTACATCCAGCTCTTCGTGGACGGGCAGGGCTGCTTGATGCCGATGCCGACCATGAAGCCGCCCGAGTGGCGCAGATCAGCCGATCGTTCGCGGATGCTCTCGGGAATCTCGCCAGTGAGCGTTCGATTCACGAGCAGATCCACTGGCGTCGTGCTGATCACGATGTCGTACTTCTCCGTGTCGCCGGAGCGGAAGCGGATGGTCTTGTTGGCAAAGTCGATCTGCTCGACGCTGGCGTTCAGGTTGAAGTGTTCCATCCCGATCGCCGGTCCGAAGCGGCGGTAGAACTCGCCCGTGCCGCCGTAGAGCGGGAACTTGAACTGGTTGTTCGGGCCCCAGCCGAAATCGTCGCTCCCCATCACCACGTTCTTGATCGCGCGGTTGATGTCCAGCACGGCAACGCGCTCGCCGATCCACTCCTTGTTCATCATCTCGGCGGGATGCGCCCAGACTTTGAAGTTGTACGGCTTCATGAAGTGCTTGACGATGCCGTCGCCGAAGACCGCGTCCATGAACTCCTTGAAGTTCTTTGCGGCCTTATAGTCACGCTTCGTCTGCGCTTCGACCAGGCCGGAGAGGCACTCGAAGCAGACCTCTTTGGGAAGGTAGCGAATATTGTTCTGGAAAGGATACGGCACCCAGGTGTTGAACATGCGCACCCAGCACTCGCGCATGTTGTTCTGGTAGTCCTTGCCCATCAGCTTGTCGAAGCAGTCATCGTAATACTTGTAGTGGCTGAACATCACGTGGCCGCCAATGTCCCAGGTGAAGCCGGCAGGATCGCGGAAACTCGATGCCAGTCCGCCGATGTACGGACTGCGTTCATAGATGGCGAAGTTGGTGTGCCCGAGTTCCTTCAACCGGTAGCCGGCGCCCAGTCCCGTGGGCCCCGCACCGATGATCACGATTCTCTTCTGCATAGCTCCCCCGATGGATATTGCGGATTGCGGATTTCGGATTGCGGATTACTCAAACCTTGCCTCGTTCTACTCACTGCATCTTCGAACCTGCGGTGCGGATTTCGGATGGATCGCTGCACGGCAATCCGCAATCCGAAATCCGCAATCCGCAATGCCGTCACGATCCCTGCACCGACGGATAGCTCCAGCTCACCTCCAGCAACCCGGTGTCGGTTTCGATCATCGTCGCGTCGCTGGCGGTGTGCGTGATCCCTGATGCCGCGCGCTTGGAGACGGCGTCGTTCATCAACCCGAGCATCTTCTTGACGATGGCATTCCAGGAGTTGTCGTTCGCCATTGCGATGCCGCGCTGAATCGCAGCCTCATCGCGGTTGCGGATGGCGTCTTCGCACTGCGCGATGAACTCCTCGTGCGAGTTGCCGATCTTCACCACGCTGCCGAAGTTGCGGACGACATCCGCGACCGCGGTGCTGACGATCGGCCGGCCGGTGGCCATGTACTCCAGCGCCTTGGTCGGGTTGATGTACTGAGTCGCCGCGTTGATCGCGAACGGCATCAGGCACACGTCGTAGGCTTTGCAATAGTTCGGCAGCACCTGGTAGTCGCGCCCGCCGAGCCAGAACAGGTTCGGGCGATGCGGCAGCAGGTTCGGGTCAACCTTCACCACCGGGCCGACCATGGCGATCGACCACTCCGGGTGGAGTTCCGCCATCTTGTCCAGCAACGGATAATCCACCCGTTCATCGATCACGCCGAACCAGCCCAGGATCGGACGCGAGATGAAGTCGATGTCCGGCGGCACCGGCGTGTCTTCGCTCATCGCCTGCGCGAAGTGGGGGATATCCACGCCGCAGCCGAAGAAGTGGCAGTTGCTGTTGTGCTTGCTCTTGTTCAGGTACATCTGATAGCCGCCGGTGAAGACCACGTCCGCGGCTTTGAGCAGGCGCGCTTCATTGTCCAGCAGTTCCTTCGGCGCACCCTTGAACTGGCTGAGCTCATCCATGCAGTCGTACACAACGGCCCGCTCGTTGAACTTGCCGAGGCTCCAGGAGACGTCCATCGGGTTGTAGTAGTAGAGGAGCGGCGCATCGAAGTGACCTTCGTCGTTCAGCACCGCCACGGCCTGGCGCGCGAACTTCTCGATGTGCTTCATCACGAACTCTTTGTCTTCGCGCTGTGATTCGAGGAAGTGCGGGCACGCGACCACGACGTTGGGCATGACGCGGTGCATGAAGAGGCGCGCCTCGCCTTCGCGCAGGTCGAACATTGGCTCTTCGATGAACAGCACCGGATGCTTCTTGGCGTAGCGGCTGACGAACTGCTGCGGCCGCTGCCAGACGAAACCCCAGCGCAGGTGGCAGAAGACAATGATGCCCCAGTCCTCGCGGTCGCGCGCGAGCTTCAGCCGCGTGCTGCGCGAGAGCGCTTTGATGCGGTTCACGCCGTTGCCGTTCGTGTTCGTCGTGCGCGTCTGTTTGAGCGCTGTCTCGTTTTCGGCGTCCAGCGTGTCCGGCATGACCGTGCGCGCGTCATCGACGTCTTTGTCGGCCTTCTTGACGGCCGCCTTGTTGGTGGTCGTCGTGGCGAGTTTGAACTCGCTTTCGGCGCTCGGAATGACGTCGACAGCTTCGCCGGTCATCTCGAGCGTCGGCTGCGAGATCTCCGCGAGTTCGCCGACGCTCTGGTCTCCGGCGTTGATCGTCTCGGAGAACATGTCGGCCAGCGGCGAACGCACGCGCTTGAGCAGGCCGTCTTTCTGGCGCTTCAGGTTGTAGAGACCCACGGAGTGGATCTTGCCGATGTGGTGGAGCAGCGCGCCGTCCCAATCCACGTTGTCGAAGAACGGCCACCAGGTGTAGCCGAGCATCGGCACGCCTTCGGCGCGCAGGCGCTTGCAATCGTCGATCGTCTGTTCGAGCCACAGTTCGCGATGGAGCTGCGTGCCGTCGATGCTGGTCTCAGTGACCATCAACGGGATGCCGTAGCGGTTCCAGTACTGCTGCGCACAGCCATAGAGGCCTAGCGGGCGTTCCGGCTTTCTCTGGCGCACGCCGCCGTTGATGCTTTCGAGCTGCGTCTCGGTGTGACTGTAGTAATCAAGGCCGATGACGTCCGGCGCCCAGCGGTTGGAGCGCAGCCAGGCGAGGTCGGTCTCGCTGAAGCCGTATGAAACGTACCACTTATAGAGGGGATGCTTCTGATCCACCTGGCCGGTCAGCAGATCGAGCACCGCGAAACGGCGC
>Ga0196964_10001372_pt1 | contig 12450 bp, 10 predicted proteins | sample S1_10metaG_FD_148615 | JGI IMG/M metagenome (GOLD analysis project Ga0196964, IMG submission 148615) | Soil microbial communities from Anza Borrego desert, Southern California, United States - S1_10 | ecosystem: Environmental > Terrestrial > Soil > Desert | place: USA: California | collected...
TCGGCCATCTCAACGCTGCAACAAGCTTTACCTACGATTCGATCGGGGACCAGTTGACTGCGACCGATCCCAGAGGCAATGCGACTTCCATAAGCTATGACAACATGCGACGGCCGACGCTCGTGCGTCATCACAACGGCAACAGCTCCGCGAACATCATCGCCGCCGAGCAAACTAACTACAATTTGCTCGGACAGGTCACCTCGACCGAAAGCGGTCTTACATTCTCAGGAACATCTGTTTCGACCTGGCTCACGCGCGAGACACTGACGTATACGCCGACGGGCCAGGTCGTCACCGTCACGGACGGCCTCAACAATACAACAACCAGCGCCTACGACCCGCTAGACAGACTGCTTAGCGTCACCGATCCCGCCAACCGGGTTGCGCGCAATGAGTACGACCTTGCCGGCCAGCTTACGCGCGTGATGCGCGCCTACGGCACGGGCCTTCAGCAGGACTATGCGCACTATACTTATTCCGCAAACGGCCAGCGCCTGTCTGTACGCGACGCCAACAACAACCGCTCGTTCTATGTTTATGACGGCTTTGACCGGCTTTGCCGTCTGTATTTTCCCGTGACGACCCTTGGCGCGAATGCGGCCAGTCTTGGGACAGGCGGCGCGGAGGGTTCGATCCGATGCGGCGACTCTGCTCGCACGAGCGAGGATTACGAAGGCTATGGCTACGATCCTGGCAGCAACCGCACCGCGCTGCGTGTGCGCTCCGGCGAGACGATCAGCTTCAGCTTCGACAATCTCAATCGCGAGTCGGTCAAGGACATACCGGGCGGCAGCAGCACAGACGTTTATAGTGGGTACGATCTTGCCGGCCGGCGCCTCTCCGCCCTCTTTGCCTCAGCCTCGGGGCAGGGCATCACCTACGGCTACGACACCGCAGGACGCCTCACGAGCGAGACGAGCACGATCGGCATATCAAGAGCTTTGAGCTTCCAATACGATTTTGCATCAAACCGCACGCGCATCACCTGGCCAGACGGTTTCTACGCTGCCTACACCTACGACGCGCTCAATCGTGTCGACCTCATCCAGGAGAACGGGTCGACGACGCTTGCCGATTACAACTACGACCCCCTCAGCCGGCGCACGACAATCACGCGTAGCAATGGCACCATCACAACGCACGGCTATGACAACGCTTCCCGCCTGACTAGCCTCGATCAAAATCTCCCAGCCACCGCAAACGACCAAACCTACGGCTTTTCCTTCACGGCGGCCTCGCAGCTCTCGCAGCGCACGGCGTCGAACGATAATTACAGCTGGACCGTTCCGACCGTCTCCCGCAGCTACGACCGCAATGGCCTCAACCAATACAGCGCGGTAGCAGGCACAAGCTTCACCTACGATGCGCGCGGCAACCTCATCCGCGAGTCAACGCGAAGCTTCTGCTACGACCTCGAAAACCATCTCCTGAATGTCGCGACAGCAGCGGCCATAAACTGCGCCTCGCCAACGCTTACGCTCGCCTACGATCCGCTGGGACGCCTGCGCCAATCCACTGCTGCTTCAGGTACGACCGATTTCCTGTACGACGGCGAGAGGCTCACTATCGAGTACAGCGGCACCGACATCGCACGTCGTTATGTGCATGGCCCCGCCGTGGACGAACCCATTGTCTGGTACGAAGGGTCTGGCACCAGTGATCGCCGTCATCTCATCACCGATCACCAGGGCACGGTAATCGCCGAGGACGGCGCGAGCGTCGTGCGCTATGCTTACGGACCGTACGGCGAGCCTTCGGCTTGGGCGGGAGACGGCGGAACGACGCTTTCGCGCTTTCGCTACACTGGCCAAGCCGCGCTCCCCGAGGCGCTGTTGTACCACTACAAGGCGCGGGTATACGATCCAGTGTTGGGACGGTTCCTGCAAACTGACCCTGTGGGATACGAGGATGATCTGAACCTGTATGCGTACGTGCGGAATGACCCGCTGAACAATGCGGACCCCACTGGTACGTGCGCAAACCTGTGCACGGGCGGCATTGGAGCAGTCATCGGCGCGATCGTGAACGGGGGAGCGTATGCCCTAGAGTCAAATGAGCGCGGCGACTTCACCTGGGGTGGCCTGGCAGCGAACACCGGCGAAGGTGCGGCAGTCGGATTTGCGATAGGTTCTGGCGCTGGATTGCTCACAGTGATCGGGGTCGGAGCAGCAAGCAACGTCGCTGAGGAGGCCATCACCGATACCTCGGCCGGCAGGTCGTTGGGCGACAATCCGGGCGAAGTGGCGCAGAACGTAGCGGGCGATGCCGCTATGGGCGGTGTTCAGGCCGCTGTCGGACGCAACATAACCGGGCCGCTTGGAAGAGAAGCAGCACAAGGCGTGGTCGCAATTAAGCGAGCTGTCGAGCGACCTGGAATGGGCTACGTTCGCGACCAGGTCATGAGAGAATCTGGGGAAGTTGGGCGGGCAGCTGCAGGCGCTTCTGGTGCCGCTGCTGCGGAGACCGCGATTACAGGTGTCGCGAGAGAGGGTCACGAGGCACTTCGCGAAGAAGACTGGCGGCGATAGTATCCATGCAGAACTTGCTTAAGTTTGCTCGATCGGATTGGTGGCCTACGCTGCGTTACGCGAGCCTAGTCTGGCTCGCTCTGGTGTTGGGCTATGTCATACAATACGGGGTCGATGAGTTAGTTCGATTCCTGCTTTGGTGCTTGCCGGCATTCCTCGCCACAATCGCCATTGTGTTGGCCGTGCGGCTGCTGTGGTTCTCAGCGATGTATCACCGACACGGAGATTTTGAGACATCGTACAACCAGTTCCGATACCCACAACGTCGCTGAAATCGCTGCGCTGGTGCAAGTGCTCACAAGTGGCCGCCGTGAGCGCCGCCCTTGCCCTCCGAATCGCCTTAGAGCCGCGCCGTCCGCGCGCCCTGAAAAACGCTTCTAGGGAAATTTTTGCGAAACGCAGGGCGTCTCAAGGGCGGAGCGCTGCTTATCGATTTGGCGCGTCTAGGGAAAATGCCCGCATCTACGAAAAAGCGCGTCAGGACCGACAGTCCCTGCAAACTGACCCCGTCGGCAGTCGTGATGACCTTAACCTGTACGCTTACGTCAGAAATAACCCTCTCAACTTCTTCGATCCAACGGGAAGAGATGGAGTGGCGGTGCGCTTCAGAGATCAGCCTGTTCACATTGGACCCTTGACCGTCAGGGGACACTCGGGTGCGGCTGCTGTGAACGAGAACTCTGGCGCCACCCGATATCGCGAGTACGGCCGCTACAACAACACGACCGGCACCGTGAACGACCGGCACAGAATCCCGGATCTGCAGTTTGTCGATGGGGTGCCAACAACCAGAAGCGTAGAAGGCATGCTGCGGGCATTCCTGCGCATCGGTGAACAAGCTGGCTCAAGCGACCTGCAAATTGAATGGGATTTCGATGCCGATTACGACCAGATGGTGCAGTTCTTTGAGAATTATGGAGAGCGTGGTTGGCTGCCATGGGGCCCAAACTGCCACACTTTCTGCAATGATGCGCTGCGACTGTCAGGCGGGGGTCAGTCCCCACGTCTTGTCCGAAGACTCAATAGAGAGAATGTGGGGGAAATAGCTCGCGCAATTCGCGATGAATATCGTCGGCGCAGCGAAGAGGATCGCGAACCCACAGAAGAGAATTGCCGCGCGAATCCAACGCAATGCAACCCCGGGCACGTACGATAGCGAGGATAGAATGCGGAGGAGGGTGTTTTTGATTGCCGCCTGGGTATGCGCTCTCGTGTGCGGTTGTGACTCCGGTCAGCGGTATGAGCCTGTTCGACCGGAGGAGCTCCCTGATGATGCGATTTACGCCGGTGGCGTAGATGGCGGTGACTGGATCAGATGTGCAGGGGCGGCTGACGGAGCCCTGCAATGTGAGATTTTCGATCCTGCCTCTGGCGATCTCCGCTATCAATCTTGGTTCAGGTTTTGTCCTCAGAACGGCCAAGACGAGCGGGGGACGCCAATGCAGTTGGGAGCTGAGCGAGGGCTTCTTGTCTCAGGCGCTTGGTTGAGGAGGGACCGTGAGGATGTTTTTCATCCGCCGACAAACGCGACAGAAGACGAAATCCGCGAAGAACAGGAGCTGATACAAAAGTACTATCAGCTTGGCGGCGTGAATGCTGACTGCACACCAGTCGCGAGCGGCAGCTCCAACAACCAGCCAAGCGACCAATAACGGATCGGGTGAGCGCAACTTCGCAGAAGGTTAGGAGACTCCTAGCAGCTAGAGGAAGAGCCGGCCGCGATTCGCCCCGGCGCACGCCATAAAGGGCGTCGTGAGCGCCGCCGCAGCCCTCCGAAACGCCCCAGAGCCGTGCCGTCCGCGCGCCCTGAAAACCGCTTCTAGGGAAATTTTTCGGAAATCGAGGGCGTCTCAAGGGCGGAGCGCCGCGTATCGATTTGGCGCGTCTAGGGAAAATGCCTGCATCTACGAAAAGTCGCGTCAGGACCGGCGGGCGCCTGGACGGCCGCGGCCGCGTCGATCGTTACATCTATCCGGAGTTGGACGAAGAGCGTGTTGTCTATGACGCGCGCAACCGCATCACAGAACTGCGGCGCGTCGCCAAGCCCAACTCAAGTCCGGCGCTCAATGATATTGTCATCACGGCGACCTGGAACAATACCTGGAACAGGCCTTCGACGATCATCGATCCGCGTGGCTTCCAGACCGATTTCGCCTACGTGCCGAGCGGGAGCGGCGCGGGCGAACTCCAGAGCGTGACGCGTCCCAATCCCGCGGGCGCGGCGCCCGCCATAACAGGGACGCGTCCCACCTACGCTTTCACCTATGGCGCGTTCGGCCGCGTCGCGTCGACGACCGATCCAACGGGACTCGTCGTGTCCAATGCGATCGATCCCGGCAACGGCAATGTGACCTCCACGACGCTCGATCCGGGCGTTGGCCATGTCAACGCCGTGACGAGCTTCGGATACGATCCAATCGGCAACCAGCTCACCGCGACTGATCCCAGGGGCAACGCGACGTCTACGAGCTATGATAATATGCGCCGGCCGACGCTCGTGCGTCATCATAACGGCAACAGCTCCGCGAACATCATCGCCGCCGAGCGAACCAACTACAATTTGCTCGGACAGGTCACCTCGACCGAAGGTGGCCTTTCATTCACAGGCACATCCGTGTCGACTTGGCTCCCGCGCGAGACCCGGACGTACACGCCGACAGGCCAGATCGCTACAGTTGCGGACGGCCTCAACAATACAACAACCAACGCCTATGACGCGCTGGACAGGCTGCTGAGCGTCACCGATCCCGTGGGGCGCGTCACGCGCAATGAATACGACCCCGCCGGCCAACTCACGCGCGTGATGCGCGCCCATGGAACGGGGCTTCAGCAGGACTATGCGCGCTATACTTATTCCGCCAACGGCCAGCGTCTCTCGGTGCGCGACGCCAACAACAATCGCTCCTTCTATGTCTATGACGGTTTCGACCGGCTCTGCCGTGTTTACTTTCCCGTTTCGACGCTCGATGCGAACGCGGCCAATCTTGGGACAGGCGGCGTAGAAGCCGCGATACGATGCGGAGACGCCCCTCGCACCGGAGAAGACTATGAGGGTTATAGCTACGACCCCAGCAATAACCGCACGTCGCTTCGTCTGCGATCGAGCGAGACAATCAGCTTCAACTTCGACAACCTCAGTCGAGAGACGATCAAGGACATTCCCGGCGGCGGCGGTGCCGACGTCTACACGGCCTACGATCTCGCGGGACGGCGCCAATCGGCACTCTTCGCCTCAACCTCCGGGCAAGGCATCACCTACGGCTATGACACCGCAGGCCGCCTCACTAGCGAGACCAGCACGATCGGCACATCCAGAGCGCTTAGCTTCCAATACGATGTCGCTTCAAATCGAACGCGAATCACTTGGCCAGACAATTTCCATGCTACTTACACCTACGACGCGCTCAGCCGTGTCGACCTCATACAGGAGAACGGTTCGACCACACTCGCCGATTACAATTACGATCCCCTCAGCCGGCGCACGACAGTCACACGGGGTAACGGCACGGTCACGACACACAGCTATGACGACGCCTCGCGCCTGACCAGCCTCGACCAGAATCTCGCCGCCACCGCAAACGACCAAGCCTACGGTTTTTCCTTCACTGCGGCCTCGCAGCTCTCGCAACGCACGGCGTCGAATGACAATTACAACTGGACCGTTCCCACCGTCTCTCGCAGCTATGACCGCAATGGGCTCAACCAATACAGCGCCGTCGCCGGCGCGAGCTTCACTTACGATCCGCGCGGCAATCTCACGCGTGAGACGACGAGAAGCTTCTGCTACGATCTGGAGAACCGTCTCCTGAATGTTGCCGCAGCAGGCGCCGCCAATTGCATTTCGCCTACACTCACTCTTTCCTACGACCCGCTTGGGCGTCTTCGTCAGTCGTCCGCAGCTTCTGGCACGACCGATTTCATCTACGACGGCGACAGGCTCTCAACGGAATACAGCGGCGCCAACATCACACGCCGTTACGTGCACGGTCCCGGCGTCGACGAGCCCATCGTCTGGTACGAAGGCTCAGGCACATCCGATCGCCGCTATCTCATCACCGATCACCAAGGCACTGCGATCGCTGAAGATGGAGCCAGCGTCGTGCGCTATGCGTACGGGCCATACGGCGAGCCGGCGAGCTGGAATGGCGCGCGCTTCAGATACACTGGCCAAGCCGCTCTGCCGGAAGCACAGCTCTACCATTACAAGGCTCGCGTCTACGATCCGGTGCTGGGACGGTTCCTGCAGACCGATCCGATTGGATATGATCAAGATCTAAATCTCTATGCGTACGGCGCGAACGATCCGATGAATGCGCGAGACTTCACAGGGAGGGATTACGTTAAACTGTATGATCCGCACCAAGCAGCGGGATTCTGGCATGTTTCCGGCGCATTTATCGATACGCACGGCCACGTCTATGCATACGAATTTACCGGCGGGGGTCAGTTGAGAAGGTACAATTTGGGGACATCATTCCGCGTGGACGTAGACCGCAACGGCAATATCACTCCTTCCGGAGTGCAACAGCTGGCGGAGGCAATGATTCCGAGATCGGCGGGTTACGAGAATCGAGGGGCTAACTATGCGGCCACCGTCTTCCCCAATGCAGATCGACGAGGTGCATTTCTGGCGCAGGTTAGCGCTGAGCAGCGCGCCATTCGTGAGAATGGCGGACCGAGGGTGGCCGTCTTGGGATTGTATCCGCTTGATGAGGCGGACTACTCACTCTGCAATAACAACTGCGGCACCGTTGCAAACCGTCTCGGAGAAGCAGCAGGAGCCGAAGGGTATGGTCGAGGCCCTATTCCAGGAACCCAGTTCGCGTACGAAAATGCGTTCGCGGGCGAGACGGACGATAACGCGTACTGGACCCAGCAGGGAAATGCGCACCAGGATCCAAGGATGAACTGTCCCGCGTCCCAGCCAGGATTCAGTTGTGGCGCGGGCCTCAGCGTGTGGTATTGAATAGTGTGCTCACAACCCTGGAAGAACCAATGTGAAATCACTACTCGGCATCATCGCCATTGGTGCAGTGCTGCTTGCTGTTTTCACAGTGGCTACTCAACGCCTCCACCCGCCGGAGGGCGTCCCGGCGGGCGCAGTCAATAGCGGATCGGTGTTTGAGCGAGGATTGTGGTATGCGTGCTCGTCTACAGGTCAGCGCTCAAGGTGCGAGGTTTACTACTCTACAGGCGGTTCACCAATTCGCTGGGGCCTGTACGCGCCGCGAACGCCAGATAGTCTCTATCGAACTCGTGAACGAGCTATGCGTGAAGCTTCGGTCGCCAGTGCCTTCCGCGCGTTGGAGGACAGCGCTGAATTCGCTGCCGGGAAGTACTATGTGTGGCTGCTTGAGCTGAGACGCCCTTTATCTGCTGAGGATCAGTGGACGTTGGTGGCGCGCGATGCAGGTTGTATAGACGCGGTAATATCGGGTGAGGCAAGAGCATTTGAAGAGGCGCGCGGAAGGTGGATCGAACGAAACGATATTGAACTTGAGAGGTCTGTGCTTTTTGCCGCTCGTGAAAATGGATTGATCGAGGCGTATGGTGAAGGCTGGGTACCGGCGGGCACCGCAAATCCGGTGCTGATGCCGCTCTCGCGTGCGCGGGGCTCGCCTTGTGAATTGAGCATCGCGCTTGAACCGGTAAGCTAGAGCGCGAGCCCTGCCAAGCGATCCGCGAAGCGCTTCTGTTACGATCTGGAGAACCATTTGCTGGGCGTGGCGCCGGCGAGTACCGATCTGTGCTCGGCGCCGAGTACGCTCTATTTGCCTTCGATCTGCTCGGGCGCTTGCGTGAAACGACGGCGGGGATGACGAACACGCAATTCGTCTATGACGGCGGCCGGCTCGCGGGGGGACCAGTCCCGATTATGAGGGCTACGCGTACTACCCCAACGGAAACCGCACCGCGCTTCGCCTGCGCTCGGGCGAAGAAATCGATTATGCCTTCGACAATCTCAACCGCGAGATATTCAAGGACATTCCTGGCGGAACCGACGCGGACGTAAACACGGGATATGATCTCGCCGGACGCCGCTTGTTCGCACGTTTCAGCACGAGCGACACGGTTAGCACGGACTGCACGGCCAACAATCCTGGGATTGACTACTGCTACGACAGCGCTGGGCGCCTGATTTCAGAGACCAGCTTCAATCGGCGCCTGCAATTCCAGTACGACGCCGCCTCCAACCGCACGCGCATCACGCATCCCGATGCGCAGTTCTGGGAGAACGTCTACGATAACCTCAACCGCGTCACTTCGGTGCGCGAGAATGGCGCCTCGTCAGGGGCCGGGCTGTTGGCGACGTATGCCTACGATCCACTATCGCGGCGCGACACCCTGACCCGGTCGAGCGTCAATGGCGGCGTCACCGACTACACGTTCGACAACGCCTCGCGGCTCACCGCTCTTTCGCACAACCTGACGCCGGGGACGGGCGATGATCAGAGCTTCACGTTCGGCTACACCAGCGCCTCGCAGATCAATCTGCGCACGACGAGCAATGACGCCTACGCCTGGACCGTTCCCGTCGCGACACGCAACTACAACCGCAACGGCCTCAACCAATACACGGGCACCACCGGCGACGGGGCAGCGACCTTCGCGCCCGATCTACGGGGCAACCTCACCAGCGATGGGACCCGCACCTTCGCGTACGACCTGGAAAACCGGCTCATCAGCATGACCGGTCCGGCGACGGCGAGCCTCAGCTATGATCCTCTCGGGCGCTTGCGTGAGACGACTATCGCTGGCGCAGTCACGCAATATCTTTACGACGGGGACTCGCTGATAGCGGAGTATGATCCGACGCGCCCAGCGAACGATCAGCTGCGTCGTCGCTATGTGCACGGCCCCGGCGTGGACGAGCCGATCGTTTGGTACGAGTGCGCGAATCCCCCTGGCACATGCCTGAGCGACCGCCGGCATCTCTTCGCTGATCATCAGGGCACGATCATCGCGCACAACGACGGCGCTGCGACGACCCGTTATCGCTACGGGCCGTATGGCGAACCGGAGGCTTGGGGCGCGGTCGGCGCGAACTCCCGCTGGCGTTACACCGGCCAAGCCGCGCTGCCGGAGCTGTCGCTCTATCACTACAAGGCGCGCGTCTATGATCCGGTGCTGGGGAGGTTCCTGCAAACTGACCCCGTCGGATATGAGGATGATCTGAACCTCTACGCTTATGTGCGGAACGACCCGCTCAACAACTTCGACCCGACCGGGCGGAACTGCGTAGGAGATGGCGAGACGTACACCTGCGACCCGCCTGGCGACGACACTCCCGCGTATCAAATCCCGCAGATGGAGGGGGCGCCTAATGAGATCGGCGACACGCAGCCGTTCCCTCACGTGTACCGAGCGGAGACTTCGACTCCGGACGCGAATGGCAGCTTGGCGGGCGACATCGCGGACGCGGTCATCGCGAACCCGACCCCTGGCAACGATCAGCCTGCAACTGCGGGCGGGACGCTGAATGAAGCGCTCCCCGGCGGCAACATGGTCCGGTCGTACGTCACCACGGATGTCGCAGGAAACACGGTTGTAGTGAATGTGACGGTCCCAGGCCAGCACGCCCTCGATCCCGGGATCGTGTCGCAGTACATTATTGGTGGCGAGACCAGCACCAGCGTGGTTGTGGTGGGAGAAGGCAACGGCATTTTGAGCATTCCCACGACGATGATCGCCGAGGGTGTCTTCCAGAACAAAATCGAGAGGGACGTGCGGGTTGGGATTACCAATGCCGTCCGGGCAGGACGTTGGTGAAACTGGCAGCCTTCATTGTAGGCGAACTGATCATCGCCGCTCTCCTGGCCGGAGGCGTGTTTGTCGTCATCCTTTGGCAGCCGCTTTGGGTGTGGATCACGGCGGGGATTGTGATGCTGGCGGGCTTCGTCGGCATCATCGCGTGGGCCAAGAGCAAACCGAAGAGGGCGCGGCTCCTGGCGTTGCTATGTCCGCTGTCTTACACCGTGTGGCTTCTCGGCCTCGGCGTGTCGATTCAATCGGGCTCTCTGGGCGTCTTCGCGTCGGCCGTGGGCTACTATGCTGGCGGCGTGCTCCTGCTCATCCTTCACCAGTTGTTGAATGCAAGGCTCCGCTGAACACTCGGGTGGCCGTCAGCCTGGCGAACGGGAGGCCGCTGCACGTGTCTCGGCGATCAGGGCTGCTATGTCAGCTGCGGTCAGCGCTTCCAGATCGCGGCCGGCGGCGTTGGAGGCATCCTGATTGCCGTTTCCTTCGCCGACGACACGGTAGCCGCCGTCGCGCCACGCTAGGATGAAATAGAACGGCGCGGCGATGCTGCCGGTCTCCGTGATGACGGCGAGCGATTTGCCGTCTTCGCAGCTGTAGACCAGCCAAGGCGTGCCTCCGAACGTCCTATGAGCCGGGCCGATCTCGCAGCTCATCGGCTGTTGCGCATGCGCTGCGCTAGAGGTCGCCCAGGCCGCAAATAGAGCCGCAATGGCGAACATGAGCTTCATGGCAGTGTCCTCACTCCGATGCGCTGAGGATGCGGGAAAAGTAGGAGCGGCGGTAGCAGATCGAACAGCGCAGGGTGTAGGGCAAGATAAAGGGCGACTCACTCGTCGCCGGAAGTCGCTGCCCACACACGGAAAAATCCAAGGCGTGAGCAGCTGCACGCACCTCGTGTGCAAGGTGCGAACGGCGCGCGCTCGGTTGGCGCAGATCGCGATGCGGGATTCGCGCGAGAAGGGCAACGCAGCGCGGCCATTAACAAGGCGTTGACGCCGCACGCGCACGGTAGCCGAACCATGAAGCAATTCGACCTCACCGCCGATCGTCTCCCAACCGGCCAAGTCCGCGCGCGCATCTCCATCACCGAATTTGAGGGCGCCGCCGTGCATCACGAATTCAGCGACATCGAGATCATGCCGTCGATGCCGGCGGTCTGGCGCTGGGCGCAGGCCTGGGCGCTCCCGCGCGCCACCCGAACGGGGCGGCGGCCTTTATCGTATCGACCTCAACGCACGCTAAGGCCTGACGAGAAGGGCTGCCGCAAATCTTGCTCTGGAGAGCAAGATAAAGGGCGCGGCAACATCTGGGTGTGGTCACGCCGAATGGCGCTTCCTTGTTCTCAAGCAGATTGAAGCCCAGCTCGCGCTCGTATAGCCGGATCAGTGCTCGGTGGCGCCAATCCCAGCCGCCTAGATCCTCGACGCCTTCGGCTGCGTCGTCATCATCATCCTGCGGATAGACGAGCAGGAATGTAGCTGCATGTTTGGAAGCGAGAGCATCAAGCGCAGCATCGAAGGCGACACGCATGTGAACGCGCGTGCGCCAGGGCGGAGCGATCCAAGTGTTTGGCGAAGACGATCGACCCGTAATCCGAACGCATTGCCACGACTGACCACATGGTTGTCCGGCGAGCGAAAGTGGCTGGAAAAACTGAGAGCACACCCTACCGTGGCGTCGGGGAGGGTCAGGCAATGCAGAACACGATCATTCCTGCCTGGGTCTGGGAGCCCAACACTGTCGACGCTGCTGCTTTCGCAATTTGGTGTCTGCTTCTGTTGGTCGGCGTCGCCTGGGTGGCGCTCAAGATAATCGATCGCAAGCTCAGACAGGCCGGCGAGACGGAGGCGTCTAGGCCTTCTTGGCAGCACGTCGCTCGACAATTCTGTTTACAGGCTGGCGCCTTCTTTATCACGCTCCTGGGACTGTATGTCGGATACGCGACATTTCGAACAACCAACATGATGGCCGCGCTCCAGTATGTCTCCGGAAACGGTGCGCTGATCGCTGAGATGGAGCGGGAAGTCGCGGAGATAAATTGCCTTTACACATGGGGAGACGAGCCTTTCGCGCCAAACCCTGAAGATCCCACGTCCACGGCGTTACCGCGAGAGGGCTGCGGCCGTGAGATTTTCGTTGCCACGACGGAGGGCGGTGA
>Ga0196964_10001373_pt1 | contig 12436 bp, 8 predicted proteins | sample S1_10metaG_FD_148615 | JGI IMG/M metagenome (GOLD analysis project Ga0196964, IMG submission 148615) | Soil microbial communities from Anza Borrego desert, Southern California, United States - S1_10 | ecosystem: Environmental > Terrestrial > Soil > Desert | place: USA: California | collected...
TAAGGCTACAGTCTCGAACAACAACCTAGGCTTCATGCCTATTTCCACGAACGCCGAGCTTGTGTTGGTGGAGACAGAAAGTGACATGAACCTTATCCCAGTCAATATTCGCACCGCGTACTATAATTTCACTGGTTCTTTTGGTTCGACCTTTAATTCTCGCAAATTTTACTTTATAACCGACCGCCCTATATACAAGCCAGGGGATACTATTTCTTACAAAGCAATTATCCGTGACGACGATGACGGTGCGTATACACTCCCGTCCGGTGTTGTGCATGTTAAACTCTTTAAAGACTGGAGCGAGAGAGAGGCTCTAGTACAGCAGACAAGTACAATAGCCAAGGATGGTACAGTTGCTGGAAAGTTGGTTATACCTAAAGACTCGGGCACTGGTTATTTCCAGATCTCCATACAAGACCAAGCTAGTAATGAAAATAATAATTGGAATTATGGGAATTACACTTCGGTTCAGATTGAAGAGTACCGTAAGCCAGAATACACACTAGACTCTTCTTTTGACCGTATGTCGTATGCGGCTTCAGAAAAAATTACAGCAAAGATTTCCGGCCAGTACTTTTTTGGTCCCCCGCTTGCTGACCAAGAAGTAAGTTACCACATTTATACTAACGATGTGTATAACAACTGGTATTATGGCGACAGCGAAGATGAGCTTAATTACTACTTTTACGGTGGTAATGAAGTTGGTTCAGGTACGGCAAGATTAAACGAAAACGGAGAGCTGTTGTTAGATATGCCTCAAGTAGACTTTGCTGAGTCTGCGGAAGGCACAACAGCAAAAGTAATTTCTGTGGAAGCTACGTACAAAGACCGCACCCAAAACCAGGTCGTAACCATGAGCCGCGCGCTTGTGCGAAAGAATAATATAAAGATTACTAGAACAATTGCTGGTTCAACCTACGGTTGGTACTATGCCGTTGCTGGAAAACCTATCAACCATGTATTTACGGTCTCAGACCTTGCGGGAAAAACATTGCCTGATGTACCTGTCACTATGCAAGTGCACAGAGAGAGCCATGGGTATGTTAACGGCGACTGGAAAGGCACCTCAGAAGACTATAAGGCGCAAAAATTCATTTCCGATAACTCTGGAAAAATTGCATATAACTTTACCCCTCAGGTATCAGGGTCGTATACATTTACTCTTACTGGAAAAGACACTTCAGGTAAAGACTTCAGTGTTGTATATAACCAGTGGGTTTCTGGTGGAGAGTATGACTTCTGGTGGTCACAGCAGGACACGCAAGCAGGTGTGACGTTAGCTTTTAGCCAGCAAACCTACCAACCGAACGCAACTATGCGTCTTCAGTTTACCTCTAATCTACCTGACCATGACGCCTTGTTAGTCATTGAGCGTGACTATGTAAAGGACTACAAAGTGGTACGGGTAACGGGCGGACGTGCAGTGGCTGAATTCCCAGTTGAAGGGAGTTATATGCCAAACATCTTTGCCCGAGGGTACGAGTTTGGTCCTTACGACTTAAGATCAACTACAGCTGAAGCTGAGGTTTCTGCGTTAGGACAAAAGCTGAATGTTTCAGTACAGACTGACAAACAGAGTTACGGACCAGGAGACAATGTACGGGCAACTGTAGTGACGACAGATCAAAACGGCAAGCCAGTGTCTGCTGACACAGTGCTCTATTCTATAGACAAAGCAATATATGAGCTTGCAACTGAAAATAGGCAACATATTTTTGACTCCTTTTATTCTAAGCGAGGACAAAACACTGCATACCGCCATAGCCTCATGCAGTCATACAGCAGTGGTGCAGAGCGAGGCGGGTGTTTCGTAGCTGGTACAAAGGTTACCCTTACGGAGGGTACAGTAAAAAATATAGAAGACATTTTAGTTGGAGACAGTGTTTTGTCATATGACGAGTCTGCCAGGAAATATGTTTCTCAGAAGGTTACCGCAACGCATAGGTTGTCAGATATGGGGTACCTACTCATTAACGGAAGTCTCAAAGTGACACCAAACCACTTGCTTTATGAAAGCGGTGCATGGAAACCGGCGGGTGATTTGCAAATTGGTGATGTATTGCTCACAGAAAAAGGTCCAGCCCCAGTCGAGTCGTTAGAATGGGTTTTGGGCGAGGTGACTGTATATAACTTAACTGTTGCCAATACACATAACTTCTTTGCAGGCCATATACTTGCGCATAACGACAAGGGAGATACAGCAGTGCGCTCTAACTTTAAAGACACTGCCTACTGGAACCCTCATGTGGTAACTGGAGCGGATGGTAAAGCCACAGTTACTTTTAAGTTGCCTGACAATTTAACAACATGGGTTATACGGGCAGTATCCGCGAATGCAGCAACTCAGGTTGGTGAAACAAAAAATGAGATCGTGGTCACCAAGCCATTTATAATGCGACCTATTGTTCCAAATGTACTGCGGGTTGGAGACAAAGTTGTTTTGGCTGCGTATATAAGCAACTACTCTGGTAAGGAACTGGATATAAATGCAGATGTAACCTATGAAGGCAAAAAAGTGCTTCCAATCCAGGGTGAACATGTTGCACTTCAAAATAAAAAGTCTAAACTTTTGGAGTTTGAAGTTACACCTACCCAAGCGAGCGAAGCAGCAGAGTTTCAGTTTAACGCCACAGATACAAAAGACAAGAAGCTTTCTGACTCATACAAACAAGTACTGCCAGTTCGGTATACGGGAGTAAAAGAACTTGTTTCAGAAATTAAGGAAGGTAGTGGTGACTTCACTGTCCGTTTTCCAAAAGATGCGGTTAATGATTTATCTAAGGCGAAGCTTGTCTTAACTGCTTCTATGGTAGGACAGGTGCCAGAAGCCATGCGGTACTTAATCGACTATCCGTATGGTTGTGTTGAACAGACCATGAGTCGGTTTGCTCCTGTATTACTTGCTCAGGGTTACCCTGAAATTTTGAAGGAAGCCTCAGAAGGCAAAGACCTTAATGATATGGTGCGCGTGGGTATTTCTAAGCTTAAAGAACTGCAAAACCCTAACGGCTCCTGGGGTTACTGGCACGACGGGTACGGAAATGTGTTTAACACAGTATATGTTGTCGAGTATTTGAAACTCGCAGAAGCACGTGGTTTTTCTGAAGCTACACCACTGCTACGTTCTGCACGCAGCTATCTGGAAAACTCTGCTACTGAAATACATAACTACAACCCATCGTACTACCCAACGTTTGGGTACGACGGGGTTAGAACAGAGAAAGAGGTAGCGGAATATGAAAAGAAGACCAACATAATTTTACGAGCATACGGGCTTGCGCTGTTGGGTAGCGGACTAGACAAGTTCCCCATCACAGATGTGACGGGCGTAACTCCAGACACGTTGGCAATGGCTGCAATGACTAACCGATTGAATGGCTTCACGGCACAGGCAGATGTATTGAATGCTGAGTTGCTCAAACAAGGAATCTCTGAAGGTTCAAGTATGCACTGGAAAACAGGTCTTGGGGTGTACTATGGGAGCGAAGAAGCATCCACAGCTTTTGCGGTAAAGTCTTTGTTGCAGCAGAAGGACAGGTACAAGAACCAAATTGTTCAGGCTCTAAACTTCCTGGCGCAGAAAAAGAAAAGGAACTACTGGGTAAGCACATATACTACAGTCCAGGTTGTTTCTGCGTTGCTAAAGTCGAGTGATGGAAGTACGAAAGTAAATACAGGGTACACAGCAACGCTTGGTTCTCAGACGCTTGCCACTGGCAACATTACTAGCCCCACAGCTGAAGTTGTTGTTCCTCTAAAAATTGATCCTGCGCTTGACGGAAGTAAGCTTTCTGTAGCTTCAAATGGAGGTACATTGTACTCCATGCTGGTTGAAAGCCTGTGGCGAACTGATGTAGACAAAGTCCCAGTTTCTTCCAAGATAAAGTTTGAACGAACATATGAAAATGCGGAGCATGAAGGTTGGGCGGTCCGCGTAGGAGATATAGTAAATGTAAAAATTAAAGTAAGCGGTGATCTGTCTTCAGATTACGCGGTAATTGAAGACCGACTTCCCGCAGGGTTAATACCGGTTAATAAGAATTTGCTCAACGAAAAGACTGGCGGATACTCACAACATTATTACTACGGAGACTGGGGGGCCGAAACTACGTTAGAAGGCGCGCGGATTTCACAAATGTATGACTGGGGGTATGGTGGAGGGTCCCAACGGGAGTACTCCTACCAAGCACGTGCGGTTGTCTCTGGTGACTTTACAGCGCCTCCGGTAATGTATGAAACTATGTACACGGGCAAGTCAGCACATTCTGGCTCTCAAGTGTTCCATATTGAGCCACCATATGCAGAACGCGCTTTCAGCTTTACTAGAGTAACTGAAGAGGGTATAGGTTGGAAGAGTATTGTCGGTTCAATTATTCTTATCATCCTCATATTCTACCTCGTTCTGCTTCATAACCCTGAATGGCAAGTAAAACTTCTGAGTTACATACAGAAAGGTAAACCTGCAGAGCCAATGTAAAAAAATAAAAGCCATCTTGTTTTGCTACACCGGGACAAGATGGCTTTGTAGTTTCGCTAAAATGGCCAGAGAGGAAGACCACTTTGTATACGCATTAGTACGTATACTCCACAGACCATGGCTAGTCCGCACACTGCAAACCAGACCCACTCATGGCGGGATGGCGGGCGGTTAATTTGGACTATCACAAACGACAACTCGTGGCGTGATACTCCTGCTGCTTGACCATGTTTCTCGTTGCAGTAGCACGAGTCAGTAGGTTTGTGGTAGGCAAAGTTTTCGCCAACCGAGATTACTGCATTACATTGTGCACAAAACATCTAAATACCTCCTTTGCAATTTTAGTATATCAGAAATGTAATGGTGATTTTTTATAAAGAATTAACCTTGGTTACCGTAGTTTTTAGCCTGATTTGTGCTGGGTTTTTTCACTTTGCAGCAGTAAAGATCCAACATGCAGATAACGTGCCCTTGGTACTTGTAAAGTTTTTTGACCCATTACTTTTTGAACAGGGAAAGGCTGAAGTAAAGAAAAATGGATGTTGTCGGACTATATCTGGAATTAAAGGACTTATAGTCCCCCACCACCTGCTTCCTTCTACTATGCTGTCTGAAGCTTTTCAGACTTTAGTACAGGCACGTCCGCGTACCGTTGTACTTATTGGTCCTAACCATCATGAAGTCGGAACAGCCTCTATTCAGCACGCGACATTTAACTGGCTTACTCCCTTTGGCCAGGTGTATGTGAATTCATCACCTGAGAACATTTTTGCTCCTGCAAAGCTTGAACACGCTGAGAACGAACATAGCCTTTCCGGAATGATGCCATATATACGCACTTACTTGCCTAAGGCCACTGTCAGATCATTTATGATACGTAGGTATGCTTCGGTAGAAGAACTGGAACGATTTATTTCAAAAGTAAAAAAACTGGATACAGAAGAAACAGTGTATATAGCTTCTGTAGATTTTTCTCACTATTTAAGCTCCTCTGTTGCCGAAGCAAATGATGCAAAGACCCTGGCATGGATTAAGAGCTTTTCTTTAAAATCTATTATGAATTCAAATAATGACTACATGGACTCTCCACCGAGTATCTATGTTCTGCTCCGTCTTATGCAAGAATTTAAAACAACAAAATTTACGCTTTTAGGTAACACAAACTCGGGCAGAATACTCAAAGACCCGTATATAGAAACCACGAGCTATATTACCGCTACATTTTCCCGATAGTTGTGGATTCCTGACTTTAATAGTAAGCTGTGAAAAGTTAGATAAAGTTTATTCCAAAAGGAGTTAGAATGAAAGAGTATTCGATTGTGAGGTTTTTCGTGTGGGTTGTGGCTGGGTTCAGCTTCGGAGTGCTGGACTGGCTTTTGCCGCAACTGTTCTCTGGCACAGCACAGTACGTAGCTGCCTTGTTCGCATTGAATTTTCTTCCCGTGGCCCAGACTACCTTCTTGGATTTGCTGGTTACCAAAGGGAAGTTTCCACCAAGTAAGGCCGGCGAAGGTTTCTTCGCCGTTATCTTCATGCTAGCCTCGCTTCTGGTAGGCTGGGCAGTGTGGATTCCGCTCTTGTTCGGCTCAGTGGTAGGATTCAGGTGGGTGCTTGCGTTGATCCCCACGATGCTGACCATGTGGCTCGGCGCCAAATTCGGCACTCTCATCGCAAACCTGGTAAGCCCAGAACCTCCTTATGAGGAGCTGGGCAAACATCAAACATAAAGACGGAGAAAACATGAAAGTTGTGAAATGGCTTATGAGTTTACTGGCATGGATGGGAACAGGTGTGGCGTTTGGTTTTCTTGACTGGAAGTTGGCCCAGCTTGGTGGGACAGGGGGTGCCACTATGTCTGTAGTGGGGCTTGTGGCTTTAAATTTCCTACCTGGCTTCCAGGTTGGAATTCTGGAGAGCCTTGATGATCGAGGGCTCTTTCCAAGCAATCTCCTTGGGATCATCCTTGTTGTGCTTGGGCTCATGTTACCAGCATTTGCCTTAGGGAGCGGTGTATGGGCAAAGTTGCTCTTTGGGGAGGTTGAGAGTGCCTTAGAAAGCGTAATCGTTATGGTATTAGGATTTACCGTTGTGATAGGCGGGAAATTTCTAGGTAATTACTGCTGCAAGCACACCCTCGGCCCCAGAGTCCAGATCACAGAAATTCTTTAAGGTATACTGGATTTGTAAATTGCCGCTATTCTAAGAATAGCGGCAATTTGTTTAATAAAAAGTGCAATTGAACTTTTCATTATTAAGATTTTTATTGTATGAGGGCATCTCCTAATGGCATTGATTTTAAGTCTCTTTCGTTAAGCGTAAACAGGCGATGCTTTTTTAAATTGTGGGCAATGTAGTAGCCATAGTTAATAGGGTGGAGGAGTCCATCCATAGTCCAGTACAGTGTCTTGTCTTTTTTAGCAGATGTCTTAACTAGCGTAGCGTTAGTGGGAGGAAGCAGGGGGCCTATTTCTAATCCAGCCGCTTCCGCCTTACTAATAACTTTTACATTTTTAAATGAGTATTTTCTTTGTTGGAATACTTGGAGTGTAATGGGCCGCAGCTGTCCGTCTTGGACAAGGTAGGTAGTTTTTGATCCACGAATGCAGATAAGTTTACCTTCGTATGGACTTGCTGTCGCTCCTACGCCTAAGACTTGCGGTGTTACCGGGGTACTGGTACCAACTAAACTGATCCCGCCTTCGCTAGTTCCTCCAACTTCTTCAAAAGGTGGTGTCGAGGTCCCAGTGCCGCCACCGGGTCCGCCCGTAGACCCCCCACCTCCGCCTCCCGCGCCGCCACCGGGTCCGCCAGCGCGGTCTACTACAAACGAACTAGTTGCTGTATTGGTGCTCCGCACCGGCTGCAACGTTGCATCTAAGCCTTCTGCGTATGCTGAGTTTACATATGTACCAGAAGGTGCGTTTTGTGTAACACGGAGTTCGTATGAAATATCAGCACCGTCTCCGCGGTTTAGGGTTTGAATAGGTATTTCTCTGGTTATTACTACACTCCCATCTGGCGCGCGTAGTGTGTCATAGACCACAAGATTCGTAACTGCATGCGGCAGGTAGTTGTCTATGCTAACAGTGAACGTAATCACATCTCCAGCATGTTTTGTCCCAATTGCGTTGTTGACTTTGGTTATTACGAGGCCTGTGGTAGGTGTTCCCCCACCAACACTTCCGCCACCTCCTCCTCCACCTCCACCTCCGCCAGTTGGCGGTGGATTACCAGGAGGCGTGCTCGTGCCAGGCGATGTGCTGGTTCCCGGGCTGGTTGTTGTTCCAGCAAATGCCAAGACTGGTAAGTGTAGTAGGGACTCGTTATTAAGTATATTTATTTCCGGTCCTTTACCAAAGATTCGGGCATACGAATCCACGGTTGAGTTAACTGTAAAAGTTTTCAGGCTTTCAATGGTTAATTGCAAATTTCCGTTTTGTCCGGGCATAACTTGGCCGAGCGGGAAGAATGCTATGCCCGGCTGCGTTATGGTTCCATTGTATGTACCTATGTTCAGCGGCTTCATTGCACTTGCGTCATAGTGCCATTCTATTTCCGTGTCTTTCATATACCCATCCCCTGTGTTTTTATACGACAAAGTAATTTGTTCTGTTTGTCCCGGTGTGTTTGGGAATATAGGCGGAGTTGCGGTTTGAGTTATTCCAAGGTCAGGGTAGCCAAAAGTGATGTTGCCGTTCCATTGGCCAAAAATGTTTATCATGCCTACTTGTACATCAGCAGAAATCAAATTGGTATTTACGAAGTTTAATATGTTGGCCAGGGCTTTACTGTTTCCGGTAAAAATTGCTGAGTTTTTTACATCATCCCCCGCTGCTATAGCATTGCCGCCGGTATAGGAGGTAAGGTCAACATTGTTTGTGACTGTGGCGTCATTTTGGTTGTGTATATCTATAGTGGCCGTACTTTGATTGTTAATGTTTGCAAGCGATTCTGAGAATGCTTGGTAGCTTCCATCAGCGTTAGCAGCGTTTGTAGCAAAGAACGAGAGCCCTGTGGTCGTGGTAGCCATGGCCACTAATCCAGGCAGGGAGTAAACGTTACCTGACCAGTTGCCAAGCATATTTACAAGCCCAAGATACCATTTACCGTTTACTATGTTTGTGTTGGCAATGTTTTGTACATTTGAGCCGCTCGCTGCTGCCCCACTTTCTGCAGTGCTGGCTCTAACATCACTATTGGTGCCCATAGCGAGCAATTGGTTGTCTCCAGACCCTGCACCAGTATTTATGTTGTTAGTAATGTCAGCTTCGTTTTCATTTTCAATGTTGAAAATTACTTCTGAAACAGAGGAGAGATCAGCAGCTGCAGAATTGCCTACGGTCATGGCATGTTCGAAGAATAAGTGGGAAGGCATAACTAAGTCGCCTGTCCATGTACCAAACACATTGAAGTTTACTACGGTAAGTCGGGAGTTAACCAGGTTGGTGTTTACAAAGTTAATAACATTAACCACCGCATTCACATTTCCAGTTTTTATATTTGAATTATTAATACCATCACCTGCTGAAAGAAGGTTTTGGCCCGAGAGACCCAAACCGGACACATCGTTTTGCACATTGGCCGTATTGTTGTTAGTAAGCTGGAAGAGGCTGTAGCTTTGGCAGTTAAGGTCAAGCGTGGAGTCATCGTCCACTGTTTGTTGAGCGGTTCCGCACATTCCAGTTACCAGGTCCTGCGCTACTACTTCAGGTGCAGATTCGATTTGGTTTAAGAACAGGGAGGTTGAGAGGGTGTTAAAGTTTTGGACAGTCTGTACGATGTCTGAGTTAACCATATTATTGTTTGCAACTGTGAGCACATTTGCAAAGATGTTTATATTTCCAGTTTCGATCGTTCCATTATTCATGTCGTCTCCGGCAGAGATGGTGTTATTACCGCTGTTCCCGAGTGTGTCAACGTTTGTGGTTACGTCAATGTCGTTTGTGTTTATGATGTGGAGCTCCGTGTTATTTTGTACGGTAACAGTCCCTGAGCTGTTGTCTGTTACGGAAATTGTACCTCCCCCTAAACAAGGCTGCTCAGGAGTGGTAGTGCCTGAGGTGCTTGGGATAGTTGCGGTGCCTGTAGTAGGTGAGGTGCCATAGTTAGTAAGGTCTGTCATACACCCATCTAACCTAGGGGCTTGTGTAGTAGGAGCTTCATAATCCTCAGAAGTGCTAGTACCGCTAGTTCCCAGAACTGTTTCTTGAGTCGCGGTTCCAGTTTCCAGCATCTCTGGTGAACTTGTTCCTGTATTCCCTGGTGGCGCCGTCGGTGTACTGCTGCCCATTTCATTAAGCAACTCTTGCATTGCCTCCTGTGTTGGTTCAGTGTCCGCGTATACAGTCTGCATCAGCCCGGAAAAAGTGAGCGTGGCAATAAGAAAAAAAGATACTAATGTGAGCCTCGTTTTGAAAATATTTTGGTTGAGTGGCATGTTTCAATTTTTTTGATTAAGATGCATATCCAGTTTGGCCAGGAATGGCCAAACCATATATGCAACCTATTTGTGAAATTTTTTTGCTATTGCAAATTTTGTACACATTAGCGGTTGCGCCGGACGGTGATAAGCTGGGCAATAGCGTCAAACATTCCAGTGAAGAGGGTGGTGGTTCGTGCGTCGCCAGAGGTTATTCGGGTATTGAGTGAGCCGTCGCCAATTGCTGCGCCGTTGCTGCCGCTTGATGAGGTGGTGTTTAAGCTGTTACCAATGCTGTTAGTGTTGTCATTATCAATGAAGTGAGTGATGTTGTCATTTTCATTCACATTAGCACTTGAGTCATCGGTAATATTTACTGCGGTTGCACTGCCAGTTCCACTAGGGCCAGATGTTTCTATGAGAGCGTCAACTTGAATTTCGTTTGCCTGCACGTCTGCCCCTACTGCGGAGTCAGAAACACCACTTGAAATGTCTGTATTTTCTGCGTCGTCAGCAACGGTAATGAAGTTGCTTCCGCTGCTTGCTACACCATTAAGTGAATTGCTCGTGGTAGAGTTATTGCGGTTAAGCATTTGGAGCAATAGATTTAAGTTAGTGTTGTGATTAAGACTGGAGGAGTCATCAACCCAGATACCTGCTGCTGAGGCTACTCCGGAGAAGGTAATCATGGTGGCGAGCGCCGCCGCCGCGGTTAGTACTTTTTTCATATTTTTTCCTTCTTTAGTTTCCACCATTTTTGTGCATCGACTGCCTTTAGGCAGCGGCATCCCAATTGCAATAGCAAGGTAGGATAATCGCACAAAAAGTGGGGAAAATTAATAATTGTTCTAATGAGTTAGTCTGCGGAAGCGTATATTAACGATTACGTTATTTAGTGCTTCCATAAGTGCGCTGGTAGTTACCGAACGCCCGGTTACAATGCTCGCTCCGTTAATCCCGTCACCGGAAAAAATTCCGTTGCTTCCCGTGTCAGCCACGGCAGCCATGGAATTGGTCGTGTTAGCTACATTGTCGTTCGTAATATCTTGAGTTGCCACGTCATTGGTATTAACGTTGGCACTTGATTCATCAGTTACGGTAATATCTGGTAAGACATCCACTGTGTGAGTGGTAATGTCTGCTGTGACGCTGCTGGAGTTTGCAGTAGTCTGCACACCCGCACCGGCATCTGCCGCACCAGTTCTAACACTCACATCATCTGCGTCATCTGCAGCAGAAATGGTGTTATTGCCAGTACTAGAGACACTCGTAACTGAGTTATTGATGTTGGCGGTGCCAGTGTTGCGAACAATAAAGTTTAGTACTGAGTTTCGGTTCAGGTTTAGAGAAGAGCCATCTGAAACCGTTGCCGCAAGAGCAGTGCTGCTTGCAAGAGCAAACATGCCGAGAGCGGTGAACGTGATGAGTTTGGAGTGTGTTTTCATTTGTTGAGTATTAAAATGTTACTAACATAGTTCTTACTTGTTGTTCGACCTTTAGCTTTGGTTCGTCCATGCGTATGCGCTTTGACGACCTTATGCGTACACAGTAACGTTTACGAATTAAATTAATGTGAGTGAAGGGATTATGAATTAAGACAGAAACTAGGAAGAATTAAAGTGTGAAGTAAAGTCTAAATAAAAAATCTCATATTTTTTATGAGATCATTCATACTTCAGTTTTCATGTTGGCTTATAGGTCACGGTCGGGGACAAGGTCTTTGTGTTTCTCCAGTTGGAAAATGAAACAGCGCTTGTCCCCGAACCTACAGACCGTGCATACACGGACTGTTAACAGGAAAGTTTATTCTGGATTGTGAGCTTCCCATTCGGTATTGCCAGCGGCGTCTTGGGTGTACTCTTTTTCTAGCGGTACGCCCTTATGTTTCTTGTCGCGAATTGCGTCAAACACCAACTCTGCGCACGAGAGAGCGAACGCTCCGCTGGGAAGATGAAAGAACCTGCTTAGGTGCGGTTCTTGTGCAACCTCACTATCAAGCCGTGGAGAGCATAGTGAGTACGCTAACGCTTGCACTGGAGTTAATCCAGTTCCATCGTTAGCTACTCTACTGTTCCAGCTCAGTGGGCTATATGAGAGCGAAATATGAGATGTCATAAATTTCTCCTCTGTGTTGCGTGTTCAACGCAAAACTTTAAGTACTCACAACTTATTCTAATGATATTGTCTTAAGAAAACATGAACTTATTTTTCTGAGAGAGAGTTCACTTATTTTTCAGTCGCTGTGTGTAAGCTGTGTGTACGTGCACCGCAGATATGTTGTGTGCGACTATTTAAAAAAGTACGCAACGCGTACTTAATGAAAGGAACTAATATATGTTTGCTGAAAACCAAGATTTCACTATGGAAGAAGACAAGCGCCAGAATAAGGGCCGCGAGGACTCAGGGCAAGGTTCAAGCTCTGGGGGTGGCAACAGACAGTCGCAGTCCTAAACTCCCACAGGAGGAAGTTTCAAAAAACCTGGGAATTACTCCCGGGTTTTTTTCTTGTTCTTTTTCGTGATCATTTCAATACACTT
>Ga0196964_10001374_pt1 | contig 12435 bp, 12 predicted proteins | sample S1_10metaG_FD_148615 | JGI IMG/M metagenome (GOLD analysis project Ga0196964, IMG submission 148615) | Soil microbial communities from Anza Borrego desert, Southern California, United States - S1_10 | ecosystem: Environmental > Terrestrial > Soil > Desert | place: USA: California | collected...
GTCTCCGCTTATTGTCGGCTTCCTCATGGGACCTGAAGCGCTGGGAGGTATGCTTGCCGGTGCTACGGTAAGCGGGGTGCTGATGGGAATGTTCCAGAATAATGCCGGCGGCGCCTGGGATAACGCGAAGAAATCATTCGAGAAAGGTGTAGATATCAACGGTCAGACCTATTTCAAGAAGTCTGAGCCGCATAAGGCATCGGTAACAGGTGATACGGTGGGCGATCCGTTCAAAGACACTTCCGGTCCGTCTATGAACATCCTGATCAAGCTGATGAGCATCGTAGCCCTTGTTATCGCCCCTACCCTCGGTGATATGTTCGGTACCAGGGACCAACATGAAGCCAAGGCGCCGGTGAAGGTGGAAGCCGCCACGGTGAAGGCCGAAACTGTAAAATAGTCTGATTAAGCTTATCGAAAGCCCGCTCCCGGAGCGGGCTTTTTTTATTTAGTCCCGTGCTCCCGAGGAGGTGACAGGCATAATTTAAGTACACATACTAACTTTAACCAATCAACACCGATCCGCATGCAACAAATGCCGGCCACAGTTAAAAGATCTATTGAGCTCGTAGGACTTATCGCGCTGGGGTTTGTGATCCATAAAGCCAGCGATATCATCATGCCTTTGCTGATGGCTTTTTTTCTCAGTATCCTGCTGCTGCCGGTATACAGGTTTCTGAGAAGCCGCGGGCTGCCGGAGGTTGTAGCCATTTCGCTTTCACTTCTGGCAGCGGTGCTGGTGTTCGGACTGGTCGGCTGGTTCTTCGGCATGCAGATCGGAAGACTGATCAGCGATATCCCGGCCATCCAGGAAAACCTGAATGCGCACTGGCACCGGATCAGTGGCTGGATCAATGCCAAAACCCAGTTTACCACCCAGCAGCAGCTGGAGTGGCTGCGCCGGCAGAGTAACACGCTGCTGGGCAATGCCGGCAGCTACCTGAGCGGCGCCGCCCTGTCCATTACCAATATTTTTGTTTTCGTAGCCCTGCTCCCGATCTATACGTTTCTCATCATGTTCTACAAGAACCTGCTCCTGCGCTTTGTTTTCCTCTGGTTTCCGAAGGAACATCATGATACGGTGCATACAGCGCTGCTGGAAACACAGGTCATCATCAAAAGCTACCTGGTGGGACTGATGATCCAGATCACCTATATCACCGTGCTGCTCGGCACCCTGCTCTGGATCCTCGGCATCCCCCACCCCCTGCTCATCGGTGCTATCTTCGCTGTCCTTAACCTTATACCTTACGTAGGGGCGCTGATCGGTAATATCATTGGTGTGCTGCTTACCCTGACCGCCTCCCAGGATTTCCTGCCTATCATCAAGGTGCTGGCCGCTATCGCCGCCGTACAGTTCATGGACAACAACATCCTGATGCCGCGCATAGTGGGCAGCAAGGTCAAGCTCAATGCCTTGGCCAGCATCGTCGGTGTGATCATTGGCGGCGCCCTGGCCGGCGTTATGGGCATGTTCCTTTCGCTGCCGGTCATGGCCATCCTGAAGATCATCTTCGACAACTCCCCCAACCTGAAGCAATGGGGTATCGTGCTCGGTGACGAAACACCCAGAAGCAGCCCGATGAATGCCCCCAGGTTCCTGCGGCAGAAAGATGAAAAAAAAGAGAAGATCGAAGAAAAAACGAAGCCGGACAAGCCGGAATAACCCGGCGCCGAAATCTATGAGTCCCGAGGCTGAACTCAAATGGAAAAAGCACTCTTCTTAAACAAAACAGCGATCTGATCAAAGAAAATTTTTACCTGTTTAAAGAAAGCTTCAATCCTGATAAGTTTGGTGCATATTCTGCTTAAGGGAAACAATTTGCAGGACTATGGCTGGGGTGTTCAGGACGGCGGACTTCCTGGTCCGTTAAAAGATTACACTTAGTATGTCCCGGAAAAGATTTTTAGCAAAACAAAAACCGTATCCGGGGAGCATATACTGCTGTCATTACAGCTATCGTCAGTTCCGGCACTGTCCAGGCTCAGGCTGTCCTATATGATACTTCCGGTTTTGACCCTACTCTCTTTCCTGCACCCTGCTCCCGAAAGTGAGCAGGGACGCAAGCCGGAACGGGCAGGCAATAAAAAAACCGGAGTGTTACGTCCGGCTCTTTATCAGATGATGTCGCGTTCAGATCCGCCCGGTTCGTGCATGCCGGGATAGTCTTCCTGCGCGTTCGATTCCTTCTCATTGGTATGCGCCCCCTGCCCGTGCGGGATATCTGTGCGCGACTCATTGTACTGTCCGCGCTCAGAGCTTGTATTCGTAGCGCCTGGACCGTCTTCATCCTTTTCCCTGCGGATAGGGCGGTCCTCGTTAAAGCTTCCTGCTTCGTTGCTATAGTTGGAACCTGCATTGGCAGTATCTCCCTGGTGGTAAGACTCGCCGCCAAGATGGTGGGAACCTTGTCCGTAATTGGACCCCCCCTGCGTTGTACTGCCCGGATGGAACGACGCCCTGCCCTGGTTGCCGGTGGCTGCGGATTCATAGTTCTGCTGGTAGTTATCGTTCGGTATGTCCCGTTTTTCCTTACCGGGCACGTTATCGTTCATTCTTTCCTGATCTTTTCTCATAAAACAGCTTTTTATTGTGATTTAGGGTGTGCCCATAGTTTCGCGGTCCAGCTCATCATCCATATCCTGGGAGCGGCTCAGATCCTCGCCTTTTTCTTTTTTGTCTGATCTGCCTGCGCGGGCGTGGTCGGTATTGTCGCTTGTCGTGATCCTGGCGCCTACGGCATCCTGGCCTGAAGCATAGCCTGTACCGACTGATCCGCCGCCGCCTGGTGCCGTAGGACCCTCATAGGATACATTGGTCCCCTGATTGCTCCAGGTATCTGTATGGCGATGGCTACGTGCGGCATTGGTCGGACTGCTGATAATGGCGTCAAGGTTCGCGGCATTTCCCTTCCCTTTCCTTTTCTTTCCGCCTCCGGAAGAGCTGCTGTTTTCCTGTCCCTGAGGACGATTCTGTTCGTTTTTCATAATAAACTGGCTTAATAATCAATGGAAAGGGTAAAAAGTTATGCCAGTGCGGGCGCCCTGAATGGTAAAAGACTGCCAAAGAATTCGCCTGGCTGTACTCAGGCTGCGAGCTTTTTCCGCGGATCGTAATAACAATTAAGAATGGAATCCATTGCCGCTTTACCCGCTGCTACCAGCCGTACCTTGCGTTCCCAGCGCGGATCAATCAGATCGCAGAGTGGCTGCGCCACCATGTTGAAGGTCCGGAATGCGGACTCCAGTTGTTCATCCCATACTTCGTGGTATCGAAGCAGATCATCAGGACGCACGATGGTCCGGCTGCTACCTTCTTCAGGAAGCGCATGAAAAGGCTCCAGCAGGTTCAGATAACCGTAGTCATCAGTAAGTTCCTCGCCGGGATAGATATCGCGCACAGCGAGCTCAAAATTGTAAGCTGTTGACATACAATTGGATCTAAAGCTGTGGTTGACAAACCGCCCATGATCCCAGCAAAGCACGAAATTACCCTCGCTATCGCGATAGCTGTATTTGTCAATAAAGTTTCTGAAAAATGGCTTCATATGAGACACCTCATGCGGCGTCAGTACCTGATCCAGCGGGTCGAGCGCCCAGGTGATCGTACCTTTCGGAATAAACTCGGTGGCAACGACACCTATTCCTTTTTCGGGGCTGATAAATTTCAGTTCTGTGGAAGGATGGATCATGGTCTTTTGTTATATAGCCTATAACTAAAAAACCATTCCATTTCTTGTGTCAAAACAATGCTAAATTGCCTCTTCCTTAAGCAGTTGTTCTTCCCGCGGCTGCTCGTGCTCTCTGGGGAAGATGAGCAACAGCGACTGCTTTTCAATCTTTGCGGTAACCTTGTTGGTCTTTCCCATGTATTCTCCGTCAATCTGAAAGTAAGCCCTTTTCCTAACCTCCAGTGTCAGCGAATCCGCCTGGAAAAGCTCGGTCTTCTCGGGATTGAATGGGCGGTTGAGGAACAGCATCTTGAACAGTTCAAGTATAGATAGCTTGCGCAGCACGACGACCTCGAAAAGACCATCATGCAGATTGCCGATGGGGTTGATCTTGGCCCCGGTTCCATACATACTTGCGTTGGCCATCACCACCATAAAGGCATTGCGCTGAAACTTCATAGAGCCCTTCTCCAGCGTCACGTACATCAGCCGTTTGCGCCATAGCACTTTAAAGACCTCGCGCGCATAGCCGATCTTGCCCCGCACATCGTTTTCCTCGAAGTACTTCACCAGCTGCGCATTCATGCCTATATCGCTCAGATGAAGGCAGATATGTTCCTCATTGATCCGGATAATATCAGTTCGCTTCGCTTCACCCTCAAACAACACCTTCAGGCACTCGCCAAGATCCGCCGGCATTCCGATCTCCCTCGCCATACCGTTGGCACTGCCTGCCGGAAATACCGCCAAGGGTATGTCGGAATGCAGGAGTACCTCTGCTGCCAGCTTCAGGGTACCGTCACCTCCTACCGCAACCACCTTATCCGGTGCCCAGGTATTGATCCAATAACGCAGCGATTCCTTGTCGTTCTCGCCGTTCGTATTGTAGATTTCAAACCGGTGCGGACTGTCCCGGAAATAGTCCCTGATCCCTGTTTCCCAGGCACTCTTATTGGTACCCCCGGATACGGGATTCATGATAAAGAGGAATTTATTACTATCGCTGTCTGGCACGTTATTGTTTTATCGCTAAGTAATTAAAAAAATAAGACCATAATCGTATGAGTCTGAAAAAAAGCAAGGTCAGTGAGTGGTTTTTCAATAAGCTGTCCATTACCCGGAAACCCACCGTGAAGGTGTATAATGGGTATGGCGACCGGGATGGCTGCCTCCTCTATGGCCATGTACTACGGCAGTCTCCCCTGCCGAAAAAAAAGTTCAAAAAAAACTTCTGGAGCAACTCGATGTCACTGCTGCGCCTGTTCATGGTAGAACCCATGGCGGGTATTCCGCTGCAGATGGAGTGCGACGGACAGATATTAGAGGCTACCACAGACATTGACGGCTTCTTCAAGTTCGAATGGAAAGTAACAGAGCTGCCTGAACCCGGCTGGCACCCGGTTGAGGTAAAGATCATGGGGGGAAAGTATAAGGGCACGATCGGCAGGGGTATCGTTCATTTCCCACACCCTACACAGTATGCCTTCATCTCGGATATTGACGACACTTTCCTGATCTCCCACTCTTCCAACCTGCGAAAACGGCTTTACGTGCTGCTGACCAAGAATGCCCGTACCCGGCGCCCGTTTGAAGGGGTTGTGAGGCATTACCAGCTCCTGGCTAAGGCCAATACCGCAGGCGGTGCCACCAACCCATTCTTTTATGTAAGCAGCAGCGAATGGAACCTTTACGACTATATCCGCGAGTTCAAAAAGACTTACGGACTGCCTGAAGGCGTCTACCTGCTCAGCCAGCTGAAACAGTGGCATGAATTCCTGCAGACAGGGCAGACGAAACACGGAGGCAAATTCATGAGGATCGCCAGGGTACTGAAGGAGTTCCCGAACCAGAAATTCATTTTGCTGGGAGATGATACCCAGCAGGACCCCGAGATCTATCAGAAGATCGTTGAAGGATTCAAAGACCGGATCCTCTGTGTTTACCTCAGGCATGTCAATAAAAAGAACCGGGAAAAAGTAGAGCAGCGGGTAGCCGCCATCAGGGACCAGGGAGTTGAGGTATGCTATTTTAGCAAAAGCGAGGAAGCTATCGCCCATTCAAGGCGGATCGGGTTAACGGCATAAATTAAAAGGCTATGGAAAAAAAGTTCATGGAAGAGGCGGTACGGCTGGCGGAAGAAGGCGTGGCAAAAGGCAACGGCGGACCTTTTGGCAGCGTCGTGGTCAGAAACGGGGAGATCGTTGGCAGGAGCAGTAATATGGTGTTTGCCACCAACGACCCCACGGCTCATGCCGAGGTAATGGCAATACGGGATGCCAGCAGCCGGCTGGGCACCGCAGAGCTGACAGGCTGCGAGATCTACACCCTCGGCGAACCCTGCCCTATGTGTATGGCTGCCATTTACTGGGCAAGGATCGATAAGGTCTACTTTGCAAATACAAAAGAAGAAGCCGCCAGCGTGGGCTTTGACGATAGTATGATCTATAAAGAGCTGACCCTCCCTTATGGAAGCCGGAGCATCAGCATGCGCCATGCCCCCCTGGAGAGCGCTCACAGGATCTTTAAGCAGTGGGATTGCTGCGTAGACAAGAAGGACCTCCCCCAGACCTGAGCCTAGCCTGAAACGGCGGGATCTTCCAGCTGGTGATGTTCTTCTGCGAGCTCTACCTGCTTTCTGGTAGGAAGAATGATGAGACGCAGGGTAGTATCGTTGGTGATATAGCTGATGGCCCAGTTTATAAAGATGATCAGCTTGTTTTTTACGCTGAGGATAAGCATCAGGTGAAGGAACATCCAGACCAGCCACGCCACAAAACCCTGGAACTTAATGAACGGCAGGTCTACCACGGCTTTACGTTTACCGACGGTAGCCATGCTGCCCGGATCCTTATACCTGAACGCCTTCAGTTCACCGCCTTTCAGCAGTTTTTTCATATTGTGGGCCAAAGTCTTCGCCTGGTTAATCGCTACATTGGCTACCTGCGGATGGCCCCTGGGATACTCCGGCGATTCCATAAAAGCGATATCACCGATCGCAAAGACATTGTCCAGACCTTCCACCCTGTTATATACGTCTACTTTGATCCGGTTGCCCCGTACCACCTTTTCCCTTGGAATACCGTCGGGAACATTGCCCGTAACCCCAGCCGCCCAGATCAGGTTATTGGTCCTGATCTGCCGCCCGTCTTTTATAGACACGACTTTGCCGTCATAGTCCTGTATGAGGGCGTTCGTCCATACTTCCACGCCCATTTTCTCCAGATATTCCTGCGATTTCTGCTGCGATTCCTTCGACATCGGGGCCAGTGTTACCGGTCCGCCTTCTATAAGATAGACTTTCAGGCTTGAAAAGTCCATATCTGGATAATCCCGCGGTAGTACGTTCTTCTTCATTTCGATGATGGCGCCGGCAAGCTCCACGCCCGTAGGACCCCCCCCCGCCACAACAATGTTCATTACCCCTTCAAGATCCTCACCGGTGCAGTCGAGTGCGTCTTCAAAGTTGAGGAGTATACGGTTGCGGAGCGCAATGGCTTCCAGCGTACTTTTCATAGGAAAAGCATTGCGTTCCAGGTTCTTATTGCCGAAGAAGTTTGTGGTACAGCCCGTAGCGATCACAAGATAATCGTATTTAAAGCTACACCCGTCCGTCACCACAACCTGCTGCTCTGTATCCACATGCTTCACTTTAGCGATACGGACATGGACATTAGGTTTGCGTTGGAAAATCTTGCGCAGCGGAAAGGAAATCGAGCTCGGTTCAAGCCTGGCGGTAGCCACCTGGTAGAATAGGGGCTGGAACTGGTGGAAATTGTATTGGTCTATAAGCGTAATATCATATTCACTGTCCTTGATGCGTCTGGCCAGCTGAAGACCTGCAAATCCGGCACCCAGGATGACTACTTTTTTCTTGCTCATAGGAATAGATTTAATGCAAAGCTAGGTCCCTGAAGCGCCCTGCTTAATAAGAATACGGTAACCGCAGATGGATAAAAGCTATGCCAGCCACGGCCATTAAAAGAGCAATAAAAGCCCCGTTCGGGAAGAACGGGGCTTAAAATACGGAACTTTTTATTTCTTAGCGGGCAATGTTCACGGCTCTCAGCTCTCTGATCACCGTTACCTTGATTTGTCCCGGATACTGCATTTCTTTCTGGATCTTGTCGGCGATTTCGAAAGACAGCCTGTCACTGTCGGCATCGGTTACTTTCTCCGCCTCTACGATCACGCGCAGCTCACGGCCCGCCTGGATAGCGTACGCCTTTTCCACACCGTTATAGCCCATTGCCAGTGATTCCAGGTCCTTGATCCGCTGCAGATAGCTCTGCATCATTTCCCTGCGGGCACCCGGACGGGCACCGCTGATGGCATCACAAGCCTGGATGATCGGCGAAATGATATAGCTCATTTCCATTTCGTCGTGGTGAGCGCCAATGGCATTTACCACAGCCGGGTGCTCACCGCATTTCTCCGCCAACTTTGCGCCAAGCAGTGCGTGGCTCAGTTCAGTCTCCTCATCCGGTACTTTTCCGATATCATGCAGCAGGCCGGCGCGTTTGGCCAGCTTTACCACCTTCTGCCCCAGTCCGAGCTCGGCAGCCATGATGGCGCAGAGATTCGCGGTTTCCTTGGAATGCATCAGCAGGTTTTGTCCATACGAGGAACGGAACCTCATCTTACCGATCATCCTGACCAGGTCTTTATGGAGACCGTGGACACCAAGCTCAATGATCGTGCGCTCACCGATCTCCATCACCTGCTCTTCAAGCTGCTTCTTCGTTTTCTCTACCACTTCCTCGATACGGGCCGGGTGAATGCGGCCATCCTGAACCAGTCGCTGCAGGGACAGGCGCGCCACTTCCCGGCGCAGCGGGTCAAAACAGCTCAATACGATCGCCTCCGGTGTGTCATCAATGATCAGGTCTACGCCGGTAGCTGCTTCCAGCGCGCGGATATTCCGTCCTTCCCTGCCAATGATCTGTCCTTTTATTTCGTCGGTCTCGAGGTTGAATACTGTTATCGCATTTTCTATCGTCTGCTCTGCGGCAGTACGCTGGATGGTCTGGATTACAATTTTCTTTGCTTCTTTATTGGCGTTGACCTTCGCCTCCTCCATGATCTCTTTCACATGGGCCATGGCCTTGGTCTTTGCCTCTTCCCGTACCAGTTCCACCAGTTCAGCCTTCGCCTCTTCGGCGGTCAGGTTGGAAACCTTTTCGAGGCGCTTAATATGCTCCTCCTGGTGACGCTCCAGCTCTGTGCGCTTGATATTGACCACTTCAAGCTGCTTATCAAGGGTTTGTTTCTGCTGTTCGTACTCGTTGATCTGCTTCTGAAGGCTGGCGTTCTTATCGTTCCAGCTTTGCTGCTGCTGTTTCAGCCTGTTTTCGGCTTCTGAAAGCTTCTGGTTGCGCTGAAGCACCTCGCGCTCATGCTCGCTTTTCAGTTGGAGGAAGTGTTCTTTCGCTTCAAGTATTTTCTTTTCCCTAAGTGTATCAGCGTGTGATTTAGCATCCTCAATGATCTTTTTAGCCTGCTCGTTAGCTTCGTCTATTTGCTTCTGGGTATTTTTTGCGAAGATGAACTTGCCAAGAAAAATACCTATTAGGATAGCCGCCACTGCGACCACAGCGACTATTATTGTTGTTGATTCCATTACTTCATGTAGAATTTTGATCTGATAAATAATTGCCTAGCCTACCTATATAATAAGATGGAATATGGACAGGACATTGTTTAGCGTGCTAAATTAAAGAAAAGATTTCGGGAAAGGAAATGGGCCGGGATACGCTCAGCCTTGAAAAGCAGGGCCGATAGTCTTAATTTGCACTCAATTCTGACAAGCTGCCAATGGTTCTATCGTATTCATTCTGCAATGTTTCCGTCCTGCCCCTTCGCAAAGAACCTTCACACCGCTCGGAGCAGGTAAGTCAGCTGCTGTTTGGCGAACGTGCAGAGATCCTCGAGGTCAATGAGGCGGGCTGGGCCAGGATCCATACGGAATGGGACCAGTACTGCGGCTGGTGCAGGGCTTCTCAACTGGAGCAGGTATCCAAAAAAGACTATGCAAAGGAACGCAAGTTCCTGTCAGCCGATAATCAAGGGAAGCTGAGATTTGAAGACTCTGAACTCTGGCTCCCGGCCGGTGCCGAGTTTGGGAAAGGAAAACAAACAATAGGCACTCTCAGCGGCAAGTTCAAGGGCAGCAAACAGGAGATTGCCGCGCTGCAGGTAAGCGGTGATGCGCTCCGGGCGGCCGTGCTTTTATACCTGCACGCTCCCTATCAGTGGGGCGGAAGGTCGCTGGCAGGCATTGATTGTTCCGGACTGGTGCAAATGGCCTACAAGCTATGCAACCGGAAGCTTCCCCGCGATGCATCTATGCAGGCGCTGGAAGGAACAGCGGTCGATTTTCTGCAGCATGCAAGAGCCGGTGATCTGGCTTTTTTTGACAATGAAGAGGGAAGGATAAATCACGTCGGAATGCTGCTTGACCACCAGACCATTATACATGCCACAGAAACAAGCGGCAGGGTAGTTATTGATTCCATAGACGGGGGCGGGATCATCAGCAAGTCGCTGCGTAAAAGGACGCACAACCTGCGGATGGTAAAACGTTATTTCTGATCAGTATTCCCTGCCCCGGTAAAACACCCGGAACATATTCAGTCCCACCCTGTAGCGGAGCACGTCGTAGGAAAGCTGCCAGTTGTTCTGCGGATTGATGTCGTTGCTACTGAACAGGGTGGTCACGTCATAGACCTCGCCCTCGCTGAACAGCCGCAGCACATTATTCTGGTTCATATACGCGACGGAGTTATATTGTACCTGATAGTTGTCCGGATAAAAGCTCTCCAGTGTGATAATATCGCCTTTATAAAATACCCGGAAATACCCGCTCTGGTCGCGAAACGCCACTACGTTATCACCTACCTGGTAATCGGGGCGGAAAAAACCGATCGTATGAATGCTGTCCTGGTAAAAGATCTTGAAATATCCGTCATTGGAAACATAAGCTACCTGGTTGTCGCCAACCGCATAGGAATCCGGCGGAAATGACTCAGCCACAATCGTTCTGCCCTGATGGAAGATCTTGAACTCACGATTGGCATCGATATAGGCGACGGTATTCCTGCCTACGTCGAAACTGGTGACCGCATAGTCTTCCTGTGCAATGATTTCTCCCTGGTAAAAGATGCGGAACTGGTTCGCATAGTTATCGTAGGCAGCGATGTTGTCCGAAACTTTGATCGCATCCAGCCCCTGTCCGGCCAGGAAGTTCTCGATAGGATATACGGTCCCCTCATAATAGGCTTTATACTCATTACGGACGCCATCATGGAACAGCAACAGGGAATCGCCAAAAAAATACTGGGTGCACAGACCCGTCAGGTTCCTGATCCGCCCTTGGTCAAAAACGTTAAGGGAACGGGCATTCAGGAAGGCAACCAGGTTATCGCTTACCAGGAACTCATTGGTAAAGCCTATGTTGACGGTACGCACGCCTCCTCCGTAATAGATCTTGAACGACCTGGAATTGTCCAGATAGGGAATTGCTACCCTTCCGGTCTTTAACTCTACAGGAGGCAGGTAATCTATCTTCCGGATCATGCCATTATCCCAGACCATCAGCTGGTTCTGCAGATTAACAAAGGCGGAGAGCGGTTGGGAGAAGGCAGTAACGGTCAGGAAGCAAAAGCAGACCAGGAGGCCTGCAATTCTATGGTGCATAGATCAGTTTTAAAGAACCCGGACTGTAAGATAGAATAAAAAAGCCAGCCTGAGAACAGGCCAGCCCCTATAAACCCTATCACTATGAAAACTATCGCGAAAATATGTAATCGGTTTGAAAAAGTAAATAGCGGCTATTCCCCGCCGGTATAGAAGAATATTATCTGGCGCATTCCGTTGAAGTAACCCGATACTTTCATCCCCATTACTTCAACGGGCAGCATCGGGATCAAAGGCGTAGGATGACAGGAATATCAGAAAGGCTGGAGAAAAGACCGCAGGGCCTAAAAACAAGAAAGCCAGCCTGAGAACAGGCCAGCCCCTATAAACCCTATCACCATGAAAACTTCTTTATGCTTAAAAGCTAAAATGCGTTGATTTTCAATTAGAATGTAAAGATAAAAACCGCATTAATACGCGCCAAGCAAAATATTGTTATCGAGTTGTTAATCGTATGTAGCTACTTCTTCTTCTTTGGTGTGAAGATGGCGATCATCCGCTTACCTTCCATCTTCGGCATAGACTCCAGGCCGCCAACCTCCGCCAGCCTTTCAGCGAACTTCAGCAGGAGCAGTTCCCCTCTTTCCTGGAACATAATCGCACGTCCCTTGAACTGGACATAGCATTTCACCTTGTTGCCTTCCTGGAGGAATTTTTCAGCATGCTTGGATTTAAAATCGAAATCATGCTCGTCAGTATTGGGTGTGAACCGGATCTCTTTTACTTCCGACTGTTTTGACTTAGCCTTCTGCTCCTTTTCTCTTTTTTTCTTTTCGTAAAGGAATTTCTGATAGTCTATGACCCGGCAAACCGGCGGAACCGCATTGGGTGAAATCTCAACAAGGTCCACTTCTTTCTCCTGAGCCATCCTGAGCGCCTGGGCAATGGGGTAAATGCCCGGTTCCAGATCCTCACCTACTACCCGCACTTCCGGTGCGGTTATTTCTTCATTTAGTTTATGCTCCCTTTGTACCTGTCTGGGCTTAAAAAATGGTTTTCCTTTACTTCTTTTTTGCATTAAGACTTATTAAAATTGATGGCAAAAATAGCGCATTTGTTATATCAAAGTATA
>Ga0196964_10001375_pt1 | contig 12432 bp, 7 predicted proteins | sample S1_10metaG_FD_148615 | JGI IMG/M metagenome (GOLD analysis project Ga0196964, IMG submission 148615) | Soil microbial communities from Anza Borrego desert, Southern California, United States - S1_10 | ecosystem: Environmental > Terrestrial > Soil > Desert | place: USA: California | collected...
GCGTCGCGGGCAGCCGTTCTTCTATCAGGGCAGCGTCGATTTGTTGAAGAAGCTCTTTCCTGAGGAAGCGCTGCGCAAGATTCCGCCCGATCATCCGATCTTCCGCATGGTCACGGACGTGGAGAAAGTCACGCTGCCGCAGTCGCTCGGCGATCTCCCGCAGCTCGAAGGCATCTACGTCGGCTGCCGGCTGGGAGTCGTCGTCAGCAAGATCGGTCTGGGATGCGGCTGGGACAACTTCACGCCTGACTCATCTATTAAAGGGGCGATCTACTATGACGTGAACGACGCGACCGCGCTGGGCCTCAACATGGTGGCGTACGCGGTCGGCTACAACGAACTGGGCAAAGCCCACGCGCGGCCGGAACTCTTCGGCACGAGCGACGAGAAGCCGCAGGGCGACGATTTTCTCTTCGCACAGGTCCGGCACGGCGGCGTCTGGAACACAGATCCGGGCGGCCCGGGCAATCTGCTGCGTAATCTCGCCGGCAATACAAACGTGAAGGTCACCTTCCGACGCAAGACTGTGAAGCTCGGTAGCGACAGCCTCGACCACGTTCAATTCTTGTATCTCTCCGGCTGCCATGATTTCACGTTCACGGCGCCCGAACAGGAGGCGCTGCGCGGCTTTCTGAACCGCGGCGGCACGCTGCTGATCGACAACGCGCAGGGACTGAAGACGTTCGACATCGCTGTGCGGCGTGAGCTAAAGAACGCGCTGCCCGGGGCCGAGCTGAAAGCCATCGGCGACGATCACGAGATCTTTTCGACGTACTATAAAATCGGCAAGGTCGAGTTCACTCCCGCGGTCAAACGTCTGGAGCCGAAGCTCGAGACGCCGCAATTTGAAGGCATCACGCTCGACGGCGACCTGCGCGTGATCTACAGCCGTTATGACCTCGGCGGCGGATGGCAGGGCAGCGAACACCCGCAGGGGAAGGGCTACGCTCGCGGCGACGCGCTGCGGCTGGGAACGAACATCGTCACCTACGCAATGACTCACTGAGTGATGAAACCGCAGATGAACGCAGATACACGCAGATACGGAACAAAGGCTGGTCAAAAAATCTTATCTGCGTCCATCTGCGTTCATCTGCGGTTCCAAAATCCGTTGGAGGTTTGACTTGTCCGGATTCGCACTCGAAGTCATCGCCGGCCAGCACGCGGGGGCGCGCTTCGCGCTGAACGGCGACGTCGTGACCATTGGGCGCGATGCGGCGAGCTCCATCGTTCTCGAAGACGTGGGCATGTCGCGCAAACACGCGCAGCTCACGCCGACCGGTGACGGCTGGGTCATCGAAGACTTGCAGAGCAAGAATGGCGTCCGAGTCGGCGGGGAACTGATCACGAAGCATACGCTGAAGGCCGGCGACGAGATCCGCCTCGGCGAAGCGAAGTTGCGATTCATGCCGGAGATTCAAGACGTGAGCGATGGCCAGGAGCTGAAGCCTGTGCAACCCAAGACTGCTGATGCAGCGAAGTCTTCTGAACGCAGGAACGCGGTGGCCGTTGAGAACGCCCCTGGCGCTCCGGTTCCAGCATCAAAGTCCGGCGCTGCGCCGAAAGTCGCCACCGCCGCACCGCCAGTCGCAGCGGCTCCTAAGGTCATCAAGAAACCGGTGCTGCCACCGCTGCCTGAGAACGAAGCCGAAGCTGTCGCGCATTTGCGCCAGGCGCGTGAACGGATGCTCGCCGAAATGAGCAAGATCGTGATCGGCCAGACCGAAGTCATCGACCAGATTCTTGTCGCGCTCTTCAGCCGCGGGCACTGCCTGATGGTCGGAGTTCCGGGGTTGGCCAAAACACTCATGGTCCGTACGCTGGGCCAGGCGACGGACCTCGACAACAAACGCATCCAGTTCACGCCGGACCTGATGCCCTCAGACATCACCGGCACGCAGATCTTGGAAGAAGACCCGCAGACGCGGCAGCGCACGTTCCGTTTCGTCCGCGGGCCGATCTTCACCCACATCCTCCTCGCGGACGAAATTAATCGCACGCCGCCGAAGACGCAGGCGGCGCTGCTCGAAGCCATGCAGGAGGGCCGCGTCACCGCCGGCGGCACGACGTACCGCCTCGCCCAGCCGTTCTTCGTGCTCGCGACACAGAACCCGATCGAACAGGAAGGCACATACCCGCTGCCGGAGGCGCAGCTCGACCGCTTCATGTTCATGATCAAGGTCAGCTACCCGAAGCGCGACGAAGAGATGGAGATCTACCGCGCGACGACCGGAGACATCGACATCAGCGTACAGCCGGTCTTGAGCGGCGAAGCGATCCTGCGGCTGCAGAAGATCGTGCGCCGCGTGCCGGTCAGTGACCACGTGCTTGCATATACGGCGGATCTCGTTCGCGCCACGCGACCCGATGAAGCCGATTCCCCGCAATTCGTCAAAGACTGGCTGAGCTGGGGTGCGGGTCCCCGCGCGGGCCAGTACTTGCTGCTCGCGGCGAAAGCGCGCGCAGTGCTGCTCGGCCGGATGAACGTGAGCTGCGAAGATGTCCGCAACGCCGCCCATCCGGTCTTGCGCCACCGCATGTTCTGCAACTTCAATGCAACCAGCGAAGGATTGGACAGCGACAAAGTAATCGATCGGCTGCTGAAGGAAGTGAAGGAGCCGGACGAGAAACGCTACAAGTAGCTTGGAGTCCGCCATGCGGGTCGGAACCTTGGCAGTGACAATGCTCATGATTGGCAGGCAAGAGCATGCAGACGGCTTCCGGATTCGTCAGTCGGGAGACTATCTCATAAGCGACTATCGACGGAATGGGACATGGGAACAGTGGCAAACTTCTGAGCCGACCCAAGAAGACGCGGAGTTTCTCAATGCCACCCTGGACGAGGTACGTTCATGGCACAAGCCCGGTCCTCATAAGGCGCTCTTCTGGGGAATACTCGATCACTGGACAGTGTTCGCGTATACGGCTCACAGCGCGGGTCTTCTGCAAACATTCACAACCGCCTGGCATCCGGGCGCATTCTGTGCGGAGATCTGTTTGAATCGCCCCGACATTCCTAAACAGGAATGGGGAGCGCTCATTGAACGCATGCGTGATCTCAGGGAGCGCCGGATTCATGATTGAGCGCAACTTCGCACTTCGAACTTCGTACTTCGTACTTTCCCGCGGATCGCGGAGCACGCGTGGATAACAAGAAGTACGTTTATCTGACACCGCACACCGTCTCGAAGTTCGAGAACATCGAGATGCTGGCGCGCGGCATCGTTGAAGGTTTCATCAGCGGCATGCACAAGTCGCCGCATCACGGGTTTTCCGTCGAGTTTGCCGAATACCGCGAGTACGTCCCCGGCGATCCGGTGCGGCACATCGATTGGACCGCTTACGCGAGAAACGATCGTTTCGTCATCCGGCAGTACGAGCAGGAAACGAACTTGCAGGCGACGGTCTTCGTCGATTGCTCGCGCTCGCTCGATTTCAAGTCCACCTCGCCGATCACGAAGTTCCAGTTCGGCTGCTATACGGCTGCGGCCTTGATCTACCTTCTGCACCGCCAGCAGGACGCGGTGGGACTCTGCTCGCACGACGGCAAGATCAGGAAAGTCCTGCCACCACGAACCAGCGGGCTCTCGATCCGCGAAATGCTGCTGCATCTGGAAACGCTCAAGCCCGGCGGCGAGACGAACCTAGCGGACGTCTATCACGAAATGGCCGAGCGCCTGCCGCGACGTTCGATGGTGATCCTGCTCACGGACATGTTCGACAACCCGGAGAAAGTCGCGACCGCGCTTCGACACTTCCGCCACCGCCGCCATGAGGTCATCGTCTTTCACCTGATGGACGATGCCGAGCTGAACTTTCCGTACCGGGGCCTGATCGAGTTCAAGGATCTCGAGACTGGCCAGTTGATGGAAGTCGAAGCCGAACTGATCCGCGACGCTGTGCGCGAGAACGTCGCCGGTTTCATCCGCGACTGGCGCAAACTCTGCGGCGACTGCCACATCGATTACCACGTGCTGAACACGGCCGAGCCGTTCGATCGCGCGCTGTCGGCGTACCTGGCGCGGAGGATGCATGTGTAACGGCGGCTCTTGGCTCTTAGCTCTTGGCTCGTGGGAGTGGCGACGCGAGCAAATCACCTCTCCCCTTTGGGGAGAGGGCCGACGTGAGCCCATCTGTCGAAGCAACGGAAAGGAACGCGGGGTGAGGGGTTGCGCGTTGCGGCGAAGAGAGCGCGCCGCCCCTCACCCGGCACTCGCTTCGCTCGTGTCCGCCCTCTCCCCAGAGGGGAGAGGGGATGACATCCCCGCGTCTCCGCGTCTCCGCGTCCCCGCGTCCGCTTCACGAGCACGGAGGTGCCGCTAACCCGTGTTCGCGAACCCGATTTTCCTCTACGCGATCCTCGCGGGCGCGGTGCCGATCCTGGTGCATCTGATCTTCCGTCGCCGGCGAACGGCGATGGACTATCCCACGCTGATGTTCTTCAAACGCGTGGATATGAAACTTGCCAGCCGCCGCAAGCTGAAGGAGATCGTGCTGCTGAGTCTTCGCGCGGCCGCGATCATCTTCTTCGCGCTCGCACTCGCGCGGCCGGGATTCAAGAGCGGCTCCGAATCCGGCAGCGCGTCCGCTGACTGTGTGATCGTGCTCGACAATTCCGCCACGATGGGAATCTCGACCAGCGTTGGCACACGGCTCGAGGCCGCGCGCTCGCGTGCCGCAGGCGTCATCGCCGCGATGGGCGCGGAAGGACGTGCTGCGATCGTCACGACCGTGCATAGCGATGCCGTGATGAACGTCTCTTCTCTTACGGGCGATCGCGGCCTGCTGCAGAAGTCGCTCGAAGCGGTGGCGCCGACGAGCGGCTCCGGATCGATTGCGGCAGCGGTCTCTCGCGCGCAGCAGATCCTCGAGCAGTCTTCGAGTGCTCCGAACCGTGAGATCTACGTCATCAGCGATTTTCAGGCCGTGCCGTTCAAAGACGAAGCCGCTCTGAAATCCGCCGCGGGTGCCATTCCCACAACAACCAGCGTTTTCTTCTGCGCCGTCGGCGGCGGCACGCCTGAGACAAACCTCGCGATCACCGGAATCACCACCGATCCGCGTCCGAAGGTCGCCGGTCGCCGAGTGACGCTGAACGTGAAAGTGAAAAACCCGTCGCGTCGGGAGATCTCCACGACCGTCAGCGCCGGTTTGCGTCAACAGCCGCTGCAACAGTCAACGGTCACGCTTCAGCCTGGCGCGGTGCAGGACGTGCCGCTGACGATCACGCTCGGCCAGGAGGGCCTTGCCGCCGGCGAAGCAAAGCTCGACGCCGACGATGCCGCGTTCGACAACGTGTGGCCGTTCGCACTGGACGTGCGCGGTCCGATCCGCGTGCTGGTGGTTTCGCCTGGAGCAAAGAAAGCTGAACTCGAAGATTCGTTCTATCTGCGCAAAGCGCTCGATCCGACAGGCGACGGTCGCTTGAGCGGCATTCGTGTGACATTCGCGCCGGAAGCTTCCGCGCCAACGAAGCTTGATGGCTTTGACGCGATCGTGCTCTGTGCGATCAACTCTCTTCCGCCCGCGGCGCTCAGTGCGATCAGTGACTTTGCCGAACGCGGCGGGGGCGTCCTCGTGTTCGGCGGACCCGCGGATGCGAAACTCGCTGACAAGCACCCGTTGCGCGCGCTGACTGCGGTTCGTGCGCTCGGAATTATCGAGCCGCCCCGCGATCAGCCGCCGCTCTCCTTAAAGGTAACGCATCCCGCGGCTCCGTATTTCGATGATTCGAGAATCACAGATGGCCGCGTTGAGTTTCCTGAAATCGCGCTGCTGAAAGCCGTGCGCGTTGAGCCCGACAAAGACGCGAACGTGCTCGCCGAATTTGGAGACGGGTCGCCAGCGGTCACTGTGCGGAATCTTGGGAAAGGCCGCGTGATGTATTGGTCGCTGCGCCCGCACGCCGATGACGGCAATCTGCCGCTGATGCCGAGTTTCCTCTCGCTGCTGCACTGCAGCGTTTCTGTGTTGAGCAACGCGCAGGGCATCAACCTTGAACGCAAAGCCGGGCAGCCGCTGCAGCTCGACTTCTCCTCTGCAGCGGCGAGCGCCAACGTGAAGCTGCCTGCGGCAGTGACGGTGTTCGATCCTGAAGAGAAATCTGTGGAAGTTACAATCGGAAGCGGGCGCCTCACCTTTCGCAGCACCGGTGGCGCCGGCGTGTATCGCATTTCTGCCCTCACCCCCGACCCCGCTCCCACAAAGGGCGAGGGGCGAAGGGATGCGGTTATTCCCGCAGGCTTCGCGGTCGTGCCCGATCCGGAGGAAAGCGCGCCCGAGTACCTCTCTGCTGCGGACGCGCTGAAAGCATTTCCCGTCGCGAACGGCTTTGCGCTCGCGCCAGGTGCCGAACTCGCGCCGCTGCTCTCTACCGCGCGGCAAGGGCGCGAATTGTTCGGATTGTTCCTGCTGCTCGCGCTGCTGATGGTGCTGGCTGAAGCAATGCTCGCGAACGCGATCGGCGCGCGCGTGCGATCGCCAATGCTCGCGACGGGACAGAAGAAAGGCGTCGGCGCGGATATGTCCGGCCTGAACCTGAAGCCTGTTGCGCGCAACGCTTCTCCCGAGAAGGAGACACCCGCGACAGAGATGGAAGCCCGACGCGTCAGCGAGGGACGCAGCTAAATGGACGCCCTCGCGCCATCTATTCTCGCCAGCGGCGGCATCAGCTTTCAGACGGCGCTCTGGTGGGGCTGGGTGCTGCTTGCGGCACTCGGTGCCGGACTGGCGCTCACGTGGCTTTACCGCCGGCTCTTCCAGCTTTACCCGCGGCGGCAGGCGCTGACGCTGCTGGTCCTGAAGTTGGCAGCAGTGCTCGTGCTCTTACTCGCGCTCCTTCGCCCGGCGCTCTATACCGAAGAACGCGATCTCTCGCACGCGCAGGTTCTGCTCATCGTCGATGACAGCAAATCGATGAACACGCGCGACGGCGCGATTGGGCAGCCGCGAATCGACGATGCGCGCCGGGTGGCGTTCGAGACACTGCTCCCAAAACTTAAGAGCCGCCTGCCGGTCATGACGCTCTCGTTCAGCGACGCGGTGAAGGCGATCGAAAAACCCGACCAACTCACCGCTGTGGGCGAAGGTTCCGACATTCCTAACGCGCTGCTGGACGGCGCACGCAATTTCGCACGGACCGGCAGCGTCGGCGCCTTTGTGCTTGTGACTGATGGCGGCGACGCGCGCGCGCTGCCGCCGGCGTTCACGCCCGGCGCGCCGGTGTTCTCACTCGCTGTCGGCACTGACCTCACGAAGTCAGACGACTTGCGCATCGGCGGCGTCGAATGCCCCGATCGCGTCGATTCGAAGACGGACTTCGAAATTAAAGTCGAAGTGGCCGCCACTGGCCGCGGCGAGTTCTTCGATACGCTCGGCTCCATCCCTCTGAAGCTTTTCGAGGGCGAAAAGGAGATCACCGCGCAGAACGTCTCCTTGAGCGCCGGCGCACGGAAGCAGAACGTGTCGCTCAAAGTCAGCGCGCCGGAGCCTGGCATCCACCGCTACACGCTGAAGCTGCCGCTGCTGAAATCCGAAGTTGCGCCGCTGAACAACGAACGCACGCTGACCGTCGAGGTCCAGGATCCGTCGCTGCGCGTGCTCTATTACGCCTCGCGGCTGGGACAGGGTTACAAGCCGCTGCGCAACGCGCTGAAGTCCGATCCGGGCATTCACTTCACCGGACTGGTGCGCGTTGGAGCGGACCGCTTCCTGCTGCAGGGCGAGAAGGCCGGCGACAACATTCAGAACCAATTTCCCGCATCACTCGAGAGCTTAAAGAAATTCAAATGCGTGATGCTCTGTGACGCCGAAGCCAAAGACCTGAATCCGGCGGCGCTCGCGGCGCTTGAAAAGTTCGTCAGCGAAGGCGGCTCGCTCGTGGTCCTCGGCGGCCCACTGGGTTTCGGCATCGGCGGCTGGGCAATAACGCCGCTCGCGAATGCCTATCCGTGGCAGATCTCGCCGTCTGAGGCCGCGTTCCGCTCCGAACCCATCTCCGTCGAACTCACACCGATGGCGCGTGCGCATCCAATCTTCAACGGCATCACCGAGTCGCTCGTCGCCGGCTCGCGTGAATCAAAGATGAGCGCGTACAACTCGCCCGGCCCGCTGCGCCCCGGCGCGCAGGCGCTGGTGCTCGGCGCGCTGCCCTCAGGCGAACGCCCGGCCGTCGTAGCACTCTCGCGCTACGGCAAGGGCAAGGTGCTCGGCATCGCCTCGCATGCGCTGTGGCTGTGGAACGACGCCGAAGCCGAAGCGGAAGGCGGCAAGGCGTACAGCGCGTTCTGGCGCCAAGCGGTGCGCTTCCTGACCGGAGGCGATGACAATAGCGGTCTGCTGAAGCTGACTTCCGACCGCGCCGGCCGCTATCCGCCCGGATCGAAAGCCATTGTCAACGCGCGCGTGCTGGACCGGGCGCTCGCCCCTCTTAAAGGGGCCGCGTTGACCGGAACATTGAAGAAGCTCGACGGGAGCGTCATCGGCGCGGCGGCGTTCCGCGAAGACGGTCCCGCCGGCTCGTACTCCACGGACGTGGAGCTCGCGGCCGCGGGCGCGTACCGCCTGCAGGTGAGCGCCAGCGACGAGAAGGGACTGCTGGAGACGCGCGAGATCCTGCTCGAAGCCGGCAGCGGCGCGGGCGAAGGCGCGTTTCCGGCGGTGAACACGGCGTATCTGCAGGAACTTTCCGTGCGCAGCGGCGGCGCGATGCTCCCGCAGGAGCAGGCGGAGGAACTCGCCGACAAAGTTCTCGCGGGAGTAAAAGCCGAATCCCGCCGCCGCGAATTCAGCCTGATCTGGGATCACCCCTGGTACTTCGTCCTGTTCCTGTCGCTGATGACGGCCGAATGGGTCGCGCGCCGGCGGATGAATATGATCTAACGTGCGGGTGACGGGTGACAAAAGGTCGACGATGGGCCACCCTGTTTGTGTCGTGGCACTCGTCACAGGCCATCATATGCGGTAGAACGTTCCGCTCGAACGAAACGGTCTCTCGAGCCTACGCATGCGCATTCTCAATTCGCAGTCCCGCCAGAAAGAAGAGTTCACGCCGCTACGAGGCAAGCAGGTTCACATGTATCACTGCGGCCCGACGGTTTACGACAGCCTGCATATCGGACACGTCCGAGCCGCATTGACTCCCGACATCGTGCGGCGTTATCTGGAGTATAAAGGCTACCACGTCCGTTACGTGACGAACTTTACCGACGTGGATGACAAGATCATCCGTCGCGCCATCGATGAGTCGCGCGACTGCCGCGAACTTACGACGTACTACATCGAAGAAGCCCATCAGCTACTGATGTCCTTCAATATCCGCCCCGCGGATGTGCATCCGCGCGCGACCGATCACATCACTGAGATGATCGAGATCGTGGAGCGGCTGCTCAAGAACGGGAACGCGTACGTTGCCAAAGACGGCGATGTGTACTTCGATACCGCCAGCTTTGTGCGCTACGGCGCCCTCTCCGGCCGCAAGCTCGAAGAAGAGGAGGCGGGCCGTTCGGACCGCATTGATGAGGCGCGCCTGGCGGTAAAAAAGAACCAGGGCGATTTCGTCCTCTGGAAACTGATTAAGAACGACAAACCGGAGATTGCACGCGGCGGAGATCTCGTTCCGCGCTGGAGGTCGCCGTGGGGCGACGGGCGCCCTGGCTGGCACCTCGAGTGCTCGGCGATGTCGCACAAGTACCTCGGCGTTCCCTTCGACATCCATACTGGCGGACACGATCTGCTCTTCCCGCATCACGAGGATGAGAAGGCGCAGACCGAATGCGCTTTTCACGAGACGCTTGGCGATGCGAATTCGGTCCGTTACTGGGTTCATAATGAGTTCGTCAACATGAAGGCTCGTCCGGAAGACGCGAATGTTCGCGCAGATCTCAAGGACGCAGCCGGTGGCGTAAAAATGTCCAAGAGCCTCGGCAACGTGAAGTGGGCGCGGGACATGATTTGGCCGCACGGCCCCTACGATCCGATGGCCGTGCGCATGATGTTGCTGTCCTCTCATTACCGCTCGCCCATTCTCTTCGAACCAGCATTGCTGGACGAATCCACCGCGCGGCTCGAACGCATCTACAACACGCTCGAATCAATTGAGCGTGCGAAGGAGGCGGCAAATGGCTCCGGCAGCCTCGACACCGCCGCCGCGCTAAAGAACTTCGAATCCGCGATGGACGATGATTTCAACACGGCTAGTGCGCTCGGCGCTGTGTTCGATCTGTGCTCGAGCGTCAACCAGGGCGTCGCGGCAAAGAGTCTTTCAGCGCAAGCGCTCTCAGACGCAGCATCAACGATGAAGACGATGCTTCATGTCCTCGGCATCCGGGCGTTCCGTGCGAAGTCCGGCGGCGCCGGCGACGCAGCGAAGCTCATCGACCTGCTGATGGCCACGCGCCTGGATGCGCGCGCAGCCAAGCAGTACACGCTCGGCGACAAGATCCGAGACGGGCTGAAAGGTCTCGGCTACGAGGTCGAAGACCTGCCCGGCGGGAAGTGGGCGGTGAAGAAGAAGTAACACGCTCTTCGGTCTCGCGGAAAGACGCTGAGACGCTAAGAACTGTTTTAGCCGCAGATGAACGGAGATAGACGCAGACGAGCGAGCGAGGAGCATATCCAGAGGAGATCTGTAACGAGCGCGCATCGACGAGCACGAAGAAAAACCCAAGAATAATGCAACGAATTTGTCTGCCAGGACACTAGCGCCTCACTCCGGATCGATCACCACCAGCCCGCCCACGCCGTCTACCCGCTCATGAAAGTTTTCGGGATAGTCCCACGCACCGATCGGTTTCTTCTTCTGCTTCGTACACTTGATACAGGTGGTCACGCCGAGCAGTTCTTTGCGTTCAATCGGCATCGGCTGGCCGCAGGCGCTGCACGGGATAGATTCGGTCCGCGGATTCAGATCAGGCTCGGGCATCACTGCGTTCCTTCCGCTTCTATCTTATAGGACCCAGGAAAGCTTGAAACCGGCATCCCAAAAATTTCTCTCAAGGGTATATTGATGCTTCAGGTCTACTCCTAGGGATCTTCAGGTCTACTCCTAGGGATAAGGTGCGGCAGGAGAATATATGGCGACCCCATCCGGTCTTGCGGGCGCGGTTCAGGCCCCGGGCCTTGGCACTGACAACCTCGAGAAGCTTTACCTCCTTCCTTACCCCCGCAGCGTCAGCCTGAAGGGCGCTCCGCTGCGCACACCGCCATCCGTCTACCTGTTTCTGTCCGCCTCCGCCACGCCGACGGCCCGCCGCAAGTGCCAGGTGCTGGTCCAGCAGCTTGCCGCGATCAACATTCGCACGCAGCTTGTCACAGCCTCGGGCCTGCAACCCACTCACGCGCTATTCACGCCCACCGCGACGTTCCAGAAGTGGCCGCAGATGGACCGCCCGCTGCGCGGCGAGATCGCCAAGCCCGAAGGTTACCGCCTCACCGTCACCTCCGAAGGCGCCCTCCTGCAGGGCACCGACGAGCAGGGGCTGCTCTACGCCGGGATGACGCTGCGCCAGTTGCTCGAGGATAGCCCCAACGTTCCGGGAATGGAGATCGAGGACGCGCCGCTGGTTCCCATGCGCGTGATCCATCTCGATTTCAAGGGCTGGCCGCCGAAGCTCGACTACCTCAAAAACACCATTACTCAGCTTGCCGGGTACAAGATCAACGGCGTCGTTCTCGAGTACGAATCGTACTTCAACTTCCCCTCGCAGCCGGGCCTCGCAGCGGAAGGCGCGATCACGCCGGAGCAGGCCGCGGAACTCGACCTCTTCGCGCAGGACCTCGGCGTCACGTTGATCCCCCTGGTGCCCTGCATCGGCAATGTCGCGCACCTGCTGCGCCTGCCGGCGTATCAGCACCTGCGCGAGCATCCCGACTACACGCAGCAGCTCTGCCCGGTGAACCCCGCCTCGCTGGACATCGTCACCGCGATGATGGAAGACCTCATCGCCGTCCACCAGGGCCGCTACATTCACATCGGCGGTGATGAAGTGCGCCTGCTGGGCGTCAATCCGCAGAGCGAAGCGCGCGCAAAGCAGCTCGGGGGGCGCGCGGCCCTGTACCTCGAGTACATCGGCAAGGTCTGCCGCTATCTCGTCGCCCGCCAGAAACAGCCGCTCGTCTGGGACGACATGTTCCGCAAGATGAGCGACGATCAGATCAAGTGGCTGCCGCCCGAAGTCGTGCTCACCTTCTGGCAGTACGAAGGCCAGGGCGGCCGCGCCACTCCACAGATCCTCACGACACTGGACCGCTATCGGAAGCTCGGCCGCCGCATCTGGGGCGCGGCCACGCGGCTGCCCGCGCCGCGCTACGACGGCTTCGACAACATCGATGCGTGGACCGAGGCCGCGGAACTCGGCTACCTCGAAGGGCTCGTCACCACGACCTGGACACGCGACCATCACCACGGGCCGATGTTCGCCGCGCCGGAGACCA
>Ga0196964_10001376_pt1 | contig 12430 bp, 15 predicted proteins | sample S1_10metaG_FD_148615 | JGI IMG/M metagenome (GOLD analysis project Ga0196964, IMG submission 148615) | Soil microbial communities from Anza Borrego desert, Southern California, United States - S1_10 | ecosystem: Environmental > Terrestrial > Soil > Desert | place: USA: California | collected...
GTTGGCGTCTAACAAGGCGCGGGCGCCCGCCTCGGCCCGGCTGAAGTCGACGTCGACGGCGATCAGCCCGCGGGTGCGCTCGACCGAAAGGTCTAGCCCGCCGGCCAGCGGGTGCGCCTCGAGCAGGGCGATCTCCTCGGCAACGTCACAGGCGTCGCGCGCCGCCCCGTCGTAGACCACCACGGCGTCCGGGTAGGCCGCCTGCAGCCGCGCCTCGATCGAGGCGCCGGCGCTGATCCGCCCGACGTTCCCCCGCCCTTCGCCGAGCCGCTTCACCACCGGCCCCTTGTCGGCGCGAGCCTCGGAGGCGATCTCGACCTCGACCAGGGCGCCCTGCGCCGGCTTGCCGCCGGCCGCCGCCGGCAGCAGGCCGGCCGGCCCCATTCCCAGCTCGACGAAGTGGCCGCGGAACCCCGGCGCCGCCGCCTCCACCCGTCCGGTGAACACGTCGCCCAGGCGCGGCCTGTCCGCCTCGCCCTCGCGCTCGATGAACAACCGTTCCGGCCGCCCGTCGACGGCGACGGCGACGCGCGTTTCTCCAGGGGCCTCGTCGATGAAGATCTTCGCGCTCACGGCGCTTTCCACCCCAGCCCCTCCAGCAGGCATCGGGTCTCGTAGAGGGGGAGGCCGACGATGGCGGTGTAGCTGCCGACGATGCCGGTGACCCAGCCGCCGGCCACGCCCTGGATGCCGTAGCCGCCGGCCTTGCCGCGCCACTCGCCGCCGGCGACGTAGGCGTCGATCTCGGCCGCGCTCAGCCGCTTGAAGGCGACCCGCGCCTCGGCCACGCGGGCTGCGATGCGACCGCCCGGCGCGGCGACCGCGACGCCGGTCAGGACTTTGTGGTTGCGTCCGGACAGCAGTTCCAGGAAGGCCCGGGCCTCGGCCTCGTCCGCGGCCTTCTCGATCAGCCGGCGGCCGACCGCGACGACGGTGTCGGAGCCGAGCACGAAGGCGTCGGGATGCGCGGCCGCGCCGGCGCGCGCCTTCTCGCGCGCCAGGCGGTCGGCCAGCCGGCGCGGCGTTTCCTTCTTGAGGGGCGTTTCGTCGATGTGGGCGGGGTCGACGGCGTCCGGCTCGACGCCGATCTGGCGCAGGAGCTCGAGCCGGCGCGGGGACGCGCTCGCCAGGATCAGGCGCGTTCGCACCTATTTGAAGCGGTAGGTGATCCGGCCCTTGGTCAGATCATAGGGCGTCATCTCGACCAGGACCTTGTCGCCGGCCAGCACGCGGATGCGGTTCTTGCGCATCTTGCCGGCGGTGTGCGCGATGATCTCGTGGTCGTTTTCGAGCTTCACGCGGAACGTGGCGTTGGGCAGCAGTTCGCTGATCACGCCGGGAAACTCGAGCAGTTCTTCCTTCGCCATTGGGCCTCACGTAAGTCCATAGGAAGACGGCCCGCGCGATGGCGAGCCGTCTCTTCGCCGACAGTATGTCACAAACCGCGATTCCTGGCGAGCGATGGAACGGCGGCCGCTGCTAGGATCGCCCCATGGACGAGGTGTACGGCGAGCGGATCCCGACGGACCGACTGCGGCGGTCGCTGCACTGCCTGTGGTTCTATGCCGGCGACCCCGGCCTCGATCCGCAGCGGATCGCACCTGATGGCCGCTGCGAACTCATCCTCCACCTCGGCTCGCCCTACGAGGCCCTGCAGCCAGATGGCGGCTGGAGCCGACAAGGCGAAGCGCTGTTCGTGGGCCAGCTGACCCGCCCGCTGACGCTGCGGGCTCCCGGCCGAATCGACCTCGTCGCCGCCCGCTTCCGCCCCGCCGCGGCGCGGGCCTTCACGCGCAGGCCCCTGGAGCGCTTCACCAATCGCGCGGCGCCGCTGTCGGAGCTGGTCGCCCCGCACGAGATTACGGCGCTGGTCGCCGAACTCCGCGGGGCCGAGCGCGGCGCGCGCCCCGGGTTGCTCGAGAAATGGCTCGCACCGCGCCTGGCCGACGGCGGCGACGATGCGGTCGAGCGCTGCGTCGAGGCCATCTACGACAGCGAGGGGCGCATCGGCATGGCCGCCCTGCAGCATCTGTCCGGCCTGCCCGCCCGGACCCTGCAGCGCCGCTTCGCCGTCGAGGTCGGGGCCCCGCCCCGCCTGCTCGCCTCGGTGGTGCGCTTCCGCCGGGTCTTCGAGGCGCTGCAGGCTCCGCAGGTGCGCAACTGGACCGACGCGGCCCAGGCGGCCGGCTACTTCGACCACCCGCAGATGACCCGCGACTTCCGTCGCTTCCTGGGCTGCACCCCTTCGGCCTTCCTCGCCTCCCGCCGAGGACTGGCCGCCAACCTGGTCGACCTGGCCCATTCCTGACGCAAAGCTACAAGCCGAGCGTGGGGTGGCCTGCGAGAGTGCCGCAAACAAAGCCGGAGACCCCGATGATCGCCGCCCTCGCCGCCAGCCTGCTGCTCGCCGTCGCCTCGCCCGCCCCGAGCGCGCAGCCCACGATCGACGACTTGGCCTGGCTGACGGGAGACCGCTTCCACGACAGCGAGCGGTCCACCACGCGCGAGGTCTGGATCGGTCCCGGCGACGGCATGCTGCTGGGCGTCAGCCAGATGCTGAACAAAGACGGTCGGCCGGGCCAGTTCGAGTTCATGCGCATCGCACCGACCAGCGACGGCCGCCTCGCTTTCCACGTTGCCCCGTCGGGCCAGCCCGCCACGGTGTTTCCGCTGAAGTCGTTTGAGGGCGGCCGCGTCGTGTTCGAGAACCCCGAACACGACTTCCCCCAGCGCGTCGTCTACTGGGACAAGGGCGACGGGGTCGTCGGCGCCCGCATCGAAGGAAGCGTCAACGGGCAGGTCCGCGCCATGGAATGGAGCTTTGCGCCCCGCCGCTGAGCCTTCCGGCGCGCTGTTTTAAGGAACACCGGCGTGGCAGCAGAAATCGGCAGGGCCCGGCTCACCGCCGCTGCAGCGCGTTCACCAGGGTGAACAGGCGGCGGGCCGTTTCGTGGTCCATGGCGATCTTGCCGTCGAGCCGCGCCAGCAGCAGGTCCGCGCCCTCGTTGTGCAACCCCCGCCGGCCCATGTCGATGGCCTCGATCTGCGCCGGCGAGGCGCCGCGGACGGCGGCGAAATAGCTCTCGCAGACGATCTGGTAGTCCTTGAGGACACTGCGGAAGGGGGTCAGCGACAGCAGGTGCTGGCGGGCGTAGTCGGGCCCCTCGACCGCGAACACCAGCCGGTTCTCGTCGCACCCCAGAGTCAGCCTGTAGGGGCCGCGCTCGGCGCCGGCGGGCCGGAATTCGTTCTTCTCCACCAGGTCGAAGATGGCCACCTGGCGCTCGTGCTCGATCTCCGGCGAGGCCGAGCCCAGACTCTCCCCGTCCAGGTCCACCCGCGCCAGCCGGTGGTCGCTCATCCCTGCTTGACGCCGTCGATCCAGAGCTCGCCGCCCAGCTCCTGGATCTCGTAGGCGTACCAGCGGACTCCGCGGCGGCGCCAGAGCTCGCGGTGCTTCTGGGTGGTGACCACGCGATGGCGCGAGACCCCGTCGCGGCCGATCATCGTCCGGTCCCAGCGCTGGGAGGTCCAAACCACCCACTCGTCGGTGTCGCGCCGGCGCATGCGGTCGATGGTGGTCTCCAGCAAGTGCGTCTTCTCGATGATCGCCCACTGCTGCAGCACGTCGGCGCGCAGGCCGTCGCGGTCGAGGACGGAGCCGTCGTCCTGGCGGATGCGCAGGTCCGGAGCCACCCCGTCCATGTAGGCGTTGATGTCCTCGGCCCTGGTCGCCTCGAGGCTGCGCATGATCTCGCCCTCGATCGCCCACCGCACCTCATCCGGACAGGCCCACGCCGTGAGGCCCAGGGAGAGGACGGCGATGGCGAGGGCGCGTCTCATGCTTCCGCCTTGTCCTCGTGCCGCGGCGCCGAGCGGGCCGGCCAGGGGTCGGACACGTCGGCCAGCACCAGGTCGATGCACTCGACCTCGACCTTCAGGTCGGCGCCGCCGGCGAACTCGAACAGCACCACGCCGCCAGGGGGTTCGCCCGGCGCGAATTCCAGCGCCAGCAGCTCGATCACCGCCCGCTTGGCCTCGCGCCGGATGCCGCGCGAACGCACGTTCATGACGCCGCCGACCTGCAGCGCTGTGCGCACGCGCTCCTTGCTTCCGTCGGCTTCCCAGCGGAACCGGTTGAAGGCCACGGTCAGCCGGCGCGGCCCGGCCTCGAAGCGGATGTCGCCCACCTTGGTCACGGCGTCCTGCAGGGCCGCGGAGATCACGCGCAGATCCTCCACATCCTCGGCCAGCAGCTTGAGAGGCCCGCTGGAAGACGCCACGCCTAGTGCTCCTCGCCGTCGCCCTTGATCCTGCGCACCCGGGCTCCGCAGGCCCCCAGCTTCTCCTCGAGACGCTCGAAGCCGCGATCCAGGTGGTAGACCCGGTTGACCACGGTTTCGCCCCTGGCGGCAAGACCGGCGATGACTAGGCTGACCGAGGCGCGCAGGTCGGTGGCCATGACCTCGGCGCCGATCAGGTGATCGACGCCCCTCACCCGCGCCTCGCCGCCGGAAACTGAGATGTCGGCGCCGAGACGCGCCAGCTCGGGTGCGTGCATGAAGCGGTTTTCGAAGATGGTCTCGCGGATGACGCTCTCGCCCTCGGCCATGGTCATCAGGGCCATGAACTGGGCCTGCAGGTCGGTGGCGAAGCCGGGGTAGACCTCGGTGGTCACGTCGACCGCTTTCAGGCGCGCGCCGTTGCGCTTGACCTCCAGGCCGTCGTTGGTCGGGATCACCTCGGCCCCGGCCTCGGCCAGCTTGTCGGTCAGCGCGCTGACGAAGCCGGCGCGCGTGTTGGTCAGCCGCACCTCGCCGCCGGCCATGGCCGCCGCCACCGCGTAGGTTCCGGTCTCGATGCGGTCGGGGATCACCGACCAGGTCGCGCCGTGCAGGCGGCTGGCGCCAGTGATGCGGATGGTGTCGGTCCCCGCGCCCTCGATCGACGCACCCATGGCGTTGAGGCACAGCGCCAGGTCCTCGATCTCCGGCTCGCAGGCGGCGCCGGTCAGCACGGTCTCGCCCTCGGCCAGGGCGGCGGCCAGCAGGGCGTGCTCCGTCGCCCCCACGGAGACGAACGGAAAGGCGATCTCGGCGCCGCGCAGGCCCCTGGGCGCCTGGGCGTAGACGTAGCCCTCGTGCATGTCGATGGTCGCGCCCAGCGCTTCCAGCGCCTTCAGGTGCATGTCGACCGGCCGCGCGCCGATGGTGCAGCCGCCCGGCAGGGAGACCTTGGCGTGGCCGGTGCGCGCCAGCAGCGGGCCGAGCACGTTGAAGGAAGCGCGCATCTGGCGGACCAGGTCGTAGGGCGCGAAGGAGCTGACGATCTCCGCCCCGTGCAGCAGGGTTTCCGAACCCGCCGGCCCGTCCGTCTCGGTGATCTCGACGCCCAGGCGGCGCAGCAGCTTGCCGAGGAACCGGGTGTCCGCCAGCCGCGGCATGTTGGTGAGCCGCAACGGCTCCGAGGTCAGCAGGCTGGCGGCCATCAGCTTGATGGCCGAGTTCTTGGCGCCGCTGATCGGGATCTCGCCCTCCAGCCGCGCGCCGCCTTCGATGGCGATGCGGTCCAGGTTCCGCTCCTGAGGTGTGGCCAGAGGCCCGCGAAAACGAGCGGCTATCTAGCGCGGGGGCCTCACCGCGCGAAAGGGGTCATTCGTCGCCCTTGGCGGGTTTCGGAGACGAGCCCGGCGCCTTCCTGCGGCGAAGGTTGGCGCGCAGCGCCGCAGCCAGCGCCGCCTCGCGGTCGGCCTTGGCGGTGTCAGGGCTCTGAGGCGGCTCGTCCTTGGCCATGACGGAAGTGAGCGGCGGACGGCCCGCGACGTCAAGGCGCGCGTTTTCCCGCTTCCCCTCCGCCCGTTCATTCGCTACATGGCGCGCCTCTCAGTTGCCGCCGTAGCTCAGTGGTAGAGCGCATCCTTGGTAAGGCTGAGGTCGGCAGTTCAATCCTGCCCGGCGGCACCACTCCCCCTCCCCTTCGCGCGGCTCGGCCAATATTCGGCCCTCGCGCCGGGATAACCCCGGTCGCTCGCCCGCGACGATTTCCCGGTGGCGCCGACGCGCCGCGGTGATTAGCGTCGCGGCCTCTGAACGGAGTCACCATGCGCCTGCCGATCGCCTGCGCCCTCGCACTCTTCGCCTCGCCCGCCTTCGCCCAGCCGGCGGCCCCCACGCCCGGCACGGTCGCGACCCCGTCGTCGCCGCCCGCCACCGCCGCCTCGCCGACCGTCCAGACGACGCCCCCGGCGCAGCGTTCGATCATCACCAAGATCACGCCTTCGGCGGAGCTGTGCAGCTGGCTGATCCGGGTCAACGGCGCCCTGACCAAGGAAGAGGCGCCGACGCTGGACCTGATCCGCACGACCACGCCGCTGCAGCGCCCGACCACCGCCGGCAGGCTGGAAGGCGTCTATTGCGAGCGCGACTCGATGGTGCCCGGCGAGCAGGACGACCGCGTGCCGGTGCAACTCGGCGTGCCGCTGTTCATCAACGGCCCCACGGGCATGACCACGGTCAGCGTCAAGGACCGCAAGTTCAGCATCGCCTATTCCCGCGGGGCCACGATCACGGCCGAACAGGAGCAGGCGGTCAAGAACGTGGTGCTGCGCTGGGAGTACCGCGCCAGCAAGGTGAGCGGGCGCTAGTCCCGCGCCAGCACGACGATGCGGTCGGCGGCCGTGTAGACCACCGCCTCGGACTTCTCCGGATTGAGCACCACGCCGCCCAGGCCGCGCGGGGCCCGTTCGCCGTTGCGCCGGCAGTAGCCGATCGCCGCCTCGCCGCGGCGTCGAGCGGCCTCGGCGACGGTGAAGAAGTTCACCGGCCGGCCCAGTTCGACATAGTCGGCGACCGGCTTGAGCATGATCTCGGAGCCCGCCTCGTCGAGCAGGTCGGCAAAGATCGCCGACAGGTGCTCGTTCTCCGACGCCTGGGCCAGCATCAGGCTGACCAGCCGGTTGGAGACGACGAAGTCGTCGGCCTTGGTCACTTCGGCTAGCTCGCGGTTGCGCACGTCGGTCATTTCGCTGACCACGTTGACCTGAGCGCCTGCCTGTTCGGCGATACGGCGCACGTGCAGCAGCGTGACCAGCGTGCGCGTGTCGGCGGCCTGGGCGTCCAGCAGGTCGCTGTAGCCCAGCACGATGACATGGTCGTAGGAGGGTATATCCAGCCTCGCCAGGGACGTAGGGCTGGTGGTGTTCATGCGCACGGGGCGGATGGTCAGCGATCTGTCCGCCTCCACGCCCGCGGCGAGGTCGTCCAGGTCCGGCAGGCTTGCGGCGATGGTCAGCTCCGAACCGTCGGCCACGTAGCGTGACAGTTCCCGCGCGATGGTGGGGGCCCGGCGGTTCCAACCCAGCATCAGTGTCCGTTCCGGCCTCGGTTTGCGGCGCGGCGGCTTGCGCAGGGCCTGGGCCTCGACCCCGTCGGTCCGCAGCGCGGTCCGGCAGATGGCCGAGTCGTCCTCGGCGATGACGATCGAGCGGCTGCCCGGGACGATCGGCGTGTCCATCGGCGGATTGAGCCGCACCTTGCCGTCAGGCTCGCACACACCGATCAGGGCGCAGCCTTCGCTTCCGACCACCGCCTCGCCGAAGGTCTTGCCCTCCAGCTCCGGCTGGTCGACGACGTAGATCTCGCTGCCCTCGAACCCCAGCAGCTCCGAATAGACGGCGCTCAGGCCCGACTGGCGGGTGGCGTGCACCACGATGCGGGCGATCAGTTCGTCCGCCATGACGATCTGCAGCTCGTCGCCGCCGACGGCCTGGGCCAGCTCGGCGCTGCGGGGTTCGCGGATCTCCGCGGCGATGCGGTAGGGGGCCTCGCGTCGCTGCGGATCGTGGACCAGCGCCAGCACGGTCTTGATGACCTGTGAGTCCGGGTCGTCCCCCTCCGGCGACAGCACGATCACCGAGCGCGAGGTCTCGGGCCGGACCAGGGCCAGGTCGTAGAGGTTGGTCGGCTCGCCACGGCGGCAGATGACCTGGGTGCGCCCCGTCGAGCCGACCTTGGCGGCGATGGCGTCCTCCATCCACACCTTGTCCCGGTCGGCCATGATGACGATGCGCGGCCGCCGCCGGCTCTGGTTGGCGATCATCAGTTCACGGATGATATCAAAGATCGAATCCGACCAGTTGAGGATGACCGTGTGGTCCTGCTCCAGGACGCGCGAGCGGCCCTTGCGCAGCTCGTCGAGCTTTGCGTTCACCCCGGCGCCGATGACCCCGATCAGCGTCGAGAAGATGAAGATGCCCGCCAGCGAGATCACGATGGTGACCGACCGGAAGCTCCAGCCGCGGTCGGTGGCGATGGCGCCCGGATCGATGGAGCGCATCAGCGCCTGCCAGGTGGCCTCGACGAAGTCCATCGGACTGCCGCCCTCGGGCGCGATGCGCAGGACCGCCAGAACGAGGCCGGAGACGAGGATCACGGCGAGCGAGACGACCGCCAGCCAGCCGATCAGGGCGATCGGCCCCGCGGCCATGCTCTTGTCGAACTCGTAGCGCGCCCGGTCGATCAGGCGGATGCGTTCGGCCATGCCCTCGCCGCGCCCTCAGCGGCTCCCTGAACCGCCCCCGCGGTCGCCCTGTTGTAGGACGGAGCGGGGTCCGGGCGGAAGGGCCGGAAATCGCCGCTTCTGCCCCCGCGGGTCGGGCGGTCGCGAAGCCGGCCGCGTTCTCATGCGTTGACGCAACCATGAGCAAACCGCGCGCCGCCGCAGTCCGGCTACCCACGGTGATCACGGCTCCGACTCCCGCGCGGCTGGTCGAGGCCTGGGCGCGCGCCGGATACGCCGCCCGCGGAATGCTCTACGTCAGCATGGGTGTCGTCGCCCTGGCCGCCGCGCTGGAGTGGCGGGCTTCGCCGGCCGACGGCCGCGGCGCGCTGGTGGCGCTCGCCGAGGGACCGGTCGGCTACCTTTGGCTGACCGGGATCGCGCTGGGCCTTGCCGGCTTCGCGCTATGGCGCGCCGCCCAGGTCGTGCTTGACGCCGACCGCCAGGGCAACCGTTGGCTGGCCATCGGCAGCCGGGCCGGCCAGGCGCTGAGCGGCCTCATCTACGGCGGTCTCGCCTTGTCGCTCTTCGAGTTGCTCGACGAGATCGAGGACCGCGACGAGGCCCACGAGGAGGTCCGCGCCCAGGCGGCGGAGGTGCTGGCCTGGCCGGGCGGGGACCTGCTGCTGATCGGGGTCGGATTGTTCATCGTCGGCTGCGGCGTCGGCAACATCCTGCAGGCCGTCTTCGCCCGCCTCGGCGCCCGTCTCGAGTGCGAGGACTGGACCTGGCGCTGGGCGCGGTGGTTCGGGCGGACGGGGTACCTCGCGCGCGGGGTGGCCTTCCTGCCGCTGGGGGCGTTCCTGGTGGAGGCGGGGCTGGACATGGACGCCGGCCGCGCGCGCGACTTCGGCGGCGCGTTGCAGTCCCTGGAGAGCCAGCCGTTCGGGGGGCTCGTCCTGGCCCTGACGGCGATCGGGCTGATCGCCTTCGGCGTCTTCGCGCTCGCCGAGGCGCGCTATCGACGCATCGAGCCCCCGATCCGCCGCCTGTCGGTGGTCGGACGCCGGTTGCGCAGGCTTGTCCCTCTGCGATGAGCCCGCCAGGCTGCGGTTAATTCAGTGGTGGACGACGCGGCGGCCAGCGCCGGCGCAAGACTTCCGGATCGTCGTGGACGCGGTTTTCATAACGGTCGGCGAGGCGGCGCCACTGGCCGGCCAGTTCGAGGTAGGCCCTGCGGCGAGCGTCCGAGGTAGCAGTCTCGGCCTGCTCCTCCAGCCCCGCGGCCTTTTGCCGGCACTCGTCGGGTGTTCTCATCTGAGAATGCAATGCGACTCTCGCAAAGGTGGTTCCCGGACGCACGTCGGCCGGCCGAGGCGCCGGCCGGCCGTGTGTTCCTTCGGTCCTACTTCTTGTCGGCGGCCGTGTCGTCGGCCGGGCTCTCGCGGTCCAGCGCGGTGACCAGCTCAGCGTGGCCCTCCAGCTTGGGCGCGACCTCGGCGGCGAAGGCCTTCAGGGCGGGATCCTGGCCGGCCCGGGCGTAGCCGTTGAACATCAGCAGGGCCTCATGGTGAGCGGCGGTCTGCTGGTCGAGGTAGACGTCGTCGAAGTCGGCCGCGCTGGCGGCGCGCAGGTTGTCGATGAAGCCCTTGCGACGCTCGTCCATCTCGGTCGGCAGCGTCCTGCCCATCTGCGCCGCGAGCGCCTTCAGCTTGGCCGAGGACGCCGTGTGGTCGGTGAGGATTCTCTGGGCCGCCTTCTTGACCTCGGCGCTCTGCGAACGCTCCAGCGCCATGCGGGACGCTTCGATCTCGTACATGTCGCCGATCGCGGCCCCATTGAGGAAGCTATCGGTGTCGACTGCGCCGACCGCACCGCTGGCCAGGCCGGTGGCGGCCCCGGCGGTGTCCTGGGCCTTGTTGACCGCTTCGGTCTGACCCGGATTTTCGGTGCGATTGCAGCCGCCCATGACCGCGACGGCGGCCAGGACGGCGATGGACGTAGTGAGCGTTTTCATAGTTGGTCTCTCAGCCCCTTTAGGTGACGCGCCAGCAACACGGGCTGGGCCGTTTGGTTCCGCTTCGGCGATGACGGATTTGTGCTCCCGCTTGCGGGACCCCGGGGCCCGTACGCCAGTTGAAACCCCAAGCGGGGGTATCGATTGGAGAGAGCGATGAACGAGAACAACCAAGACCAGGGCCGTAACCAGGAAGGCATGGGCCAGGGCCAGTCCGGCCAGGGCCAATCCGGACAGGGCCAGTTCGGACAAGAGCAGTCGTCCCAGTCCGGCCAGTCCGGCCAGGGCGGCCAGACCCAGTTCCAGGGCGGCGGCCGTGAGCAGGAGCAGGGCCAGCAGAGCCAGAACCAGCAGAGCCAGGGCCAGCAGGATCGGCAAGGCGAAGGCCGTTCGTTCCAGGGCGCCCAGGCCGATCCGGCCGAGGGCGAGCGCGACGACGAAATGCTGCAGGCGACCGCCTCGCAGAACGAGATCGACGAGATCGACGAGGACGACGACTCGGAGATCGACGACGAGGGACAGCTCGCCCAGAGCGACCAGGACTCCCAGTCCGGAACCACCGGCATCTGATCGGAGGGCGATCTAGGATCCGGGCAAAGGGGCGGGCTTCGGCCCGCCCCTTTTTGCCATCTCCTCAGCTGCGGTCGAGGCCGTCCGCGCCCCCATCGGGAGTGGATCGGCCAATGCCGCGTGCGCCATTGCGGACGACCGCGCGGCGGCCTAGGGGTGCGCCGTCTCGCGACGAGGATCCGTCATGCGTCTCGCCCGCTTTCCCAGGCGCCGCTACACGCCGGGCTTCACGCCGATCGAGCCGCTGGAGCGGCTCTCGCGCGAACTGGGCGGTCCCGACATCTGGATCAAGCGCGACGACCTCACCGGACTGGCGGCCGGCGGCAACAAGACCCGCAAGCTGGAGTTCCTGGTCGCCCAGGCCCTGGAGCAGGGTTGCGACACCCTGATCACTGTCGGGGCGCCGCAGTCGAACCACTGCCGCCTGACGCTCGCCGCCGCCGCCCGCGAGGGTCTGAGGTGCCGCCTCGTGCTGGAGGAGCGCGTGCCCGGGACCTACGACCCGGACGCCTCGGGCAACAACCTGCTCTTCGATCTGCTGGGGGCGGAGAAGATCACGCCGGTCCCGGGCGGGGCGGATCTCGAGGAGGCGATGGCCATCGAGGCGGCCGAGGTCGCCGGGCTGGGCCGCCGCGCCTACGTCATTCCGGGAGGCGGCTCCAACGCCCTGGGAGCCCTTGGCTACGTCGCCTGCGCCGACGAAATCATCGCCCAGAGCTTCGACCTGGGCGTCGCTTTCGAACACATCGTCGTCGCCAGCGGCTCCGCAGGCACCCACGCGGGCCTGCTGGTCGGGCTCGAGTCCGCCGGCGCGGGCGTCCCGCTGACCGGCGTCAATGTCCGCCGTCCGCGGGCCGAGCAGGAGGCCAACGTGCACAAGCTGGCGGTCGCCTGCGCCGAGCTGCTGGGCGTCGAGCCCCCCGCGCGCCAGGCGGTGGTCTGCCGCGACGAGTGGGTCGGCCCCGGCTATTCGCTGCCGACGGACGAGATGGTCGAGGCGGTTCGCCTGCTGGCCGCCGTCGAGGGCGTGCTGCTCGACCCGGTCTATACAGGCAAGGCGATGGCGGGGCTGATCGGCCTCGTCCGCGAGGGCGCCTTCAAGCCGGGCGAGCAGGTGCTGTTCGTGCACACCGGCGGCTCGCCGGCGCTCTTCGCCTACCAGGACGCGCTGAGGGGCCGGGCATGAGCCGCACCGTCGGCGTCATCGGCGGCATGGGGCCGGCCGCCACCGTCGACTTCCTCGCCAAGCTCATCGCCGCCACCCCGGCCGAGCGCGACCAGGACCACCTGCGGGTGCTGGTCGACAGCAACCCGAAGCTGCCCAACCGCAACGCCGCCATCGCCGGA
>Ga0196964_10001377_pt1 | contig 12427 bp, 14 predicted proteins | sample S1_10metaG_FD_148615 | JGI IMG/M metagenome (GOLD analysis project Ga0196964, IMG submission 148615) | Soil microbial communities from Anza Borrego desert, Southern California, United States - S1_10 | ecosystem: Environmental > Terrestrial > Soil > Desert | place: USA: California | collected...
CACGTCGAGGTAAGAGATCTTCAAGAACTCGGCAATGAGGAACGCCGCCGCGCCGAGCACGGGCGGGGAAATGATGGCGCCGAGACCGCCCGCGGAGAGGAGACCGCCCGCCTCCTCCTTGCTGTAGCCCACCTTGGCGAGCATCGGCGCCGCCACGGAGCCGAGCGTGACGGTCGTCGCGACGCCCGAGCCGCTGGGGCCGCCGAGGAGGAAGGAGGCGAGCGTCACGGTACGCCCGGCGCCGGTGGGCTTTCCTCCCATCGCGGAAAAGGAGAAGTCGATGAAGAACTTCCCGGCGCCTGAGAACTGCAGGAACGCGCCGTAGATCGTGAACAGGATGATCAGCGTGGAGGAGACGTTGATCGCGGTGCCGTAGATGCCCTCGAGCGTCATGTACATGTGGCCCACCAGGCGCGGGATCTCATAGCCCTGGTGCGTCCAGGGCGCCGGCAGGTAAGGGCCGAAAAACGCGTAGGCGAGGAAGCAGGCGGTGACGAAGGGCAGGATCCATCCGGTGGTACGGCGCATCGCCTCCAGCACGAGCACGATGAGCGCCAATCCGAAAGCGATGTCCCATTCGTTCGGAACGATCGACCGGTCGAGAAATTCGTCGCCGCCCATGATGAGGTAAGCGGCGGTGCCGATGCCCGCAAGCCCGAGCAGCCAGTCCCACCACATTACCCGGTGCCTGAAGTGCCGGGAAACCGGGAATGCCAGGAACACCAGCAACAGCACGAACGCGACATGCGTAGCGCGCAGGTATTCGGGCCGCAGGATGTAGTAAGCGGTATAGAGATGGAAGAGCGACATGACGACCGCGAGCGTCGCCACGAGCGCGGCGAGCCAGCCGCGGTGCCGGTTCTGCACGCCCTCCTCGCGCTCGATCATCTCCTCGGCGCGCGCCAGCGCCTGCTCGCTGATCGCCGCGTCGGGCTTGTGCAGCCGGAGGGTCTCTTCGCTCATAACAAAAAGCCCCGCCGGGGCGGGGCTCTGTTTAACGCGCTTCGCCGCTCACTTGATCTTGATGCCCTGCTCGGCGAAGTACTTGATCGCTACCGGATGCCACGGTATCGACGAGGCGTCGGCCCGCTGGTTCTCCGGCTTGATGTTCACCGCTTCGGCGTGCACGCGCACGAGGTCGACGCGGTTTTCCCAGAGCGTCTTCACGATGTTGTAGACGAGCTTGGGATCCATGTTCTCGTGCACGGTGAGGAGGTTGGTGACCGTGGCGGCCTGGTTGTCCTTCTCCATGCCCTTGTACATGCGCTGCGGGATCACGTCCTTGATATAGATGTTGCCGTACTTCTTCGCCACGACGGGAACGAGGTGCGCGATGTCCACGAACTTGATCTTGACCCCCGGCGAGTTGGCGAGGTCGGTCACTGCCGCGGTCGGAAGTCCGCCCACCCAGAAGAAGGCGTCGATCTTGCGGTCCTTGAGCGCGTTCGCCGACTCGGCGACGCCCAGGCGCTCGCGGCGCAGGGTCTTGTCCGTGTCGATGCCGGCGGCCTCGATGAACCGCGAGGCGAATACCTCGGTGGCGCTTCCACCCGAGCCGACCGAGACCCGCTTGCCCTTCATGTCCTCGATCTTGTTGATGCCGGTGCCTTCCATGGTCACCACGTGCATGCGGTTCGGGTAGAGGACCATGATGGTGCGCACGGGAATCGGCTTGCCGGCGAACTTGTCCTGACCCTTGAGCGCATCGATGGCCGCATCGGCCTGTGTGAGCGCGAGATACGGCTTGCCCGTGCCGATCAGCTGCATGTTCGCGACCGAGCCGCCGGTCACTTCGGCCGTGGCCTGGACGCCGGGGATTTTCTTCGACAGCACCGCGGCCATGCCGCCACCGAGCGGGTAGTAGACGCCGCCGGTGCCGCCGGTCGCGATAGAGATGTTCTGGGCGTGCACGCCGGTCGCGGCGACCGCAAAAGCCAGCGCAGCGATTCGTTTGATCAGTCTCATTGATCCATCCTCCTAGGGAGCGAAAATTCTAGCTTACGCCAAGCTTACGCAGCGCCTCTGCGCGTCGCTGCAGCGCAGCGTCCTTTACCTCGGTATAGAGGCTGCCGCCATGGCTGTCCATCGCAACGAGGAGCGGTCCAAAGCCACGCACGCGGAATTTCCACAGCGACTCCGGATGCAGGTCATCGAGGTCGACGTCCTCGATCGCCTCGATCCACGTCGTCTCGAGCGCCGCGGTGCCGCCGATGATGGCCAGATAAACACCGCCAAGATCGGAAAAAGCCTTGGAAGATGCGTCCCGCAAGCCGCCCTTCCCAATGATGAGGCGCACGCCGTACTGCTCCATGAGCGGCCGCGTGAAGCGCTCCATGCGGTCGCTCGTGGTGGTGCCGACGCAAATCGGCTCGTAACCCTTTGCCGTTTTGCGCACATTCGGCGCGGTATGGATCACGGCGTGGCCGCGCAGGTCGAAGCGGGTCTTGCGGCCGCGGTCGAACATGTGGATCTGGGTCGCGTCGCGGATGCCGTAGAGGGTTCGGTTCAACGTGACGGTGTCGTTGATGCGCAATTTCCGGACATCGCTCTCGGAGACCGGCATGTCGAAGTCGTAGTGCATCTAGAAGCCATACTCCACGCCGGAGGGCCGGAAGGTCGCGCGCGCCCGGCGCGCCGAGTGGCATTGCATGTTCACCGCCACGGGATTCATGGTGATGTGGGTCGCGGCAGTCTCGACGTGCACGGCGAACGAGGTCGAGTCGCCGCCGAGGCCCTGCGGCCCGACGCCCAGCATGTTGACCGCCTCGGTGAGCTCCTTCTCGAGCTTCGCCCCTTCCGGGTCGTCGCAGCGCGAGCCGAGCGCGCGCGTCGCCGCCACCTTGGCGAGGTGTACGCACAAATCCGCCGTGCCGCCCACGCCGACGCCGACGATGGTCGGCGGGCAGGTCTTCCCGCCCGCCTCGAGCACGCAGTCGACGACAAACGTCTTGATCGCGTTCACCCCCTCGGCCGGCACCGCCATGCGCAGCCACGAGTTGTTCTCCGATCCCGAACCCTTGGGGATCATCTCGATCGAGAGGCAATTCTCTTCTTCTGAAAAATCGATGTTGATCACCGGGATCCCGCGCCCCGTGGACGTCTGATCGTTGACGCGAGTCGTGGGATGGACGACCGAGGACCTGAACGGGTACTCGCGTGTCGAGCGGGCGCAGCCGCGGCGGATCGCTTCCTTGAGGCCGGCGCCGTCGACGTCGACGCCGCGTCCGATGCTGACGTTGTAGATCGGGATGCCGGTGTCCTGGCAAAGCAGGTTGTCGGTCTTCTCGGCCACTGTGATGTTGCGGATCATGGTGCCGAGCATGCGCTGCGCGCCCGCGTCGGTCTCCGCGGCAGCGAGGCGATCGAACCCCTGCTTCACGTCCGGCGGCAACGCCTTCAGCGCGCGGATGTAGAGCTCCTTGGCCGCCTCTTCGACCTGTCGGAGATCGACCTTCACTTCACGGAGATCTTTCTCTCCCGCACGACCTTCGCCCAGAGCTCGCTTTCTTCCTTCATCTCCTTCGCCATCTGCTCCGGGGTGTTGCCGACCGGGGCCAGGCCTTGGACGTAGAGGCGGCCGCGCAGGTCGCTGGCCTCGAGCGCTTTCTTGGTGTCCTGGTACACCTTCTGCACGATCTCTTTGGGAGTGCCGGTCGGCGCGACGATGCCGAACCAGCCGGTGTTCTCGAATCCCGGGATGGTCTTCGCGATCGGCGGCACGCCCGGAAGCTGCGCCGCCTCGACCTTGCTCGTCACGCCGAGCGCGCGCAGGCGCCCAGCGTTGATGTGCCCGATGGCGGCCGCCATGTTGCCGGTGAAGAACGAGGTCTCGCCGCCGACGTGGCCGGCGAGCCCGGGGCCTTCGCCCTTGTAGGGCACGGCCACCGCGTCGATCTTCGCCTGCCAGACGAAGTTTTCCGCGGCAAGGTGCGTCTGCGAGCCGATGCCGGCGTGGCCGAACGTGAGCTTGCCGGGGTTGGCGCGCGCGTGGTCGATGAGGTCCTTCACCGTCTTGAACGGCGAGCTCGCCGGCACCGTGAGCACCTGCGGTCCGGCCACGACCTTGGTCACCGCAATGAAGTCCTTGTCCGGGTCGTAGTTCATCTTGGCGTAGATGTGCTGATTCGCCGTCACCACGGACCCGGAAGGAAAGAAAAGCGTGTAGCCGTCGGCCGGCGCGCGCGCCGCTTCGGCCGCACCCACGCCGCCGCCGGCGCCGCCGCGGTTCTCGATCACTACGCTCTGGCCCCAGAGCTGGCTCAGCTTCTCGCCCAGCAGGCGCGCCGAGATGTCCGTCGCGCCGCCCGGCGGGAATGGCACGATGAACCGCACGGGCTTCTGCGGCCAGGATTGCGCGTGCGCGCACACGGATAGAAGCGTCGCTACGGCAAAAACGAACAGCTTTCTCATGACTTCCTCCTGCGAAAAATTCTACAGCGCCAGTGCGAACGCCAGGCCAGCGGCGAGCGTCACCGCCGCGGCCCCGGCGGCGAGGCCGCGCTGCCAGTCCCGCCAGGGCAGGAACTCGAGGGCGAGTACGCGCAGGCCGCACGCGAGGTGCGCGGCGAGCGCGACCACGATGGCCCACTCGCTCGCCTTGACGAGCGGCTGCTCGGTCCACGCAAGGAAGCTATCCAGCTCGAGCGCGTTCCCCAGCACGAAAAAATGGATCGGCAGGAACGCCGCGAGGGCGATGCCGGAGACCCGGTGGACGACGGCAACCCAGAAGGACGCGGTTTTCAGACGAAAACTCCCATCACTGCCCGCATCCCCAGCCACGCGAGCGCGGCGGCGAAAATGAGCAGCGTCACATCGGCCGAGCGCCCGCGCCAGCGCAGCCATTCGGCGAAGATGGCGCGAAGGCCGATCGGTGCGTGGATGGTCACCGCCAGCACGAAGAGCGAATAGAACGCAAACCAGGCCACGTTGCCGCGCGTGCGCGCGAGAATCTCCGCGCCGGAGAGCCCGCCGCGCACGGCATAGACGATGGTAATGAGGTGCACGACGACGCAAACCGCGAGGACCGCCGCGCTCGCGCGCTGCGCGATCCACAGCCGCGTTTCCCCCCGGCGGCTCACAGCTCCCCGCGCAGCGCCGATTTCAGTACCGCGCGCTTGAGGCCCGCAATACCGGCCGTCGGGGAAATCTGCTTGGGGCAGCGCTCGCTGCAGCTCATGTGCGTGTGGCACGCATGGCAGCCGGCGTCCCCGGCCACCGCGCGCAACCGCTCGAGCGTCCCGGTTTCCCTCGCATCCTTGACGAGGGTCCACGCACGGTTGAGCGCGGCCGGGCCGAGGTATTCCGGATTCCAGGACACCACGTCGCAGGAGGCATAGCAGACGCCGCAGCCGATGCATTCAATGCCGGCGTCGACCGCTTTGCGGTCTTCGCTGTCGGGTTTGACCGGCTCGAAGCCCTCGTTGCGCGTGCGCGCGCCGTGAAAGTGTCCCTTGGCGCGCGCCCACTTGTCGAAGAACTCGCGCATATCGACCACCAGGTCGCGGATCACCGGCAGGTTCTTCAGCGGCGCAATCTCGAGCGTTTCGTTGCGCACGACCTTGTCGACATGCGTGCGGCAGGTCCAGCGCGCGGCGCCGTTCACCGTCATCGCGCACGAGCCGCACATGCCTACGCGGCAGGCGTAGCGGTAGGCGAGCGTCGGATCAAGCTGGCGCTGGATGTACGTGACGACATCCAGCACCGTCTGGCTTGGCTGGCGGGGAACCTCGAACTCTTGAACTGAGGAAGTACGGGTTACAAAAACCTTCAAGCGGACTCGTACAGCCTCGTGAGCACGAACTCGCGGTGGCCGAGCGCCTCGGCGGCGGTGAGCCGCCCGTTGGCGGTGCGGAACATGCACTCAAGCAGCTTGTCGCCTGCCTGGTCGGGCGTGAGCTCTTTCCTGAGCAGGCCGGACACGTCGACGTCGATGTGCTCCGACATCGTGCGCACCGTGCGCGGGTTCGCGCACAGCTTGATCACCGGCAGGATCGGGTTGCCGATCACGTTGCCCTGGCCGGTCGGGAAGAAATGCACCGTATAGCCGGCGGCGGCGCAGAGCGTGACCATCTCGGCCGCGGCGGAGGACGAGTCGATGAACCATAGCCCGGGACCCGTGGGACGCTCGTGCTTGTCGAGCACGCCATCGATCTTGCACTGGCGGCCGATCTTCTGGATGTTGCCGAGCGCCTTCTCCTCGATCGTCGTGAGCCCGCCCGCGATGTTGCCCTTGGTCGGCTGCGATTCGGAAAGGTCGCTCGTCTTGTGCTTGTCGACGATCGCCTGGTAGCGGTCGAACATGAACTGGAACTTCTTGCGCACCTCGTCGTTGCGGCAGCGCGCGGCGACCAGATGCTCGCCGCCGGTGAGCTCGGTGGTCTCGCCGAAGGCGAGCGTCACGCGGTGCGGATAGAGCTTGTCGAAGGCGTTGCCCACGGTCGGGTTGGCGCCGCAGCCCGAGGTGGTGTCCGACTCGCCGCATTTCGTCGACACCCAAAGGTCTTGCAGCGGCCGCTCCTCGCGGCGGAGCTCCGAGGCCCACTGCACGTACTCCTTGGCAACCTTGGAGGCGCGCATGATCGTGTCGTGGTCGCCATGCCCCTCGATGCCGAAGAAGGACACCGGCTTCCCGGTTTGCGCGATGCCGTCGGCGACCTTCTTCGCCCAGCCGTCCTCGATGCAAATCACCACCACCGCCGCGACGTTGGGGTTGCACCCGGTGCCGATCAGCGTCGCGAAGTGCAGGTCCAGGTCAGCGCCGAACTGCAGCCGGCCGTAGGGATGCGGGATCGCGATCGCGCCCTTGACGTTGTTCGCCACGGCCTCGGCCGCGGCGTTGGAGAGGTCGTCGACCGGCAGGATGATGACGTGGTTGCGCACGCCAACGCGGCCGTTTTCCTTCTTGTAGCCCCAGAAAGTCGCTTTGGAGAGATCCATCGTGTCTACCACCGCTTCGTTTTCACGTTATGCACATGCAGATGCTCGCCCTTGGCGATGGCTTTCACGACCTTGCCGATGTCGACGCCGTACTTGATTACGGTGTCGCCCGGCTGGTAGTCGCGCAGCGCGACCTTGTGGCCGATGGGGATGTCGCTCCTCGCCTTGACCTCGATGTCCTTGTCGTCCTCCATGATCCAGCCGTTCAGCGACTGCCCGGCCTTCACGCCCTCCACCACGACGACGCCGACGCCGTCGCCTTCCTCGTGCACCACGAAATGAATCATAGTGAAGCTATTCTAAGTCCATGTTCGATCGCCGCCGCTTCCTGAAGGCCCTCGGGACCGCCGCGGTTTCGACTGCCTTTCCGTCGATCGCGGCATCGCCGTTCTCGCTCGGCGTGGCCTCGGGCTATCCGACGCCCGGCGGATTTACGCTCTGGACGCGACTTGGGTCTCCGGGCGTGGTGCGCTGGGAAGTCGCCGCAGACGAGTCCTTCCACAAGATAGTCCTTGCTGACGAAAGCACCGCTGACGCGGCTTGGGCGAACTCGGTCCATGTCGACATCGCGGGCCTGCAGCCCGACCGCTGGTACTGGTATCGCTTCCTCACCCGCGAAGGGGAAAGCCCGGTCGGCCGCACGCGCACCGCGCCGCAGACGCGCGCCCCCGCGGGGCGCCTGCGCTTTGCCTTCGCCTCGTGCCAGCATTTCGAGCAGGGCTGGTTCCATGCGCACCGCCACATCGCGGCGGATGCGCCCGATCTCGTCGCCTTTCTTGGCGACTACATCTACGAGTCGAGCTGGGGTCACGAGCACGTGCGCAAGCACGACCGGCCCGAGCCCTACACGCTCGAGGATTACCGGGCTCGCCATGCGCTCTACCGCAGCGACCCGGACCTGCAGGCCGCGCATGCCGCCTGCCCGTGGATCGTCACCTGGGACGACCACGAGGTCGACAACGACTACGCTGACGACCGGCCCGAGGACGGCATGGACCGCGCCGCCTTCCTGCAGCGCCGCGCTGCGGCGTACCGCGCCTTCTACGAGCACATGCCGCTCCCGCGCTTCATGCGGCCCGACGGCCCGAGCATGCGCATCTACACGCACCTCGACTGGGGCCTCCTCGCGCGCTTTCACGTGCTCGACAACCGCCAGTACCGCTCCTGGCACGCGTGCCCCCGCGAAGGCCGCCGCGGCGGCTCGAACACGGTGAATGTCGAGGAGTGCCCGCGCCTGGATGCGCCGGGCCGCTCGATGCTCGGCCGCGCGCAGGAGCGCTGGCTCGAGCATTCGCTCGCGCAGTCGCGGGCGGCCTGGAACATCCTTGCGCAGGCGACCACCATGGCGCAGTTCGACCAGCTGCCCGGGCCGGGCCGGCGCGCCTGGACCGACGGCTGGGACGGCTATCCCGCCGCCCGGAGGCGGCTGCTGGATTTCATCTCAAGGAGCGATGTTTCCAACCCGGTAGTGATCGGGGGCGACGTGCACTCGTTCAACGTCACGCAGCTCAAGCTCGACTTCGACGATACCGCCTCGCCGGTGGTCGCCAGCGAGTTCGTCGGCACGTCGATCACCTCGGGCGCCTGGCCGCAGGAGCGGATGGCCCAGTACCTGCCCGACAACCCGCACTTCGTCTTCGCCGACAGCCGCTTTCGCGGCTACACGCGCGTCGACATCACGCCGCGGCAGTGGCGCGCCGACCTGCGCGCAGTGGAAACGGTGAAGCGGCGGGACGCCGGGTGCTCGACCCTCGCGACCTTTCTGGTCGAGGACGGAAAACCCGGGCCGGTGAAAGCCTAGCGGCTACCGGCAGCGCAGGTTGCCGGACAGCGGCTCGATCGGCCGCGTGCAGTCGTGCTCGCTCACGAGGCGCTCGTCGAGGAGCTCCGGCGCTGTCCGGTTTCCGAAGCTGTAATAGTCCCTGCCGCGCTCCCGCTCGAACTCCACCATGCCGGCGGCGAGGAACGTGAGCATGAGAAGCCTCACGAAGTCCGACCCCGAATCGGCGCGCACCTGGACCGCCGATCCGCCGGCACGGGAGTCCAGCACGACACTCGAATGCGAGCAGCCGGCGAGGAGGACGACGGCGAGGGCAAGCAGGACTCGCTTCATGCCGTCATTCTACGCAGGCGGTCGAGCACCGCCGCCCATTCCTGGGTCTCGGGCGGCGATTCGATGAGCATCAGCTCACACCCCGCTTCATCCAGCTCGCGCAGCGCCGCGTAGAGCCGCTGCGCGTAGGCCGCCGGATCGCGCGGCATGCGCAGCCAGTAGTCCACCCTTTCATCGGGCCGCGAGAAGGCGAGCACCGCCACTTTGTCTCCGTACGAAGCAATTTCCCTGTCGAGGAAATGTGTCGGCACCATCCGCGCGCGCGTCCTCGGCGCGTAGTGGCGCTCCAGCCCGCCGGAATGGCGCGGAGAGTCGGCGGCTTTTTCCTCCACCGCTCCGAGGACCGCTTCAATGTCGGCGCGCGAGATGCCTCCCGGGCGCAGGATCCTCGCCACGGCGCCCGATACGTCGACGATCGTCGATTCGATCCCCACCTCGCTCGGGCCGCCTTCCAGCACGAGATCGACATCGTTGCCGAGGTCCTCGCGCACGTGCGCCGCCGTGGTCGGCGACACTCGTCCGAACCGGTTGGCCGATGGTGCAGCCAGGCCGCCGCCGAAGGTCTTGAGCAGTTCTTGCGCTACGGGATGCGACGGCACGCGCAGGCCGATCGTGTCCTGGCCACCGGTGACGAAGTCTTTCGCCTTCGCGGATCGCTTCAGGATCAATGTCAGCGGACCGGGCCACAAGCGCTCGGCCAGCTGTTCAGCCGCCTGCGACACCTCGCTTGCCCACGCGAACGCGTCGATTGCAGTCGCGAAGTGCACGATCACCGGATGATCGGTGGGGCGCCCTTTGACCGCGTACAGGCGTGCGAGCGCCTTAGCGCTGGAGGCGTCGGCGCCCAGGCCATATACGGTCTCGGTCGGAAAGGCCACGAGCCCTGCGGCGCGAAGGATTTCCGCCGCTCGGGCGATGTCGGTCCGGCTCATGCGGATACTTTGGCATGGAATAGACTTGTCGCGATGAAGCGGCGCGAGTTCCTCGCCATAAGCGCGACGGCGGGCGCGGCGGCGGCGCTGCCGAGCGCGGCCCGCGCGCAAGGCAAGGTGCCGGTCGTGGGATTCCTCTGGCGCGATACCGTGGCCGCATCGCCGTATGTGTCGACGCTCCTCGGCGCGCTCTACCCGAGGGGCTACGTGCCGGGTCGGAACCTGCGCACCGAGACGCGCATCGTGGTGGGCGACGGCCCGGCGTCCGATTACGCCGCGCAGCTCGCCGACAGTGCCGCGTTCCTCGTTCGCAGCCAGGTCGACGTGATCGTTACCTATGGCGCCGCCGCGACGCATGCCGCCGCCAAGGCGACGCGCGATATCCCGATCGCCATGATCACCGGCGCAGATCCGCTGGCCGCCGGGCTCGTCAAGTCGCTCGCACAGCCGGGCGGCAACATCACCGGCATCACCACCCTCTCCCTCGGACTCGTCGGCAACCGGATGGCACTCCTCAAGGAAGCCGTGCCGAACCTCACGCATGTCGGAAGCCTGCTGGGCGCGACCGCAAGCGCGGACGCGCTGCGCGAGAACGAGGAGGCGGCGCGGAGCCTCGGCCTCAAGCTCACGATTGGCAAGGTGAATGACGCCCAGGAGATCGACACCGCCGTGGCGGCACTGCACCGGGCCGGGGTGGGCGGGGTGCATGTGTCGGGTGCAGCAGCGCTCGCGGCGCAAGGCCGCCGGGTGGTGGCCGCGATGGCGCAGCACGCGCTGCCCGCCGCCTACGCATCCGAACGCTATGTCGACGCGGGCGGGCTGATGGTCCTGGTGCCCAGCGTCCACAAGGTGTTCATTCGCCTGGCGAGCTACGTCGAGCGCATCCTTCGCGGCGCGCCTGCGGCGACGATGCCGATCGAGGTCAACAGCGACGTCGAGCTGACGCTCAACCTCAAGGCCGCTGCCGCCGCGCGCATGGAGTTCTCCGCGGGCATCCTCGCGCGTGCCGACCGCGTGATCGCCAGGTGATTTCTAGGCTTCGCCGATCCCGAGCCGGGCGCGCAGCTCGAGCGCGACGCTGAGCGCGCGCTCGGGCGACGCGTCGAGCACGGTGAAGTGCGCCATCTTGCGTCCTGGCCGCGCCTCGGCTTTGCCGTAGAGGTAGAGCTTCGCGCGCGGTTCGGCAAGCACCGCCTGCCAGGGTGGCGGCTCGCCGCCTCGCCAGGCGTCGCCGAGGACGTTGACCATCGTGGCGGGGCTGAGAAGCCGCTCGTCGCCCAGCGGTAGCCCGCACAGCGCGCGCACCTGCTGCGCGTACTGACTCGTCACGCAGGCGTCCAGGGTGTAGTGCCCGCTGTTGTGTGGCCGCGGCGCGATCTCGTTCACGTACAGCTCGCCCGCGACGACGAAGAACTCCACGCCCAGCACGCCGACATAGCCGAGCGCTCCGACGAGCCGCCGCGCCATCTCGCGGGCGCGCTCGGTCAGGGCGGCGTCGATGCGCGCCGGGACGATGGAGACGTCCAGGATGCCATGGCGATGGCGGTTCTCCGCGACCGCAAAGGCACGCGACTCGCCGTCCGGCCCGCGCGCCACGATCACGGAGAGTTCACGCTCGAGCGCGAGCCGGCGCTCGAGCACGCAGGGCACCCGCCCGAGCGCCTGCCACGCGCCCGCCAGGTCGGCGGCGCGGGCGACATCGACTTGCCCCTTGCCGTCGTAGCCCAGGCGCGCCGTCTTGAGGATCGCCGGGAATTCGCGCAGGCGCCCGAAATCCTGCTCGCCGGTGATTGGCGCATAGGGCGCCACGGGAAACCCGTGCGCGAGGAGCGCCGCTTTCTCGGCAATACGGTCCTGCGCGACCGCAACGCATTGCGCTGACGGCGCGACGCGAGTCCGCGCGGCGAGATGCGCAAGGCTCGCCGCCGGGACGTTCTCGAATTCGGTCGTCACTGCCTGGCAGAGCCGGGCGAGCTCGTCGAGCGCGGCGCGATCCTCGTACTCCGCGGCGAGGTGACGCTCGGCAAGCGCGCCCGCAGGGCTGTCGCGGTGCGGGTCGAGCACCGCGACGCGGTAGCCCATGTTGCGTGCCGCGATGACGAAGAAGCGCCCGAGCTGGCCGCCGCCCAGCACGCCGAGCCACGCCGGGGGCAGGATCGGCTGCACATTCGGAGCTACGGCGGCCACTACGGCGTCTCGTCGAGCCGCATCTTCGCCACCATGCGGCGCAGGCCCGCACGGTAACGCTCGAGCTTCGTCGCGAGCGCAGCGTCCGACGTGGCGAGAAGCGCGACGGCGAAAAGGCCCGCGTTCGCCGCGCCCGAGGGCCCGATGGCAAACGTCGCGACCGGCACGCCCTTGGGCATCTGCACGATGGAGAGGAGCGAGTCCTGACCGGCGAGATGCTTGCTCGGGACCGGGACGCCCAGCACCGGGAGCGTGGTCT
>Ga0196964_10001378_pt1 | contig 12423 bp, 10 predicted proteins | sample S1_10metaG_FD_148615 | JGI IMG/M metagenome (GOLD analysis project Ga0196964, IMG submission 148615) | Soil microbial communities from Anza Borrego desert, Southern California, United States - S1_10 | ecosystem: Environmental > Terrestrial > Soil > Desert | place: USA: California | collected...
TGCGCCTCTGCGTTGGAGTCTTTATTCCGTTGGCCACCCGTCACAAAGGAGGAAATCATGGAAATCATCTTTGCTCACCAGAACGCGGGCCTCAACCGCTGCGATGTGTACACAAAACCCTCGCGCTACAAGGCGGACCAGCGCGAAGAGCCCGCTCCGCGCGCGAAGAAAAACGAACCCTGGCGCCGGCACTCGGGAATCACGCTCGCCAACGAAGACTCGCTCACGCGCAAGGAACGCCGCAAAGGCTTGCGGCGCCTCGTGCGCTGGATCGTGAAGTTCGTCAAGCGCGAGGAGAAACGCGCGAGCGATCGTTTGCTCACACATCGGCGCACGGAGCTGCAGTTGCTGAACATGGAATCCCGGGCGGAAGACGTGAACTCCTGGGAGTGCGCGCGTAACGGCGCGGTGTCGCTCGCGCGGCTGTGTGAGAAACTCGGATTGAGCGCGGCGAAGCTGACACAGCTCACGCAGGAGATTCAGAATGTCTCCGGCGGCGAATTGCTGGATGGCCTGAAACTGCGGCGGCTGCGCGGGGTGCTGCTTGAGCAATTTAAAGCGGCGGCGTTTTCGATCTGGGGCTCGCCGGGGGCGCTTTCGCAGCAGCGCTGTTTTGTATTGCCGCATGATCGCGCACAAAACGCCCGCGCGACGAAGGGCCGGCGAGACGCCGGCGATCCCAGCCGGCGGGACGCCGGCGGTCCCAGCGGGCTGGACTGCTGGGCGGAGCAAGAGGAGACGCCCGCGGCGGAACTCGCGCGGCGCACGCAGGAACTTCTCGACGCGTGGGATCAGCGCCAGCGCGGCGGCAGCGATACGCCGCTTTTTCTGCGGATGAATTTTGCCTCGCGAGCAAAGTTCGACCGCGCGTGCGTCATCGTGTTCGGCAAAACACTGCGACAGACGCTTACGAAAGCAGCGCGAGAGGTCGTCGAATTCTATCTCTGCGCCGAAGACAAAGTGCTGCGCGACCTGGCGTGCAAAGACGAAGAACTTCCCGGCGTGCTGCGAGCGCGCTGGCTATATCACCGATGCGACGAAGCGCCGGAAGAACCGTTTCTTGACCGCTGGTCGTGCATGAAGAAGTTCCGCACGCAATGGCTCATCGCGATGGCGAAAGGCTTCGGCTAACGGCAACGGCTTTTTCACCACAGAGAACACAGAGGAAGGAATTAGGAACCTCAGATGAACGCAGATTGGCGCAGATGTTTTGATTCAAAGGAAATATCTGCGTTTATCCGGGTTGATCTGCGGTTTCAAAATCCGTCCTGAAGACAGAACAGAATTTTAGAATTGAGATTTTAAAGTTTAAATTTGAAAGTGGACGGCAAAGTTGGGCGCTGTTCGATCTAAAATTTAAAATCTGAATTTTCAACTTTAAAATTCCGTTCCGTCGCGCAGTTGCTCGGTGCTCCCCGTGGTGAGAAGCAGTGCTCCTTGTCCACGCCAGCCTCACGCGCTAACATGACCTCGTGGCGCGGCCGTGAGAAAGGACCCTGTCTTGAATACGCTCACTGTACTGTTCTTCGGAGATGTCGTCGGCCGGCCGGGCCGAAATGTGCTCGCCTACGCCATTCCCGTGTTAAAGCAGCAGTACGATGCCGCGTTCATCGTCGTCAACGGCGAGAACGCGGCCTCTGGATCGGGACTCACGCCGGCGACGCTGCATAAGATTCTCAGCTCGGGCGCCGACGTCGTCACCACCGGCGATCACATCTTCCGAAACAAAGAATATCCCGGCGTGATCAACGAACTACGCGTGCTGCGGCCGGGCAACTACCCGAAGAGCGCTGACGGGCGCGGCTGGGGGCTGTACACGACCAAGGACGGGACACGCATCGTTGTGATGAACATGATGGGGCGCGTCTTCATGGAGCCGCTCCGCTGTCCGTTTGAGATCGTCGATGAATTCCTGACGGTTGCGGCTGGACAGGCCAAGATCATCCTGCTCGACATGCACGCCGAAGCGACCAGTGAGAAAATCGCGATGGGCTGGCACCTGGACGGCAAAGTTTCCGCCGTCGTCGGCACGCACACGCATGTTCAGACCGCCGACGAGCGCATTCTGCCGAACGGCACCGCATACATTTCGGACTTGGGAATGACAGGACCGTACGATTCGGTGCTTGGCCGCGAAAAGCAGCCGGTGCTCAAAAAGTTCCGCACGGCCATGCCGGCGCGTTTCGATGTGGCCGAAGGCGAGCCCAAAGCGTGCGGCGTCGCGGTGAAAATTGACAAAGACAGCGGCCGCGCGGTGAAGATCGAACGCTTCCAGCTCCCGCTGCCGACAGGAACGAGTTTCATCGATGCGTCGTAACTGCTGTGACGGGTGACGAGTGACGGGTGACGAGTGGAAACGAAATCGTCACCCGTCACCCGCCACCCGTCACAGAGCATCGCAACAGTGAGTGACGATTCACGTGAGTAACCTATGCGACGCGGTTTCTTAGACACTGGCCTCACCCGCCCGCCGCAGCCTGAGCGCGATCCGAAAACCGGAAAGCAGAAGGCGTGGACGGTCACGGCCATCACGAAGCACATCAAGGACTGCATCGAACGCGGTTACACGAACATCTGGGTCGAAGGCGAAGTTTCCAATTTCAAATGTTACGGCTCGGGGCACTGCTATTTCACGCTGAAAGACGACGGGGCGCAGCTTCCGGCGGTGATGTGGCGCACGGCCGCCGAGCGTCTCAAGTTTGTTCCGCAGGACGGCACGAAAGTGCTCGCGCAAGGGCGGCTGTCGGTTTACGAACCGCGCGGCGCGTACCAGATGGTCGTCGAGCGGATGGAACCGCTCGGCATCGGCGACCTTGCGGCCGCCTTCGAGCAGCTCAAGAAAAAGCTGGCGGCGGAAGGACTGTTTGAAACCAGTCGCAAACGCCCGATACCGCGTTTTCCGCAGCGCATCGGCATCGTCACGAGTCCCTCCGGCGCGGCGATCCAGGATCTGCTGAAAGTCATTTACGCGCGCTGGCCGGCAGACATCATTCTGGCCGGCGTGAAAGTCCAGGGCGAGGGCGCGGCCGAAGAGATTGCTCACGCTATCGGGCAGATGAACATTCTGCGCGGTGACAAGCGCCCGGACGTCCTGATCGTCGGGCGCGGCGGCGGCTCGCTGGAAGACCTGTGGTGCTTCAACGAGGAGATTGTCGCCCGCGCGATCTTTGATTCAGAAATTCCGGTGATCAGCGCCGTCGGGCACGAAGTCGATTTCACGATTGCTGATTTCGTCGCCGACGTCCGCGCCGCGACGCCCAGCCACGCTGGTGAAATGGTCGTGCCCAGGTTAGACGACGTCATCGATCAGCTGGACGCATTGCGCTCTGCGCTACCGCAGGCACTGCTGCGGCGCGTAGAAATCGCGCGCAGGCGGCTGGAGGGCATTGAACAGAGTTACGCGCTGCGCCACCCGGAAGAGCGCATCGCGGTGCTGCGCCAGCGCCTTGACGATATTTCCTCGCGCCTGATCCCCGCAGGGGAACGCCGCGTCTGCGCCGCGCGCGAGGCCATGGCACAGCTTGCGGGCCGGCTGGAATCGCTCTCGCCCCTGCGCGTGCTCGACCGCGGTTATTCGGTGACGCTGCGCACGAAAGACGGAAAGGTGGTGCGCTCGATTAGTGACGTTGCTGACGGCGAAGAAATTCGCACGCGTGTAAAGGACGGCGAGTTACTCTCGCGCGTCATAGGTCGGGAATCTCAGGGGCGCTGACAGGCGCGCCCAATCGGCAAGAATGCGTGTGACAGCCGACCAAATAAGAAAAGCAATAATCAGCATGCCCATAAATGGCGGACTGAACAATGAAGGAAGAATCAGAAAGCTGAAAATGAAGGCCATGACGTAAGCTGCCGGAATTGTCACGAACAAACTGATAGCGCGCGGAATAATCTGCTGAACACCCGCACGCGAAAGCATACCGACTCCGATCAGCCACAGCACACCCAGCAGAGCCCACGTTGACGCGAGGATCGCGAAAAAGGCGGTCTGTTCGTAGTCTGAAATGCGCGACTTTGCCAGCAGCAAGCCCGGTAGAGCCATCTGAACGACGAGGACGTAAATATCATAAATCGTGAACTGAGTTCGCGCCTTCGGATCAACTTCATCCAGCAACGGACGAAGCATCCAGCGCGCCAGGAAACTGGTGGCTAAGCCAGCCAAGCCGATCACCACTAGCGTTACAATTACATTGCCGATTAAGTTGCTCATGCGTCGCGTTCCATATGTGAGGTTACGCATAAAGAGAAACTTCGTTTGACGCTATTTCGTCCAGTCCGCGATTTTCAATCCCGGTACGTCGCGAAAGTGCCGCAGGTTGCGCGTAATGAGCGTGGCGTCCTGCGCGAGCGCGATAGCGGCAATCTTCAAATCCATGCTGCCGATGCGAATTCCTGCTTTCTGCAACCGCTGAAAGTGCCAGGAAGCGTGTTGGTCGAAAGAAAGGACTCGAACGTATCGGTAGGTTTCTATGTGCTTAGACAATAAACGATACGCATTTATTTCATCAGCAGGCGACTTAGCACGACCAATATAACTCAGCCAGCCTCGTGTTTGTTCTTCGTATGTAATGATTGACGTACACACATTGTCGATGCCGGCCAACATCATATGGCCACGCACCTTTTCACTTAATGTGCCAGTATGGTCCAGGATGCTAAACAGATCGGTGTCTAGTACGTACATTCCTCTTCTTTGTCGGCTTGCGCCGCTGCGCCTCGCGGTATTCGCGGCCTAACCGCATTGCCTCTTTAAATTCCTTCGGTGCATCGTTAAATGCGCCCCATACGCTGTCCAGCCAGGTGCCTGTCGGACCTTGTTGATCTGGTGCCTTGATCAGTTGCTGCTTTGCAGCAATGGCCTTCAGAAGTGCGACTTCCCGCTCCAATTCTTGGACACGCTTTCTCAGTTTTGTGTTGGCCATTCGACTGGTCCTCATACTGCACCCAATATACCAGCTATGATCTCTGGCCGCCAACCTTACTTCCCCTGCTCAATCGCCTGGCGATACTGCGCCAGCGCCATCAGCGGGAAGTAGTGCCGGTAGTAATGATACTTCATGTAGAACACACGCGGAAAGCCGGTGCCGGTCCAGGGAACTTCTTCCCAGGTGCCCTCGGGCGTCATCGTGTCGAGCAGATAACGCACGCCGCGCCGCACACTGAGGCTGTGCGCCTGGCCGGCGCTGATCAGGCCCATCAGCGCCCAGGCAGTCTGGCTCTTGGTCGATTCGCCTTTGCCTTTCAGGCTGATGTCGTCGTAGCTGCCGATCGTTTCGCCCCAGCCGCCATCGGGATTCTGGATGCGCTTGAACCACTCGACGCCGCGGCGCAGGTAGCCCTTGTTCATGTCTTCGCCGATCAGTTTCATGCCGCGCAGCACCTGCCACGTGCCGTAAATGTAATTCACGCCCCAGCGGCCGAACCACGAGCCATCCGGGCACTGGTCTTTCTTGATGAACGCGATCGCGCGGCGCACGATCTCCTGCGCTTTCTCGACTTTTTCTTTGTCCGCGACGTTCTGGCAGCGGATCAGGTGGTATTCGTCCTGGTAGCTGAGGCTTTCCAGCACGCGCGACGTAATATCGGCGGTGCTCGGATCGATCATCGCGTTGTGGTCGGCGAATGGAACTTTCGTGAGCCACTCCTTATCATTGCCGCGGTCGAAGCTGGCCCAGCCGCCGTCGTCGTTCTGCATGCCGAGCATCCAGATCACGCCGCGCTCGATGGCCTTGCGCTGGTCTTCTTCCGTATAAATCTTCGAAGGCGCTTCGGCGCCGAGGAAGCCGCGCTTGACGCCGTTGACCGGCAGCTTGTTCTGCGGAATGCCTGGGAGCTTTCCGGCAGCATTGGCGAAGCGCAGCGCCATCAGCGTCATGCAGGTGTCGTCGACGTCAGGATAGAATTCGTTCAGGAATTCAAAGTACCAGCCGCCTGGTGGCATCGGGTTGTGAACCTGCCAGTCGCCATAGTCGGTGCACTGCTTGGAAAGCAGCCACGCCGAGGCCTGCTTCATTGCCGGGTGGTTGGGATCCATGCCGCTCTGGCCAAGGGCGTACGTGGCGATACAGGTATCCCACACGGGCGAAACGCAGGGCTGGCATTCGATGCGTTCGGCATCGCGTTCCATCTCGAGCATTTCAAGTTCATGGATGCCGTACTTCACCCATTCATGGTCTTCGGTGTAACCCATACACTTGAGAGCCAGGATGGAGTTCTGCATCGCGGGCAGAATGGCGCTTAAGCCGCCCGACTTGGGCATGCGCTCGATGATCCACTTCTCCGCTTTTTTCAGCGCGATGCTGCGCGCGATGCCGATCGGAAGTTTCTCGGCGGCTTTCAAGCCGCGGTCGGCGAAGAGGAACAGATTTTTCCAGGTAACCGTCTCTTTGTCTTTCTGAAGCGCAAGGTCGGACTTTTCACGGCCGCCGACGAAGAGTTCATCGACGCCCATTTCTTTGGGAACTTCGATAGTCGGCTTGTGCGCGTAAATGACTGAAAGCGAAACGAAAATCGTGCGCGACCAGCTGGACATGTCGTAGACATGAAACGGGCTGACCGTTGGGACGAGAATCATCTCCGGCGGAATCGCCGGCACGTGGTTCCAGTCGTACTGTCCGAAAAAGGCGAGGTGGTACTTGGTGTACGTATTCGCCTTCGTCGCGCCGCCCAGTTTCAGGATTGCGTTCTTCGCGCGAATCATATCCGGATGCTTCGACGAATAGCCTGCAAGCTTCAGCGCCAGGTAACTGAGCACCGAAACAGAAATTTCCGTCGGCCCGCCTTCGTAAGTGCTCCAGCCGCCCTGCGGCAGCTGTGCTTCCATGATAACGCGCGCGTACTTCGGGATCTTGGGATGGTTGCGATGGCCCCACATCCATTTGAAGATGATGAAGTAGCTTTCGAGTGTCGTGTCCGCTTCGAATTCGGCGCACCAATAGCCTTCCGGATTCTGCTGCGAAAGCATCCACTGCTGTGAAGCAGCGATTGCGCTGGCAACGGCCTTTTCGTCGACGTGAACATCGCTGATGACCGCGGGGAGTTGCGCACCGGATTCGATGGCCTGAACTTCAGCGGTACGCGCAATTTTCATTTTTCGGCTCTCAAATTTGCTTTTGCTCATGCGTTGCTCCCCACAGGTGATCACAACTTCAACACGGAGGCATTGAGAGCACGGAGATCACGGAGCTTTATTATTACTCTCCGTGGTCTGCGTGTCCTCAGTGCCTCCGTGTTGAATCGTTTCAATGAAGCGCTTGATTACTTCTCCGCCGGCAGCTTGCGCGCTTTGACGTCTTCGATGGTTTTCAGCACCGTGTCGAATTCAGCGAGAACTTTCTTGAACGACTCGGCGTCGCCGCGGTGATACGACGTGCCGAAGCGCGGGTCGGTTCCGATCACCGCAAGAATCATGGGAGCGCCGTCGACTTCGCGCGAGAGCCTGAAATGCTTCTGACTGGAGTCTGTGCTGAAGACGCCGGTCTTCGCCGCGTTTGTTTCGATCAGGTTTGCGAATTCGTCGCGCAGCGCTTTGGCGCCCTCGGCATCGATCTGCTTGCCTGATTTGTCCGAAAAGCCGAACGAGCCGCAGGTGTAGCCGCGGTCGTTGGAATAGAATTTCAGGACCACGTTCTTGCCGTCCGGCGTGGTGTAGCCGTTGATGACGTCACCCTCAAAGACGGTGTTTCCCGATCCGGTGGGGGCCAGAAAAACTTTAAATGGCATGCGTACTCCTTGTCCTGCAAAGCAATTCTCAATGTACCTGCGGAAAGATACCCGTTCGCGCAGGCGTTTCCAGTTCTTCTGTGCATGTCATTTGAGGATTAAAGAATGTGCCTTTACACATGCGGAGATATACTTGGAAACAGAGCAGGAGAACCGCATGGCAGACTCATCCAGGATAGAGCAGTCACCGCAGAGCGACAGCGCCTGGAAATTTTTCAAACGCGGCCTGAAGTTGCGCTGCCCCGAATGCGGGGAGACGCCCATTTTTGCGCGTGAGATCCACAGCCTCAAAGACTGGGTCTGCCCGCTCGAAGGCTGTCCACGCTGCGGCTACAAGTACGAGCGCGAGCCGGGCTATTTCCTGATTTCAACCTGGGCCATCAACTACGGCGTGATCGGAGCTCTCGGGCTGGCAACGGTGTTCCTGATCAACAATCTGACAGTCGCTCTGGCCATCGTGCTCGTGCTGCTGCCGATCCTGAATTTCTTGTTTATCCGCCACTCGAAAGCGCTCTACCTGGCAATGGATCATTACCTCGATCCGGTTGTCAAAAAGTGCTGAGTGCGTTCCGGCGATGCTGTAGCTGACTCTTCCCTCCCGCAAGAAGAGGGTAATACAACAGGAACCCGAGGCTGAGTTTCACTTCGTCTGTATTTTTTGAATGATTTCCTGCAGCGCGGATTTCAGGCGCTTGTCGTCGAGCACTTCGGCGGCGCCTTTGAGATCCTCCAGCGCGGGCTTTCCGATCGTCACCAAAGCATCCTCGGCCAGAGTGCGGACGCGCTCGTTGCTGTCCTGCACCAGCTTGATCAGGTCCGGCACGATCTCCGCCGAAGGCTGAATTTTCGCCAACGAAGTAGCGGCCACGCCCCGCACGATACCGGCTTCATCAGAAAGTGCTGCACGCAGATTTGGCACAGCGTCTTTCGCCGCAGCTTCGAACTTTCCAAGCGCAGCGGCCGAATGCATCCTCACCCAGGCGTTCTCGTCTTTGAGCATTTTTATAATTTCAGGAATCGTCGGACGGGCAGCTTCGCCCATGTAGGCGAAGGTGAGAATAACTGTCGAACGTACTTTCATAAAAGGGTCCTGCAGCGCTGGCAGCAGCAGCGGGATGTGCTCTCCAGTCGGACCAATCTGCTTGATCGCGGTGGCTGCCGCTGCGCGAACGTCGCGGTTTTCGTGCTTGAGTGTCTCGATCAGCGCCGGGAGCACGTCGCTGACGCCCTGCCCCATCACGCCCAGCGCGACAGCGGCATCGTTGGCTGCATTGGCATCGCTGGATTTGAGCAGCTTTACCAGCGAAGGCACAGCAGGTTTGGCCGCCTCACCAAGCTCCGTGAGCGCCCAGGACGCGCGTGCGCGAACGTCGGGCAAGTCCAGCGCTTCGATGAGCGGCACGACGGCTTCGGAGCCCATCTTCACCAGCACCGTTCCGGCATTGGGACGCTTGTTGTTGTCGTCTTCTTTCATGGCCCCGACGAGCGCGTGAATCACCGTTTTGCGTTCGGAATGTTCAAGCAGCGCTTTAACGGCGCTCTCACGCGTGGGCACGTCGTTGTCGGTCAGTTTTGCCACATGAACGGAAATATCCGCCGGAACCTTACGCGCGGCCATGATGGCCATGACGCGTTCGCGCGCCTCAATGGACATGCGCATCATCTCGTCTTCAGCAACAACAGCAAAGGCGAGCGTCCAGGCCAGCATTACAGAAAGTCGCATCATCATTCGATTGGTCCCAGGAAGACTCATGGCGCATGAATGACGAGTCTGCCTAACCAATATAAGGAAGAATCCGTAAACGATCAACAACCATGAGGCTTAACGGTAACGAGACGCCAGATCGGCGACGACGCTCGCCAGTTCGGATGGTTCGACCGGCTTGGGCATGTGTGCCTGGAAGCCCGCGGAGAGCGCCTGTTCGCGGTCTTCTTCCTTGGCGAAAGCCGTGAGCGCGGCTGCCGGAAGCGTCTCGCCGCGCGTGCGCAGTTCGCGTATCAGGTCATAGCCATCGCGCTGCGGCATGGCGATGTCGCTGATCAGAACGTCCGGATGTGCTTTCTCGATCAGCATTAATGCTTCATCCACAGAGGTTGCTGGAGTAACGCGAGCTCCGCGTTGTTCAAGGACCATGCGGATGACATCCAGCGAATCCGGCTCGTCTTCCACGACCAGGATATGCAGGCCTTCGAGCGTGCTGTTGCCGAACTGGCCTTCAGTGTTTGCGTTCACCGGTGTCAATCGCTCCGGACGTGGCGAAAGCGTGTGCGCGACCGGCAATGAAACAGTGAACGTCGCGCCCTGACCCACGCCTTTACTTTCGGCAGTAATCGTGCCGCCGTGTGCTTCCACCAGGTATCGCACGATCGCCAGTCCGATGCCCAAGCCGCCCTTGGCGCGCGTGCTGGAGCTGTCTGCCTGGCGGAAACGATCAAAAACGTACGGAAGAAATTCACGCGCGATGCCCTGTCCTGTGTCGCTGACCTGAATTTCAATGTGGTCATTCACTTCGCTCATGCGCACTTCAATCGACCCGCCGCGCGGAGTGAATTTCACCGCGTTGGAGAGCAGGTTCCAGATAACCTGCTGCAGTCGGCTGGGATCGCCAAGAACGCGGCGGTTGGACGAGACAATCATCGAGCGCAATCGAATGCCTTTGGCTTCCGCGCTGGGGCGAACGGCTTCAAGAGAGGCGTTAATCACCGGAGACAGCATGATCTGGCGCAGGTTCAGATTCAGCTTGCCGGTAACAATGCGCGAAACGTCAAGAAGATCTTCGATCAGGTCCGCCTGAATTTTCGTGCTTTTCTCGATGACATCCAGGCCGTGCTCCATTTTTTCATAAGGCAGCTTGCCTGAGCGGATCAGGCGCACCCAGCCGAGAATCGCCGTTAACGGCGTGCGCAGTTCATGCGAAAGCGTCGCGAGGAACTCGTCTTTCGCACGGTTGGCATGCAGCGCCTCACGCTCGGCATTCTCGGCGGCCGCGCGCGCCGTTTTCTCGCGCTGCAGCAGACGCGCGCGCTCGGCTTCGGCCTTCACGCGATCGGATACATCCCGGATAATCAGGGCCAGCAGATTGTCCCCGCCCGCCGCAGTGCGGGAGAGCGTCGCTTCGACAGGAAACCGTTCACCGTTGTTGCGGACTGCCAGCATGACGCGCTGGGAGCCGCTTGCCTCTGCGCTCTTCGCGGCTTCAACAGGCCGGCTGAGGGGAATCGAGGGCATAAACTTTTCGACGCGTTGTCCCAGGGCGTCTGCCGCAGCGCAGCCGAACATGCGCTCGGCAGCCTGGTTGAAAATACGGATGCTGTGATCGGCAGCGCTGAAAGAGATGATCGCATCCATTGCGGAATTGATCAGGCTCTTGAGCTGTTCTTCGCTTTCGTGCAGAGCAATGCGGCTGGCGTTCAGTTCTTGTGCTTTCTGCCGCGTCTGCTGCAACGCCCGGGTATATTCGCCGGCCAGATTGATGATCGAACGCCGGGCAAAGAGTGCCAGCGCAATTCCCAGCAGGATCGCCAGCAGCACCGTGCTGACAATCAGGTTCATAGCGGCCGTGCGCGCTCGAGCACTGCGAAGATCGCGCAAGGCCTGTTCTTGGGCCACAAAACGGCCCAGTTCCGTGCGAATGGAATTCATGATGCGCCGGCCTTCGAGGAGCCGCGGAAGGTACTCACGGCCCTCGCGCCGTGCTGCGATCTGCGCGACCGAGAACACGCTCCACTGTTGATGGAGTTTCTCGACGCGCTGCAAATGGCCGCGTTCGTCACCGTCTTCCAATGAATTGCGGAGCAGTGCAAGTGAGTTGGAAATTTTTGACGCTGCGTCGTTATAGGGCTCCAGAAACCGCGGGTCCCCCGTGAGCAGATAGCCGCGCATCCCGTTCTGGGATTCGCTGAAGAGACGCTGGGTGTCGTAAGCCTGGGCGACGGTACGGTCGGTGCGCTCGACCCAGTCATTCAGCTCCAGTAATTCGGTCACCTGCCAGTAAAAGAAACCTGTCAACGATAGCGTCAGCAGCAGGGGCAGGATTACTGCGTTGCGCAGCATCGCCCGGAAGGTCTTGCTGGTCGCCTTGCCGTCTGGAGAAATGGGAAGCAGAAACTCATTAAGCCGTCTCATTCTTTAGAAAATTAGCCAACATCGTGCCACGCAAGATTCAAAGGGCCTTTGCGCCGGAAAAAGATTAAAGTAGCCAGACAAACCGCTATGCTCCTCCTGTCAATAAATGGAAACGCAATCTCTTTTTGGAGAACTTGATTTATGCCGGCACACGCAGACGATTTCGTGCATCCCTCTGACAAAGCCGCCCTCGAAAAACTTAGAGCAGTGCCGCTGTTTTCGTCGGCCGTGCAGGCGTTCATGAAGTTTTTTCCTGAGCGCGTGTGGCATGGCTTGAATATGGCCAACAAGATTCGCCTCAGCCCCCGACAGCTCCCCGAACTGTACCGGCATTTGCCGCCTGTGTGCTCACGACTGGGCATTGACGAACCGGAGCTGTACCTCGAGATGAATCCGTTTCCCAACGCGTACACGTACGGTGATAAAAAAGTCTTCATTACGCTCACATCGGGCCTCATCGACCATCTGACTGAAACCGAAGTACGCGCCGTGATCGCGCACGAATGCGGCCACATTGCCTGCCAGCACGTGCTCTATCACACGATGGCCAGCGTGTTCATTCGCTATGGTCCAGTGGT
>Ga0196964_10001379_pt1 | contig 12423 bp, 21 predicted proteins | sample S1_10metaG_FD_148615 | JGI IMG/M metagenome (GOLD analysis project Ga0196964, IMG submission 148615) | Soil microbial communities from Anza Borrego desert, Southern California, United States - S1_10 | ecosystem: Environmental > Terrestrial > Soil > Desert | place: USA: California | collected...
CGTACGTGTCGTGCCAGCGCCCGCCCGCGACCACGGCGAACCCGCACAGGACCGCGGCCATGCAGTGGTCGAACGTCGGGCAGAGCCAGCGTTCCAGCACCCGGTAACGGCCGCGCTCCTCGGCGGTCGCCAGGGGCATGCCCCGGCGCCAGAGCAGCCCGCACGTCGCCGCGGTGCCGATGCCCGCGCCCTCGGCCTCGGCCAGGCCGTCCTCCAGTAGCGAGCCGCGGTCCACGCCGCGGTTGATGCGTGCGTACAGGTCGCCCGGCGACAGCTGCACGTAGGGCAGCCCGGCGGCGGCGCGGCAGTATTCGACGGCGGCAGCGCAGGCTTCCGCGTTGCACTGGCCGATTGAACCCTGGTCATGCACCGGGGGCAGGTAGCGGTGGTGGTCGAGGTCGGACGTCACCATGCCGATCATGTCCGGCCAGTTGCGGCGGGCGATCATCCAGGTGCCGCCGTCGCCGTAGGTGCGGCAGGGGTGCGTGAGGCGGGCGGCCTGCACGTTGCCCAGCGCCCGTTCGATCCCGTTGTGGTCGGTGATGGTGAGCATGTCAGGCGATACCCCCTGAAAGCGCCACGGTCGGAATTGCACCGCCCTCGCCCGCCTGGGTGGCGGGCGCATCGCTCCCTATGCTTGTGGCGCGCTTGGGGTATGGCTGGGCAAGCTGCCGCACCCGGCTTCGCGTTTCGTCGTCCAGCCCCAGCACGTACTTGTGCTTGCGCACGCCGCGTATCGGCGTGGCGTCGGAACACGCGGATAACACGCCGGCGCTCCCCCTGGTGCCGAAGCGATCGTAGACGGCCCGGCAGTGCATCCGCTTCCCGCCGATGAACCAGGCCACCACGCCGCTGGATTTCTGGAACCCGACGTACGTCCAGCCCATTGCGGCGTAGATGCCCCCGTGGTGCCCCTGTTCGGGGTCGGCGTAGGACACCAGCAGCCGGAGCGCCGGGCGGCTGCGGCTGAACAGCCGAACCGCGACCGCGACGACCCTGGACGTGGGCGACTGGTGGCCGGGCGCCAGCGCGACCCGGCACAGGTCCGCGACTTCGTCACCGCGAAGCCCGTAGGGTCGCCCGATGTTGCGGGAACCGGCGCTGAACGCCACCGCCCCGACGAACCGGCCTTCTTCCCACACGCCGTAGGTGAAAGCCACGCTGGGGAGCGAACGGCTGTAATGCCAGTTCAACGCGGCGACCCTGGCGTCTGATCGCAGGCACGGCGCGACGTGCAGCAGTGCCGTTCCGGGTTCGCGGATGATCGCTTGCACGTTCACCCCCCGATGCGGCGCAGGACAGCGAGCAGTTCGGCCGGCGTTGCGGGCAGCGAACCCTCGTGCAGCAGCCGGCCCTCTTCCGCGACCACCAGCACGTAGGGCACCCGCCCCTTCGCCCGCGCGACGTACGGGGCGAGGTCCGCCGGGGTGCGGCCGGTCGCGTCAACCGCGTCCTTATCGGCCACCCGGACGCGCCAGCCCTTGCCTCGCACGTAGCCCGCCAGGTCGCGGTGAGCCAGGTACACCCCCCGCCGCGCGGTGGCCTCGGCCGTCTCCTCGATCACGACGACGTGGCACTTGCCAGCCGCCACGGCAGGCGCCGGCGCGGGCGCGGGATTGGCCCGGCGGACGGACACGGTGACGGACACCGACACCGACCAGCCCCGCGCGTCGGGCGGCTGGGCCAGCAGCAGGGCCAGGGCGAGCAGGGGTGTGTTCATCGCCCCTCCTTCGGGTCGCGGTTGTCGCCGCCGACCTGGCCGCGCGGGACGCTGACCAGGAACGAGCACAGCGCGCCGATGCAGGTGCCGACGACGGGGACGACCTCCGACGGCGCCTGCTTGCCGACCGCCGGCAGGACGAGCAGCCCGAGCATGCCGACGGCGGCGATGCCGCCGAGCGTCAGGACGATCGCGAGGCAGATGTACGGGTTTCTGGGGGGTGGCAGGGGTGGCATCAGGTGATCCCTCATGGGGCCAATCGCCCCATTTTGACCGATGCCGTGGATGTGACGCAATCCCGATTGTGGCTGGGGCAACGATCGGCGCAGCTGCGCGGGTCCGGTCGCGCCGGAAGTGATGCGGCCCCAGGCGCCGGGTGGCGGCCCTGGGGCCGATGGTGGGCCGGATGGTCACCGTCGCGGTCAGAAGTTGCACCACACGCTTTCGACCATTCGCCGCTTCTCGCCGCCCGACGCCGCGTTGTTGGGCAAGTCGAAGTCTACCCGCCGCCAGCCCCGCCCCTCGGCCACCATGTCGTACATCGCGTTCGCGTAGCCCGAGAGGAGGAACTTGCCCTCGATGGTCGCCAGCGTGTGCAAGAGGTCCGCGTGCGCGTCGCTGGTCATCTCGTAGGGGCCGTACTCATGCGTGGTCGCGCGTGTGCTGTGGAGATACGGCGGGTCGCAGTAGAACAGGGTGTCGGGGCCGTCCTCCTTGCGGATGACCTCGACGGCCGGCTGGCAGCGGATCGCCACCCGCCGCAGGCGATCGTGAACCAGCGGCAGCCCGTCCACGGCGGAGAGCCAGGCGGCCGTCTGCTCGTTCATGCCCCGCCGCACCCGGCGCCGGGAGAGCGGGGCGAACGACTCCATCCGGCCGGCGAGCGACTGGCGGCAGGCGATGAAGAACGCCCAGGCGCACCCCAGGCAGATCGTGTCGGGCGCGTGGCACGTCCGCTCCAGGTGCTCCCTGGCCTCCCCCCAGATCGCCTCGCAGAAGGGGGTCGCCTCGACGCGCCGCCGCAGCTGGGCGAAGCTATTGACGCACGCCAGGCACCGCCAGAAGTTCGTCAGCCGCCCGTCGAGGTCGTTCGCCACCTCCGACACGCCCTCCGGGTCCTTCGCCAGCAGGACCGCCAGCGAGCCCGCGAACGGCTCGACGTAGTGGACGTGGGGCGGCATCAGCCCCACGATCTTCGCGGCGAGGTAGTGCTTGCCGCCGTGCCACTTGAGCGGTGAGGGGATCATTCCGTTCCTCCGGTGTGGTAAGTGGGGCCGTCCCTGGCCCCGTGCGGCGGTCCTTCGCCGCGGCAGTCCTTGCTCTCACTCGCGGCCCTCGACCAGGTCGCGGACCACGTAGGGCACCATCAGCAGCATCGCCAGGATGACCAGCGCCCCGCCGTACCGGCGGGCGCCGATCGCCACCAGCAGCCAGCCGACCGCCACCATCGACCACGACGCCAGCACCGCGTGACGTTCGCTCATCATCACCCCGCGGCCCTCGGCTCGGGGGCGACCGCGAAGCGAACGTCGCCGTGCCGGTGCAGGATCTGCGAGCACTCGCCGTAGAGGGCGCTCTCCCAGTAGTCCTCGACGTCGAGGGCGTCCATCACCTCGACGAGGGACACCGGCCGGCCCCGCGCCGCGGCGGCCCTCCGCACGGCGACGGCGAGGTCCCGGCTGATGCTGACGCCCGGCTCAGATACGATCATGGTAAGGCCCCTCATCCTGCCCGGGGAACAGCGTCGGCTGCGCCGGCGGCGGCGCGTCGCCGGGGAACTGCCTGACGCGCAGGTCCGCCGGCCACTCGTCGGGGTCGCCGCCCTTCGCGTCCTGGTAGATCAGGTGCGCCTCGCTGATTCCTTCGTAGGCCCGGCCCTCGGTGGGGTTGCCCCCCATCTGCTTCACGAAGCATGCGACGCCGGCACGCTGGCACTGCCTCACGATGTGCCTGACCCAATCGAGGTTGCAGTGCCTGGCCTGGTGCCCCGACTCGCCCCCGACGATGACCCACTGAACCCCGGGGGACACGCCCCCGCAGTCGCCGTCGCAGCCGGGCGGGTCGCACGACTCGCAGTAGCCGGCGCAGTAGCAGCCGGGCCGCAGCCCGCGCAGGGAGATCGGCCCCAGCAGCGGCTCCGCGCTCAGGAACCGCACGCTCGCCGGCACGCGCAGCAGATGCGGGATACGCTCGTCGGCGCGCCTCTGATTCTCCACCGACGTGCCCGCCCAGACGTTCGCCGGCCAGCCGTGGCCCCAGTGGGCCGGGGCGTAGCGCGTCATGTTCTCGGGTCGCTTGGTGAGCAGTTGCCAGGTGAGGTTCGGCGTCTGCTCGATCACCCCGAACAGCTCGGCCCGCGCCTCGGCCATCGTGTACGGCTCCCAGTCCGGCCCCGGCCGCTCCGCGCACTGGCAGAGGCTGTCCCCGCCGACGCGCCACCACAGGGGCAGCCCGTCCTTGCCGATCATCTGCCCGCCGTAGCCCTCGAAGACGTCGGCCAGGCTGGCGCAGAAGACTCGCCGCTGCTCGCCCGCCTTCGCCGCCTGGCGGTCCCACTGGTAGGGCTGTTTCCAGTAGTCCGCCGACGTCATGCGCCGCGCCGCGTCCGGCCCCCACAGCGGCAGCTCCTGCGCCCGCGACCGCCGCGCGGGCGTGCTCACCTCGGCGTAGCAGTGGGCGCAGCCCTCGCTGACCTTGACGCAGCCGACCCACGGGTTAAAAGTGGATTGGGTCCATTCGATACGAGTTGTGTCCGCCATGTCACCTCCGCTCAGTTCCTCTCCGCGTCCCACTCGCCTTCGCTCGCCCGCGCGTCCAGGTGGAAGCAGAACGCCTCGTCAACGGCGACCGCCCCCATCTGCACGGCCAGCGCGTACTCCCGCTGGCGGATGACGAACCGCGGCGCCTGCCGGGGCCGGTGTACGTACCTCCCCGGCTCCAGCCGCATCCGCCGGGCGAACGACCACAGCTCAAGGGTCGTGTCGGCGGTCAGCGCCGCCAGGTACAGCGGCGGCTCCAGCTTCCCGGCGCCCACCTGCTTCAGAGGCGTCACGTACACCATGGAGCCCCTCCCCGTACCGGATCTCGCCGCCCGCCGCCACCTGCGCGGCGTACACCTCCACCCGCCGCGCCCGCTCGCGCTCCAGCTCCGACGCGGGCGGCGCCAGCGTCGAGAGCGGCAGCCCGTGCGGCCCCCACGTCTCGGCGGGCGGCGGCTCGGGCCTGGCCGCCGAGAACCCGGTGACACCGAGGTAGCAGTCGCCGCACTGGCCGTGCCCCTTGATGAGGCGGACGTTGCCGCACTGCTCGCACGCACGCCTGGCCCGCCGCTTGCTGCTCTGCCGCGAATGGCAGGTCCGGCATCGGCCCTTGCTCGCGTGCGGCTTGTACGCCCCGCACTCGTTACAGGTGATCATCCGCATCTGACACTCTCACGACGGCGATAGTACGCGGCCGGCCGCGCTGCCCTTACGCACAGCCGTCCCCCGCGACACGTTGGGGGGATACGGCCGGCCGCGGTGTGTGTAAACGCCGGCCAGGGCGACGTAACCCTTGCAGTCCATCCCCAGACTGACCCTGGCCGGCGCTGGCCCCTCACGTCACTGGCCCGGCCGCAGCGGCGGCAGCGGCGAGGCGAGCGGCCCGGCGCTGGCGGCGCCCAGCCGCTGCTCGATCCGCTCCATCCGCTGGCACAGCTGCTCCAGCGTGCAGTTGACGGCGCTGGCGGCGCCCATGGCCATCCGGGCGCCGTCCTGGCCGTGGCCCGCGCCCCCGCTGTGGTAGGCGTCCATGGCCACCGAGCGGCAGTAGCACCCGCGCTGCGCCTGCGCCATCGCCTCGGCGCCCATGCCGGCCGGCAGCGCCGCCATGCCGCTGGTGTGGTCGAGCCCGACGAGCCCCTGCGTGTGCCCCTGCGTGATCACCGTCGCCTGGGGCGCGGTCGCCACGTAGCCCGGCCGGCCGACCCGGAACTCCCAGCCCGTGCTCGCGTGCGGGTAGGTGTGGCAGCCGGCCACCAGCGCCGCCCCCGTCACCGCGAAGTACACCCGATTGAACAGCGTCATCCCTTCCCCCTTCCCTGGATGGGCGATCCCCCCATGCAGACATCGCAGCGGCCCGGAGTCGAACCGGGGGCCAGGCGGCTCTTTTTGGTGCCTCTCTTGCGCATGCCGGGCATGGCACAGTATCCCGGCGCCTGATCGTGCCGTCACCCGCCGCCTTCCTCGGCCGGGCATGCCGCCCGCAGCTTCATCCGCAGGTAATCGGCCTGCACCTTCAGCTGACACATCATGGGCTTCATGCCGTCCTGCCCGATCGCCTCCCGCAGGTCGCTGGAGAGGCTCTGGTTCCAAACGTCGGCGAGCAGGTCCCAGGCGGCCTCCAGCTTCGCCAGCGTCTTCGCCAGCACGATCACGTCGTCTGTGCTCATCCCACCTCCCGCATGCTCCCCGGGCAGTCGTCCCACTTCCCCGGCGCCGGGTGCCGCACGATCCGGCCCAGCCGCACCGACCGCGGCTGCTGGCACACCGGGCATTCCGCCGCGGGGCGCGTGCAGTACGTGATGCAGGTCTCCTTGTCCAGCTCGAACCACTGCTGGCACCGGGTGCAGAAGTGGTGCCCGTTCTCCCACTCCCAGGCCCCCTCGTACAGGTGCCCGCACGTCGGGCACTTCGCCCCGGTCGCCTCGTAGCAGCGATTGTCGCCCTGGCGCATCACCCGTCCCTCCTTGAGGCGGTTCAGCGCGGCCGGCCGGGCAGGGAGTTTCGCCTGAGTCACTCGCCGGACTCCCCCCACGCCGCGGCCGGCCGCTGGCCCCCGGCCGGCCGGGTACTGTGTCCCCCAAAGCCGCGCAGGCGCTGTGCCCGCGCGGCCGGCCGGCCGTGTCTTCGTTGTGCGATCGGTGCAGGTTAACTGCCGCGTTCGTTTTGGTCAATGGGTTTATCGGGTTCCGCGGCGCCGAAATTCAGTCGGTGTTCGGTGGCGGATCGGTGAGGTGAGGTTGTGCGTGGAACGCCCTGCCGGTATGCTGCGATCACTCCCCCTCGCCCGGCGGCCACAAGTCGTACTGCTTGAGGAGGTCCTCGATAGCCAGCCTTACAAGATCGTTCAAGTGAGGCTTAAATCGCTGCTCTTTCTCAATATGCTCCTGGAGCACCAACAGCCGATCATGGTGCTCGGCCGGCACCTCCACCATCTTCCGCGGGCGGCGAGCCCGTGGCGCCGCACCGGCAGGGGGCGCGGGATCTCCAGGCGTTCGCTTCTTCTTCTTGGCCATGCAAGCATTGTGGGGCGCAGGCGGCCTAACGCCAATGGCCGCAGTGATTTATACCCAGAGTATGGTATGGCGATACATGCCATGCCATGAAATTGTTGACACCGGCAGCACACTGGTATACCGTAGGGGTGTGCTCCCACCTAACCCGACAGGAGGTTCCCGGTGTCCCTCTCCCTCCTCCCGCGCCCCGACATGGACGTGTTTCACGCCCTGTACCCCGGAGCCCTGGCCCTGCTCCAGCTCTACATCTACACCCGCGAGGCGCAGCACCTGCGTTCCTTGCCTTCGCTCTCCCCCTCGCAGCACCGCCGGCTCGCGGACTGCGAGGCGTTCGCCTCCCTGGCCCACGCCGCGTACGACGCCGGCAGCCCCTTCCCCCTCCCCGGCGAGGAGTAGCCCCGTGGCCCCCGCGAACCGCCCGCTGCGCCTGACCGTCTGGTGGCACCACGACGAGGAATACGCATCCCTGGACTGGACCGGCCGGCTCGATCCGCCCGCCGGCACCCCCGACGATTACGGCGGCTCCCTCTGGCTGGCGATGCCGGCCGAGGAAGACGCCCTGCCCATCTGCCGGGCCGTGCTCCTGGCCCCCGACGACGCGCCCCGCTGGGCGATGCTCGCCAGCTGGTGCGAGCACGCCGGCCGCCCCGCCCAGGCGGCGGAATTCCGCGCGCTGGCCCGGTCGCGGATCGCGACCGCCCAGGTTCTGCGGCTTTGACGGGGATCGCGCTTCCCGCCCGCGCCTCGACCCTGTACCATCTCAGTTGCCGGCGCCGCCCAACGGCGGGCGGCGCCTCAAGGATGAGGAGCTCACCATGCCCCGCCTCAGTCGCCACCTCCCCCCCCACAGCGAGGCACCCTTCACCGCGGCCCGCGGCCCCGACCGCCTCTGGCGCGTCCTGTCCCGGGGCCGCCGGCTCTGCGACTGTACCTCCGGTCGCCCCGCCGCCGACGCCAGGCGGATCGCCGCGGCGATGAACGCGCTGGAGCACGTCCCCACCGAACACCTCGACGCCGCCCTGTTCGACCGCCTCTGGCTGATCCTGACGCAGATGCTCGCCCGGTGCGACGTCCCCGCCGACCTGCGGCAGATGGCCGAGGCGCTGCTGGCGCGGGCGACCCACGCCGGGCGCTAGGCCGCACCGAAGCCACACCCGGCCCGTAACGGCGCAGCATCGACTTGCGAGCGCCGGGCGGGGACGCTATCATCACCGCAGCCCGACGCTGGCAGGACGTGCAGCGATGGCACGCGACAAGAAGAAGGCCGACACCGGCAAGGGGCAGATGAGCGTCAACCCGCCGTGGGACGTCGGCCCGGTGCTGGGCGGGTACAGGACCGTCACGCTCACCCAGGCCGTCCGCATCGCCGCCCACCTTTTGGCCGAGGCGTCATCCGAGGTCGCCCGGATGTTCAGCCCCGCGGAGTGGGACCTGATCGCCGAGGCGCTGAAGGTGCGGGTATTTGAACCGGAGGCGCCCAACCCCGCCGCCTTCCTCGCCTCGCTGATCGGCCGCGCCCAGCTGCTCTACGAGCCGCGCGAGCCGGCCAGCAAGGACAAGGCCGGGGCGCCGCTGCTGGATCGCGTCTCGCAGCTGTCCTACCTCCAGGCGTGGGCGGTCGTCATGGCGGCGCAATTCCGGTGGGAGGTCGCCGAATCACTGAAGGACGGTGAGCACTGGTGGGAGCCCGCCGTTCGCGCGAAGCACCTCCCCCGCCAGCACCAGGAGTGAACCCGTGGCGAACCGAACGTACACCTGCTCGGACTGCGGGCACCGCTGGCAGCCCCGGTCGGACTCCCCCCGCGTCCGCTGCCCGCTCTGCCGGGCGGCGCTGACGGTGGGGGGCAAGCCGGACACCCGCGAGACGGCGGACGGGTACTGCCCCGCCTGTGACGCGTACGTGATCGGGGCGCGGGAGCGGTTCAGCCTGGCGGGCGCCGGCTGCCTGACGCTGATCACCTGCGGGCTGGGGCTGCCGCTGGCAATCCTCGCCGCGATCGGGCACCGCTCGAAGCCCTACCTCTGCACGGTGTGTGACGGCCCTATCCAGGCGGGGGGCAGGCGACCCCGCCACGACGACCGCGGCAGGCGCCGCAGGGGGGAACGTGAACGATCCGACGACTGATGACCTGGCCCGCGACCTGGCCGCTGATCGCGTCGAGCTGCTGCGGATGCTGGCCGAGCACTACGGCAGGGATTCCACCGAGCACGGCTCCTGCGGCGAGTGCGGCGCCTACGTGGCCGGGCCTGACAAGAGGCATGAGCCCGGCTGCCTGCTGGCGCGGGCGCTGGGGCTGCCGGTGAAGGAGGTGCCTGGTGGCTGAATGGGTCCGCGTCCACTACCCCATCCGCGTCGGCGACAGCCTGCCCCCGGAGCGGCGTCCCGTGCTGGTCTGGTGCGCGAGCAGCCACATCCCGTGGGTCGGCTACCTGCGTTACGCGGCCGGCTGCCTCGACTCGCCGTTCTTCGTGGTGCCCCATGGCAACGACAAGCGGCCCGTCGATGTGGTCGCCTGGTGTGACTGCCTGCCGGATGCGCCGCCGGACGGTTGCGCCGGGTTCATGGCGGCGCGGGGATTCCCCGCGAGGGTCGCCGACCAGTGACCGACTCTACGGGTCGGCTAACGCCGGTTATGTGCGGTTGGCTTATCGCCCGGGAAGGAGATGCCGAATGGGGATGAAGAGACATGCGAAGCCACCGCCCGACCTGGCGGACGTGCTCGCCGAGGCGCTACGCCGCACGCACACCGACAATCCGCGGGTGCGGAAGTGGGCTGACGCATTGGCGCTGCGGGGGGAGCGGGTGTCGTCGGAGAATCCCACACCTCGCCCGCCGCCGGCCAGGGAGGAAGGAGCGGCGCCCGATGCCTGACCTCGGCTACCTCCATGTGTTCTCTGACATCGGCTACGTCGCCCTGATTGAGCCCGCGTACGGCGATGACGGCAAGCTCGCCAGGATCGAGGTCAAGGTCTGGGGCAGCGGCGGGATATCCGACGATGGGCGGGTGGTCTACGAACAGATACACCCCGTTTGCGGCTGCCTGGACACCACTAACCGCGACGACGCCACCCTCTACCTCAGCGGCTCGATGGAGCACCTGGGCGTGCTGGGGTGGCGGCTGCACACGCCGCACGGGCCGCTGTGGTACTTTGATGGCCGGTCCAGCCTGACCGACTTCACGCAGCTCCTCGCCAGGGTGTACGACGAAGCCCGAATCGCCTTCGAATCGCTGGCCTGATCAACTTCTGACGCGCGACCGGCCACCCGGGCAAGCTGGGTGGCCGGTGCTGCTTCGCCAGCCGGCAGCCCTTCGCCAGGGCGGAAGCCTTCCCCATTCCCCCGTGTTTAAAGTGTCCATTGCATGACGGTGCTATGGACACTTTAAACATGGCAAGCTACACTGACCTTGTCGCCGCTTTCCGCGATCTGACGAGGTATCCCGTGAAGACCCCCGACGCCCCCGGCCTCACCGTGGCCTACTCCTACCTCCGCTTCTCCAGCCCCGGCCAGGCCGAGGGCGACAGCGTCCGCCGGCAGACCGACTTGCGGGAAGCCTGGCTGCGGAAACACCCGTCCGTCCGGCTCGACACCTCGCTGAGGCTGCTGGACGACGGCGTGTCCGGCTTCACCGGCGACCACAGGAAGAAGAAGAAGCATTCGCTCTATCAGTTCCTCGACCTGGTGGAGCGCGGGCGCGTTCCCGCCGGCTCGTTCCTGATCATCGAGAACCTCGACCGGCTCTCCCGCGAGCACCCGCTGGAGATCCTCTCTCTCGTCGCCAACCTCGTCCGCGCCGGCGTCCGCATCGTGCAGCTGGAGCCCGAGTGCGTGTTCACCGCCGACATGGACGAGGGCACCCTCTGCATGCTCCTGCTGGGGGCGATGCGCGGCCACGGCGAGAGCAAGCGCAAGAGCAGCCTGTGCGGCGCCGCCTGGCAGAACCTGAAGGCCGAGGCCAGGAAGAACAAGGCCCCGCACGGCAGCAGCTGCCCTGCCTGGATCGAGCTGGCAGAGGGCAAGTACCGGCTGGTCCCGGCGAGGGCCGAGGCCGTGCGGCTCGTCTTCCGCTGGTCGATCGAGGGACTTGGGTCGCTGGCGATCACCCGGCGTCTCATCAAGGAAGGTGTCCCCCCGATCGGCCGGGCGAGGCGGTGGAATCGCAGCTACGTCGCCAAGATCCTAGACAACCGCGCCGTGCTCGGCGAGTACCAGCCTATGAGCGGCCACCACCAGCGCAGGCCGGACGGCGACCCCATCCCGGACTACTACCCGCGGGTGATCTCCGACGCCGACTGGCACCGGGCGCACAGCGCCACCCAGGACCGCAACTTACGCTCGGGGCGTCCCGGACGCAAGGGCGATTACACGTTCGCCTTCTCGGGGCTGCTGTCCTGCGCCCTCGACCAGTGCAAGCTGCACGTCATCATTCGCCGGGGCAAGCGGTTCCTGGTGAGCGCCGACGCGGTGGGCGGGAGGCCGGGCGCCCACTGGCGGGCGTTCCCCCTGGAGCCCCTCGTTGACGCGCTGCTGTCGCAGATGCAGGAGCTCCGGGCGCACGAGCTGTTCTCGGCGCCGGGGGGCGAGAAGGTCGCGGAGGTCAAGGGCCGGCTGCTGGACGTCGAGAAGCTGCTGGCGGTCGCCCTGGCGCGCTTTGAGGCCGACCCGGAATCGACCACATGGGCCGACCGCGTCAGCCAGTACGACCGGCAGAAACGCGCCCTGGTTGTGGAGCTGGCGAGGGCGCGGCAGGACGCCGCGAACCCGCTGGGGGAGACGTGGGCCGAGGCCGTCCAGATGATGAAGGAGCGCGAGCCGGATCGGCTGCACGGCGCGCTCCTTGCGACCGTGGAGCAGGTCTGGTGTGTGATCGTGCCGCGGGGGCAGGAGCGCCGCTGCGCCTGCCAGGTGGTGTTCAAGGGCGGGCAGCGGCGCGGCTACCTCATCAGCTACGTCCCGCCCATCGCGGGTTTCTGCACCCGCGAGGCGTCCTGGTCGGCGCTGTCGTTCGACCGCTGCGCCGAGGCTGACCTCCGCGACAGAAGCCAGGCCGCCGCGGTGGCCGAGGAGCTGGTCAAGCTGCCGTGAGTCAGGATCGACTCCACCCAGGCGCGGGCGAGGCGGCGGGCCTCGTCCGGGGTGGAGGGGGCGCTGTCGGCTGGCGTGTTCATCGGGGGGTCCTTTCGCGGGGAACACCCGCCGCCCGCGGCAGCCGGCGCGACAGCCAGCCGTTCACCGTGTCCTCGTCCGAGTTGAGGCGTGCGGCGATCTCCGCGGCCGGCAGCCCCTCTTCGGCGAGGCGGCCGGCTTCCTCCTGTCGCTGCCGGAAAAGTCGAGTACGGCACAGCGGCCCGCAGCAGGTCCGGCCGGGGTCGCCGTTCTGAACCGACCTGCGGATGAACCGGCCGCAGACGCAGCACGGCACGGCAA
>Ga0196964_10001380_pt1 | contig 12416 bp, 10 predicted proteins | sample S1_10metaG_FD_148615 | JGI IMG/M metagenome (GOLD analysis project Ga0196964, IMG submission 148615) | Soil microbial communities from Anza Borrego desert, Southern California, United States - S1_10 | ecosystem: Environmental > Terrestrial > Soil > Desert | place: USA: California | collected...
CATGCGGTTAATCCAGCCCTCAAGGAAAGCTTTGCGGTTCCTGCAGCGGGTGTAATAGTCAAAGCGCTTAATTTCGTACTCCATTACCAGCCGCAGGAACAACACCTCGTTATTGTCGCCTTCGCCGTTGAAGTAACGCGGGTTGTGCGACAGTCCGCGCAGGAACGATTTGGCCGTGCCCACACCGCAATTAACAGCTGTGTCTAAGTGTAGGTAGGCCAATCCCTCATCTGTAATGCCGTCTGCCTCTGACTCGATCCAATAGCGCTCGTAATAGCACTGTCGCGCGTCGTCCAATGTCAGCGAGCGCATTGTATCTTTCGTGTAACCACGCTTGGCGAGCCATCCGGCGTTGTAATTCCACGCTACGCCGTGCATTGTTGGCCCGCCTGGATCGTCGGGATGGTCGACGTAGCCGCCCTCGGACTTGAGGACAAGCGGGATCACTTTGCAGAAGGTTGGATCGTCTTGGTAAGACTTCATAGAAACACCAACACCACCTGGCAGACACTGCCAGCGCAGTCAATTATCGGCTTGACGCATATGCAATAATGCCGCACCTTGCGATAGCTCTTATATAGTAGCGGGTGTCTGTCTTTAAACCTGACAGGCTTGACCTCGATCTCAGTTTTCAGCATGGGCTCCTGAGCCACAGCGGGCATTTGGAGGGCCACCGTCAGCAGTGCTGCGAGTAGATATCTCATTTGGTCCTCCATGCAAAAAACGTGATCGAGGCAAAGGCTGTGAGCATGCCCACCAGGATGCGGTCATCAGGCGCCCATGCGGTGTGCATACGCACCGCATCCTGATAAGACAGGTGCAGAATATAGAGCGGTGTCACCATCGCTCCAAATCCGCAGGCGCCTATGACTAACGCCCTGACTTTATCCCAGAGTGTCTCGGAGGCGGCATTACAACAAGGACAATTGTCGTCACCGCAAGCAGCCCCAGAAGCGCATCTATCATCATCCACCCTTTGATCCCTCAGTCGCCGTCTGCAACTTTTGCAGTGCAGCTAGGCCGAGTTTAGCTAATTCTTGGGCAGCTTTGGTGGCCTTTTGGCCGGCGTCCAAAATTTCATCAATCTGGACTGCAGCCCTAATGTCCGCTATGCCCGCGGCGATCTGCTGGACACCATTGGCAACACCACCCTGATTGATGCCGTCGAGTGCCTGCTCGGCCGCTTCTTTGATGTCCTCGATCAGTTTCGGGTACTCGTCAAAATCCGGTATGCCGTCGGCATCAGCGTCGAGCTTTGCCTTAAGATTGGCAAACTTGTCCTCGACAAAGTCAATGGCTTTCTTGCCTAGCATGTTGCCTATGAATTTGAACATTACAGATCCCTCCTCCAGCGCTGCTGGTTGTTTAGTTTCTTCGCCTTAGTCTTTTGGTGGCGATCCATTGCGTCTGACTCCTCAGTCGTGAAACCTTGCTCGTGCGGCATTTGCTTGAGCGCGGTAAATATCGCCTGCTGAAGCGGGTCAAACGCTTTGTATCCTGCTTTGTGTTTGCGGTCGCGCTTAGGCTCGCCCGGGAAATCCGAGGGCACTTTGCCTGGCGTCATTGCCGCGCGCACGATGGCCTCTTGCCGAGGCAGGTGCGAGCGCATAAACAGATCTAGCGGTGGCGGCGACACACGATCCACCACGTCCATGCCAAATGGGTCCCATTGCTGGCCGCCTGATTGGTTAAGCGCTGGGTTTTTCCAGTCCATGCCAGTACCGGGGTTTTGACCCATCAGTCCCTGAGCCATTTGGATGTTAGGGTGAGTGACAAGGCCAGTGATCGGCTTGCCCTGATTGAAGATAATGTTAGCCATCGTGCGGGCTAGCTCAGGCGCCTGGCCAAAGGGGGTCATAGCCACACCGCCCTTGGTGAGGTAACCACGGTTTGGCCCGCGGTAGGCGTCGCCATACTGGTCCTTGAGCATGACCACGCCGTGCTCTTTGTCCCATTTCGACAGGCGCGGATCGTCCTGCAGAACAGCGGGCATTCTAGCCTCAATGCTTGCGAGGACCATGTTTTTTACAGGCGTGTCAGTGGTCATGGCCATGGCCACGCTAAAAGCGTGCTTATACCACAAGAAAAACGGCAGTATCGCCCGTGGTGTCGCCCACATGCGAGCGGTCAGCTCGTCATACTGGCCCATCCATTTTTCAATCTCGCGGCCGGCCTTGGCTACGGCTGCGGGGTGGAAGTCCACGCCGCGGACAATTTGCTGCTGTCTGGCAGCCAACTTAAACGCGTCAGTCAATCCAACGCGCATAGCAGGCTCCAGCTCCTCCACTGAGCGCATGAGGTTGTAAATGCCAATCACGCCACGCCAGTAATTGTCACCAGCAGTGGCAGTCTTAAATACTTTGTCCATATACCAATGCATTGGCGGTGCAAACTTAGCCAGCGCACCCATAAGGCCATCGGTGCCAGCCGAGGTAACCCCGGCGTCTGTCATCCAGTTCTTAGGCAGCATCGCCCGCACCTTAGGATCAAAGGCCATTATGTGTGCCAGCATGGTGGCGGCGACGTCACGCGGCGAGCGCCACATTGCGACTTGTGCGATCATGCCGTTTTGGATTGTCTGGTTGACGGCCCAGAACATGTCGAGTCCGAGCGCAAAGGTTTTGAATACTTGTGCCTGCATAGCCCAGGTACGCGCGGCTAGCCCTTGCGGTCCCGCTGGGTCCTCGTGAATTATATTCTTGAGTGCGGCGGCCACCACAGGCGGTACCGAGATCTTTTCTGGAATGTCCTTGAGGAAATTATTGAGCTGGTTGATCTCCATGCCCGAGTGCTGACCGAGCTGCTTAAAGAATTGGCCCACGTCAATCTGCACGCTTCCCGCTTGAATCTTTGGATTCTTGAGAGCGTCATAAAAAAACTCGCGCATTTTGAGGAATTGCAGCCCCTGGCGGTAGCGCGTGCTCCAGACTTTGTACGCGTCATATTCATGCAGCCCTGGATCGCGAGCGCCGGACTCACGCGGACGCAAGAAAGCGGGCTTGCCGCCTGGCTGTGCCAGCTGCGGCGGCAACGCCTGATTCATGGTCGCCTTGATGTTCGGGGTCTTTTGAAACATGCCCCGCTCAAGCTTGCCTGTGGTAGTGACAGTCTTTGGGAAGAGGATACCCATGTATGTAGGCTCGACGCCCAGCGCGTCAAGGTTGGCTTTCATGTCACGCACACGGTCGAGTCCCTGCGGTGTGGCTAAGTCAGCCTCGCTCATTTTGTAAGCGTTGCGCGTGACCGGGCCGTACTTGGCAATCAGCCACTCCTCCTCTGTCATGGCGCCAGCTTTGATGAGATCCTTGCTTAGCGCGTTGTCAGTCTCTAATGCCCGCTTCCAGAACTCCTGCACCTCAGGGATTTGTTTTAACCGCTCGTATGCTTGATAATCACGCAGCTCGCCAGCTTCTAACACCTCGCCGCGCAAACCATCGGGGATGGCCTCATAAGCCTCTTTGACATAATCCTCAGCCGCAGTCAGCTCATTGAGAAAGCTGTTGTTTGCGCGCCTGGCTGCGCCCATAGTCTCAATGGCGCCTTGAATGTTATTCTCAGCTGCCACCACCCCTGGTATCTTGCGGGCAGCGTCAGCAAGCTTCTTTGTCACCCCGGCAGCCTTTGCCGCCTTACCCACCATGCCGGCGCCAGGCAAAATATCCAAGCTGGCATTTAGGGGGTGTATTTTTGCGTATGTCAATGGCGTCTCAGTGTCGCCCTGCAACAGAGGAGCAATATAGTCATTCCAATAATGGCTGGCAATGTCTTGCCCAATGGCGCCGGCCATGGGAAAGTCGCCCGGTTGGATCAAATTGCGGTCAAGCGTCATGGCGCCAGGCATGTAATTGCTAGGATCGGGGCTGCCCCAGCGGGACCAGTCGTAAACTGCAGGCGGCAGCATCGTCTGTCCCATGCGGGCCGTAATGCCCGAGCCAATGGCGCCGATACCGGCCAAGTTATCATTGAAGTCAGCGCCGAAATTTTCCACAAGCTCGGTGAGGTCGTCGCCGGCCTTGCGGGGTGTTGTCAGGTACGGGCTCTGATAGTCAGGATCGCGCCGCAGGTTTAGCGAGATGCCGCCTGATTGATACTGGGTGCTGCCGTCGTCTTGGAGGAGGGGCATTAGATACGCCCTCCCAAGTGCTCTTGTGGGTTGAATTTTTCGGGGGGCTTGCTGTTGATGACTTTGACCTTGCCAGGGCGGTGAAGGTACTCATACATTTGTTCAGATCCATCTTTGTGCTGAGTGAAGCCACCGCCAGTTACATGCGGCGCATAAGTCATATTCATGACTCCAGCCTGCAGTGGCTTAGCCAGCCGCTTGCCGTTATCCGCCGACCCCGCACTAATCCCCCGCTGCTGCACCAGCATCTTGTCCGCCTCGGACCTAAACTCCTTCTGCATCCACGAGTAAGCCCGCGCGATGTTGTCGGGTAGCCCCTGGAAATTCTTCTTCAGCTCCTGGGCCCTGATCTTGATATTCTGCTCGCTTGCGTGCGGCATCTCTTTGCGCGCGCCAGCCATCGCCTCCTCGTCAGAGATGGTGCGATAGGGCCCGTAAGCCTCCTCGATCTTTTGTTTCATCGTGCCGGTGGAGTCGTTCTGTCCAAGCTGCTCCATCTTCAGATAATCAGAGATTATCACCTGCATACCCTTGCGCGCAGTGTCAAGCGCTGCACGCTCTGCGTTTTGCATCGTGGTGCGTCGCAGTGCGATCTTGGTTTGTGCGTCCTCGTCGCCGTACTTGGCGGTGAGATCGTTGTCTAGCTGCAGCTTCTCTTGGCGGAGGCGGGTGATCTCTTTGACAGTTTCCTTCGTCGCTTCCAAGATCTCGGCACGATCCGCGGCGATAAGAGCGCCCTGCTTTGCCTTTTCCAAGTCAAACTTGAATTTTTCAGAGCGTTGTTCAAACAGCTGCTTCTTGTTCTTGAGCGACTGATCGCGGCTCTCTTGCATAGTGTCAACCGCGGAGTAAGTCATATAAATCTTGTCGCGCAGATCGATGAGCCCGCGCGTGCGGTTGAATGTGTCAAGTATCCAGCGGGTGCGTTCCGGTGTCGGATGCGCCGAGATCTTTGTCACCATGAACTCCTCGGCCTCGCGGTAATGCTGCTGCTTGCCGGTTTCCAGAATGGCACTGATAGCTTTCTGTTGCTCGCTAAATTCGTCGCGCGCGATCTGTCCCTCTTGTTGGTACGTCTCGCGCGCAGCATCGCGCATCAGGTGCAAGCCCTCTTTCTGCCTGTCCCACTGATTGTCAACCTGCTTGTTGTACATTTCAGCTTGCGCCTTGAAATTAGCAGCGTTGTTATTGGCGTAATTCTTATTCAGCACTTGGCGGGCATTTGCTATGCGGTTCTGAAACCCGCTCATATTCGGATTCTGGCCCACTGGATAAGGCCTGGGAATCGGTGGCGCGTGGCCCGCCATTTGTGTGCCGAGCTGTCCTGCATACTGATTAATAGCCCGCGCGCGATCCAGATAAGGCGACTGTACTTGAGACGGCCGCGGCGGTATCATCCCCGGTGGCGGACCCCAGCCTCCTGGCGGTGGCTGCATGCCATAACCTGGCGGCTGTGGATAGCCACCGTCGGGGATGCCAGGATAGCCCTGCGGCTGCTGATAGCTAGGTGATGGCGCGGCACCGCCCAGTGGCGCATTAGATCGGTCAGGTCCTTGGCCCAACACTTGCCCGCTGGCCCAAACCTGATACGGCGTCGGCGCCGCATCGCTCACGGTACCGCTATCCTGCGCGATCACCGGCTGTAACGCCGTCGGCAAAGTCTGATCCGGCACATACGGTGGCATCTGCAAAAACTGATGAGGCGCACGCACCGGACGCGGCCCGCGCTCGGCGTTCAAAGCAAGCGCCGTCACTGGCGCGCCCTGCAATGCCTGCTGCACCGCCTCAGAGCCGCCACCGAACAAGCCCGATAAGAGCCCGCCAATGTTAAGCCCTGTTTGGCTGACGCCGCCTGTTAGTTGTACGCCTGTTGTCTCTGGCATTTTTTGCCTCCTCTAAAACGGCATGACGCCGGGATTGGCGACAGGGCCGTAATTCCATGTGCTGTTAATAGGCACACCATTCTGATACACAGCGTTACTCAAGTGTGATGAGATCCCGCTATAACCGCCCTGACCGCTAAATGTCTGCACACCCGAAGGACCCGAGCCGCCTGTGCCAGATCCTCCGTCTATGCCCCATCCTGTGTAGGATGGGGCACTAGTAGGGTTTATGATCGAGCCCGTAACGCTGGTGCTCACCTGGGGCGGCTGGAAAGCGCCGCCCGCCGGGATATAGTTGTACCCTTGGAAGTTGTTGGCTTGGTTGATGTTGTCGATGATTTGTCTCCAACTGTTTTCGAGATACCCGCGTTGCGTGGCTATTAGATTCGGATCTAGACTGCCCGTGGCACCTGACGCACCGTATAGCTGGTCGAAGGATCTTAGCGCCGCGTCACGCTGAGAGGCAGCAACCATAGCCGCCTCTGCCCTGTCAGTGATAAACCTTGCGGCAGTACCAAGAGTGGTTGTAAATCCGCCAGGTGGCGGGTTGTTGGTCCCGCCTGTGTAAGCGGTACCAGCTCCAGTACCGTAAGCGCTGCCCGACATCTGCGTGTATTGCGTTCCTGTCGGTGTGCCGTATGCACTCAGCGACGGCTGGTTAGGTGTGGTGCCGTATGTATTTGAAACGGCGGTTGTTGGTCTGAGATTGTAATTCGGTACGGTGCCATCGCCGCCAACACGCTGCCCGGCTGCGTCGTACCAATAGCCACCATAAGCGCTGACTGCATTAGCCGGCTTGGTGTGCGCAGGGTTAACGGCCGCCTGGGTCGACAGCACGGGCGCGAAGCTGTTGTAGTAGTTGTTCGTGGCGTTGTTATTGTTATTGCCGATAATGGTACCGTAATTGGTGGCCATCGCCTGCCCGTTTTGTTGGAACCATTGGTTGGCTTGTGTAATGATGGAGTCAGGCACAGGCGATGTGCCGGTTGGGTCGTAGCTTAGAAGCCCGTCCGGATGCATGAACACGCCGATCAAAAACGGGTTTTTTTGAGTCGGGTCCTGAATCCCATATTGCCGTGTCGCCATAGGGCGGGTCGGCGGCGTGTAATTATTCTGCACCTGGGTTGGCCCCTGCGGCGGCAGCGTCGGCTGCGGTGCAGGCTGCTGAGGCGGCGGCGTGCTCTGCGTCGTGGTCGTCGGCTGTTGACTAGGGAAAGGTAGGCGCCGGACTTTGCACTAAAGATAGTGCAAGGTCAAGCGCCGCCCCCCAATCCATACCCGATGAGTTTTCAGTGATCTGCCCAGTGCGCAAGCGGTTCATTTCCGCCTCTCTCTCTTCCTGCACACCAGTCGGCTTGAAAGCATACTCCAGTCCCGTGCGGTAGGCGTTGAGCGCATTGCTCATGCCCTGCTGCCCGCTCATGGCCGCCAGCTTTAAGTTAAGCTCCTGCTGAGCCGACTGAATAGCAGGGCTGCCGGCGCCATATTGCGTAGCCAGCATTGGTGCCTGATACTTGTTGAAGTCAAACCATGCAGCGTCACGCACCGACTGAGGCAGTCCAAAATTCTCGGTAATACTGCCACCAGACAAGATGCCTGACAACCCGCCGAGCGCTTGGTTCTGCATGGCTTCCTGTGCGCCAGTAAACCTGTTTTGGCTGAGCCCTTTTGACTCGTCCATCTGGTTCGTCGCCTCAGAATAGTTCTGAGTCGTCGTTGTCTGGAATGGCAGAGCGCCCGAGGCTGTTGATTGTATGCTTGTGCTCATAATTACCTGATAGTACGGTAGTGGGGATCGACTTTGTTAGGCTGCGTCCTTAAATATTTCCTCCAGCTCACCGCATACGGTCGCAGCTTTGCCCTCAGACTGGGTAATCACAGTGTCGGCTGAGTTGTAATAGCAGAAGCCCTCCAGGTTATTGCCGGCCGCTGCCCATGCCAGATCTCGCTGTCCGACTTCAACGATATGCTCGCCGTGCGCTATGGTGGCTAGCATGCACATATTGTCTAAGGCTGCGTAACCTTCTTTCGTATCTACCGCCCAGGCAATCAGCGGATAGTTAGGAGTGCCTGTGATTGATGCAGAGCTGCCCGTGCCGCCAGCCTCACCATTTTGATCGCCTGTGCCTGCTGCGCCACCTGCGACGGTCAGCGTGCCTGCCATCGTTGCGCCGCCTGCGCACCAGCCTCGGACTCGGCCACCGCCGCCGCCACCACCACCGCCGCCTGTGCCGTTATCATTGGAACCAGCACCGCCTGTGACATTCACGGTACTGCCCGCCGCAAGGTTGACTCCTCCTGACGACTTAGTGCTAATAAACCACACGTCACCGCCGCCGCCACCACCACCGCCGCCGCCGTTTGAGGCGCTGGCATTTGTGGCCGCACCGCCGAGTGCGTTAACTACGCCGCCCGACGGTAAAGATATTGTATCGGCGGCAATAAAGAGCAGCTTGGCGCCTCCAGCGCCAGGAGCTCCGCCGGCGCCGCTGGTACCATCGGCCTGCCCGCCACCGCCGCCTGAACCGCCGATCTCGCCAAAGGAAAGCGCCGCGCCGCCAGCGCAGCCAAAGGTTGTGCCCGATGCGGCCCCGCCACGACCGCCAGCGCCAAAAGAGCCACCGCCACCACCACCTACGGCTGCTGATTGAGAGTGAATCGCACCGCCACCACCAGGGCCCGCGCCCCCGCGGCCAGACAGAGAGCCAGCTGGAGCCCCCGTGCCGCCTGGATAGCCAACACCGGTACCAGTAATAGTGCCATTAATTGTTATAGTGCCGGTTGCATTATAGATATACTTGACGCCCACTGTGTCGTGCGTGACGGTATTAGCCGCGGTCACGCTGAGCGTGGTGGCGTTGTACTGCTTAGGTCCGCTCACCGTGCTAGTGGTTAACGTTACCGCCCCATCAGAGCCGTCGCCCGCTACCGAGCCGCCAGGGGTGGCTGCTTCGATGGCATTGGCGCCCGAGTTGAAGCGGATGAATTTAGAGGCGTTGCCGGACGCGTTAAGCAGCCCCATCGCTGAACCGCTCGTAAAATAAGCCACGCTGCCCGCCGCTGCAGCCGACAAGTCAGTACCTGTGCCACCTGCAGTTACCGGGACCAGCGCCACCGCCTCCGGTGCGTTAGCGCCAGCATTAAACCTGATAAATTTGCTCCCGTTGCCTGAGGCCGCCAAGCGGGAGAAGCCCGATCCGCCAGTCATGTAAATTAAATCGCCGGCAGCACCGCCAGACAAATCGGTACCGGTGCCGCCCTTAGCGGTAGTTATGATGGTTCCCGCCCACGTTCCAGACGTGATACTGCCCACGGTGATATTACCTGTCACGGCTACATTGCCGGATGCGGTTAAATCTCCCAGCGTCAAATTCTTGTCAGCACTGTCACCAAAGTTGCGCAGCGCCAGCGTATTGGCGTCTGTGCGCCTGAGCAAAAGGTCTTGAGCCGAGGCGCCGCCAGCACCAAACGAGATGCCGCCAAGCCCGCCCGAGCCGGTGTACAAAGACACACGCGGCACAGTATCGGCAGTCACACCGTGGCTAACACCCCGGTTGCCGGCACCGCGCAGGATGAAAAATTCCTCTGTCAGATTGAGCTTGCTAAGGCTGATGCTGGCCGACGCCTTGATGTTGGCGTTAGTCAGATTGCCGTTGACAATATTCTCAGCCTCAGTGAAGTTTGCGTTAACCTGCGCTGACTGGATTGTAGTACCAGCAGTGAAGTCATACGGAAATGTCAGCGTGTCAGCAAATGCCGGCGATGAGCCCAGCAGCGACAGGATGATTGTCCAAAATTTCTTACGCGACACGTTTTCTCCCCCTTGCCATGTATAGCTGTTGTAAACCGTAAATCTCAAAATGTCCGCTCGGTGTGGTCGTCGAGCGTGCGATCTTGAGCTGCACGTCAAAGCCGCGGAGCAAGCGGTACGTGCCTGGCAGGTCCTCGTCCTCGACTATCGTGCGCCCCTTCTTCTTAAACCGCGACAGCGTGGCACTGCCGCCAAGAGCCCATACCGCGCCATCCCATACGGCCTGATCCCACTGAGCCGTGTCAGTCGTGTCTGGCGTCACCGTCAGCGTCGTGCTGGCTGTTGAGCCCTCGCCCATGTTGGCCGTGGCCGTGATTGTGATGGCTGCTATGTTCGTGCGGAAAGCCAAGTAAACCCAATGGAAAGTCTTGAGTACGTCAGGATCTCCCATGTGCACGTAGGGCGTCTTCCAGTACGGTGCTATGTCTGTGCCATCGTCGTCAACGCCGGCATTGGCGCGCCATAGTTTGTAGTTTGTTCGGTCAAGACAATAGAGCACCGTCTGGCTATCGTCGTCCTTGCCCTGCGCCCAATAGCCTGAGGGCCAGCCGCGATAACGCCACCAGCTTTGCTGCTCCCAGTCGTAGCAGTAGCAGTAGCTGACGCCGTTGGAGTCGCGGCCTATGTCGAGCACGTACATAAAATCCTGGTCGTTGCGGGCGCTGGTGAATTTCGCCGACGCGCTGACGCTGAACCGGTCAGAGATCGCCTGCGCAAGCTCGCCGCGAATAGCCTTGCTCAGCTCCCCAGAGTTAATGCCGTCGGTAAACCAGACTTTGCGGTCTGTCCCGAGAAAGCATACATAGCCGCCGCCTTTCTCCCCTGGCGGAATGTATTGCACTGTGGCGCCGTCAAGCACGCCGGTGGGCGCATTAATAAGAGTCTCAGACAAAGTGCTGGGACTGAGCGCGCCACGCATGAGAAACACGCCCACTTGCGACTTGCCAACAAAGATGGCCTGGAACGGCGTCACGCCGACAGACGACACACCCATCTGGATAGCGCTGTTAAGCTCGCCGCCTTGGCCTTGGCCAATGGCAAATAGGTTTGTACCTACAATGGTCGTCGGATCGTTGACGTTTGACCACAGCATTTGGTCTTTGGCCGTGGTACCACCCACATACTTGAGGTTAAACAGCACCAGTTGCCCGGTGTAGGCAAGCAGACATTTAGCAGCCGGCGTCGGGACGGTCCCCACGCTTCCCGAGCTGATCAGTGGCGACACCGTGCCCGCCACCGGGTCCCAGTAGCTGATCCCATACTGGTTAGGCCCGCTGGTACCAATGGTGACACCGTCGGAGAAATAGAGCTTGTCATTGAGTACGGCTGCCGCTATGCGGTTGCCTGCTGTATAGACACCGGAGGCGACAAGCGTCAGCGCGCCTAAAGTGAGGTCGTAAATATTGCCGTTGGCAAAGCCTGCCAGGCGCCGTGCGCCGTTAGAGTCATAAAAGAAAAATCCACCATCAGGCGCTGCCGGCAGTTCCACAACATCCATACTGCCCGCGCGCGCAAGCAGTCGACCCGGTCGACCGCGTACGTTCTCGCAGTCCGGGCTGGCATTTGCCGGTAGGTCATTGGGGTCAAACTCCGACTGCAGGCCGCCTGAAAAGTCAAGCAGCGACCACGCCTTCATGGCGTCATCCAGTGGCGCTTTCATCCCGTCTTGCCGCGGCATTACTCAGTCGCCTCATAAACGGTCATATGTCCGAAGTTGCCTTTATTGGCCCGCGGATCGTCCTCGTCGGTTTTGGCTTTAGGAAAGCCAGACTTGCCGCGCATGATCATGCGGTCGCGCAATTTGCCGGCGTGCTCGTTGAATATCGCCATGAAGCGATCCGCCTCGGCAAATGCCTGCTCTTTTTGCTTGGCCATTGATACCGCGTAGGCGACAAGCCCACGACGGTGCTCAGGCGGAATGACGGGGATGTCGATGTCTGCGCGCATTATGTAATGGCGCGCGTAGTAAGGCAGCGTAATTGTGTAAGCGGCATCCGGTACAGGCGACAGGCCGAACACCAGGCGCGGCTCTTTAATTGTGGCCAGCGTCAGGCTGCCATCTGTTTGCTGATTGACGGTCTTGTGAGTGTAGCCGCGCAGGTAGTATTCATTTGGCACGCTTTGTGTTGACGTGCCGTCTTGCGCGTCGTCTGCGCTGCATGTATCTAAGTCGCGCTGCACGCCGCCGTGGAGCAGTTTGACACCAGGCAGGATCTGCCCAACGCGCATAGGCAGCGGATACTCCTGCTGTCCTGCGACTGTATTAAATTGCATGGTCTGCTGATAAGCGCTGGCGATCACTGTCATCAGTGTCGCCGCCTCATTTAACCAGTCATTCCACTCTGGCGTGCTCCAGAAGCTATCACCAACGCCATCGGACGCCCGTTGTGCTTCCAAGCGCATCTGGCCTAGATTCAACATCGGGCGCCCTCCTCATACCTATGCGTTAGCGCCTGCTTAGAATATGTAGCAGGCCTTGGTGCTGTTGGCTACGACGCCGTCCTCTAACGCCATCACACGGATGTGATCAACGTTACCGGCAGCGGCAGCTTGTAGAGTGCCTGCGGTGGCGCTTGCGCCAAGCAGATCCTCAGCAGCG
>Ga0196964_10001381_pt1 | contig 12415 bp, 9 predicted proteins | sample S1_10metaG_FD_148615 | JGI IMG/M metagenome (GOLD analysis project Ga0196964, IMG submission 148615) | Soil microbial communities from Anza Borrego desert, Southern California, United States - S1_10 | ecosystem: Environmental > Terrestrial > Soil > Desert | place: USA: California | collected...
AGATTTAATACAGTGTGCATGGGCAGTTTCTAACCACTGTCCACTAACCACTGTCCACAAACCATGGTAGAATATAATAAGAAAAAAAAGGACTTGCTACAACAAATGTCCGAAACCAGTTCGGCAAGTTTAAAAGTTTCTAAATCAAAAAAAGTTTTTTTAATAATCACCATGAGTCTGGCTGGAGCAAACTTGCTCTTGCTTTCGTTGTTCTTTGTCGGGTATTCTAAAGGTGTGAGTTATACCTTTGAACTTAAGGAGACGCAGGAAGATTTGCGTGACATGCGTGAGGCGAATAGGGACTTGGCGCTTAAGGTTACTGAGGCTTCTTCTATGACTAAGCTTGAAGGGTCAACCGCAGGCAGTTTTGTGCCTGTGGCAAGCAATGATATTCGTTTAGTAAGAACAGCTGGTGAGGCGCAGTTCACGAAGAGGTAGAGGTAAATTTCTATATTATTTTTCCCTCACGGATATGTCACAGTCTCACCAGCACAAAATTTTGAAAATACGGATGGCATTATTTGCCGTTTTTTTGTTGTCTGCGTTTGGGATTATTTTATACAGGTTGTATATTTTGCAAATAATCAAACATACAGAGTACGTGAAAGCTGCAGAGAGTCAGTACACAGCGCAAGCAAAATTGCCAGCAACACGGGGGGAAATTCGCGTCACGGATAGGTTTTCAGATGGCTACTACCAAATAGCAGTTTCTGTAAAGCGAAGCTTGGCATTTGCAAATCCTCGCGCCATAGTAGACAGCGAGCAGTTTGCAGAGATTCTCTCACCTGCGCTTGGGATACCTAAAACCGAACTGGTAGAAAAAATCAAAGACAAGAATCGGGCCTATGTACCGCTTAAGAAGCGACTAACCCCGGACGAGGAGCAGAGGTTGCGCGACTTAAAGGTGCAGGGTTTAGGGTTTGACTATGAGTATGTTCGGGTGTACCCGGAGAAGAACTTTCTATCGCATGTGATTGGATATGTAGGGTATAAAGAAGATGAGCGGGTTGGATTGTACGGAATAGAAAAAGCGTTTGAGGATGACTTGCGTGGTGTGGACGGTAGGATAACAGATGACTCAGGTGGGTTTTGGGATTTAGGAGGTAAGAAAGTAGTTCCAGCTGAAGATGGGGTTTCCTTGTTACTCACCATAGACAAGTCTATTCAGTACCAGGCTGAGAAATTACTTGAGGAGACTGTCACTTCGCATGAGGCAGACTCAGGTTCTGTGGTTGTACTAGACCCAAAGACAGGCAGGGTGCTTGCGTTGGCTGGTTTTCCTGACTTCGACCCGAATGAGTATAACAAGGTTACAGACCTTTCAGTATTTTCTAATCAAGTAACAGTAGGTACGTATGAGCCTGGTAGCATTATGAAGCCTATAACTATGGCAGCAAGTTTAAACGAAGGCAAAATTACTCCTGACACTACATACACTGACACTGGAGTTGTAAAAGTAGACGGGTTTGAAATTAAAAATGCAGACAAAAAAAGTCATGGTAAAAAAACTATGACTCAAGTGCTTGAGCTGTCTTTAAACACGGGTGCGATTTTTGCCAAAGAGCAGCTAGGGAATGCATTGTTTTACGAGTACATGAAGCGTTTTGGCTTTGGCCGTCTTACTGGCATAGAACTGCCTGAGAACAAAGGGAATATCGACAATCTTTCCGGGAACATAAAGGTTAACTTTGACACGGCTTCGTTTGGTCAGGGCATTACCGTCACGCCGCTTCAGATGGCGACAGCTTTTACAGCTATTGCAAGCAACGGGCTTATGCGAAAGCCATACATAGTTCAAGCTAAAATATATGCCGATGGGCGGATAGAAGAAACCAGGGCATCGGAGCCTATACAAGTCATTTCACCAACAACATCCCGAAAAGTGGCAAACATGATGCTCTCAGTAGTAGAGAATGGTCATGGAAAAAAAGCAAAAGTAGCAGGCTACTATCTTGCGGGTAAAACTGGAACAGCACAGGTGCCAAAGGCAAACGGCAAAGGTTATGAAGAAAACAATAATATAGGTTCTTTTGTTGGATTTGCGCCATTTGAAAACCCAAAGTTTGTTATGTTAGTGCGCATAAACCACCCCAAAGACGTGACATACGCAGAAACTACTGCAGCTCCTATGTTTGGCCAGCTCGCAAAATTCATACTTAACTATTACAACATACCTCCCACTCGGGATGTAAAAAAATAGCATATAAACCGAAGCAAGTTAAAAGGCGTCCTTTCGTTATTGCGCTAGTGAGGGGGTTAGAGTATAATTTGGTGAACATGAAGCGTATAGTTATAACCCTTTTGATTATCTTTTGCTTAACTCCTAGATTGGCTGGTGCTAGCAATGTAGTGTATATTTCCGCGGTTCAGGTAACGGGTGGGGTGGGGAAGAGTTATGAGGATTTTGTTGAGCTATATAATCCCGGGCCGGGAGATTTTGCTTTGAAGGGGGTCCGGTTGGTCAAGCGGACGGGAACTGGTATGAAAGACATAGTACTGATGAAGTTTACAGACAACATGTTCATTCCGGCAGGAAAGTATGTTGTATGGACAAATGACCAAGTTGCTGGGAAGTATGAAGCGTCAGTCTCAAGTAAAGGCACTATTGCTGGTAATAATGGTGTAGGTCTACGGCTTGGGGACGAAAATTCAGACAAACTCCTGACATCTGTCGCATGGGGGAAGACCGAGAATGGGTTTCTTAATGTAAGCAAAGAAAATCCTCAGGCAGGCCAGATGCTTGTGAGGAAAGCGGATGGTAGCTATGAAATAAGCGGTAGTGAAGTAAAGAATGAAGCCACACAATCTGTAAGCCAAGGCAATATCCCTGCTAGTTCGAAAACTGAGAAGACTAATAAAGTAATAGGGTCCAAGTCAGCTGAGCAAACAGAACAAAACCAAAAAAAGCGCATGTTCTCAAATACTGGTTTCGCCCAGCGTTATGCTCCCCCTAAAAAGGCTGTCACCCTTAGCGACATAACCTGGTTTATGGCGGCTCTATTTGGCTCCATCATACTTTCTCTTTGGCTCCGCCACTACCTCCGTAAAGACAAGATTTGAAACTCTTGTACGGAAGTCATTTCTCAAAATTCACGGCCGTGAAAATTGAGATCAAGGGCGAATTTTTATAGTCAGTATACCAAGATGAATAGTTGGAATGAAATTTAATATTGTGGTATAATAAAATCAGAATTTAATGGAGAAAATAGCTCTAATTTCGCTATTTTCAATGATTGAAATCAACATAAAAAACTGGCTGAGAAAAAAGGTGGCAACACATAGAAGAACCTGGGCAATTTTTGCTTTGGCGTCTTTGTTTTTTACGTTGGTTGGTCCCACGCTTCAGTCCTCAGCGCAATCACAAGTTATTTGCGACTTAGGCGTAGCTCGTAATACCAACTCAAACTATGGTCCTGCAATGAATAAAAACAGGATATACGGAGGTGAAACCTTTCGTACATTCCTGCTTTTTAAATTGCCCGAAGAGATGGTAAAGGCTTGTGGGGAGCCAAAAAATGTTAGTTTTGAATTTTCATATAATCTGACATATTATGACGGAACGAATATAACCTATGACGAAAACGGAGCAGCATCTGGGACATATGCAAATCAAGTTGTCAAAAGGCGACTCATCTCAGAGTATGAAGTGCAGTCAGGGAAAAATGTAGGTTATAAGTCTGGAGTGGACAATACATTAGAAGCCTTATTTTCAGGCGTTACGACTAAACTTAACGACACTTCTGGTAAATTTAACAATTTTAAGCTGAAAGTCTATGGCAGGGCATTTTTGGCATCAAACCCTGATCAACGAACTAATGGAAATGAAAACTTAAGCTCATGGTGGGTTTCGAGCGAGGCCACTATTGAACCAGGCTCGGGCACTCATCCAGAAACCAACCTAGGACTCACAGTTACAGACCAAACCGGAAACCAAAACACTGGCAATGTTAAGACAGACTATAAAGCTGAGGAGATACGAATAAAATATTCCGGTGTTAACACAGTGTATCGTATTACCAAAGAAGAGGTTGGTAAGTCTTTGGATATTAATTATACTTTCGACTGGGCAAGTGAACAGCACCCCAACCCTGCTAGTGACACAGTAGATGGTAACCCATTTCGGTCTGTGTTTGTGGGCTTTGATTACGATAGGGGAAACAACGCAGTAGTGCGCTGTAGTGGTCTCTGGGGCACAGGAAATTGTAATAATGCAAAGGGGTCATTTGGTGACGCAACAGGCTCTTTCAGCCTTCCGAAAAGTGGTACTATAAATATTCCTATTACCCAAAAAGCTAATGAGCGAAAAGACGGAATAGGCATAGAAGAAGAGGGATTTAACTCAACCGGATCGGCAACGCCAGGAACTAAGTTAGGGTCAAAGGGGTATGTGATATTCCCAGTATTAAGACTTGGCGGCCCTGGGAATGACATTGGATACTACTTAAGTGCCGCGCATTTTCAAGTTGAACTATACGAGAATGAAGTGTCTCGTAGGCGTGCATATGAAAACAATGGCATAAACTGTACAAATGAGCCAGAAAAGTGTAAGCAAACAGCGGGCACTGAGCAAACTGGCCAGGCGGGCACGCAAGCGACATCTGGTCAGCTCAATAAAGTTGAGGAGATCATAGCACAAGTGTTAGGATGGTTTTTTGACCTTATTAACCGCATGATCTACTGGTTGTTCGGGTTTTTGGTTGCACCATTACTCACTGCTTTTCTTGGCGTTCGCACGTATAAAGACGAGTTCGTAAATATAGTTCTCCCGGGCTGGCAACTGCTTCGAGACATGATGAATATAGGCTTTATACTTGCCATTATCTTCACTGGCCTTACCACGGTTTTCCGAGTAGGCGGGCATGGGTATAAGGAAATGTTGATTAGTATAATTATGGCCGCTCTTCTAGTGAACTTTGGGCTAGTAGTTGCGCAGGGAGTTTTGGGAATTGCTGATACGCTTCAAAATCAGTTTTTACCGGCACATGAGGAGTCGGTAAAGAATTTAGCGAAGAACTTAATGGTAACTCCAGTCCAAAATTTCCGAGAGAACCTACCACAGTTAGTCGGAGGGCAAGGATTAACTGATATTGTTGGGTACTTAATCATTTCCACTGCAGTTGCGTTTGGGTCGTTTATAGTCTTCTGCACACTTGTTGCATACCTTGCCATTCGTATAGTTGGCCTACTCATTTTACTCATGCTATCTCCTATAGCTTTTGGTGCAGGTGCGTTGCCGCAGACGAAAGGTTTATCCAGCAAGTGGTGGGACAACTTTTTACACTACGCGTTTTTTACACCCATAATCGGTTTTTTTGTAAATGTTTCAGCTATCATATCCACCCAACAGTTTTTCTCTTACCAGTCTTTGAATTTAAATAATTTAGCTGACTCTTCTTTTTCTGGTCAGGCAGCTCAGTTCGTCGTAGCATCTGGTGGTCACATTCTCATGTTGGTCTTCTTGGTTGCTGGTATGCAGGTCGCAAACAAGCTCGGCATTGCCGGCGCTGGCGCCATAACCAAAATGGCAGACAAAGCCTGGAAAGCACCGTTTCTCAAAGCCGGCCAGATCATATCAGCCCCTGCAGCAGCAGTGCCAAAACTAGCCAAGATGGGCGCAGAACGTGCGTTTGAAGGCGTGCAAAACAAACTCGGTGTTACACTAGACCCGAGGATTTGGAAACATGAAATTGAACATTTTTTTGAAGAACAGAAGCAGAAGCGTCTCAAGGCTAGACAGGCGACTGGTACGCGTTTTGCAAACCCTCATGACGCACTGGAAGCCTATGCTACATGGCATGGGTGGAAGCGTATGGCGACAAAAGCTGGAAGGAAGTTAGCAGGTAAGACTACGGATGTAGGACAGGTAGAACATGAAATAGGTAAATTAAAAAAACGGAAAGATGGCCTGCTTGCTTATGAACAACGTGAGGAGATGGAGAACAAACTTGCAAGCTTACAGGGACTAACTTCAGGGACTGGGGAGAAGCTAACAGTTTCTGAGTCCGAAGAACAGCTTGCAGTTGTAGGTGAAGAGTTGGCAAAAGCTAAAGAGAAACGAACTAAGCTCACACAGGAACTAAAAGACTTGAAAGAACCAGGCTCAGGAGCATCGGCGACGGAGATTACTGATAAAGAAACTGAGCTCAAGAAGGCAGGTGAGAAATTTAACGCACTAAACGAGTTGAGTAAACGATTGAAAACAGATATTGAAGCTGCTGTTACAACCGGAGCGACTCAAATAGACTGGGGAGCCATCCGTACAGGGCTTGTAGGGGTGGCTGGATTAACTGCCACTACTGTTTCTGATAATATGGATGCACTCTTGAAGCCGATTAAAGATAAGGCTCCAGAGGAGATAAAAAAGATCCAGAGAAGACTGAAATATGACCGTGCATTAAAACAGAGTTATGGGATACAAGTTGATATATCACCTACGGTAAAAGCGAATCCTGCTGCATTCAAAAAAGCCAAAGATGACATTCTGGCTGCAGTAAATCACCAGAGAGAACATTTGAAAGAGGAGATTGAGCATGAAGAGCACGTTTCATCTAGTATGCGCATGCCAGAAATGTACGCCCAGCGAACTGCTCGCTTAGAAGCTGAAGGTAAGGAACAAAGTAAAATTCGTGGTATTGATGACGCGGACGAGCTTATAAGGTTATACAAAGACGCGGTTCATGAGGGGAATTTTGCACGCGCGGGTGCTGTGATGAAAAAGTTGGCGCAAGACCAAAATTTTAATGAGTTATTAGCAGCAACAGGCAATGAAACAAGTCTTGCTGGTATGCAAAAATTCTTTGATGATTTTGCCAGAGAAACTAAAATGAATCCAGACCAAAAATTTCAACTTGCTTCAGAAGTGGGATATATAAACGAAGCTGGTAACTGGTGGGATTTGTCTCGTGTCACGAAAGTTGGGTCTAAGGGCTTAGAATGGGCTTCAAATGATACTCATCAAAAAATTATTTCAAACGAAATGAGTAAAAGGTTCACCCAACGAGCTGCGAGGGACTTTGGGCGCCTTGCATATGTTACTGAAGATACTACGGGTGCAATACCAAAACGTAAGCTACACAAAGCTGGTATAGACCAGCTGAAGCGCATGGACTACTTTGATGCCAGAAACGAACTCAAACGAAACATGAGGTCGAACACTGCAAATGCTATTATGGGGGACCCTGAATGGGACAAAAAATTGTCACGAGCTGGCGTATCTCCTGACATGCTCGCAGTTATACGTACAGTAGCAGCAAAGAAAGATTAATCACGCATGGCATTATCTAATGATTTTATAACCAGTGTCCAAAATGCTGTAAAGTACCGAATTCCTCGGGAGATTTTGGATATTGAGCATAAGCTAGCATTGATCAAGTCCAGCTCTGAGCAAGACGAAAGGCTATTAGAAAATCTTAGAATTCAATTGCAGTTTGGAAGATTCGCTGTCTTATCAGACGAAGATTCCGAGCGATTGGTGAGTCAACACTTGTTGATGGCTTTTGTTATTCCCGAGTATGATTTCGTTGATGAGTTAGGTAGAAAGCTTATTTATCTGGAATGGCCTAAACCTCAGTACGCATTTGTGAGAACTATACAAAAAGCGATGGAAAGTAATGATCAATTACTTGGCACTCGACCGTTGCTTATTGATGGTGCTCAAGTGCCTCAAACTATTTCTAGCTGGATTAAAGATTATGAAAGTTTTCCTGTAGAGGGACCGTTTCATACCAGCTTTGACTTAGTGAATTACCTAACTAAGTCCCCAAACGCGGCACGCTTAGCAAAACCAGATCGTGAGCTTTTACAGAAGGTGTTAAATGTATATGACGCGCTCGAGGGTAGAGCAGTAGACTTAAAAGACTCGTACGACCTTATATTAAGCAAAAACTTTGAAGACTTAAACTTTTTTGAGTCAATACCAGGCGTGGATGCTCGAGAGTTTCTATTAAAAGAAGATGCGCAACCTCCCCAACCATCGTCGCTTGGTGTTAAGATTGAAGGTGAGGATGAAGTTGAGCTGTCTGTTGAAAGTGAGCCTGAAACATCAGAGAACAATGAGGTGTCAGGCGACAATGAATTCGTAGAGCGTGTTAAAGCCGCGCAAAGCCCGGCAGCTCCTAAGCCTGTAGGCCAGGCTACTTCCAGTCCACCTACACCGCAAACTCCAGTTGTGCCAGGACCTCCTGCTCATGTTGCTCCTACACCGCAACCAAAGTCACAGCCAGCGACTCCCATTATGCCAGGGTTTGAACACCTTTCTAAAGGAATAGCCAGTGGTCCAGTTGCTAAACCTGTTATGCCCGCGGGGGTGAAGGCTCCTGTTATGCCTACGCCCGCGGAGTCAAAGCCAGCGATACCAGTTGCACCGCCTGCGCCTAAACCTGCAGAGCATCTGAAGCCAGCAGCGCCAAACTTTGCTCAAATCCGCGCAGAACTCCAGAAGAGGTTAAAGGAAGAAGAAGCTGCTGCACAAAAGAAAATAGCAGACAAGTTAGAGGAACTTAAGAAACGCAAGAGTTGAAGAAAGGTAAACATACTATATAGATATTGAAGTGCGATAAAACAAAACTGTCATTGCGAGTGCATCCGAAGCAATCTATAATACATTAATGTGCAAACCATCTATGGAAAGATTTGAATGAAAATTGGCTATTATAGATTGCTTCGTCGAGGACTCCTCGCAATGACAGGAAATCCACGACTGATCAATTACAAGCTTAATGCTAAACTATGACTGACAAACAAAATAAAATAAAAAATTTGCTCGAGACTACCAAGGTTCTGGATGCGGCTGAGAAGCAAGAGTGGCTAACGCTCTTGCCGCTTATGAACGACAAGCAGCTTATAGACCTTGAGAGTCTGCTTTCGGTAAGTGCTGCACCTCAAGAACCAGTTGCGAAGAGGGAACCACTTAAGTCAGTGGGTCCTCCGAAAATTGTTTCCACTCAGCGGCCTATGGATTTGTCGTATATTAATGCAGACCCACGGGTTGTGGATGGAATTAAGCCGTTGCCTCATGAACCTTTGCCAGTTCCGCCACCAGCACCAAAACCGACTCCAGCGCAACCATTGCCTGTAGAGCCAACTCCACCGCCACCTGGTGCTCAAAGCATTCTTAGCACACAAGCCCCGCCTCCGGTTCCCCAGCCGCCTCAAGTTCCAATACCTGGAGATAAGCCCGTGGATTCCCGATCGGAGTCGGGAATGACAAAAGAAGAACCCGGAGTGGCAAAGGTGGTTCCTTCTGGGCCATTCAATGCACCGAAGAGTGCACAGGACATAATGGCGCTTGGGCCAGATGCAGTGAAGGCTGGTGCAGTTGGAACTTTAGTTGGTGTTTTGCAGCACTTCATAACATCCTGGGGTTACTTTAATTTGCTTTTCCTGGTTCATAAAAGCCCACTGTATGCTGCATACTTAACCTACGGACAAAACAAACTAGACGGCAAACCCGACAACACGTTTACTGACGCAGAGTTCTCCCAATTAATAGACATGTTCCTGGCCCTAAGAAAAATAGCCTAACGTGTTATAATTTATGTAGGGTTTTGATATCCTCTTTGTTTACTACTCATCTATAGCTTTCTGTAGTGCGGGTCCCCCGCCGGAAGAAATTCCTACAGGAGCTGATGGGTGAGGTCGAGAGGGAAGGAGTCGCTTCCCTTTCGAAATTTTTTATGCAATTCCCAGTTCCACAATTTACAGATGTTGAGGACAAGATAATTGGTTCGCTTACGTTAAAACAGTTTATAATCATCGGCGGTGCGGGGCTCGCGTTGTTTTTAATCTATACTCTGTTTAAGGACGTTCTCATACTTATCTTCACCGGTTTACTTGTTATGCCGCCTGCGCTTTTCCTTGCGTTTTATAAACATTCTGGCCGTCCGCTGTACTCCATGATCCCGCAAATTTTACGGCATTACACGAGCGCTAAGGTAATGGTATTTCATAAAGATGTAAAAGCCATGCCCAGCGTAACGAAGATACAAACCGTAAAAAAAGAAGAAACTGCCCAAAAAGTACTCACACCCGTAGAAAGCCGCCAACGCCTAAAAGACCTCAACCTCTTCCTCGAACGCAAAGCCTTAGAAGAGCACGTGGTAGCAGAACACCCTGAACAGTTCACCCCAGCATCACCAAAGCTTTCGGACCTTTTTAAGTGAATTTTGAATTATGAATTTTGAATTTTGGGATTAAGTCGCAATTCAAAATTCACAATTCAAAATTCTTGTCTTCTAATGCTTGACATGCAAAAACCAAAACAGTTAGGGATGAAACCCACACAAAAGTTTCTGCGGATTGAAGAAGTTCGGGATGACTGCCTAGTCCTGCAAGACGGAACACTTAGGGCGGTTTTGGCAGTTTCGTCTTCTAACTTTGACTTAAAGAGCGAGGAAGAACAAAACGCAATTGTTTTTGGCTACCAGCGCTTTTTGAACTCACTCGAATTTACGATACAAATTTTGATGCAGAGCCGCCGAATCCACATAAGTGACTATATAGAAAAATTGAAGCTCTTGGAGAGCAAGCAGCAGAACGAGCTGCTTCGCGCTCAGACTGGCGAGTATATAGATTTTATCCAGCGTCTTATAGAGAACGCGAACATCATGAGTAAACGTTTCTTTGTTGTCGTACCTTGGTCTGTTTCTGTGCATATGGAAAAACGAGGTTTAATAGGCTCGCTGTTTGGTCCTTCACAGGCAACCCAGGTGCAGAAAAAAGTGGAGGTATTTGAAAAAAACAAAAAGTCTTTGGACGATCGCGCGGGTCAGGTAGTAGCAAACCTTTCTGCAGTTGGGGTTCGTGTTGCACGACTGACTTCACCTGAACTCATAGAACTTATGTACAGTTCCTACAACTTCGACGTAGGTCCGGAGTTAGATGCCAGTAAGCTGGATGATGTAAAAATAATAGAATAGTTTTTATGAATTTTGAATTGTGAATATTGAATTTTGGTAGAGAAATACATGGAGACACAGAAGAAGAAAATTGAATCGTTTATGGATTTGGATGCCTGGAAAGAAAGTCATAAGCTGGTAATTCAGATATATCTAGGAACCAAGCATTTTCCTAAAGAAGAGATATTTGGGTTGGTATCTCAGATGCGGAGGGCGGTTATTTCGATCACTTCAAATATTGCAGAAGGCTTTAGTAGGAATTCTTTCAAAGAAAAATTACAATTTTACTCGATAGGCCTTGGATCGTTGACTGAATTATACAACCAGGTTATTGCTGCGAGGGATATCGGTTATCTATCATTGGGTCAATATACAAATTTCGAACAACAGATTATCGTTGTGAATAAAATTTTAAGTGGTTTGATAAAATCTACGAGATTCAAAATTCAAAATTCATAATTCAAAATTCATGTCTTTTCAAGTTCCAAAAAATTTAATGTCGCAGGACTTGCAGGAGCTCGAGTCCCAGCTCGAGAAAAAGCAAGAACAAGTGACACAATTGAAAGCAGAGAAGAAAGAAATCTCTCAAGTTGCAGAGCTGGAGAAGGTTTACCAAGAGGGGTTGACATCACTTCGCGACATCATAGCCCCCTCTGCTTTGAAGTTTACAGACTCATACTTTGAGCTTAACGGCAAGTATGGCAGAACGTTTTTTGCGTTAACCTACCCCCGGTTTTTGTCCTCTAACTGGCTCTCGTTTATCATCAACTCCGAAGGGGCGTTGGACGTGTCTATGTTCATTTACCCTATAGACGCTGCGGCTATCTTAAAAAAGCTTAAATCAAAGGTAGGTGAAATACAGTCTCAACTTACTATTAACTCTGAAAAAGGGTTAGCACGCGACCCAATGCTGGAAACCGGTTATCAGGACGTTGAAAATCTACGTGACCAGCTTGTGCAGGGTACTGAAAAGTATTTCCGCTTTGGCCTGTACTTTACAATATATGCTGAATCTATCGCTGAGCTCGACAAGCTCTCTACTGTATTAGAGAGCGCTCTCGCGTCTAAGCTTGTGGTTACTAAACGCGCCTTACTCCAAACAGAAAGTGGACTAAATTCTTGCTTACCGTTAGGGGAAGACCAGCTGGATGTTGGTAATAACCTCAACACCAGTCCGCTTTCTACAACCTTCCCGTTTGTTTCTTCTGACTTAACGGGTAATGATGGTATTTTGTATGGAATCAACCGCCACAACAATAGCCTCATATTGTTTGACAGGTTTAAGATGGAAAATGCCAACTCCGTGATTTTTGCAAAGTCTGGTGCTGGAAAGTCATACGCAGTTAAGCTTGAAGTACTGCGCAGTCTTATGGTTGGCGTAGAAGTTATTATTATAGACCCTGAAAACGAATATCAGCATTTAGCAAATGCCGTAGGGGGGACGTACTTAAATATAACACTTAATTCACAGGCTCGTGTGAACCCCTTTGACTTGCCACATGCGCTCAAAGGAGAAGACA